>Ga0209162_1000032_pt1 | contig 123438 bp, 107 predicted proteins | sample YNPNPMetaG_FD_187121 | JGI IMG/M metagenome (GOLD analysis project Ga0209162, IMG submission 187121) | Anoxygenic and chlorotrophic microbial mat microbial communities from Yellowstone National Park, USA - YNP NP MetaG (SPAdes) (version 2) ...
CAACTCTGTTCAATAGAAAAATATCAAAATCTGACTTTTACAGTATTTACACTTAGCATTTTTCAATATTCTTTTCTTCAAATTTCCTCCAATACTTCCTCATTGAAATTGCCATTAGAAAAAGGAGGTTTTTCTCTCATCCCGTCATTCTGAGGGGCTTAATGCCCCGAAGAATCTCTAATTGAAAAACCTGTTTGGTGAAAAAGGATGAGATTCTTCCCCTTCGCTGACCCTTCGCATAAGCTCAGGGCTTTGGCTCAGGGTCAGAATGACAAAATAGTCCAAAACATAATTTTCTATCGGCAATTTCAAGTCCTCATTGAAATAAGTTCTTGCATTCCCACATGTTTTATAATATCTTAAATGGAAAACTTTTCACTAATAAACAAGGGAGAAATTCTTTTATGGGGCAATATTATAGAACTTCAAAAGCTTGTAAATAAAGTTGATGCTCTTTTTAAAAACTTTCCTGATAACTTTAAAGAGACCATAAGCCTTGCAGAAGAAATTAAAAATTACCTCATAAAAGTTGACCCTTTTATTGATTTTTATTCAAAAAAAGTCTGCCCTAAATGTAAAAACATCTGTTGTCTGAATAAAAACAGCAGATACGAATATGATGACATCATCTATATACTGGCATTAAGGGAAAGTTTTCCTCTTCCTGATAGAAATCTTGAAGAAAAAGAACCATGTTATCTTCTTACTGAAAAAGGTTGCAAAATTCCACGCTATCTAAGACCATCAAGGTGTAACTGGTACTTCTGCAAAGACCTCCTGCATGAAATGGAGTCAGCACCTGCAAAATTTTTTAGAGAATTTTCAAACACTTTTAATAAAATGCTTTATGTTAAACAGCAGATGCTGAACTCCTTTTTTCAATCACTGTCCAATATTAAGGGTAATATATGAAACAACTCCCTGTCTGTAAAACCATACTATTGCCCGATTTTTAGCCTGACTCGCTACCCTGGCAAAGTCTTTAGCATTGTTTATTTTTTGATTATTTATTTCCATTATTACATCTCCATTGTTTAATAAACCCTCTGCAGGAGAACCCTGTTCAATAGAAGTTATAACAACTCCTGTTATTCTCTTCGGTATATTTAACTGACTTCTTAGTTTAGCTGTAAGGTCTTCTACAAATATACCTGCAAGAACTGACTCTGATGAAGATACTTTAAGTTCAGCTGGAAGTTCCTTAATTGTGGCAGTTATTGTATAAATTTTACCATTTCTTATTACTTCTATTTTTACTGTTTTTCCTGGCGGTGTACTTACTACAAGATTTCTCAAATGTGCGGAATCTTCAACTTCTTTTCCATCATATCTCATGATAATGTCTTTCCTCATTATTCCTGCCTTTTCAGCAGGGCTATCATCCTGAACATCTGTAACAACAGCACCCTTTATTTCTTTTATGTTTAAAGCCTTAGCCATTTCAGAATCTAAATCCTGAACTGTAACACCAAGCCATCCACGAACTACTTTTTTATGCTTGATTAGATTGTCCATAACTACTTTTGCCATATTGCTTGGAATTGCAAAACCTATGCCCTGGTATCCTCCTGTAGTGCTGAATATTGCTGTGTTTATTCCAACAAGCTCACCTCTGACATTAACAAGAGGTCCACCTGAGTTTCCGGGATTGATTGCTGCATCTGTCTGAATAAAATCTTCATAATCCGATATCCCTACATTTGCTCTTCCTGTGGCACTTACTATTCCACTTGTAACTGTAAGATTAAGACCATAAGGATTACCGATGGCAATAACTGTTTCTCCAACTTGTAGCTTATCAGAGTCTCCCCATTTAATAGAGCGTAGACCATCTGATTTTATTTTTATCACTGCTATGTCTGTTTTCGCATCATAACCGATTACTGTTCCATCAAAAACTCTTCTGTCATAAAGCTTTACCTTTATCTCGTCCGCACCTTTAATAACATGATAATTCGTAAGAATATAGCCTGAACTGTCCACAATAACTCCTGAACCAAGAGATGTCTGCGTATATTCTTTCTGCCTGTCAAAAAGTCCACCAAACTCTTCATCAAAGAATCTTCTAAAAAATGGATCATTGAAGGGTAATGGAAGTGTTTGCCTCTTAATCTTTTTTGTGGTATAAATATTTACAACAGAAGGCCTCACAGCCTGCACAACCTCTGCCATTGCATTTCCGATTTTTGAGAGAGTTTCCTGAGCTTCTCTTGAAATCTGATAATCCTCAGAGTATCCTTTTGTCTGGAAATCAAATTTTGATGCGATAATAAGTCCTATTGAGATGCCTATAAGGAGAAGTATAGCTCCAGTTATAAATAATTTTTTATTGGTTTTCATATCTTCTACCTCCTACTTTTGAAGTTTTTCCCAATCTTTAAGAAATCTTTCAATGCCTATGTCTGTTAATGGATGTTTTATAAGTTGTTTGATTACTGAATAGGGAATTGTAGCAATATCTGCTCCAATTATTGCAGCTTCAAGAACATGAAGTGGATTACGAATGCTGGCAACTATTACCTCTGTATCAAAAGCATAGTTTTCAAAAATTATCTGAATATCTCTAACCAGATCCATACCAAAATGGCTTATATCATCAAGCCTGCCTACAAAAGGACTTACATAAGTTGCACCTGCCTTTGCAGCTAAAAGTGCCTGATTTGGTGAAAAAATAAGTGTAACATTAGTTTTTATGCCTTCTTGAGAAAGTTTCTTCACAGCTTTAAGCCCCTCTTCAGTCATAGGAATTTTAATAACTATGTTAGGATGGATTTTGCTTAAATCAAAGGCTTCCTTAATCATTTGATCAAAGGTTAAAGAAACAGCTTCTGCACTTACTGGACCATCAACTATTTCGCATATTTTTTTAAGCACTGACAAAGGTTCTTTACCTTCTTTTGCAAGAAGTGAAGGATTCGTTGTTACTCCATCAATTACACCTAACTCCCATGCTTTTTTAATCTCTTCAACATTAGCTGTGTCAATAAAAAATTTCATTTCTTATCCTCCATAACTTTGATTATAAAGTTCTCTCCTTCCTTTTCTATAATTAATCCATGTAATGGAGCTAATTCTAATATAGGTTTACCAAAAAGTAAAGGCAAAAGATCATCCTGAATCTCTAACTTTTCTTTAGTCCAGTCTCTTATTGCCATATCATATATAATCATCTCTACAATCTTTTCAAAATTTTCATTTTTCCCTGATATAAATTCATCAACTATATCACTGAATTTACTTAAAGAACACTTTTCTTCCTGTTTATTTATTGCTTCATTAATGATTTCTATACTGCTAAATAAATCAGACCTTGTTAATCTTCTGTTTTCCAATCCTGTTATAGCTATATTTTGACTCCAGCATTCATATTCTCTGCATACTGTTGGTCTGTTTTCATAAATTGTGCAACCAAATTCTGGGTCATAAAATAAGCATGTGGAACTGCCAAAAATTGGGCGTATTTTTATTATTTCCATTGATGAATCATAAATATCTCCATCTATAGAAGAAAAAACTTTTTCTCCTTCTCTTATTGTATAAATATCCTTTTCTGAGAGAATCCCTTTATTAAATAAAGGAATATCCTCCTTAAGAATTATTGGAGTGTCTCTCTTACAACATTCTCCACATCTATCACAGCCTGATTTCAAACTAAACCTTGTTTTTTTAGGTTTCTCATCTTTTTCAAAATCTTGAATTTCTTGTTCCTTTTCAGGTATAAAAACCTTGCCATCTGGAAGAATTATCTCAAATTTTGAATCCTCATCCTGCATTTTTTTCTCCTTTCAAGTATGATTTTTCAATTACTTCAATATAATGAAATATTTTTTTGTTTTTCATTGCAAATTTAAACTGGATTATACAATTCGGGCAAGAAGTAACTATCATATCATTCTTTTCATATTCTAAAACTTTTTCTCTGAGAATATCCATAGACTGTTTTTCAAATAAAAAAGAAAAAAGCCCTGCAAATCCACAGCATCCTTTTTTTTGCTGAATTTCCCGAAACCCTTGCTTTTTAAGCAAATTTAAAATTTTCTGATTATCCCGGATATAGTTTATTGTATGACAGGATGGATGAAAACAAACAGATTGCTGTTCCATAGAAATCTCTTTTTCTGCTAAATTTTCATTCAATAAATCCTCAATATTTAAGATGGTGAGATTTTCATTTAATAATTCAGAATAAACATCTCTAAGAAAATGGGCACAGGTAGGACATGGAGTCACTACTCCTTCTATATTAAATGCTTTATATATTTCTAAATTTTTTTTCGCAAGTTTAATAGAATCCTCTTTAAATCCTGCACTTAAAAGAGGAGCTCCACAGCACAGCTGTTCTGGTAAAATAACTTCATATTTAATTTTGTTTAACAAGGAAATTAGGCTCTTTCCAATAGAAGGCATTAAATATTTTGTAGAACAGCCCAAAAATACAGCAACCCTGCCTTTAGGTTTAACAACGCTGTATGTTTTTAAAAATTTTTGATTAATTTGGTCTTCTTTAAAAGTTAGATACTTTTGAAGAAACTGATTTTTTGGAAACTTTTTTATTAATTTCTCTGAGATAAAGGAATTTCTAAAAATTTTCAGGAGAGAAAAAAATAGATGAGGATATAAAGAAAAATATTTTAAAAAATAGAAAAATTTCTTTTTCTTCATGTCTGCTCTTGCTTTGTAAATAAGCATTGGCAAATCAATTTCTAAAGGACATATATTCTGGCAAAAACCGCATAACATACAACTCAAAATCCTTTGATCAAATGAATTGCTCTGTGTTATTTCTCCAGCATAAAAGGTATAAATCAGTTTCAATCTACCTCTGGGAGAAAAAGACTCGTTCATAAAACATTTGTAACTCTGACAGACTTCCCTGCATTTACCACATCGGGTACATTCTAATAAATCAATCTTTCTAACAAAAACTGGCATTTTTTAGAAATTTTTAGGCATTGTAGTATGTATATAATAATTTTCCTGATGGATTGAAGTATCTTTTTTAATTATTATTTTTATTTTCCTTGTACTCTCAAGTTCTTCAATTGAACTTCTTTCTTCATCTGTAAGCAGATCCGCTACCGCAGAATTTGCTGTGACATTAATTTCACTTCCTTCTGTTAATGTCATGAACTTAATCTTTCTTAATATTTCATAGGCAACAGTTCTTATACTTTTTACTCTTCCTTTGCCTTCGCAGTATGGACAACTATCACAAAGGATGTGTTCAAGGCTGTCCCTTGTTCTTTTACGGGTCATCTGAATTATACCCAACTCTGTAATGTTATAAATTGTTGTTTTTGCTCTATCCTTTTTCATTACTTCAACCATTGCATTAAGAACTTTCTGTCTATTTTCCTGCTGATCCATATCAATAAAATCAATTAGTATAATACCTCCAAGATTCCTTAATCTTATCTGATAAGCAATTTCCTTCACTGCCTCAAGGTTGGTTCTTAATATCGTATCTTCAAGATTTTCTTTCCCAACAAATTTTCCTGTGTTAACATCTATAACAGTCATTGCCTCTGTCTGGTCAATTACTATATATCCCCCTGATTTAAGCCATACCTTTCTTTCAAGCGCTCTTGCAAGGTCAACTTCAACACCAAAAGCATCAAATAAGGGTTCATCTCCTTCATAAAGCTCAATTTTATCAGCTATGCGAGGAAAATAGATATTGGCAAACTCTTTTAATCTCTCCCACTCTGTATAACTGTCAATTGTCAGTCTTTCTACATTCTGGCTCATAAAATCTCTAAGGCTTCTTATAACAAGGTCAAATTCACTATGAACAAGAGAAGGGGCAGAAACCTTTTCTTTCTTTCTTTGAATATTTTCCCAGAGGAGTAAAAGAAAATCTAAATCTTTTTTAATCTCTTCTTCCGATGCATCTTCACTTGCTGTTCTCATAATCAATCCACTTCCCTGAGGTCTTATTCCCATGGCAAGTTCCTTTAAATAGGACCTCTTTTCTTCGTCCTCTATTCTTCTTGAAACGCCAATATGCTCCATACCAGGCATAAGCACCACATACCTTCCCGGAAGAGTTATTCTTGATGTAACCCTTGCTCCCTTTGTTCCAATTGGGTCTTTAGCAACCTGAACAAGAATTTCCTGTCCTTCTTGAACAAGCTCTTCTATTGAAACATCCTTAAAATCAAGCTTTGAAATTATCTCCATATCATCTTCGCCTTCTTCACCTTCAAGAAAAGGATAAAGGTCTTTTATTCCTCCTTTTATATCATCAACATAAAGGAATGCTGCCTTATCAAGTCCTATATCAACAAAACATGCCTGCATGCCTTTTAAAACCTTTACAACCCTTCCTTTGTAAATATTGCCCACAAAGCTTGAATCGCCTTTTCTTTCAATATAAAACTCTACAACCTGCCCTCCTTCAAGAAGAGCAACTCTGCATTCCTGTTTTGTAACATTTATTAAAAGCTCACTGTTCATAATGGCTCTATCCAACCTTCTTTAAATCCATAAACTGCTATTCTTTTAATTTTAAGCTCTTTAATTGAAACACCAAATATCACCTCAATAATCTCAGATATTCTTGCCTTTATCTGACCATCTCTAACTATTATACATACTTCATGCCCATATTTTCTTATATCTTCCAGAACTTCTTTAATTGAATATTCTTTCCCATCTCTTTTTATTGTCATTCCTGCAAGTTTTTCCTCATCTGGTATAAAAAGTTTTTCTGCATTTTCTATTAGATACTCATATCTCTGAATGAAAGCATTAAGAGACAAACTTCCTGGCTGAATTACTTCTGCTAAAATAATTTTTAATTCCTCAGGTAAATTTTTATTTAATAAGGCAATATAGTCTTTATCAAAATCACCGTAAATTTTAAGGTCAAAAAACTCTTTTTCGCTTTCCACGCCAACAGGCAAGGAAGGACCAAATGAAATTTCAGGTTTAGGATGAAAGCCTCCAGAAAGCACAAAAGGAATACCTGCTCTTCTTAAAGCTCTTATAAGAAAATTACCCAGCTCAAGCTGAGATAAATACTTCATCAGTCCTTTTTTTATATGGCAAAATCTAACTGTAGTTATTTTTTCCTTATTCAAATTGGAATCTTTTAAATTTGAGGGAAATGGTATATCTCTTTTTTTGATATAAGCATCTTCCCCAGAACAGTTAATTCCGCAACCTTCGCATTTAACTGTACAGTCATCTGTCTTTTCAAGATTAAATGCCTTCTTGAACTCTCTTTTCAAGAACTCCTTGCTTACACCAGTATCTACAAAATCCCAGGGCATATCTCTATCAAGACAATATGAGCTATTTGCATATGAGAAAAGGTCTATTCCTGTTACTTCCATCGCAGAAATCCATCTTTTAAAATCAAATAGGTCAGTCCATGCAGAAAGTTTTTCACCATTGAGCCAGGCTCTGTATATAACTTCGGAAATTTTTTGATTACCTCTTGAAATTGCTGCCTCAAGAATGCTCATTCTTGGGTCATGTCCTTTATAATGAATTTTGCTTTTCTTAAAAGAACTTTTCAGAAAGTTAAGTTTTCTGACCATATCATCATAATTAATCTGCCCGAGCCATTGAAATGCCGTATGAGGCTTTGGAATAAAGGGAGAAATTGTAACATTTAAATTAATAAATTTTTTTGTGCAGGCTTTTCCGAGCCTTATTATTCTTCTTGTTAAATCTACTATCTCTTCTATATCCTCATCATTTTCTGTTGGAAGACCTATCATGAAATACAATTTTATATTCTGCCAGCCCTCTTCAAATAGTAATGAGCATGCTCTTTCAATATCATCATTTGAAATGTTTTTATTTATTACCTTTCTTAATCTTTCCGAACCTGACTCTGGCGCTATTGTGAAACCTGTTTTTCTAACAAATTTAATTCTTTGTAAAAGCTCTCTCGTAATTTTATCTGCTCTTATTGAAGGAACTGAAATAGCTGTGCCTGTGCCTTCAAAATATCTATTTAAGACATCAATAAGTTCAACAAGAAAGGGATAATGCCCTATACTGAAAGAAAGGAGGGAGACTTCTTCATATCCCGTATTTTTCACTGACTCAGAAGCAATTTCAAAGACTTTCTCAGGACTCCTATATCTCAAAGGTCTGTATGTATTTCCTGCTTGACAAAATCTACATCCAGAAGGGCAACCACGAGATACTTCAATTGAAATTCTATCATGAACTATTTTTAAATATGGGACAACTGGTTTAACCGGAAAATATGAATTTTCAAGGTTATTAACAAATCTTCGTTTTATTTTTTTCTTGCCTATAAAAGGAACATATAAGCCATCTATAAATGAAATTGCCTTAAGCAACTCTTCTTTGGATGAAGATGAAGCTTTCCATTGTTTATAAAGATTAACAAGCTCTATAACCGCCTCTTCTCCCTCTCCAACTAAAAATGCATCTATAAATGCTGACATTGGCAAAGGATTAACACAGCATGAGCCTCCTGCTATAACAAAAGGAAAGTTGTTATTTAATCTTTCTTCCCATCTAAGAGGAATTCCGCCAAGACTCATCATATTAATTACTGTAGGATATGAAAGTTCATACTGAAGGCTAAAGCCGACAATATCAAAATCTTTTAGCGGAGTTTTTGTCTCAAGTGAAAATAGTGGTATTTTTTTTATGCTCATCTCCTCTGCCAAATCTATCCATGGAGAGAAAACCCTTTCTGCATAAACATCAGGCAAACTATTTAGAAGATGATAAATAATTCTCATGCCTGTGTTAGACATACCTATTTCATAAATATCTGGGAAACAAAGGGCAAAATGAATCAAATTTCTATTCTTCTTTGAAACAGAATTGAATTCTTTATTTATATATCTTGTAGGTTTTTCAAAATAAAGAAGATTCATCTAAATTTATAATCTATGATTGAAAAAATAAAAGTCAAACTGAATTTCCTGTCAGCTCACTGTTTTCTATAACTTCTCCTGAAATTGCCGATAGAGCTCTCTTTTCGGGTGATTTTGTGAACCCTTCTCTTTGATCAGGACAGCGCCTGAGGGAGCGTAAGCGACCGAAGAATCTCCACAGAAGACCCTTCGGCTTACGCCTCAGGGTGACAGAAAAGGTGTCATTCTGAGCGATAGCGAAGAATCTCATTCTTTTTTACCCCGAGAGTTTTTCAATTAGAAAGTTCCTTCGCTGACCCTTCGCATAAGCTCAGGGCTTCGGCTCAGGACAGCGTCTGAGGGAGCGTAAGCGACCGAAGAATCTCCACAGGAGACCCTTCGGCTTACGCCTCAGGGTGACAGAAAAGGTGTCATTCTGAACGGAGCGCAAGCGGAGTGAAGAATCTCATCCTTTTTTCACCTGAGGGTTTTTCAATTAGAAAGTTCCTTCGCTCAGGACAGCGTCTCGAGGCATTAAGCCCCTCAGAATGACGGGATTAGAGAAAAACCTCCTTTCCCTAATAGCAATTTCAGGCTTCTAAACTTTCTTGATAAATTTAAGATTTTTATTTTATGATTTAAAATTGTTCAAAATTAATCCAGGAGGGTTCTATAAGACATGGACATGAAGAAATATTACGAAGAAGTTAGAAACTTCAAACTTGATGTTCCAGAAAAGTTTTCTTTTCCTCTGGATGTCTTCGACAAATGGGATAATAGACCAGCTTTATTCTGGACAGATGGTAATGAATTAAAAAAATTTACTTTTAGCGAGTTAACTAAGCTTTCAAGTAAGCTTGCTGGAGGGTTTAAAAAGTTAGGAATAAATAAAGGAGATAAAGTTTTAATTCTGCTTCCCAATAAGCCTGAATGGTGGATAATTGTTCTCGCAACAATGAGAATTAATGCTGTTGCAATTCCTGGAACAACTCTTCTAACAGCAAAGGATATAGAATACAGATTGAAAGCAGCCAATATTAAAGCTGTCATATCCGATAGTGAGAACGCACCAAAAATACAAGAGGCTGTTAATAAACATGAGAAAGAAGTAATTTTAGTAAGCATAGACAACCAGCAAGGATGGCATAGATATGAAGAGCTTCTAAAAAGCGAAGCATTTCTTGGTGAAAGAACATTTTCCAATGACCCTGCTTTTATATTTTTTACATCAGGAACAACCGGGCTTCCAAAGATGGTTCTGCATACTCAAGTAAGTTATCCCCTTGGTCATGCAATTACTGGAAAATTCTGGCTTGATTTAAAACCTGGTGACATTCACTGGAATCTTTCAGATACAGGATGGGCAAAAGCTGCATGGTCAAGTCTTTTTGGACCATGGAATATGGGAGCTACTGTATTTACTTTCTACAGAAAAGGTAAATTTTCACCTGCATTAATTATTGAAACACTAAAAAAATTTGAAATTAATACCCTCTGTGCTCCTCCAACTGCCTACAGAATGATTGTTAAAGAAATACCCATTAAAGATTTAAAATTTCACACTGTTAGACACTTTGTTGCAGCAGGTGAACCTTTAAATCCAGAAATAATAAACAAATGGAAGGAAGCAACAGGAGAGTATATTTACAATGGTTATGGACAAACAGAAACAGTAAATACACTTGCAATGTTTAGATTTATTCCTATGAAACCCGGAGCAACAGGTCTTCCAACTCCTGGTTTTGAAATGGACATAATTGATGATGAAGGAAAGCCTCTTCCTCCTAATACTGAAGGAAATATTGCAATAAAAATAAATCCTAAAAGACCTGTAGGACTTTTTCAGGAGTACATTGGCGACAAATTAGAAATGTCTGCAGCATTTAAAGATGGCTGGTATTATACAAGAGACAGGGGCTATAAAGATGACGAGGGTTATTTCTGGTTTGTTGGACGAGAAGATGATGTAATAATAAGTTCTGGATACAGAATAGGTCCTTTTGAAGTTGAAAGTGCACTTATAAAACATCCTGCAGTAAAAGAAGCTGCGGTAGTAGCAAGCCCTGATGATATAAGAGGAGAAGTTGTAAAAGCTTTCATTATGCTAACACAGGACTACGAACCTTCTGAAGAACTTGTCAGAGATATTCAGGATTTTGTAAAAAAAGAAACAGCACCTTATAAGTATCCACGAAAAATTGAGTTTGTTGATGAACTTCCAAAAACAATAAGTGGTAAAATAAAAAGAAAGGAACTAAAACTAAAAGAGTTTGGCAAGTTAAAATAAACATGTCATACATAGCAGTCATAGGTGCAGGAAGCTGGGGAACAACTCTTGCTTGCCTGCTTTGTAAAAAAGGATTTGATGTAGTAATCTGGGCAAGAGAAAATGAAATTGCTGAGTCAATAAATAATAAAAAGCAAAATATTACTTATTTGCCGGATATTTCTCTACCTCCTATGTTATTCGCAACAAATGATATATTTGAAGCAACAAAAAAAGCCAGGATTATCGTCAATGTTGTTCCAACTCAGTTTATAAGAGAAGTTTTCAACAAGATACAAAACCATATCAATGATGAAGTAATTATTGTTAGTGCATCAAAAGGTATAGAAAAGAAGAACTTGAAAACTCCCTCAATGATTCTAAAAGAAATCTTCAATAAAGAAGTAGCGGTTCTGTCAGGTCCGAGCTTTGCTATTGAGGTAGCCCAAGAAAAACCTACAGCAGTAACCATTTCATCACATGAAAAAAAAGATAGATTACTTTTACAGGAAATTTTCAGCACAAACTATTTCAGAGTATATGAACATGATGACCCAATAGGGGCAGAAATAGGGGGGGCAGTAAAAAATGTTATTGCAATTGCATCAGGAATTTGCGATGCACTTGAACTTGGCAATAATGCAAGGGCTGCTCTTATCACAAGGGGCCTTCATGAAATTATGAGACTCGGGAAAAAAATGGGAGCTAAAGAAATAACATTTTCAGGATTAAGCGGAATTGGTGACCTTTTTCTTACATGTACTTCTAAAATTTCAAGAAATTATACTGTTGGTTTCAGGCTTGGTAAAGGTGAAACAATGGAAGAAATTTCAAAAAGTATGAGTTCCGTTGCAGAAGGTGTTGGAACAAGTCAATCTGCTATGGAACTATCAAAAAAACTTGGTGTAGATATGCCTATCACAGAACAGGTCTATCAGGTTATATATGAAGGCAAAAATCCTGAAGAAGCAGCTACAGACCTTATGAACCGAGCACTTAAATCAGAATTTTACTAATTCATTACAAAATATTATCCTTTTTCCTTTAAATCTCTTCTCATAATTATTGCATCTTCTTCAGGTAATATATAGTAGTTTTTTCTTATTCCAACCTTTATAAAACCCAATTTTTCGTAAAGATTAATTGCCTCTGTATTAGAAGCTCTAACCTCAAGAAAGCAGGTGTCTGAATATTTTTTTATTTCTTCCATTGCTTTTTCTATTAAAGCCTTTGCAATACCTCTTCTTCTAAAAGCAGGTTTAACAGCAACTGAGAGTAGCTCTGCTTCATTAATTATTTTTCTAAAAACAACATATCCAACAATTTCTTGATTAACCTCTGCAACTTTTAAAATAGATTTGCTATTTGAAAATTCTTCCTTAAAAGATTTTAATGACCATGGTATAGCGAAACTTAATTTTGCAATCTCTGCAACCTGAACAAGGTCTGACTCATTTAAATCTCTTATTTTTAGAGTCATCCAAACTTTATCTCAGCTTCAGATTTTCTTAAATAGAGAGGCTGAAGTTGTTTTGCTGATATGAAAGCTCCTTCTCTGACTTTTTCCTCTCCAATAATTGCAACAATCTCAGGAGAAGGAATACTGTAAATTGGCTCTGCAAACACTGCTTTATCTCCAAGCTTTTCAATTAATTTGTCTTTATAAAGAATAGCGCCATCACCTGCAAAAACTGTTTTATCCTCTATCCATTCTGTAAGCATGTCAATGCTTAATACTGTATCTTTTTTGACCCTTACAAGTTTTTGGTTCTGCCATTTAAAAATTGCTGAATAAACCTCCTTTTTCCGTGCATCCATAACAGGACAGATGGGAAAATCAACATAGGGGAAACCTCTTGCAATAACTTTTAATGAAGAAACAGGAACCACATTTTTCCCTGTAACAAATGCCAGCCCCTTTACTGTGCTTATACCAACCCTCAAACCTGTAAAGGAACCAGGTCCCACAGTAATGGCATAATAATCAATTGTTTCAAGGGGAATTTTCATTATTTCAAGAATATGGGCAATCTCTGGAAGAAGTTTCTCTGAATGAGAAGCCATAAACTGCATAGTAGATTGAGCAAGCAATGTTCCATCCTCAATAACCGCCACACCAGCATATTTTGTTGATGTATCAATTCCTAAGATTCGCATTTCTCAATTTTGATTATATATCTTTTGCCTCCTCTTTGCGAAGAATTTACATCTGGAAGTTCAAACTCTTTAATTTCTGCTTTATATGCCTTCGGCAATTCTTTTATTTCCTCTTCAAATTTTAATGACTTGCTTATTAAAAAATATCCATCCTTTTTAAGCAAAGGCTCGCAATTTTTTATAAAATCCTTTATGCTCCATAATGCTCTTGAAATTACAATGTCAAATCCATTATGAATTTCCTCTGCCTTTGCCCTGATAATTTCAATATTTTCAATTTTAAGTTTTCTCTTTATGTTTTTCAAAAAAGCACACTTTTTCCATGAAGGTTCAATCAATACTATTTCCAGCAATGGATTTGCCAGAGCAATTGGAACTCCAGGAAAACCTGCACCTGTTCCAATGTCTGCAATTTTTAGTGGTTTCTGAGGGATGAATGATAAGTATAAAATGGAATCAATAAAATGCTTTACAATTATCTGCCTTTCATCTTCAATTGATGTAAGATTATATGCTTTATTCCATTTTTTTAATTCCGTAAGATAGAGAATAAATTTATCAGCCAGCTCCTCTATTTTCTTTTGATTAGCGGATATATTTAATACTTCAATGATGCCCTCTTTGAGGCATTTTTTTAAGAACTCTTCTATTTTCTGCACAATTATTTTCTGTTCCCTGAAAATTTCTGTATTGCTACCATGAGTATTGATATTGCTGCAGGTGTTACTCCTGGAATTCTCATTGCCTGACCAATTGTTCTTGGAGCTACTTCTGTAAGTTTCTGTATCACTTCCCTTGAAAGCCCCGGGATATTAAAATCAAATTCTTCGGGAATGCTCTTTTCTTCATAATGTTTCATCCTCTCAACAAGTTCCATCTGTTTTGCTATATATCCTTCATATTTAATGTGAATTTCAACAAGTTCCTTAATCTCCTTTGTTAAAGTTTCTTCAGAAGGAGCAAATTTTTTAATGAATTCGTAGTTAATTTCCGGTCTTTTAAGAAGTTTATCAAGAAATATGGCTTCTTCAATAGGAGCTGTCTGAGCCTCAATTAGTGCTTTATTTAGTTCCTCTGAAGGTTTAATTGTAGTGCTTTTAAGTCTTTGAATTTCTCTGTGAAGTAATTCTCTTTTTTTAATAAACTCTTCATAAGTTTCTTGATTAACAAGACCAATTCTGTATCCATAATCCCTGAGCCTTAAGTCAGCGTTGTCATGCCTTAAAAGCAGACGAAATTCAGCCCTGGATGTAAACATTCTGTAAGGCTCCTGAGTTCCCTTTGTAACAAGGTCATCTATCAAAACACCTATATAGGCTTCGTCCCTGCCAAGAATAAGAGGTTGCTGTCCTTTTATTTTTAATGCTGCATTTATGCCTGCCATTAATCCCTGAGCAGCAGCTTCTTCATAGCCACTTGTTCCATTTATCTGTCCTGCAAGATAAAGCCCTTCTATGCCTTTTACCTCAAGGGTGTGTTTTATCTGAGTTGGATAAACGAAGTCATACTCAATTGCATATCCCGGTCTCATGATTTCAGCAGACTCAAGTCCCGGGATTGTTCTTACAAAGGCTACCTGAACATCATAAGGTAAAGATGTTGGAATTCCGTTGGCATAATATTCCTTTCTGCTTAATCCCTCAGGTTCAAGAAATATCTGATGTCTTGGCTTTTCCCTGAATTTAACAACCTTGTCCTCAATTGAAGGACAGTAACGGGGACCTATTCCCTTTATCTTTCCACTGTAAAGGGGTGAACGGTCAAGATTGTTAAGTATTATCTCATGGGTTTTTTCATTCGTATAGGTTATGTAGCATGGAACCTGTGGATTTGTAATCTCCTTTGTTGAATAGGAAAAAGGAATTGGTGGAATGTCACCACCCTGCTCTTCTGTTTTTGAAAAATCAATTGTTTTAGCATCAATTCTCGGTGGAGTTCCTGTTTTGAGCCTTCCCATTTTAAGCCCGAGTTTTTTTATTGACTCTGAAAGCCTTTTAGAAGGAAATTCTCCTGCCCTGCCTGCTTCAAAAGAATCAAGCCCTATATGAATTAAGCCATTCAAAAATGTTCCCGGTGTTATTATTACAGCCTTTGCACCATAAAAAACACCAAGAGAGGTAATGACACCTTTAATCTTCCCATTTTCAACCACAATCTCTTCAACCATTGCCTGCTTTATAGCAAGATTTTCCGTTGCTTCAAGCAGTTTTCGCATGTAAACATTGTAAAGAATTCTGTCTGCCTGCGCACGAAGAGACCATACCGCTGGACCTTTTGATTTATTGAGCATTCTGAACTGTATACCTGCAAGGTCTGTTACTTTTGCCATTATTCCACCAAGAGCATCTATCTCTCTTACGAGATGACCTTTTGCAAGTCCACCGATTGCTGGATTACAGCTAAGCTGAGCAATTGTATCAAGATATATAGTAAAAAGAGCAGTACTAAGCCCCATTTTTGCACAAGCAACAGCTGCCTCACAGCCTGCGTGACCTGCACCAACAACTATTATGTCAAAATCTTTTTCTTTATACATTTTTATATTTTTTTAACTGTATTTTTTATTATAATAAATTAATGGAAATTCCTGTATTCAGACATACAATATCTTTCTTCAGAGAGCTTATCACTGAAGACATTGAAAAGATTGCTCATTTTATAAAGTATGACCCAACAATAGCTTATCTAATACTCAGAGAAGTTAATAAACCCTGCACTGATAAAGAAATTACAAGTTTTATACAGATAACAAATTATCTCGGCACAAGTAAAATTGAACAAATTATACTTGAAAGAGATTCATTTCTTGATGATGAGGATTTACAAATATGGATTTATAGTATTTTAAGTGCTGAAATTGCCTCTGCAATTTCAAACAACTTCACTAATATTGCTCAAGATGAAGCTTTCTTTGCCGGGTTACTACCCAGTCTGGGTATGCTTTTTATGTTAAATGAATTTCCAAGGTACAGAAGTATTATTCACTTTTTGATTAAACTCCCCATTGAAGATAGAGTTTATATTGAAGAAAAAATTTTTGGGACAAGCCATATAGAAACTTTGCAGAGAAATATTTTATGTCCTACTTTGTTCAGAAATACTGTAAATATTTTGAATAAAATATTCTTAAAAGATGGTCAAAAAGATATAAAATCGCCTGTTCAATTAAAAGGTTCAACATTACAACAATCCTATGACTTAGCTTTATTGTCAGATTTAGCAACTTACGGAACGCAAACTTTAATGTTTCCATCTGTTGTTGATAACAGGGAACTTTATCTTGAACTTGCAAAAAGATATTTCTTAATAAAAGAATCGGTTGCGATAGAGGTTTTACAAAATGCTATGGATAATTTTATAGATATAGCCACTCAATTTAAAGTTGTTGATGAAATCAGATTTTCTACTGAAACATTTTATGAATTGAAAAAATTCAAATTTGAAACAAAAAACAGTATGTTTGAAAAAGCATTAAAGCAACTTTTTGAAGAAAATGCAAAGGAAAAAAACATTTTTATTTATGGTGAAGGCGCAGTTGGTAAAAGATTGCTCGCAGCAGCACTTCATACATCAGATACTAATCCCCGTAAGGATAAACCATTTATTATGATATTCTGTGATGTTGACAGCTCCACTCTTGAGGAAGAATTTTTTGGTATTAAAGATGGTTATCTTGGCAAAAAAGGTAAAAAAGGTGTTTTAAAAAGAGCAGAAGGAGGAACTTTAGTTCTAAAAGAGTTTGACAGCATGCCAAAGGAATTTCAGGAAAAGTTGCAGAAAGCAATTCAAGACAAAAAATTTTACAGCATTGGAGAGGTTACACCCGCAGAATTAAAAGATGTCAGATTTATATTAATTGGGAAACATGATATAAGAATAAAGATAGCAAAAGAAGAGTTATCCTCATCTTTGCTAAAACTTTTGAATCCTTTTTTCTTTAAAATCCCTCCATTAAGAGAACGAAGGGAAGATGTCTTCTATATTGCAGGAGAGATTATTAAAAAATATAACCTCAATATCATTGAAGACAAACTAAAAGAACCTGCAATTATACAAAAACTTGAAACTGACCCCTTTCCTAACAATCTCAGGGACCTGAAAAGATTTTTATTCCTTCTTTATATTCAGAAACTTCTTAACTCTTAAATACTCAATTCCACCAAAAAGAGAAGCAAAAACCTGCGAAAGAAACCATAAAAAAGAAACTGCTACAACATTTGCATGCCCTAAGGAATTACCAAAAAATAAAATAAAGCACCATTCTCTTACTCCAATACCTGATATTGACAATGGAAGCAAAGAAATCAATATTATAATAGGCAAAAAAATAGCAAGTTCAAAAAAAGATACAGGCAGGGAAAGTCCAAGAAAAATTATATAAACCGAAAGGATTACAATAAACTGAACAAAAAAAGAATAAATAAGAGCTTGAATAATCTGTTTTTTCCCAAAACTAAAAATATAATCATGTATTTCCTTAAAAAATTTAATCTTCCCAGCCAATAAAAGGAAAATGCTTCCTAAAATAAATAACAAAAAACTTACAGGAACACTCCATATAAGCAAATGCTTCGGGAGCCTCGTATAAAACAAACAAAAAAATATAAAGCCTATTAATAATAAAGCAAAAAGCCCTGTATATCTTTCCATAAATACTGATGCTAAAGCCTTTTTTATGCCTGTTTTATCTTTTATCATATAAATTTTTACCACATCTCCTCCTATAATTCCGGGTAAAACATTATTAAAAAATGAACCTATCAGATAAAGAGAGAAAAGACTTGATAGGCTAAATTCATTTTGAGGGATAAAAATCCTCCATCTCAAGGTAGATATGTATGAAGAAAGGAGATATAAAAAAGAGGCAAAGAAAAAAACAAAAGGATTTATTAAAACAAGAGAGTTTAAAATATTGGAAGAATTTATTTTTTTAAAAAGATATAAAAGCAATAAAACAGTTACTGTAAGGCGAATGAAAAAATTGATATATTTCTTCAATCTCCAGGTCCTAAAATTTTTTTCAGAATGTAAATTGGTTTTTTCTGAGTTTCATGATAAACCCTCACAATCATCTCACCAAGAAGTCCCATTCCAATAAAATTAAGACCTATTAAAACAGAAAAGAATCCACCAAGTAAAAGAGGTCTTCCGCCAATTGATATGCCTTTAAAAATTTTGAGAAAAAAAAGATATCCCACAATTACTACACCAAGAAACATGAATAAAACTCCAATTGGACCAAAGAACTGAATTGGCTTTGTTGAAAAGCTATGTAAAAATTTTACGGTAACAAGGTCAAGAAGCACTTTGATTGTTCTTCCTATTCCATATTTTGACTTTCCCTTATATCTTGGATGATGTTGAACTTCAATTTCTTTTATTTTAACCCCATACCAGCTTGCAAGTGCTGGAATAAACCTGTGCATCTCACCATAAAGTCTTAAATTTTTAACAACTTCTCTCCGATATGCCTTAAGAGAACATCCATAATCATGAATTTTTACGCCAGTAACCTTTCCAATAAGCCAGTTTGCAATTATTGATGGAAGTCTTCTTGATAAAAATGGGTCTTTTCTTTTTTTTCTCCAGCCACTTACTAAGTCAGCATCTTTTATAGATTCAAGAAGTTTTGGGATGTCTTCAGGGTCATTCTGCAAATCTCCATCCATTGTAATCACTACATCTCCTCTTGCAAAATCAAATCCTGCTGCAAAAGCTGCTGTTTGTCCGAAATTTCGCCTAAAACTTAATATAACTACATTGGGAGAACTTTTTTGAATCTCTTCAAGATATTTTAATGTGTTATCACTACTTCCATCGTCAATGTAAATAATCTCATAGGTGATTTGTAGTTTATTCAAAGTATCCGAAAGTTTTTTATGGAGTTCTTTTATATTTTCCTCTTCATTGTAAAGCGGTATAATCACTGATAAATCCATATTGCCTCCTTCAGTAAGTTTCTGGTAATTTTAACTGCATACCCTTAAAATTGTAACATTTAAAAATTGTATAATCTCTAATTTTAACTCTTTTTTTGAAAACTGTGAAATGCTCTGAATCACAGCTTTCAAAAGCAGAAAAAACATCAGTCTCAGGGATATCTTTCTTACCATAAACAACATAAATTCCATGTATTGCTTTACCGTTAAGTTCACTATTGATTGACCTCCATAAATCATACTGATTCATTCTTCTTTCAAGATTTATGCAGTAAACAAAAGGTTTACCTTCTACATAAAAGGCAAGCTCGCTTGAAATCTGATATCTATCAGAAAAAATAACCACTTTTCCGCTTTTTTCAAGCTCTTTTTTTATTTCTGATACCTTTACTCCAAGTTCCTTCCATCCTTTAAGTCTTGCTGAGGGGTCAATTTTTTCTGGAAGATTTAGATATGGCAGGGCATAGTTTATAAAAGTAAAAATCGTTGCAAAGATAATTGCTGTATATGTGATTTTTTTGAAAATTTTTCTTCCATAAGCATAGGCAATGACAATTACAAAAGGTACATAGGCTGTCATAGCCCAGTTTGCTTGAACCTTGCCCTGAAGACTTTTAAGCAGAAAGAAAATAAAAACAGGCATTGAAAAAGAAATAAGAAACCATCTTGTGGTAGCGTGAAGGCTGAAGATAGGCTGAAGGTTTAAAGCTGAAGGCTGAAGGATAAAGGATAAAGGATAAAGGATAAAGTAGAATCCTAAAACAAAAACCAGAGGAGTTACAACAACAACCTGGCTTCCAATAAACTCCGCAAAATATTTAAGTAATATCCTGAACCCATCATAAAGGTGAGCCTGTCCTGCTGTGTGTTTCAGTGTAACCCAGTCATGTTGAAAGTTCCATATTATCACAGGTAAAAAAACAATTAAAGAAATTACCAAACAGGCATAAAACCAGGGATTTTTTAATTGTTCCCATGCTCCCTTTTTTAGCAAATAAATAATCATACATGCATAGAAAAAAGCCATTGTATATTTTGTGAGAAGCCCAAGCCCTATAAAAACTCCAAGAATTAACCAGTAATACCTCTTACCCTCTGTTGCAAGAATAAAAAGATACATTGAAACAATCCATAATAAAATAAATGGACTGTCAATTGTAAAAAGCACACCAAAGGTTGAAAATAAAGGAATTAACTGAAAAAGAATTCCGCTTAAATACCCTGTCTTTTCATCAAAAAGTTTTTTTGCAATTTTATAGATAAAGACACTACTTAAAAAGGAACATACTACTGCAAAAATTCTAACTCCAAAAGGATTGTCTCCAAAAATCAATGTTGAAAGTGCAATTAAATAGGCAATCACAGGACCTTTTGAGTAGTAGCTTAAATCAAGGTGTCTTGACCATTCCCAGTAATGAGCTTCATCAGGGCTCAGGTCAACTGGTCCATGAAGAATAAAATAAATCCTGAAAAGGCTAAGAATTACAAGGAAAAAATAAAAAAATCTCTTTAAACTTTTCACCGACAGTGTTGCTTTAAAAACAGTAAAACCAATAATTATTCCTAAAAAAGCACCACCAATTACATCAGTAAGCCAGTGAACACCATGATAAACACTTGAAAAACAGATAAGTAATGCTACCAAGAAAGTATAAACTGGCATTAATCTTGAACGAGCAATTCTCTTCCAGAAAAGTATTAAAAGAGTTGCCATTGCCATTGAATTTGTTGCATGATTTGAAGGAAAGCTATAAGAATTTGTGCATCCAACAACTCCTCTGAAATACTCTGTATGACAGGGACGAATTCTTTGAACAATGTTTTTTATTTCAAGGGAAAACCAATCAGAAAGAAAAACTCCTAAAATTATAGCAAAGTTTAAATAGACAATTCCTCTGTAGTCCTTTGTTTTTAAATTTTTAAAAATGATACATAAAAAAACAGGAAGCCATAAAAGATAACCCCTTTGAGTAAAAAATACCATCAAATTATCTAAAGAAGGTGTTGATAGGGTTTTGTGAAAAAACAATAAAATTTCTCTTTCCATGCTCAACTTGATATTATAACATGCTATAATTGTAGTATGCCTATTTTGGTAAAAGATAGCGAGAAATGTGTTGGTTGCTTAATCTGCATGTTTGCATGTAACAGAACTCATCAGTCAGCAGGGCTTGAAAGCTCCTGCATAAAAGTAAGGTCTCAGGGCGGAATTTCTCGTGGTTTTACAGTATTTGTATGTCGTGGATGTCAGGACCCTCCCTGTGCAAGAGCATGTCCAGAAGATGCTCTTCTTGTAAGAAAAGGTGGGGGTATATTACTGAATGAATCTAAATGCAATGGTTGCGGTTACTGTGTGAATGCCTGCATACTTGATGCAATTGGATGGAACAGTAAAACAAATAAGCCTGTAATATGTATACAGTGCGGAGAATGTGCAAAAAACTGTCCCTATAAAGTTCTGGAGTTAAGGGCACATGATAAAGAATGACCCTTTAACAAGAGTCTTATATATTGATTTAACAAAAAAAAGATTCTGGATTGAAGAAAGAGAGGATCTTTTTTCTCAATTTCTTGGAGGAACAGGAGCTGCAATAAAACTTTTACAGGAAAACTGCCCTCCTGATTGTGACCTCTTTTCACCAGAAAATCCCATTATTTTTGCCATAGGTCCTTTAAATGCTTTATTCCCTATTGCCTCAAAAACAGTTGCAATGTTTAAATCTCCTCATACAGGAAATCTTGGAGAATCCCATGCTGGAGGTAGAAGTGCTATTGCAATAAGAATGGCAGGATTTGGAGCAATAGTTATTAAAGGAAGAAGTGAAAAACCCTGCTATTTATCAATTCATGATGATAAAGTTTTTTTCAGAGACGCTACAACACTTTGGGGATTGAGAGAAGGAGTCTCTGCAGGTAGATTGATAAGAAGAAAAGAGCCAGGCTCAGGACTAAGAACAATAATGAGAATAGGTCCTGCAGGAGAAAAACTTATCAGTTATGCGTGTGTTACCCTTGAAACTTACAGACATTTTGGCAGACTGGGACTTGGTGCTGTATTCGGAAGTAAAAATTTGAAAGCCATTTTGGTTACAGGGCAAAGAGATTTACCTGTAACAGACTTCAAAGAGTATAAATCATTCTACTCAGAGATTCTAAAACAACTTACTAAATCAGAAAAAATGAAAAAATATCATGAACTTGGAACCCCTGCCAATGTCCTTCCTCTTAGTTTTTCAAAAGGAATACCTATTAAAAACCTTCTTACAAATGAATTGGCAGGAATTGAAAATATTTCAGGAGAGTCTTTTGCTGAAAAACATCTTGGTAGAAGAGTTGCCTGTGCTCACTGTCCTGTTGCCTGCATTCATCTTGCTGCACTAAGAAAACCCTATAAAGATGAACCTTACTTTTATAGAACTGTTTATCTATCATACGATTATGAACTTATATATGCACTCGGTTCAATGCTTGGCATAAATGATTCTGTCAGTGTATTAAGACTTATTGAGGAAGTTGAAGACATGGGTCTTGACGCTATGTCAACAGGTGTTATTCTTGCATGGATTACAGAAGCCTATGAGAAAAGACTGATAAATAAAACTCATACAAATGATATAACTCCCGAATGGGGCAAAGCTGATGCATACATTGAAATAATTAAAAATATCATCAGAGGAACAAATGAATTCTATCAGGATATGGGGAAAGGAGTTGAGTTTGCATCTGAAAAATATGGTGGAAAAGATTTTGCATTAACTTACGGAAAAAATGAAATGCCAGGATATCATACAGGTTATGGAGCCCATCTTGGATATCTTTTTGGTGCAAGACACAGCCATCTTGATAGCGCTGGATACGCTATTGACAAGGAAGCAATGAAAAAATCCCTTAGTGAAAATGAAATTACTGAGAGAATATTTACTGAAGAAATATGGAGACAGGTAATATCAAGCCTTGTAATCTGCTTTTTTGGAAGAGAGATATATACACCTGAAATGATTTTAAAATGTTTAAATCTTACAGGCTTTAATTTAGATGAAAAAGGACTTTTAACAATGGGAAGAGAAATATATGCAAACAAATACAGATTTAAAATTGCCTGCGGATTTAATCTTGAAAATCTGACTTTTCCAAAAAGAGTATTTGAGACTCCTTCAAGCATTGGTCCTTTGAATGAAGAGTTTGCAAATAAATCAATTAAACTTTTAAAAGAAAAAATCAAAAGTTTGTTATAATTTTTCAGGATGAAAAAATTATTATTTTTGTTAATTATTTTCTCAATTTCAATCTTTCCTGTAAAAACTTTTGCAAAAAATATAATTGTTCTTACAGTAAATGGCGTTATAAATCCACCTCATGCTGAATATATTATAAAAGGAATAAAAAAAGCTCATGAGATAAATTCTGAGGCAATAATTATTCAGCTTGACACACCTGGCGGACTTGATACCTCTATGAGAAGCATTATTAAAGAGATGTTAAATTCCCAAATTCCTGTAATTGTTTATGTTTCACCAAAAGGGGCTCGTGCGGCAAGTGCTGGTGCGTTTATAACTTTATCTGCTCATATTGCTGTCATGGCTCCGGGTACAAATATTGGTGCAGCTCATCCAGTTACAGTTGGTGAAAAAATGGACAAAACAATGGCTGAAAAGGTTACAAATGATGCAGTCGCTTATATTAAATCAATAGCAAAGCAAAAAGGAAGAAATGTTGAATGGGCTGAACAGGCAGTTAGAAAAAGTATTTCTTCACCTGAAACTGAAGCATTAAAAGTTGGTATTATTGATTTAATAGCAGAGGATTTACAAAGTTTACTTAAAGAGATTAATGGCAAAAAAGTTAAAACCATAGTTGGAGAGAAAATTATAAACACTAAAGAGGCAAAAATTTATGAAATTAAGATGAACTTCAGAGAAAGACTTCTTAATTTCATAAGTGACCCTAACATAGCTTATATTCTTTTAATGATTGGTATTTATGGAATTATATTTGAGCTAAGTAATCCCGGAGCTATATTTCCAGGAGTTATTGGAGCAATTTCTCTAATTCTTGCTTTCTACAGTTTACAAGCTCTTCCTATAAACTACGCAGCAGCAGGATTGTTACTTCTTGGAGTTATCCTCTTTATCCTTGAACTAAAAATTACTTCTCATGGTCTTTTAACTCTTGGAGGTATAATATGCTTTATTCTTGGCTCTCTTATGCTCTTTGACACAGCAAATCCTTTATTCAAGCTTTCTCTTTCTGTAATTATCCCTGTAACATTAGTAACTGCATTGTTTTTCGGCATACTTTTGAGGCTTGCATACAAAGCCTATAAAAGAAAACCAGTTACAGGGGTGGAGGAACTTATAGGACTTAAGGGCATTGCAAAAACTGATATTGACAGCCGTAAAGGAATGGTTATGGTTCATGGAGAACTCTGGCAGGCTGTATCAGATGAGAAAATCAATAAAGATGAAGAAGTTATTGTTGAAGAGGTAATGGGACTTACTCTTAAAGTGAGGAAGGCTGAGTGAAGGCTCTTGTTACAGGTGGTACCGGGTTTATAGGAAGTCATCTTGTAGAGGCACTCTTAAGGGAAAATTATGAGGTTTCCTGCATTGTTAGAAATCCTTTCAGGATCCGTTTTCTTAAAGGACTTGATGTAAAAATTATTCAGGCTGACTGTTCAGATAAGAATTCTTTAAAAAACATTGAATGGCAGTTTGACTATGTATTTAATCTATCAGGAATAACCAAAGCAACTCACCCAGAAGAGTTTTTCCAGTCAAACTATATCGGGACAAAAAATCTTGTTGAAATAGTTGCAGATAAAAATCCTCATCTTAAAAGGTTTGTCCATGTAAGTAGCCTTGCTGCAACAGGTCCTTGCAGGAATGGAAATCCAGTTACAGAAGAAACAGAACCAGCACCCGTATCTGAATATGGGAAAAGCAAACTTCTTGGTGAGCAGGCAGTTAATTTTTTTAATGATAAAATACCTATTACCATAGTTAGACCTCCTGCTGTCTATGGTCCAAGAGATAGTGATTTTCTTACATTTTTTAAAATGATTAAATCAGGAATTGTTTTATACCTTACAGAAGGCATTTATTCAATGATTTATGTGGATGACCTTGTAAACGGTATAATTACTGCATCAAAAAGCCAAAAAGCAATCGGGGAAACCTTTTTCATTGCTGATTCTCAACCATACAATACTCATGCAATAGTTGAGGCTATATCAGATGCGATAGGGAAAAAGCCTTTGAAAATTAAAATTCCTCAGTCAATTGGTATGTTTTTTATTAGAGTATTTCAAAAATTTGATAAAAAAAGTATAATAAATAACGATAAGCTTAAAGAGCTTGCCCAGCCATGCTGGGTTTGCGATACAAATAAAGCTGAGCAATTGCTTGACTTTAAAACGAATACAAAACTAAAGGAAGGGATGGAATGGACAGCAAAGTGGTACAAAATGAATCAGTGGATATAAGAAAGGACATTTTTGAAAAATGTTTTAAATTTACAATAGCTTATGAACTTCAAAAAATAGGAGTTTATCCTTACTTCAGAGTTATTGAGTCTGCACAGGGACCAGAAGTAATAATGAATGGAAAGAAAATGATTATGATTGGCTCAAACAACTATCTCGGACTAACTAACCATCCAAAAGTAAAAGAAGCTGCAATTAATGCAATAAAAAAATATGGAACAGGATGTGCTGGTTCAAGATTTCTTAATGGAACTCTTGATATTCATGTACAACTTGAAGAAAAACTTGCCTGGTTTATGCGAAAGGAATCAGCCCTTGTCTTTACTACTGGCTTTCAGGTAAATCTTGGAGTTATTTCTTCATTGATTGGCAAAGATGATGTTGTTATTATTGATAAAATGGACCATGCAAGCATTGTTGATGGTTGCAGACTTTCTTTTGGTGAGGTAAAAAGATATAAACACAATGATATTGAAGACCTTGAGAGAGTTCTTAAAGAGTGTGAAGGAAAAACAAAGCTTGTTGTAGTTGATGGAGTTTTCAGCATGGAAGGAGATATTGTCAAGCTTCCAGAAGTTATTAATATGTGTAAAAAATATGGTGCAAGACTGATGGTGGATGATGCTCATGGAATAGGTGTTCTCGGCAGGACAGGACGCGGTACAGCTGAACATTTTGGAGTTGAAAATGAGGTTGACCTTATAATGGGAACATATAGTAAATCTCTTGCATCAATTGGTGGTTTCATTGCTGGTGAGAAAGATGTTATAAACTATATCAAGCACTTTGCAAGAGCCTTTATCTTCAGTGCAAGCCCTCCTCCTGCTTCAGTAGCTTCTGTTTCTGCAGCAATAGATATAATTGAAAATGAGCCTGAAAGAAGAGAACAACTCTGGAAGAACACAAATAAAATGCTTAAAGGCTTTAAGGAACTCGGATTTAATATTGGAGTTGCAGAAACTCCTATAATTCCTGTAATTGTGGGAGATGATGAGCTTGCTTTTAAATTTGTTATGATGCTTCAGGAAGAAGGAATTTTTGCCAATGTAGCAGTTTCACCAGCTGTTCCGCCTGGTAAGGCTCTTATCAGAACAAGCTATATGGCAACTCATACTGATGAGCACCTTGACAGAGTTCTGGAAGCATTCAAGAAAGTAGGTAAGGCACTTGGTGTTATTTAATTCCATATATTAATCCAATGAGCTTAATCCTTTAAAGCATCCTAAAGATTTATTATGAGCATAAAAATAAAAGAAGTTACTGATAATAAAGGATTGAAAGATTTTGTCACTGTTCCCTTATGCATATACAAAAATGACCGATTTTATGCTTCTCCCCTTTTAAAAGATATGATGGAACATCTTACAGACAAAAACCCTTTTTTTAAAAGAGCAAAAGCTAAGTTTTTCATTGCCTATAATGATGGAGTACCCGCTGGTAGAATTGTAGGAATTATAAATTATGCTCATCTTGAATTTCATAAGGACAATGTTGGATTCTTTGGTTTATTTGAATGTATTAACGACAAAAATATTGCCAATGCTCTGTTTGATGCAGCAAAGAATTTTCTCATTGAAAACAATCTTCAAATAATGCGCGGACCTATGAATCTATCAACCAATGAAGAATGCGGATTTCTTTTTGAAGGATTTGACACTCCCTCTATGATTATGATTCCTTATAATCCACCATACTATAATGAACTTGCATCAGACTATGGAATGAAAAAAATAAAAGACCTTTACTGTTTCATTGTTGATGTTCCAGAAATGCTTCCCGCAAAAATAGACAGAATTGCCCGTTATGCTGAAAAACAGGGGATAACAGTTAGAACCGTTAATTTAAAAAATCTAAGAGAAGAACTTTATGCATTTATGGAAGTTTATAATGAAGCATGGCATGAAAATTGGGGATTCATTCCTATCACAAAGGAAGAAATTGACTACATGGCAGAAAAACTTAAACCTGTTGCATTATCTGAACTTGTAATTGTTGCTGAAAAAGACTCTCAGCCTGTTGGTTTTTTTGGAGCCATACCTGATTTCAATGAAGTTTTAAGAAAAATAAAGGGCAGATTAACGCCTTTATCTATTTTAAAGGCTTTATATTATAAAAAAAAGATTCAATCAATGAGGCTTCTTCTTTTCGGAGTAAAAGAGGCTTTCAGGCACAAAGGAGTAGAATCTATAATGATTAGAGAAGCATTCAAGGGAGCAGTAAAGCATGGCTTCAAAAAATGTGAGTTTTCGTGGATACTTGAGGACAACTACGAAACAATAAATCTCACTAAGGTTGTAGGTGCAAAAAAATATAAAACCTTAAGAATTTATGAAAAGGAAATCAATTAAAGGATTAGACTGTAGAAATTCAATAAAAGGAAGGTTATGAACTGGTATCAGCAAAATTCAAAGGAAATATATAACCAACTTAATACAACAGAAAGAGGGCTTACATCCGAAGAAGTAAAAAAACGTATTGAAAAATACGGAAGAAACAAACTTGCTGAAGAAGTAAAAATTAACAGACTTAAGATTTTCCTACATCAGTTTGCAAGTCCCCTTATTTATATTCTTATAATCGCAGGAATTATAACGATTTTCCTCCGAGAATACATTGATGCAGGTGTAATTTTTGCAGTGGTAATACTCAATGCAATAATTGGCTATTTTCAGGAATATAAGGCTGAACAAAGTGTAAGGGCATTGAAAAAAATGCTTGTTCCAAGGGCAAAAGTTTTAAGAGATGGCGTTGAAAAGGAAGTAAACAGTGAGGAGCTTGTTCCAGGAGATATTATTTTTCTTTATTCAGGAATTCGTGTTCCCGCTGATGTAAGGCTTATTCATACATTGGAATTAAAGATTGATGAATCTATACTTACAGGAGAGTCTTTACCTGTTGAAAAGCATCATCACACCATAAGTGAGGAAAATCTCACCTACGGTGACCAGAAAAACATGGCATTTATGGGAACAATTGTGGTAAGTGGAAGAGCAAAGGGTGTGGTAGTTGAAATAGGTATGAACACTGTTTTCGGCAAGATTACAAAACACATAAAAGAAGCAGAAATAGTAAAAGCACCTCTTCAGGATAAGATAACCAGATTTGCAAACGCTATTGGTATCCTTGTTCTTTCAGCATCTGTCCTACTTTTTATCTCTGGATTGATTATAGGTGAGTCAATAAAGGATATGTTCATGACCGCTGTTGCTGCTGCAGTAGCTGCAATTCCTGAAGGATTACCTGTTGTTGTAACTATAGCTCTTGCAGTTGGAGTGGCGAGAATGGCAAAACATAACGCAATAATAAGAAAGCTTCATGCTGTTGAAACCCTTGGAAGCACAACAGTTATCGGCTCAGATAAAACAGGAACACTTACAAAAAATGAAATGACTGTCAAAGTTATCTATGATGGAAAAGATTTTTATGAAGTTGAAGGTAGTGGATATGAACCAGAGGGGAAAGTTCTTCATAATGGGTTACCTGTTCACCTGAAAAATCATAAAACTCTCATTGAGGTTTTAAGGATAGGATTACTCTGCAATGAATCAAATTTTTATTTTGAAAACGGGCAATACAAAGTTGAAGGAGACCCCACAGAGGGCGCCTTAATTGTTTCTGCTATGAAAGCAGGATTAATTCCTGAGGAAGAAAAAGAAAATTATCCTCAGATTGCCATAATTCCTTTTGAATCTGAAAGAGGATATATGGCAACCTTACATAAACATAAAGATAAAAATTATCTCTTTGTCAAAGGAGCGCCTGAACGGGTTGTTGATATGTGCACAAGAGATAATTTTGGAGATGAAATAAACAAGGAAAAAATTTTACAGACAGCAGAAGAATTTGCTAAAAAGGGGCTTAGAGTTCTTGCTTTGGCTTACAGAGAAGTAAGGGAAGAAGTGGAAGAACTGACTTGCAAAGAAGTTGAAAAATGTAATCATGTTTCTGGACTTATTTTTGCTGGACTTCAGGGAATGATTGACCCTCCGAGACTCGAGGCATTAGAAGCAATAAAAGGATGCAAGAAAGCAGGAATAAAGGTGGTAATGATAACAGGAGACCATGCAGTTACAGCTAAGGCTATTGGAGAGATGCTTGAAATATCTGATAAAAGAGCAAAGGTTTTAAGTGGAAAAGAAATTGAAAAAATGAGCGATGAAGAGCTTTTCCTGCAGGTTAAAGAAACCTCAGTTTATGCAAGGGTTTCTCCAGAACATAAACTTAGAATTGTTGAGCAATTTAAGCGTCATGGAGAGATTGTTGCTGTTACAGGTGATGGGGTAAATGATGCTCCTGCACTTAAATCAGCTCACATAGGCATTGCAATGGGTAAAAGTGGAACAGATGTTGCAAAAGAGGCATCTGACATGGTTCTCACAGATGATAATTTTGCAAGTATTTTCCATGCTGTCAGAGAGGGAAGAATAGTCTTTGATAATATACGGAAGGTTACATTTTTTCTCATACCCACAGGAGTTGCTTCAATACTTTCAATTATTCTTGCAATGATATTCGGTGTCCCTGTACCTTATGTTCCTGCACAGATACTGTGGATAAATCTTGTAACAAATGGGCTTCAGGACGTTGCTCTTGCTTTTGAGCCAGGGGAAAAGGGAGTTCTTGAGAGACCTCCAAGACACCCGAAAGAAGGAATAATGTCAAGACTTTTGATTGAAAGAACAATCATTGTAGGAGCATTAATATCAGCAGGTATAGTTTTCAACGTTATTCATAGTTTGGAATCAGGTGCTTGTCTTGAAAAAGCAAGAACAGTTGCTGTAACCACAATGGTTTTCTTTCAATTCTTTCAAGCATGGAACAGCAGGTCTGAATATGAATCAATTTTCAGAATAAGTTTACTAAGTAATCCGTTCCTGTTTTTCAGTTTGATTGCCTCATTTTTAGCTCAACTTGCATTCATATACTTTCCACCTTTTCAGTGGATTTTCAGAACAGAACCAATTTCATTTTCCGACTGGATAAATATTATCGCTGTTTCAATGTCAGTTGTTTTTGTAGTAGAGATAGATAAATTGATAAGGAGAAGGAGGAGAAGTAAAAAGATAAATTTATGATATGATACTTGAGTTAATTGAATTTAAATTAAAAGATTCTGTCCTTTTAAAAGCCTCAAAGGATAAAATTTCAAAAGATTTGCTTATTATACTTTTAATTTTTATCTTGATAATAGTTGAATTGCCCATAATTCTTCTTCTTATTAAAAAGACTGCCCAAATTTTGCCAGATTATTTTTATGTGCTCATTTTTGTAATGATTTTCTTTGTTTTTCTTATTCTATTCGCCTCTGTAATTCCGAAGGTTTTCATGATTAGGGTTGACAATGGTAATATTGAGATCGGATGGATAAAGAATTTTATATTTAAAAGAGTTCAGACAATCAAAGGCAATGAAATAAAAAAAATGGCTGTTTACTATTTTAAAAAGGATAGTGAAAATAAAATTCTTTTAGAGATTTTTACTGATAAAAAAACACCAACTTTAATAAGCTTTTCTATTTCTGGATTAGAAGAAATAAAAGAAATTGCAAAGATTTTTCTTAACATAGCGTATATTCTTAACTTTCACACCTATGGAGCGAAAAATCTCGGGGATTTGAGTTTTAAGATAAATTTTAGCAAGGGATATGAGGAAAAAAGAAAAATTGAATATGAAATTGAAGATGTAATTTTTGAAGAATATTCTGAGGATATTAATCTAAGGGATTTAAGTATTCCATATGTTGAAATAAGAGATTTTAACCCAATGAAAATAATTATATACAGAAAAGCAAATTTCTACGATATCTTGAGAATTTTTATTGTTTTTGTTTTCTTTCCCTTCGTTATAACAATGCTATTTATTTCTGCTGACCCAAAAAATTATTATTCTATATCACTTTTTATTCCCTTTTATTTTTTTGTTCTTTATCTAATGAGAGATTTTATAACACCTATTAAACTTGAAATTTCAAAAATAAAGGGTATGGTGACAGTTAAAAAACTTTTCATAAAAGTTAGTTTTCCTCTATATCAAATCGAACGAATTGAAGTAAAGGAGATAAAGGCAAATAGAACTGCTACATATATATTTCAAATTTATGGAAGATTGAAGAATGGCAGAAAAAAGCAGTTATTCTTTACAGAATTTGGCTATAAAGAGGAAAAAGTTTTAGAAGTTTTAGCTAATATTAATATTCTAAATACTTACTTTCAAAAAAATTTTGGAATTCCTGTAGTTTATTTGGGAAAGAAAAGATTTTGGTAAAAATTTTTTGAAAATAATTTGCATTTATAAAAGGGTGTTTGTTTTATTCGAGAAATCACTTATAGACTTCATATTCCCATTTTTCAATTCCGTAAAGTAAACCATAGGGTGAAGGTTTAATCTGGGATTAAATCCACAGCTTCTGATACACTAATTTTTAATTCCATGGATGTGCCTCCTTCTTTTAATTTTTGTCATTAATTTTTTACAATAGGTACATCCTTCTTTACCCTATAAAAATTTACACAAAATATTTTACACTACCGAAGAAAGTCTGCTGAAAAAGCTATTGAGGGATAAATCTTCCGCGTCCCTTGCCTCTCCAGCATGGCTTCATAAATTCATCTCTAAAGGAATAATTTTTGCCTTTTGATATATTATTTATTGACCTTGCAATAAGAAAAAGTTCGCCTTTCCTTGAAAAAAACTTTGAGCCATGCACTATAACTTTATCACCGAGTTTAAACTCCATTCTTTCCTGTTCAATATACCACCTTGGCGCTGTGACAACATTATAAATTGTGTCTTCCTTTAAAATCCCTATAATCACAGGCCCGTGCTGCCTTTGAATAACTTCAGCAATTTTCCCTTTAATGGCAATTTCTGTGTTTGGGTCGTAGCTTTCTACCCATTCCTGAGCATATGCAATCGCACCTGTTATTATTAGCAAAATCATGATAACTATAATCCATTTCATTATCTCAATCCTTAAAAAGGGGGCTACAGCCCCCTTGATTTTTACCATCCGCAAATTCTTCTGATGTTTAATCCTCTTTTTCCACCTGGAGCATAAGGAAGTCCCATTTCATAAGCTTTCTTGTGCATATCAACTCTAAGAGAAGCTCTTTCCTGTTCTTTCTGTTTTATAGCATTCCAGTCAGGATTTGGCTGTGCCCAGAGGGTGAAAAGTTCGCCTCTTAACTGTAAATCTTTTTGATAGAGTGGCTGAACTTCTTTACAGTATTGTTGCGCTTTTGCTGGATCAACTCCTGGTGGATACTGATGACCCATTCCCTTCTGTGCAAAAGATACACCTGCAAATACCGCGATGAATAATGCCACTGCTATGATACTCATTAGTTTTTTCATAAACTCTAAATCTCCTTTTTTCTATTTTTTACTCAACTTAATTTTACCATCCTCTATGAAATCTTTGCATCATTCTTCCGCCACCATAGGGCAATCCATATTCATGAGCTTTTTTCTGCATTTCAATCCTTAGTTGAACCATCTCCTGCTGTTTCTTTGTTATAGCATTCCAGTCAGGATTTGGCTGTGAGTAAAGCTGAGCAAGTTCTCCTCTAAGCTGAAGTTGTTTTTGTCTAAGAGGCAGTGTGTCATTGTAAAATTTTTGAGCTTTTTCAGGGTCAACAGAACCATAAGCAGGACAATTAGCCCCATATCCTGTTCCTCCACCTCTCCATGCATAGGCTGCTCCGCCTATAAGAATAACTGCCATTGCTACCACCATTAATGCTGTGATTGTCTTTTTCACTATGCTTCACCTCCTTTCAGTGAATTTTTTTAATTCTAAAAATTAAATATCAATTTGCATGCCATAACTGAAATTTCTTGATTTTAAAAGATTTTTTATGAATTATTAATATAAAGATGCTTTTATTTCTGCAAAGATTGCATTATTTTTTGCAAAATTTGCAAAATTCATTAGAAATGTAGGCAAAATCCTCAATTGAAAGCTCTTCAGGTCTGTCCATTGGGTCTATGCCTATTTTCATAAGAAACTCTTTAGGCTCATCAATAATTGACTTTAAAGAGTTAGATATCATTTTTCTTCTTTGCCCAAAAGCTGATTTCACAATTCTGAAAAAAAGTTTTTCATCCATTACTTCTACAGGAGGCTCGGGTCTTCTGTCCATTTTTATCACAGCAGATTCAACCTCAGGTGGAGGGCTGAAAAATTTAGGTGGAATGTAAAACTTTATCTCAGCATTAGTATAATATTGAGCTATTATGCTTAGAGCAGAGTAAGCCTTTGTAGATGGTTTTGCTGAAAGTCTCTCAGCCACCTCTTTCTGAATTGTAAGTGTCATTGATATAAGATTTTTAACTTCAAGAAGTCTGAAAATTATAGGTTTTGTAATGTAATAGGGGATATTGGCTACAACTTTAAACTGCCCAAACTCTTCGTAAGAAATTTTTAAAGCATTCTTATTTATAATTGTAAGATTTTCTTCTCCATAAAATCTTTCTTTAAGAATTTTATAAAGTGCAGGGTCAATCTCTATTGCAATAACTTCTTTTACATTCCTCAGGAGAACTTCTGTTAGATCTCCCATTCCAGCTCCAATTTCAACAACTCTATCATTTATATTGACTTCTGAAACTTTGACTATTCTTTCAAGAATTTCTTTATTTCTTAAGAAATGCTGTCCAAGTTTTTGTTTTTTAGGTCTTAAAGTTTTAGGCATTACTGAGTTTTATTTTCTCTATTTTTATTTTAAGGGCTCTGTTTTTGTAATAGACATTGATATTTGAAGGCATGTTAAGTATAGTGCCATCTTCTGTTTGAATTTTTTTATATTCATCATAGGTTATTAATACTGTCTGATTATCTACAATAATGGTTTGGTTCAGAGGCATAAAGCCTTCTTTTTTTAAAGTAACAGTCCTTTGCCCTTCCTTTTCCTTTAAAATAAAGTTTTCAGTATCTTCAGTTATTGTAAAATCACCATTCCACCATATAAAACCCTTCCTTATTCCAATTGCAAGCTGTTTCAGGCGGTCTTTTTCAATCATAAGATTTGAAGAAACCTCTCCATTTTCTTCATAAATTTCACCTACTGGAAATCCCATATAGTAAACCCTTAATAAAAGCTCGTTCTTTGAAATCTTTAAGGAGGCATCTCCGTTTAAAACACTGCTTTTTGCTTCATACTGAATATTCAAAACTCCCTCAACAGAGTTATAAACCTGCATTTTTTTAATGAAATCATTTATATCTTCAGCATAAAACTCCTTAACTGTAAGAGGTCTCTTTTCTGCACAACCAGAAATAAAAAGTAAAATGAGACAACAAAAAAGACACAATAAAAAAGAGCTGTCTTGAGCGATTTTAGAGATTCGTGGTAAACAGTATTTAGCGAAGCGAAGCGTCCACAGCCGCAACTGTTTGAACCCGAAGGACGGGGTCCCCAAAAAGTCGCAGACTTTTGGGGTAGCAGTTGAGTTTTGCGGCTGTAGCGGAGCAAGCTTAGAACTGTCCAAGAATCTCTCATGAGCGAAAGACAGCTTTTTGTCTATTGGTAAATTTAGAAGACTAACTGCCAATAATCTCAATAAGTTCATTAATTGACCTCACTCCTTTTATTTTCAAATTAAATTTTTCTTTGAGCCTTTCAAGGTTGCTCTGTGGAATTATTGCATGTTTCATTCCTATCCTTGATGCTTCTTTCAGCCTCATTTCTGTCTGAGAGATTGCTCTAATCTCCCCACTTAATCCAACCTCCCCAAAGATAACCATTCCTTCAGGTAAAGGCTTATCTCTGAAAGAAGACACAGTTGCTGATATAACAGCTAAGTCAGAAGAAGGTTCTATAATTTTTAATCCTCCTACAACATTTACAAATATGTCTGCTCCCGCAAGATTAATTCTACCCCGCTTTTCAAGAACAGCTATCAAAAGATTTACCCTCTGATAATCAACTCCAATAAAGTTTCTTCTTGGCATGCCAAAGTTTGAAGGTGTAACAAGTGCTTGTATCTCTGTCAGAATTGCTCTTGTTCCTTCAATAGTTGCTGTTATTGCAGAGCCACTTTGTTGAGAATGCTCTGAAAGAAAAATTAATGAGGGATTTTCAACTTCAGAAAGTCCTGAACCTGTCATCTCAAAAACTCCTATTTCATTTGCAGGACCAAATCTGTTTTTTACGCTTCTTAGAATTCTGTATGCATATCCTCTGTCACCTTCAAAATAAAGAACAGTATCAACAAGATGCTCAAGCACACGGGGACCTGCTATTGCACCTTCCTTTGTTACATGTCCTATAAGAAAAACTGGAATGCCTCTCTTTTTAGCAAAATGCATAAACTTTGTGGCAGACTCTCTTATCTGACTTACTGAACCGGGTGCTGATATTGCATCTTCTGTATAAACAGTTTGAATTGAATCAACTATAAGGGCATTCAATTCTTGCTCTGAAGCCCAATCAAGGATTCTTTCAACTAAAGTTTCGCTCAAAAGAAGAATATTTTCTGAAAAGGCTCCCAGTCTTTCAGCTCTTAATTTTATCTGTGTAAGAGATTCTTCTCCAGAAACATAAAGAACCTTCCCGTATTTTTTTGCAATATTGTCAGTGGCTTGAAGTAATAATGTGGATTTTCCAATTCCGGGGTCTCCACCAATTAAAACAAGAGAACCTTTTACAACTCCTCCTCCAAGTACTCTGTCAAGCTCATTTATGCCAGTTGAAAGTCTGTCTGAAAGGGTTATTTCAATTGAGCTTATGGAAACAGGCTGAATATTTTTTAAAGTTTTTAATCGTTCTGACTCTGCCTTTTTACCGAGGCTTTCAAGATTTATCACCTCTTCAACAAAGCTGTTCCAATCTCCGCAGTCTGGGCAACGGCCAATCCATTTTGGTGAAATATATCCACAACTCTGGCATTGAAAGACTCTTTTTAATTTTTGCTTCATGAGTTAATGATAATTTATTTTATTGCAAATTTACAAAAAATTGATATAATTAAATTAGAGCATGAAGCTCTAAAAACCTCACGAAGAGGTTTAAACCCTATGAAAGGGAGGTGTATCATGATTAAGAAAGTTTCAGGAAAGGCAATGCCCACCTGCAAATGTAAAGGTTCCTGTTAGTTTTTCAGGAGGGAGAGTTTTTGCTCTCCCTCTTAATTGTTTTTGTAAAATATTATTCTTAATTTCTCCTAAAATTTAAATAATTCTATCATATTTTAATGCTTTAATGACTTGCCTTTGCATTGAAAAATATACTGAATTGAGCAGTGTGAGAAAGCAAGGTCTTCCTAAAATTGCCGATAGAAAATTATGTTTTGGACTATTTTGTCATTCTGACCCTGAGCCAAAGCCCTGAGCTTATGCGAAGGGTCTGCGAAGGGGAAGAATCTCATCTTTTTTCACCAAACAGGTTTTTCAATTAGGGATTCTTCGGGGCATTAAGCCCCTCAGAATGACGGGATAAGAGAAAAACCTCCTTTTTCTAATGGCAATTGCAAGGTTTTTATAACAATTTCTAATTTAATAGAATGTATGATAAAATTTTAAGATTATGAAGAAAAATAAGCTCATGGATAAAATTCTAAACTGGATAGCATCACATGATGACGAGCCTCCATATCTTCTTGTTGACAGGGAAACCCTTAAAGAAAAAGTTTCACTAATTGGGAAAGGGATAACAAACTCAAAGGTCTTTTACGCTGTTAAAGCAAATCCAGATATAGAAGTAATTAAATATTTAAATAATCTTGGAATAGGCTTTGAAATAGCTTCAGAAGGAGAACTCGCAATTCTTAAAGAATTAAAAGTTGAACCAGATAGAGTAATAACAAGCAATCCTGTTAAAACTTTCAAGTTTCTCAGAGAAGCAGTAAAATATGGCATTGACTATTATGCCTTTGATTCAATAGCAGAAATTGATAAACTTTCAAAATATGCACCAAATAAAAAGGTTTATGTAAGATTAACTGTCCCAAACGAAGGTAGTGAATGGCCCTTAAGTAAAAAGTTCGGGGTTGAAACAGAAGATGCTGTATCTTTACTCTGTCTTGCAAGAAAAAAAGGACTTGACCCTGTTGGAATAACCTTTCATGTTGGCTCTCAATGCAATAACATCTATAACTGGAACACAGCAATAGATAAGGCAAGACAAGTAAAAGAGCTCGCTCAAAAAGAAGGAATTGAGATAAAGATGCTTAACATCGGAGGAGGCTATCCTATAACATATATCAAAAAAGTCCCTGATATAGAAACAATTGAAGCAAAGATTAACAACCTTATTCAGGAATATTTTCCTGAGGCTGAAATTTTTATTGAACCTGGAAGAGCAGTTGTGGGAGACTCAGGAATTTTTATTTCAAGAATTATTGGTAAAGCCCAGAGAGGAAATGAAAACTGGCTTTATATAGATGTGGGTGTTTTCAATGGTTTGATGGAAAGTATAGGAGGTATTAAATATCAATACATTGTAGGAAGCAGAGGAGAACAAAAAGAATGGACAATTGCTGGTCCAAGCTGTGATAGCTTTGATGTTATTGATAGAGATGTTTTGTTGCCAGAGCCTGATGTTGGAAGCCTTATTCTTATTCTTTCTGCTGGAGCATATACAATCTCCTATGCATCAGAGTTCAATGGATTTTCTATACCAAAAACTTTTTTAATTTAGGAGGATTAAGATGATTAAATTTTTTGAAAAGGACCCTTATGCTCCAATACAGTATGTATATGATGTTGAAAAGATTCTTTATAAGGGAAAAAGTAAATTTCAGGAGATAATGGTTTTTGAAAACCCTTATTTTGGAAGAGTTCTTGTTCTTGATGGAGTTGTTCAACTTACTGAAAGAGACGAGTTCATTTATCATGAAATGCTAACTCATGTATTGATGCATGCACACCCTGAAGCAAAAAAAGTTGCGGTTATAGGAGGCGGAGATGGGGGAGCAGTTAGAGAAGTTCTTAAACATGAAACAGTTGAAAAGTTATACTTCATAGAGATTGATGAAGAAGTAATAAATATATCTAAAAAATTCTTCCCCTCTGTTTCATCTTCCATAGAAGACCCAAGAGTTGAGATAAGATGTATGGATGGAGCAGAGTTTATCAAAGAAATGACAAACTCTTTAGATGTAATTATTGTTGATTCAACTGATATTATAGGTTTTGCAAAAAGCTTATTTACTGTAGAGTTTTTCAAGTCAGTAAGAGAAGCTCTTAATGAAACAGGAATGTTTGTAACCCTTTCTGAATCTTTAATTTTCCACAAAGAACTTGTCTATGAAGTTCAAAGCGCTATGAAGCTTATCTTCCCAATAGTTGAACTTTACACTGCCAGCATAGCTACTTACGCAGGGAACTGGTGGAGCTTTTCAGTTGGCTCAAAATCTTTTAATCCAAAACAAATAAGAAAACCTGTAAAAGTAGAAACCAAACTTTATACAGCAGATTTACATAAATCCTGTTTTTTACCAGGGGACATTTATAAAAAACTTTTAAACAAGGAACTCTTCTGGTGATTTGTTGACTTTTTTAATAATATCGTGATAATAATAAATTAGCACTTAATTAAGAGGAGTGCTAAAATGGAAAAAGTAATGCTTGATGAACGGACTAAGAGAATTTTGAGCGCAGTTGTAGAAAGTTATATTGAAAAACCTGAGCCTGTAGGTTCCCGTTATATAATGAAAAGATATGGATTTGATGTCTGCTCAGCAACAATCAGAAACATAATGGCTGACCTTGAAGATAGCGGATTTCTATTTCAGCCTCATACTTCTGCAGGAAGAGTACCTACAGACAAGGCATACAGGTTTTATGTTGATTACATCTTTGAAGAAGGATTAATTGCACAATCAGCTGAAATAAAAATGTTTATAGAAAATTTAACTAAAAAGTTCAGAAAACTCAGGAACAATATGAATTCTCTTTTTTTTGAAACCACACAAAGCTTGGCACAGGCTACGAAATATCTTGGTATCACTCTTTTACCTGCTATGGAAAAAACTGCTCTTCACAGGGTTGAGTTTATGAAATTCAAAGAAGATAATGTAATAGCAGTTGTTGTTACCGATAAAGGCATTGTCAAAAATAAAATAATTAAAACTTATCCTGATATAACTCAGGAAGAACTTGATAGACTTGCTGATTTTGTAAATAATACATTTCATGGAATGACAATTGATGAAATTCGCGATGTCCTTATTAAAAGAATCAAAAAAGAAAAAATATTCTGGGACAAATTAATTAATAAAGTTCTTAAGGTATGCCAGGAAGCTCTTTATTTTGCAAGAGAAGATTTATATATATCAGGTTTTTATCAAATAATGCATCTCCCTGATTTTTCTGATATTGAAAAATTAAGAGAGATTGCCAAAACAATTCAGGACAAGCATCTTCTCCTGAAGTTATTTGAAAACATTTCAGAAAGTGACGAAATTAAAATAATAATCGGGCAAGAAAATCCTTTGCAAGAATTCAAGGATTTAAGCATAGTTGCATCACCATATAAAGAAAAAGACAAATCTCTCGGAATTATAGCACTGGTAGGTCCTAAACGAATGGATTATCAGCGGGCTATACTTTTTGTAAGAGCATTTGCTAAATCCTTAACAAATACACTAACAGATTAACTGGAGGCAAGTTTATGGAAGAAATAAAACAGGAAAAACAAAATAAAGAATCTGCAGAGCTTACTTATGAAGGAACAGCTCTTGAGGATAAGCCAAGAGATATTGTAGAAAATCTGCAACAAGAGTTGGCTAATTACAAAGAAAAATATCTCCGACTTTATGCTGAATTTGAAAATTACAAAAAAGTTGCAAACAAAGAAAAAGAAGAAATTATTAACTATGCTAATGAAAAATTGATTGGAGAACTTCTTCCTGTGATAGATAATTTTGAACTTGCCATTAAGCACGGAAATCAGGAGACAGACTCTAAATGGTTTGAAGGAATAAAAACAGGGCTTGACAATGCACTAAAGGAATTTTTGAGAATTCTTGAAAAATTCGGTTTAAAACAAATTGAAACAGTAGGGAAACCTTTTAATCCTGAATTTCACCATGCAGTATCAACTTTAGAAACCAATGATATGGAGGAGAACATGATAGCTGAGGAATTAAGAAAGGGTTATCTTTATAAGGATAAGGTTCTTAGAGCATCTCTTGTTACGGTTTCTAAAAAACCAAAACCCTTATCTGAGGGAGAAAAAACTGAAAAGGAGGATTAATTTATGGGAAAAGCAATAGGAATAGACTTAGGAACAACAAACTCTGCAGTAGCAGTGGTGATAGGCGGTGAGCCAGTTGTAATTCCTAACCAGGAAGGACAGAGAACAACACCTTCTGTAGTAGCATTTACTGATAAAGGTGAAAGATTAGTTGGACAGGTTGCAAAAAGGCAGGCTATTACAAATCCTGAAAATACAATCTTTTCCGTAAAAAGATTGATGGGCAGAAAGTATAACTCTCAAGAGGTTCAGGAAGCAAAAAAGCGTCTTCCATATAAAATTGTTGAAGCACCTAATGGAGATGCCCATGTTGAAGTAATGGGTAAGAGATATTCACCACCTGAAATTTCTGCAATTATACTTCAAAAACTTAAACAGGCTGCTGAGGACTATCTTGGAGAGCCTGTAACAGAAGCTGTAATTACAGTGCCGGCATATTTTGATGATAGCCAGAGGCAGGCAACAAAAGATGCAGGTAGAATTGCAGGATTAAATGTTCTTAGAATAATAAATGAGCCAACTGCAGCAGCATTAGCATATGGTCTTGATAAAAAGAAAGAGGAAAAAATAGCTGTTTACGACCTCGGCGGTGGAACATTTGATATATCAATACTTGAGATTGGTGAAGGTGTAATTGAAGTTAAAGCTACAAATGGAGATACCTATCTTGGTGGTGATGATTTTGACATAAGAATTATGGATTGGTTAATAGATGAGTTCAAAAAGCAAGAAGGTATTGATTTAAGAAAAGACAGAATGGCTTTACAAAGACTTAAAGAAGCTGCTGAAAGAGCAAAAATAGAGCTGAGTTCAGCAATGGAAACTGAAATAAATCTTCCATTTATTACAGCAGATGCGGGAGGACCAAAGCATCTTCTTTTGAAGCTTACACGTGCTCGCTTTGAACAGCTTGTTGATGATTTAATACAGAAAAGTTTTGAACCATGCAAAAAAGCTCTTTCTGATGCTGGACTTTCAACATCACAGATAGACGAAGTTATACTTGTTGGTGGACAGACAAGAACTCCAAAGGTGCAAAGCAGTGTTCAGGAGTTTTTCAAAAAAGAGCCGAATAAAACAGTTAATCCTGATGAAGTAGTTGCTATCGGAGCAGCAATTCAGGCAGCAATAATTAAAGGTGAAGTAAAGGAAGTACTTCTTCTTGATGTTACTCCTCTTTCTCTTGGAATTGAAACACTTGGTGGAGTTTTCACTAAAATTATTGAAAGAAATACAACTATTCCTACTAAAAAGTCACAGATTTTCACAACTGCTGCTGATAACCAGACTGCTGTTACAATAAAGGTTTATCAGGGTGAAAGAGAAATGGCTGCTGATAATAAACTTCTCGGTGTGTTTGAGCTTGTAGGAATACCTCCTGCACCAAGAGGAATTCCTCAGATAGAAGTTACTTTTGACATAGATGCTAACGGAATTCTTCATGTATCTGCCAAAGACCTTGCAACAGGTAAAGAGCAATCAATAAGGATAACAGCATCAAGTGGTCTTACAGAAGAAGAAATTAAAAAGATGGTAAGAGAAGCTGAAGCACACGCTGAAGAAGACAGAAGAAAAAAACAGCTTGCTGAAGCAAGAAATGAAGCTGATAATATGATATACACAGTTGAAAAAACATTAAGAGATATGGGTGACAAAGTCCCTGCTGAAGATAAGAAAAGAATTGAAGAAGCAATTGAAAAATGCCGTAGAATAAAGGATACAAGTAATGATATAAACGAAATAAAGTCAGCAATTGAAGAATTAGCTCAAGCCTCCCACAGAATAGCTGAAGAATTGTATAAAAAGGCAAAAACTACTCAGCCAGGTAGTGAAACATCTTCCGAAGCGAAAAAGGAAGAGGAAGTTATTGAGGCAGAGGTAGAGGATAAAGAAGATAAATGAAGGACTACTACAGTATTCTTGGAGTCAGCCGGAACGCATCACAGGAAGAAATAAAAAAGGCGTTCCGGCGCCTTGCAAGAAAATATCACCCTGATTTAAATCCACAGGATAAATCTGCTGAAGAAAAATTTAAAGAAATTAATGAAGCATATTCTTGTCTAAGTGACCCTGAAAGACGAGCAAACTATGATAGATATGGCACAGCAGAAGGTCCAACAGGTAATGGATTCGGATTTGAAACATATACAAACTTCACAGACATATTTGAAGATATATTTGAAGGATTTTTTGGAAGTTTTGGTTTTAAGAAAAACAGACCTACAAAGGGACCAGATTTAAGATATGACCTAACAATTACTCTTGAAGAAGCAGCATTCGGGATTGAAAAAAATCTTAAATTCCCTCGCTGGGAAAAATGTGAAGAATGCAATGGTTCTGGAATAAAACCTGGAAGTGAACCAATCATATGTCCATCATGTAACGGTAGCGGACATATAAGATACAATCAGGGGTTTTTCTCTGTATCTAAGACATGTTCAAAATGTGGAGGAACAGGAAAAGTTATTAAAGACCCCTGCACTAATTGTTCAGGCACAGGAAAAGTAAGAGTAGAAAGAGAATTAAAACTAAAAATTCCCGCAGGAGTTGACACAGGAAGCAAATTGAAAGTTACTGGAGAAGGAGAAATGGGAGAGTTCGGCGGTCCTCGTGGAGACCTTTATATTTTTATCAATGTCAAAGAACACAATTTGTTCAAAAGGGAAGGAATAAATATTTACTGCACAGTTCCCATATCATTTGTAAAAGGGGTTTTTGGTGGAGAGATTGAAATTCCTACTCTTAATGGCAAAGAAATTTTAGAAATTCCACCGGGAACGCCTTCAGGAAGGATATTTAAACTAAAAGGCAAAGGGCTTCCAAGGGTTGGCGGTACCCAAAGAGGAGACCAGATTGTAACAGTCTATATTGATGTTCCCAAAAAACTTAATGAACGACAGAGGGAACTTCTTGAAGAATTCGCAAAAGCATCTGGAGAAGAGATTAAAAAAACTTCAAAAGGATTAAAAGATAAATTGAAAGATATTTTTTCAATGTAGAATTATCAATGGAATAGAAATGAGAAAGAACTTATGTAATATTTTAATTATTACAATAATTCTCTTTTTAATTATTTTCTTAATTTCATGCGAAAAAAATCACGAAAAAACAAAAAAGGATGTGCCATCTTTAAAAATTTATACAAGTTTTTATGCCCTTGAAATTTTTAGCAAATGGATAATTCCTGATGCAGAATTACAGAGTCTAATACCTTCTGGTGTTGACCCCCATCACTTTGAACCTTCTTTAAAAGACATCCAGAAACTTTACACTGCAAAGATGGTAATATACATTGGAGATACAGACATTGACCGATGGATTGATAAAATAAAAAATGAACTTACTGAAAAAGGTGTAAAAGTTATCAGACTTCAGGAGTATATCTCTTTAAAAAAATACTCAAAAGGCAATGAAATAGACCCTCATGTATGGTTAGACCCTTCAGCTGTTATTGAAATTATAAAGGTTATAAAAAATGTCGCACAGGAAGTCTACCCTGACAAAAAAGAAACATATGAAAAGAATTTCCTGGACTATGAATCAAAACTTAAACAACTTGATAGTGATTACAGAAAGACCTTATCCACCTGCTTTAAAAAAGAGCTTATTATTACTCATGAGTTTTTAAACTATACAGGTGCAAGATATGGATTTAACTCTTATTTTATTGTTCATGAACCTGAAGAAGAACCCTCTGTAAAGAAAATTAAAAACCTTAAAGATTTTATGAAGCGACATTCTATTCAGTATATTGTTTCAGAGTTAGAAGGACAAAAAATAGCGCAGACCCTTTCAGAAGAAACAGGAGCTAAAATTTTACAATTTTACACATTTCACAATAAAACTAATAAAGACTATTTTCAAGTAATGCATGACAATTTAGAAACTCTAAAAAAAGCATTAGAATGCAGTAAATAAAAAATATGGATTCAAATAGATTAAAAATTTTAAACACTATAAGGAAACCTGCTATTTCAACGAGAAATGTTAACTATTCTGTAAATGGTAGTTTAATTCTTGAGAATATTAATCTTGAAATCTATGAAGGTTGTTATCTCGGTATAATAGGTCCCAATGGTGCAGGGAAAACTACACTTCTTAGACTGATTCTTGGAATTATAAAACCTACTACTGGTGAGGTCTTGATTTACGGGCAGAAACCTGAAGAATATCTTAAAATTGAGCCAGTAGGTTATCTTCCGCAGAGAATTTCTCAAACAATTTATGAATTTCCTATAACAGTTTATGAACTTGTAACAACTGGAATAGAAAAGCAAAAAAAAGACAATATAGAATGGTCACTTGATGTCTTCAAAATCTCTCATTTAAAGAAAAAATCTTTAAGGGAACTTTCTGGAGGAGAACGGCAAAAGGCATTTCTTGCAAGAGCAATTGTTTCACGTCCAAAAATTCTTATTCTTGATGAACCAACCACTGGCATAGACCCCAATTCAAGAGATGAGCTTCTTCAAATACTTGAAGAGCTTAATAAAGATTTTGGAATTACAATTCTTGTAGTCACCCATGATATAGCAACTTTTACACATGAAGCCAGATGTATTTTATGTTTGAACAAAAAGATGGTTTGTCTTGGTGAGCCACAAAAGCTTTTAAAGGATGAGTATATGAATCTTTTATATCCAGAACATTGGGTTTTTCCGCACAAAAGATGATTGAGATTTTAGAATTACATATAATAAAAAGAGCATTTATCATTGTAAGCCTGATTGCTCCTCTTGCTCCGGTATTTGGATTCTTTTTGCTTCTTCGCAGATATGCTTTTCTGGCAGACACTCTTGCACATGTAGGTTTTTTAGCTTTAGCATTGAGCTTGTTTTTAAATATCAACTCTCTTGCCATGCTTATTTTATTAAGCGTAGTAGTCTCAATCTCAGTGGAACAGTTACGTTCTAAGGGAAAACTTCCTGCAGAAGGCTCTCTTTCCTTTTTTCTATATGCAGGAGTAGCACTTTCTGTGCTTTTTATAACATTTTCAAGAAATACAGGCTCAATAATGAATATTCTTTTTGGTAGTCTTTCAACTGTAACAAAAGGAGATGTTTATCTTATTTTAGCAGGCGCATTGATTTGCGGAGCTTTTTTAGCAAAATTCTATAAAAAGTTGATTAATCTATGCATTGATGAAGAGCTTGCCCATGCAGGAGGAATAAATACTGCATTTTTGAAGATGCTTTTCGCAGTAACAGTTGCTCTTTCTATTTCAATCTCAATAAAAACAATGGGAGCTTTGCTAATTGGCTCTTTAATGATAATTCCACCTCTTTCAGCAATGCAAATATGTCGCAGTTTAAAAAGTACCGTAATTCTATCAATTATCTTTTCTCTTTTATCGTCATATACAGGAATTTTTCTGTCCTTTTACTCTGGAATTCCCTTAGGTGCTTCCATCTCCGTAATTTTAATCGGTCTTTTTTTTATTTCTTTTGTTATTAAATTAATTAAATCCAGATAATCTTTTACTAAATTAGAATTTTCAAGGAATAAAATAAATTCTCTTTTTTTATGCCTCTAAATTATGACATAATATTAAATGGCTCGTATTTTATTTTTATTTACTCTTCTACTGTTTTTATTCCCTTGCACAGGCAGGGCTGAAATCAATTCTTCTTATTTTAATTTTATGATTGGATATTACATGAGCATAAATGGTGATATAAACAAAGCAATATATCACTATCAAAAAGCAATCAATGAAGACCCTTCTTCAAACTTTCTAAAAATAGAATTGGCTGATGCTTATCTTAAAGCTGACAACACTGATAAAGCAAAAGAATATATTAATGAGATAATAAAAAAAGACCCTGAAAATATTGAAGCATTAAAAGTTCTTGCCTCAATTTATACAAAAGAGAAAAAGTTTAATGAAGCTATAAAAATTTATGAAGAGCTTATACCAAAATTACCAAACAAGATAGAATTACTTTCAAAAATCGGAAATCTCTATCTGATTTCTGGGATGTATGATAACGCTATTGAGGCATTTAAAAAAATTCTGCAAGAAAACCCTGAAAATATAATGGCTTACCATTTTATTGGAGTTATCTATATAGAAAAGAAAGATTTTAATTCAGCACAGGAGTCTTTTAAGAAGATTTTACAAATTAACCCTGAATATGAGCCTGCTTATACAAATTTAGGGGCATTAGAAGAACTTCAAGGAAACTTCAAAGAAGCTGAGGCATATTTAAAAAAAGCTCTTCAGTTAAATCCTGAAAATCTTTTTGCAAGAGAAAGGCTTATCAATCTGTATCTTTCTCAAAAAAGTTTCGGGGAAGCTATAAAAGAACTTGAAACATTAAAAGAACAAAAATCTGAATCAGGACAAATTCATGAGAAACTCGCCCTTTTGTATTTGCAGACAAAACAATATGAAAAAGCTCAGCAAGAACTTGAATATCTTCTTTCGAAAAATCCTAAAGATTTAAACTTGATGTATTATCTCTCACTTATTTACATTGAAATTGGAAAGCTTAACGAAGCAGAAAATTTGCTTAAACAAATTGTCTCAATTAATCCCAAAAATGTAAATGCATTCTTAAATCTTGCCACTGTTTATTTAAAACAAAAAAAACTTAAAGAAGCATTAAATATATACGATGAAATTCTTCAGTTTGCTGATGAAGTGCCTGAAATTTATCTTTATGCAATAGAGACTTCAGTTGACCTTAAAGACTATAAAACTGCTAAGCATTATGTTGAAAAGGCTATAAATAAATTTCCTGAAAATCCAGATATAAATTTTATAGCAGGTGTTGTTTATGATAAGCTAAACATGTTTGAAGAAACTGAAAAATATATGAAAAAGACTATTACATTGAAACCTGACCATGCAGAGGCTCTTAACTATCTTGGTTACAGCTATGCTGACAGAGGCATTAATTTGCAGGAAGCTCTTTCTTTAATAGAGAAAGCTATAAAACTAAAACCCAATAATGGTTACTATATTGATAGTCTTGGCTGGGTTTATTTTAAATTAGGCAATAAGGATAAAGCACTTCAATATCTTCTTGAAGCTGTAAATTTTGTAAAAGATGACCCTGTAATTTTTGAACATCTTGGTGATATTTATAAAGAACTTGGAGAATATGATAAAGCTTTAAAGGCATGGCAGGAATCAATAAAATATCATGAAAAAGAAGAAGGCATCAAAGAAAGAGTTGAAAATAAAATAAAAGAAATCAAACCTTTTATCAAAAATTGATGTTCAGGGACAAAGCTTATGCAAAAATAAACTGGTCACTTTATGTTTTAAACAAAAGGCAGGACAGCTATCATAATATTGTTTCTTTAATTCATGCTATAAATTTATACGATGTTTTAATATTTGAAAACTCATCAGATATAAAAATAGAAACAAACTTTCCGATAAAAAAAGAGAGAAATCTTGTTTATAAAGCTGTTAAAGCAATCCATGATTATGCAGGGATTGATTATGGTATAAAAATAACTTTAAATAAAAACATTCCTGTTGGTTCAGGACTTGGTGGTGGAAGCTCTGATGCTGCCACTACTTTAAAAGTTTTAAATAAATTGTGGGAACTTGGTTTAAGTAATGAAGAACTTAAAGAAATTGCTATAAAGCTCGGAAGTGATATACCCTTTTTCCTTTATACTCCGCTATGTATTGTTGAAGGGAAAGGAGATATAATTAAACCCTTAAAAATTGATAAATCTTATAATCTTTTACTTGTGAAGCCTGATTTCCATATATCTACAAAATGGGCTTATTCCGCACTGGATTTAAGAAGAAGAAAATTGACAGAAAATTATGCATTGATAAATAATAATATTTGGCAGTTGTATAACCATATTTGCTGCTTTGATATAACTAAACTTAACTTATGGAATGATTTGGAAGAAGTTGTCTCTGAAAAATATCCAGAGATAGAAAAAATTAAGAAAAAGCTTTTAGAAACTGGTGCAAAAGCAAGTTTAATGAGCGGAAGTGGTTCAGTAGTTTTTGGAATTTTTGAAAAACAAGAAGATGCAGAAAGAGCAATTAAAAATTTTAAAGGATACTGGTGCAGAAGTGTTCAAACCCTGACAGGATAAGTTTGGGGAGTCGCCAAGTGGCAAGGCAGCGGATTTTGGATCCGCCACTCGCAGGTTCGAATCCTGCCTCCCCAGTAAAATAGGAAGCCCTCAGAGAGAGGGTAATTTTTATTTTAAGGAGATAGAAATGCCTGATGGTATTAAGTTAATAACAGGGAATGCAAATCCTGAACTTGCAAGAAAAGTAAGTGAATATCTTCAAATTCCTTTAACGGAAACACTGGTAAGCAATTTCAGTGATGGAGAAATAATGGTTCAGATAAAAGAAAATGTAAGAGGTTCTGATGCCTTTGTTCTTCAGCCAACATGCAATCCTGTAAATAAAAATATCATGGAACTTCTCTTAATTATTGATGCTTTAAAAAGAGCATCTGCCGGGCGAATTACAGCTGTAATACCTTACTATGGCTATGCAAGACAGGACAGAAAAGCACAACCAAGAGTGCCTATATCATCTAAACTTGTGGCTAATTTAATTACAGTAGCCGGAGCAAACAGAGTGCTTGCTATTGACTTGCATGCAGGACAGATTCAGGGATTTTTTGATATTCCTGTAGACCATTTGTTATCAATCCCTGTTTTTTTAGATTATTTAAAGCAAAATAGCCTACTTGACAATATTATAGTTGTTTCACCAGATGCTGGTGGAACAGAAAGAGCAAGAACTTTTGCAAAAAAATTTAACGCCCCACTTGCAATAGTTGATAAAAGAAGAGATGCTCCGAATATTTCAAAAGTTATGCATGTTATAGGTGATGTTAAAGACAAAGACGCTTTACTTATAGATGATATGATTGATACTGGTGGAACTTTAACTCAGGCTGCTGAAGCCTTAAAAGAAAAGGGAGCAAAAAGAGTTTTTGCTGCCTGCACGCATGCTGTTCTTTCTGGACCAGCTGTTGATAGACTCAATAACTCCTGTCTTGAAAAAGTAATTGTAACAGATACAATCCCTTTATCCGGTAAAAAAGAAAAATGTCCCAAGATAGAAGTTTTAACAGTAGCCCATCTTCTGGGAGAAGCAATAAAAAGAATTCATGAAGAAACTTCAATAAGTTCATTATTTGTGTAAAGGAGGAAAAAGATTATGGAAAAATTTGTTCTAAATGTAGAAACAAGAGAAAAGACAGGAAAGGGTGTTGCAAGGCAACTAAGAAGACAGGGGATAATGCCATGTGTTATTTATAAAGATGGTAAATCTATCCCTATAAAAATACCTGCCAAAGAAATTATCCCTTTTATGAATATTGCGACAAGAGAAAAACTTTTTGTTAATCTCAAATTTCCAGATGGTGAAAAACAGGCAATTTTGAAAGACTATCTGGTTGATCCTGTCACAGGGAAGCTTTTACATGTTGATTTTATGGAAGTAAGTGCAACAGAAAAACTCAGGGTAACAGTGCCGGTTATACTTGTGGGAGAAGCCATAGGTGTAAAGCAGGACAAGGGAGTTCTTCAGCATGGCATTTCAGAAATTGAGATAGAAGCAATACCTGAAAAAATCCCCGGACATATAGAGGTTGATGTCTCTCAATTAGAAGTCGGAGATGCTATACATGTAAGAGATATAAAATTTGAAGAAGGAATTAAGGTTATATCTGACCCTGATGAGGTCATTGCAACAGTTACTATGGAAGAAGAGGAAGAAATAGCTCCGTCTACGGAAGAAGAAGCTCCAGAGCCTGAAGTTATAAAGAAAGGCAAAAAAGCTGAAGAAGAGGAAGAAAAATAAATTGAATGATTTTAATTGTGGGGCTTGGTAATCCTGGTAGAAAGTTCGCAAATACGAAGCACAATATAGGATTTATGGTTGCTGATGTTCTTGCAAAAGGATTAGAAACAAACTTTAAAGAAAAAGAGGAGTTTTTCATAGCTCAGTCAAAAATAGATAACAAAGAACTATTAATAATAAAGCCAAAAACTTACATGAATTTATCTGGAAGGGCTGTTAAAGTTTTATTAGATGAAGAAACTCAAAAAGCCCTTCCTGAATCTTTAATTGTTATTCATGACGATTTAGATTTGCCGTTAGGTAAAATCAGAATTAAAAAAAATGGCTCATCTGGAGGACACAAAGGTATTCAGTCAATTATAGAACAAATAGGAACAAAAAATTTTATAAGACTAAAAATAGGTATAGGTAAAGACCCTTCGCAGAACAGCTCTGAATATGTTTTAAGTCCCTTTACAAAAAAAGAAAAGCCCTTAATAAAAGAAAAAATAAGTTTAGCTGTTGATGCCATTCTCTCCATTATTACTGATGGTTTAGAAAAATCAATGAATATATATAATCGGGAGACCTTATGATTTATTATGTTCTCTTTATTTTATACTTTTTATTTATACCTGAACCATCTTATGCATGGGGACCTCTTACACATGTTTATCTTGCCGAGCAAATTTTATCCTTGCCTGCTTTAATTTCTACTGGCACTTTTACAATGATTAAAATCTTTAAAGAATACTTTATTTATGGGAATATAATTCCAGATACAGTAATTGGTAAAAAATATCTGCCAGAAGATAAAAATCCTCACTCATGGAAAACAGGGTTTGCTCTTCTTAGCCAGGCAAAAACACCTGAAGAAAAATCTTTTGCATTAGGATATCTTACCCATTTATCTGCGGATGCAGTGCTTCATAACAGTATTAAAAATTTGAATGCCTTTCAACATGCGGTATTTGAATTTAAAGCAGATAGAATAATTAACAGAGAATACTGGATTCAGATTATGTTGATAAAGAAAACTGTCAGAAAAAAAAGTGAGACATTTTTTGAAAAAATTTTTACCCAACGACCTTTATTTTCATTAAAAACAAGCAAAAGAATTTATAAATCCCTTATTTTTCTTTCAGCTTTAAATATGGGAGAATTAAAGAATGCTCAAATACTTGAATCCTTTCATGCAAATTCTATATATGCAATGATTGATATATTAAAAAATCAAGAAAACTCATCTGTAATAAAACTTCATTCTACATACTAAAATAAAAAAAGGGAAGCAAAATTGCTTCCCCTTCTCAAAAAAATAGAAAATTACTTCACAAAAGGATTTGCATAGTAAGTTATAAGGACTATAACGAGGGTATAAATGACCAAGGTTTCAATCAATGCTAATCCGATGATGAAAGTAGTAAGAAGCTTACCAGCTACGCCAGGATTCCTTGCTGAACCTTCCATTATTCCTTTTAAACCAAGTCCCATTCCAATTCCACCGCCGTGTGCTGCGAGACCAATTCCTACAAGTGCACCCAAACTTGCAAAGCCATAATAATTCAATTTTGCTGCATCAGGAGCTGCTTCTTCTGCTGCAAAAACTGCTCCAGCAGAAAGAAGTAACCCAGCTAATAATACAAATACTAAAAATTTTTTCATCTTCTCTTACACCTCCTTTCTTTAAAGAATTTTAGTGATACTCTTCTACTGCTCCACCAATATAAGCTGCAGTAAGGATCATAAAAATATACGCCTGAATAAAACTAACTGCTGTTCCAAGAAGAAGAACCACTGTAGGAACAAGTAACGGAGTCAAAACTCCTAAGACCATCAATAACAAATGCTTGCTCATCATATTACCAAAAAGTCGGACAGAAAGAGTAATAGGCCTTGCAAGATGGCTCATCCATTCAACAATAAACATAAAAGCCATAAAAGGAATTGCGTAAATACTTCTAATCGGACCTAAAAAATGCTCAAGGTATTTTATACCCTGAACTTTAAATCCATAAAATTGATAAATAAAAAATACAGGAACAGCCATTGCAGCATTTGTATTAAGATTTCCTGTTGGAGACTCAAATCCAGGTATAAGACCGAAAAGGTTACAAACAAGAATGTAAAGAAAAAGTGTTCCTAAAAGAGGTAAAAACTTTTCAGCAAATTTAGAGCCAATGTTCGCTCGCGATTGGCCATATAAAAAATCAATAATTAATTCCATGAAGTTTTGAAGCCCTGAAGGAATCAGACTTATTTTACCTCTCACTATAAGAGAAACAAGAATTAAAAAAGCCATTGCTAACCATGAATAACTCACATAGGCTGGCACAGAAGGAATTAACATGCCCAAAAAAGTTGGTGCTTCCACTTTAAGCCTCCTTTCTTTCTAATTTTGTTTATAATACATAAATTTTTATTAAATGTCAATACTTATTCTGATTACCTTTAATGTTAGCAAAAATACTTAATATTTTACAAGTCCTCGTAGAGTCTTGAAATTGCCATTAGAAAAAAGGAGGTTTTTCTCTCATCCCGTTATTCTGAGGGGCTTAATGCCCCGAAGCACTGTCCTGAGCGAAGCGAAGGAATGACAAATAGGAGGATGAGATTCTTCTCCTTCGCTTCGCTCAGGGTCAGAATGACAGAATAAAAGTCGGAGGAAATTCTTCACTCCGCTAACGCTCCGTTCAGAATGACAAAAAAAGAGGGTCAGAATACCAAAAAAAGGAGCATCAGGATGACCTCCTTACTTTGTCACCCTGAGGCGAAGCCGAAGGGTCTCCTATGGAGATTCTTCGGTCGCTTACGCTCCCTCAGAATGACAAGAAAGGGGGCAGACGCTGTCCTGAGCGAAGCGAAGGGATGACAAAATAAGAAGTTCAGAATGACTCCGATGACAAAATAGTCCAAAACATAATTTTCTATCAGCAATTTCAAGAGAGTTAAAATATCCTAAATTTTTCTTTTATATGTGATATGTTATAAAATTTTCTTATGTCTGACAAAAAAATAAAAATGATAATCCAGTATGACGGAACTGACTATTCAGGATGGCAAAAACAAAAAAAAGAAAAAACAGTTCAAGGTGTTCTTGAGGAAAAGCTTTCCTGCATACTTAATAGAGAGATTAAAATTCGCGGTGCTGGCAGAACTGATGCGGGAGTGCATGCACTGGAACAGATTGCGGTATTCAGTAGTGAAATAAAGATGCCTATTAATAAACTTCATCAAGCCTTGAATGCACTTCTACCTAAAGACATAAGAATTATTGGAATGGATGAAGTTGAAGATAATTTTCACCCTCAGTATTCTGTCAAGAAAAAGTCATATATTTATTTTATCTGTCTTGATGATTATGTATCCTGTTTTCTTCAGAGATATGTCTGGAATTATCCCAGAAAATTAGATTTTAATCTTATGGAGGAAGCTTTAGATTTATTTAAAGGGAAAAAAGATTTTTCTGCTTTATCAGGAGTAACTGATGTAAAAAATAAAATAAGAACAATTTTTGATATTTCAATGGAGGTATATTCAGAGCTATCTTTTCTGGACATAAAATTTAATGGTAATTTTTTGAAAATAAGAGTTGAAGCAGACGGATTTCTAAAGAATATGGCAAGAAATATTGTTGGTTGTTTAATTGAAATAGGAAGCAAAAGATTAACAAAAGAAGAAATTGGTCAATTCATTGAAAAAAAACAAAGACCAAATCCTTTAACAACTGCTCCACCAAATGGACTTTTCCTTGAAAAAATATTTTACTAAGATTCTTCTCCTTCAAATTTTTCCATCAACTCAATTTTTTCCTGACAATCTCTACAATAGATAGCGAAGGGAAGTATTTTCAACCTTTCCTCAGTTATCTCATCTCCGCACATTTCACATATTCCGTAAGTGCCTTCTTCAAGCTTTCTTAAAGCTTCATCTATCTTTTTCAATGTATCTCTATGCGTACTTAATTGTTTTAAGCTTATATCCTCAGCAAGGTCAACTACGCTTAAGTCTGCATCATCCATAACAGCCTCTACTATCTGCCTTTTCTCGCCCGATTGAAACTTCTTCATTTCTTCCTTTGCTTCTAAAATAATGGCTTCTTTCATCTTATTCAGCATCTTTTTTAATCTGTCTTTTCTTTCTTCATCTATCTTCATTAACTAAACCTCCATAATTTCCTTTTCTTTTTGTTGAAGAATCTGGTCTATTTTTTCAATAAAGGAGTTTGTAATTTTCTGTATCTCTTCCTGCATTCTTCTTGATTCATCCTCGCTGAATTTTTTATCTTTTTCTCCTTTTTTTATCTCTTCTATAACATCTCTTCGGATATTTCTGATTGCAACTCTCGCTTCTTCTGCTTTTTTACGAACAACCTTTACAAGTTGTTTTCTTCTTTCCTCAGTCAAAGGAGGAATTGAAAGCTTTATTGTCTTACCATCATTTACGGGAGTTAACCCGAGGTCAGATTTCATTATAGCTCTTTCAATTTCTCCAATCATTTTCTGTTCCCAGGGTTGAATTGTTATTACTCTTGGGTCAGGAATTCCAAGCGTTGCAACCTGATTTAAGGGAGTCAAAGTTCCATAATAGTCTACTTTAATTCCGTCAAGAATACCAAGAGATGCTCTACCTGTTCTGAATGATGCGAGTTCCTTCTTAAATACTTCAATTGTTTGATTCATTTTTTCATTAGCTTTCTTCTTGTACTCCTGCATCATATTTCACCTCTTTTAAGACCGTGGTTCCTATTTTTTCTCCCAATATTATCTTTTTTAGATTATCAGGTTTAAGAATATTAAAAACAACTATGGGCAGAACATTGTCCATGCAAAGAGTTATAGCAGTTGAATCCATAACCTTTAAAGAGTTTCTTATCACATCCATGTATGTAAGTATATCAAATTTTTTAGCCTTCTTATCCTTTACCGGATCAGAAGAGTATATACCATCAACCTTCGTTCCTTTAAGAATTACATCTGCTCCTATTTCTATGGCTCTTAAAGCAGCTGCTGTATCAGTTGTAAAATAGGGATTTCCAGTGCCTGCCGCAAATATAACAACACGACCTTTTTCAAGATGTCTGATAGCTTTTCTTCTTATGTAAGGTTCTGCGAGTTCTCTCATCTCAATAGCAGATTGAACTCTTGTGTTTATATCAATTCTTTCAAGCGCATTCTGAAGTGCCAGAGCATTAATAACTGTTGCAAGCATTCCCATGTAATCTGCAGTAGCTCTTTCAATTCCCTGTTCAGCAGCTTCAACACCTCTGAAGATATTCCCTCCTCCGATAACAACTGCTATCTCAATTCCCAAACTATAGGCTTTTTTAATTTCTTCAGCCATATAGTTTACCATGAGAGCATCTATTCCATAGCCCTTTTCTCCCATAAGGGCTTCTCCGCTTAACTTTAAAAGTATCCTTTTATAAAGAATATTATCCACCCTGTGACTGACCTACCTGAAATCTCACAAATCTACTTACAACAATATTTTCACCGAACTTGGCAATTTTTTCTGTAATCAAATCCTTTATCTTTTTTTCAGGCTCTCTAATAAAAGGTTGGTCTGCAAGGCACATCTCTTCAAAAAACTTCTCTAATTTGCCTTCTATAATTTTCTCTATAACCTGCGGAGGTTTATTACCCGTTATTTGTGCTTTATATATCTCTTTTTCTTTCTCAATAACCTCGGGAGGCACCTGCTCTCTACTTATATATTGAGGATTTGATGCAGCGATATGCATTGCTATATCTTTAGCAAGCTGTTTAAATTCTTCATTTCTTGCTACAAAATCTGTTTCACAGTTAAGTTCCAGAAGTACCCCAATCTTATCCATATGGATATAAGAAGTTATTATACCCTCAGAAGCAACTCTTGAAGCCTTTTTCTGAGCTGTGGCAAGCCCTTTCTGTCTAAGATATTCTATAGCTTTATCAAAATCTCCCTGAGAAGACTCAAGTGCTTTTTTACACTCCATCATGCCAGCACCTGTTTTTTCCCTGAGTTCTTTTACCATCTGAGCAGTTATTGCCATAGTTTCTGTCCTCCTTTACTCTTCAATGTATTCATCCATAGATTTTTGATACTCTTCCTCAAGAAGAATCTTTTCCTTTATTGCTGCTTTTTCAACTTCTTCTTCAAGTTTTTTAAGGAGAATATCTTTTCCTTCTATTACTGCATCTGCCATTTTTGATGTTATTAGCTTGATTGCCCGGATTGCATCATCATTACCAGGAATAACATAGTCAACAAGGTCAGGGTCGCAGTTTGTATCAACAATTGCAACTATTGGAATTCCGAGCTTTTTAGCCTCTGCCACAGCAATTTTTTCTTTCTTTATATCTACCATAAATATTGCTTTAGGTAGTTCCATCATATCTTTTATGCCAACAAGATTTTTTTCAAGTCTCTCTCTTTCTTTCTCAAACTTTGCAATCTCTTTTTTTGTGTGTAGATATAAAGTGCCATCCTCTTTCATCTGCTCTATTTTCTGCCATTTCTCAACGCTTTTTCTTACCGTTGTAAAATTAGTAAGCATGCCACCAAGCCATCGATGGTTAATATAGTATACTCCAGCTCTTTTTGCCTCTTCTGCAATTGACTCCTGTGCTTGTTTTTTTGTTCCAACAAAGAGAATACTACTGCCTTCTGATGCAACTGTTTTCAGAAACTGATACGCTTCTTCAATCCCTTTGACTGTTTTTTGAAGGTCAATAATGTGAATGCCATTTCTCTCTCCAAAGATGTACTTCCTCATCTTGGGATTCCACCTTTTTACCTGGTGACCGAAATGAGCACCTGATTCAAGAAGTTCTTTCATTGTTACTACTGCCATTTAAACCTCCTTAATGGTTTTTCCTCCGCTCATTCTCCAAAACCCTAAGATAGGGACCATCGGAGAAAAATTAAAGAGCGTGTGTTTTATAGGACCAAAGGTCCTTTATACCATAGATTAAAACTTTATCATATTTGATTAAGAAGTTTCAATCAGAACGACTGTGTCTTTAGTCTTTTTTGCTTTCAAAAGAGCTCTATCAACTTCTTTAAAAAAGGCTTTGTAGTCTTTATAAAATCTAAAATATTCTCCTTTCCCAAGACAACCAACTCCAGCGCTCACACTGACAGGTGCTTTTTTGTATAGAGATTTGAAGTTTTCTCTAATCCGTTCAGCAAATCCTTTTGCTCCAGTAAGATTACAGGATATTAGAATGGATGTAAATTCATCTCCTCCTATTCTAAAGACCAGGTCTTCCTTCCTTACATTGTTTTTTAAATGTTTTGCAAAAATTTTTAAAACTCTGTCTCCTTCCAGATGCCCGAATTTATCGTTAATTCTCTTTAAATTATCAAGGTCAAAAACCACCAGACAAAAACTGTTTCCATACCTCAAACATCTTGAAAATTCTTCTTCAAGTCTTGTTAAGAAGTATCTTTTATTGTAAATAGATGTAAGTGAATCGGTTATAGACATCTGATAGAGTTTTTTATTCATCTTGATAAGTTCTTCTGTCTTTCCTGCCAGTTCTTTTTCAAGCTTTTCATTAAAATTAAGAGTATTGTTATATGATTTAAGTAAAGTAATAGCTGAAGAAAAAATCTGAACCATAGACACAAGGAAAAATATACAACTCTCACAAAAAGCATTTATATTGGGATGAGAAAAATTTATTACTCCAATAACTTTATCTTTCACCTTATCTTTAACAGGAACAGAAAGCAAGGTTCTTATAGGAAGGTCTGAAAGTTTAGGGTCATATCTTGGGTCTTTTTTTACATCAGGTATATATATAAACTCGCCTTTAGTAAAGGCTGCTCCACTTACTGTACTTGAAATCTCAAATATCTTCTTTTTAAAGTCTTTGAACTGTATTTTACCTGAAGCAACCTTAAGAATTAAACGATTCCATCTGGGATGTTTTTCAACATAAGATATGTTCTCAATAGGCAGTATTTTACTAAAATCTTTAAAACAATTAAATAAAAACTCATAAATATTTTTGTGTTTCCGAGAATAAATCATATCAATTATTCTATTTACAGAGGAAACAACTCTTATTGAAAGTTCAAAGCTATCAGCAAACTGTTCACTGAGGTCTAATAGAGAACTTTCTAATAAAAATCTTTTCTCAAGCCTTTTTAAGATAAGTCTCTCAATTTCTTGTTCTGAAAACTTATCTAAATCTTTAATTTCAAGCAAATTTGCTATTTTAGTTAAAAAATCCTTCATAATACTTTAAACTCCTCTATAGAAAATTTTTCTTTTATTTGCGGTATTAATTCCTCTAAATCTGGAAGACTTAAAAGTTTATATATTGAGTCTTTGTAAAGAATTGTTTCATATTCACATTCAAAAATTCTGTAGCCAAAATTTTCAGCAATATAGTTTGAAAGTTGAACCAGAGCAACTGTTTCTGCATAATTAGATGACTTCTCAGGTAAATCGTGATGATAAAGAATAACTTCTCCTATAACTTCAGGCAGTCCCCACCACTCAGAAAGCCACCTTCCTATCTCTGCATGTTCAATTCCAACAACCTCTCTTTCTGCCTCAAGTAAAGGCGCCCCCTTTAAAACAGCTCTTTCTAATTTTTGAAAAAGCTCAAAATATAAATAATGTAAAGCAAAAAAACCTATGTCATGAAGCAGACCTGCAGAAAATTTCTCATCTGAAGATACATTAAGATAATCCTCGCAGATAATTTGAGAGATAACTCCTGTAGCAAAAGAGTGATTAAAAAGTCTTTTATAGCTTCTTTCTTTTTCACCTGAAGCCTTGAAAAGACTAAAAATTGAAATTCCGAGAGCAATGTTCTTCAAAGAGTTAAAGCCTATTTTCAATAAGGCATCTTTAATATTTGTAATTGGTGCAGAACTTCCAAAATATAAAATATTTGACATACTTAAAACTTTTGACATAATCGGTGTATCTTTTTCAATTATAGCAATAATTTCATCAAGATGCGTTAATTCTTTTGAAGTAAGTCTCAATATCCTCTCTGCTGTATATGAGAGAGTGGGAAGCTTTTTCAGCATCTGGATATCAATTCTCAAGTTATTTGAATAACTTTCCATAATAATTTAAATTATTTACAATGATAATATAATTATATTTTATTTTTCAATAAAAATAAACACTCCTAAAATTGCCGATAGAAAATTATTTTTTAGACTATTTTGGCATCCCTTCGCTTGCCCCTTCGCATAAGCTCAGGGCTCGGCTCAGGGCTTTGCTCAGGACAGCGTCTAAACCTTCTTATTTTGTCATTCCTTCGCTTTGCTCAGGACAGCGTCTAATTCTGTCATTCTGACCGTCTTTTCTTGTCATTCTGAGCGTCAGCGAAGAATCCCCTTGTTTTCTACAAACGGAATGAGTTCCTTCGCTTTGCTCAGGACAGCGTCTAATTCTGTCATTCTGAGGGAGCGTAGCGACCGAAGAATCTCCATAAGAGACCCTTCGGCTACGCCTCAGGGTAACAAGTAAAAAAAGAACTAAACCATAGTAACTGTTTAAGTGGTAAGGGTGACAAGTAAAAAAAGAGTAACAGGTAAAAAAAGGTGACAAAAAGGGTCATCCTGAGCGATAGCAAAAGATCTCCACCTTTTTCACCAATCAGGTTTTTCAATTAGAAAGTTCCTTCGCTTTGCTCAGGACAACGCCTCGGGGGATTTACCCCCTCGGAATGACAGGATAAGCTTAAGACAGTTCTTTCCTATCGGCATTTTAGAAGCCACTGTTAATTCTTAAGCTTTTTATTTTGAAAGCCTCTGTTGTAAAATGGTAAATTAATCTCATCTAACAAGGAGGGGTAATGAAGGTATATAACACACTTTCGGGAACTCTTGAAGATTTTGAGCCTCTAAATAATAACTTCGTTGGAATCTATGCCTGTGGTGTAACTGTTTATGACCTATCCCATATTGGACATGCAAGAAGTGCTGTTGTTTTTGATGTGATTGTAAAATATCTCCGATATAAAGGCTATAATGTGAAATTTGTAAGAAACTTTACAGATATTGATGACAAAATCATTAATCGTGCAAACAAAGAAGGAGTTTCTTGGAAAGAGATTGCGGAGAAATATACAGAAGAATACTACAAAGATATGGACAGACTTGGCATTGCAAGAGCTGACATAGAGCCAAAAGCAACAGAACACATTGAAGAGATGATAAAAATAGTTCAATCATTGATTGATAAGGGGTTTGCATACACAGTAGATGAAAACGAATCAAAAAGTGTTTATTTCTCTGTAGAAAAGTTTCAGGGATACGGAAAACTTTCAAAGAAAAAAATTGATGAACTTATGCACGGAGCAAGGGTGGAAGTTGATGAAAGAAAAAAAAGTCCCCTTGACTTTGCACTATGGAAAGCTTCAAAACCAAATGAACCGTGGTGGGATTCTCCATGGGGAAAAGGACGGCCTGGCTGGCATATTGAATGCACTGCAATGTCAATAAAACATATAGGAGAAACTCTTGACATTCACGGAGGAGGTGCTGACCTTATATTTCCCCATCATGAAAACGAAATTGCCCAGTCTGAAGCCTATACAGGTAAACCATTTGCAAAATATTGGATTCATAACGGATTTGTAACAATAAACAAAGAAAAAATGTCAAAATCTCTTGGAAATGTTCTTAACATAAGAGATTTACTTTACATGTATGATGCAGAGGCTTTAAGGCTTTTCCTTCTTACGAGTCATTACCGAAGCCCTATTGAGTTTTCCCACGAATATATAAAAGAAGCAGAAGCAATGCTTGACAGATTTTACACTACAATAATGCGTATTGATGATTTTGAGAAAGGCTCTATTAAGGGTAAAAAGCCCACTGGTTTGTTAAATGACATCCAGTCAGCAATTGATAATCTTAAATCTGAATTTGAAAAAGCAATGGATGATGATTTTAATACAGCAAAAGCATTAGGAATAATCTTTGACCTTGTAAAAGAAATAAACCGATTTCTTGATAAAAATCCTCCTATTGAAGAAATATCTATTGCTTTAAAGGCAAAACAATCTATTAAAGAAATTGGTAAAGTTTTAAATCTTTTCCAGAGAGAACCTCTTCAGTGGTATAGAGATTTGCTAAAAATCAAAAAAATCCCTCTATCTGAAGAAGATATTCAAAAACTCATTGAACAAAGAACTCTTGCAAGAAAAAACAAAGAATGGCAGAAAGCTGATGAAATAAGAAATGAACTCCTTTTAAAAGGGATAGTTCTTGAGGATAAACCAGACGGAACAATATGGAAGGTAAAGATAGGTTAATTTATATTTATGGAATAAACCCTGTGGTTGAAGCACTAAAAATCCCTTTTGCTGTAAAAGAGCTTCTCATATCAAAAAATAGAGTGTCAAAACTTAAGGAAATTATCAGTCTTGCTGAAAAAAACTCTATTTCTGTAAAAATTGTGGATGAAACATATATTGAAAAATTCTCCTCAGGAGTTCATCAGGGAGTAATTGCTAAAGTAAAGCCTAAAAAAAATATAAGTCTTCAGGAAGCTCTGAAAATTCCTAAAATGAAAAATCAACCTCCCTTTTTCCTTATAGTTGACTTAATTGAAGACCCTCAGAATTTTGGTTCAATATTAAGAATCGCTGACTGTACAGGTATTCATGCAGTTGTTTATCAGCAAAAACGCTCTGTTGGGCTTGTTCCCTCAGTATGGAAAGCATCTTCAGGTGCAGTGTGGCATGTAAATTTAGTAGATATGAACAATATAAAGTACGCCATAAAAGAATTTAAAAACTACGGGATAAAAATAATTGGTGCTGAAGCATCAGGAGAAAAAATTTTCTGGGATGCTGATTTCAAAAAACCTTTAGCCATAGTTGTAGGTTCAGAGGGAAAAGGATTAAGACATACAGTCAAGCAGATGTGTGATGAGATTGTAAAAATTCCAATGAAGGGACATGTTAATTCCTTAAATGTTTCAGTTGCAACGGGAATTCTTCTTTTTGAAGTCATAAGGCAGAGAAGTTTATCTTGTCAGTAACTCCTTAAACTGACGGTAGGTTTTCTGATACTCTGCATAGGCTCTTTTAAAAATTGTGTTAAAATTGCTTAAATCTTGTGTGTTTATAACAAGGTCTGCACCTTTCGCAAAAGCATATAATCTGTTCATTGTAGGTAATGACTTTCCTGTAAGAATAAACATCATCTCCCTTCTTATATACATCGGAAAAGAAAGTATCTCGTTGATAATTCTATTATTTTTGGGATTTTCATCTGCAAAGTTTTCATCAACAACAATAATATGAACATCGTCAAAATTTATCGCCTGTAATCCTTCTTCAAGGCTTATAGGAGTTAAGCATTCAAAACCGTATGTTTTTAATGAAAGAGACATAATTTTCTGAACATCAGGGTCATTTTCACAAATAACAGCCCTTTGCATTTTAACCTCTTCTTAATTTTTTCTCGTACTCTATATCTATTTTTAGCCCTTCTATATCTGTTGTTTTTTCACCCTTTTGAGCTTTAATTTTATCTATTTGCATTATAACAGTAGCTCTTCTTGAAGAAAAAGCAACTGCCGTCTCTTCTGTAATAAGTCCTTGCTTATAAAGCTCAATAATTGACTGGTCAAAGGTATGCATGCCAACAGCTCCAGAATTCTCTATCACATCATAAAAGGTTTTTTCTGCTGTTTCACCATTTATTATTAACTCCCTGATTCGCAGATTTTTTCTCATACATTCTGTCGCTACAATTCTTCCTCCACCAATCTTTGGAAGAAGTCTCTGCCCTAATACCCACTTGAGTGTATCTGCAATTCTCAGTCTTACATAGTTTTCATCGCCAGGTGGAAACATTCCAACCATTCTTCCGATTGACTGTCCCGTATCTGTAGTATGTAATGTACCAAGAACAAGGTGTCCGGTTTCAGCTGCTGTCATAGCTATTTCAAGAGTTTCCTTATCTCTTATTTCACCAACAAGTATTACATGAGGAGCCTGTCTTAAAGCTGCTCTAAGCCCATCAGCAAAATGAGGAAAATCTATACCAAGCTCTCTCTGATTGAAAGTTGCTTTTTTATGAGGGTGGACAAACTCTACAGGGTCTTCAAGAGTTATAATATGGCATGCTCTTGTTTCATTTATAATATTCAAAATTGCTGCCAGAGTAGATGACTTACCAGAACCTGTTGCACCTGTTACAAGAACAAGTCCCATTCTTTCTTTAGCAATCTCTTTAACTACTGGAGGCAGCTTTAGTTCATCCACTGTAGGTATTTTTACAGGAAGCTTTCTCATTACTACTGAGTAGTTTCCCCTCTGAGAAAATATATTAACTCTGAAACGAGCCTTAGGAATTGCATAGCTCAAGTCACAATAACCTTCTTTTAAAAGATTTTCAACAAGCCTCCTCTGTCCTCCAATAAGAACAAGTGATATTATTTCTGTATGGAAAGGAGTAAGTGAATCAATGGGAACTTCATCAAGATAAACAGGCTTAAGCTCGCCCCATAGCATAACCTGTAAAGGTCTTCCAACAGTAAAAATCAAATCTGATATCTCAGGATGAATATTACATAGTTTATCAAAAATAAAGTCTATTTCTTGTTTTCTCATACAAAAGCTTCCTGTGGAGCTTCTTTAAGGAATTTTACAAATTTCTGTTTATCCGAAGCTCTTTCATAAGCATCTTCAGGGCTTATCTTCCCCTCTGAAAGTAAAGCAATTAATGCATCATCCATTGTTTGCATACCAATTTTCTTGCTTGTCTGTAAAATTGAAAGTATCTGATGAGTTTTTCCTTCTCTGATTAAATTAGCCACCGCAAAAGTATTAATCAAAACCTCACATACAGCTACCCTGCCTTTGCCATCAGCTCTTTTAAGAAGTGTCTGTGCTACAACTGCCTGCAAAGACTCACTCAAAGAAGTTCTAACCTGTGCCTGTTGTTCAGGTGGAAAAACATCAATAATTCTGTCAATTGTTTTAATTGCAGAAGAAGTATGTAATGTGCTAAAAACAAGATGTCCTGTAGCTGCTGCTTCCAGAGCAAGCTGAATTGTTTCAATATCACGCATTTCACCAACAAGAATTATATCAGGGTCTTCTCTAAGTGCTGCTCTTAATGCCTTTGCAAAGCTCTCTGTATGAGTGCCAACTTCTCTATAAGAAATAACACATCCTTTATTTGGATGAACAAACTCAATCGGATCTTCAATTGTTATAATTCTTTCTTTTCTGTTACTGTTTGCATAGTCAATAGTTGCTGCAAGAGTTGTTGACTTACCAGAACCTGTTGGACCTGTTACAAGTACTATTCCCTTTTTAAGCATTGCAAACTTTTTCAATACCTGCGGCAAGCCAAGCTGGTCAATTGTTTTTATTTCATTAGGAATATGCCTGAAGGCAGCACCTATTCCTTCCTTGTGCATAAAATAATTAACACGGAATCTTGCTACATCAGGAATTTCATGGGCAAAATCAAGGTCTCCTGTTTCTTCAAAAATTTTAATTTTTTCTTCGGGAGTAATTTCATAAAGAAGTGCTCTTAATTCCTGATTATCAAGAACTTTGTACTGAACCCTTACTAACTCTCCATGAATTCTCAAAACAGGCTGTGAACCTGCTACAAGGTGAAGGTCACTTGCCTTGTTATCAAGCATTAATTTAAAGAATGCATCTATGCGTGCCATGAATACATTATATCATAAAATTTTCAATTTTGGTATAATTAAAAAAAATTGCAGGAGGTGCGGAATGTGTTTTGAAAAGATTAAGGAATTTGTTGAAATTAAAGACAATAAAATTAATGTAAAAAACAAAGAAGGCTTAATTAAATCAATGGATGATTTAATATTTGATGCTGTTTTTGAACAAGAGGATGAAACAAAAAGAAAAAAATTTTTAATTATTAAAGAAATTGCAAAAGAAATGGGTGCTATTCCTTGCTCAATTCAGGGATTATATGAGGAGATGGGAAGAGCATTTCCCGGGTTTACTGTGCCTGCTATAAATATAAGAGGATTGACTTATGATGTTGCAAGAACAGTTTTTAGAAAGGCAAAAGAGAAAAATGTTGGTGCCTTTATATTTGAAATTGCCCGGTCTGAAATTGGATATACAAAACAGAGACCTCTTGAATACTCAACCTGTGTTTTAGCTGCTGCGGTCAGGGAAGGTTTTACAGGTCCTGTCTTCATTCAAGGAGACCATTTTCAGATTGTAAGAAGGTATTTTGAAAAGGACCCTGAAGCTGAAACCAATTATGTTAAAGGTTTAATAAAAGAGGCAATTGAAGCTGAGTTTTACAATATAGACATTGACACATCTACTCTGGTTGACTTAAGCAAAGACACAATCTATGAACAGCAAAGACCTAATTTTGAAAACACAGCCAGATTAGCCGAACATGTAAGACGCCTTGAACCTGAAGGTATTACTGTATCAATCGGTGGAGAAATAGGAGAAATTGGAGGTAAAAACTCTACCCCGGAAGAAGCAAGAGCCTATCTCGACGGATTAAAAGATGTATATAAAGGAAAAAAAGGATTAAGCAAGCTAAGTGTTCAAACCGGGACAAAACACGGCGGAGTTGTACTTCCCGATGGAAGTATTGCTCAGGTTAAGATTGATTTTGAAACTTTAAGAATTCTTTCAGACCTTGTTAGGAAAGAATATGGCTTAAGTGGTTGCGTTCAGCATGGTGCAAGCACTCTGCCAGAGGAAGCCTTTGATAGATTTCCAGAAACAGGAACATCAGAAATACATCTTGCAACAGGATTTCAGAATATAATTTATGACAGCAAACATCTGCCAGATGATTTCAGAAAAATGATTTATGATTTTCTTAAAACACAGTTTGCAACAGAAAAAAAAGAAGGACAGACAGAGGAGCAGTTCATTTATAGCACCCGTAAAAAAGGATTTGGTCCATTTAAAAAAGAATGGTGGAGCCTTCCAAAAGAGGTTAAAGAACCTATTATGAAAGAGCTTGAAGATAAATTTGAATTATTGTTTGGGAAATTGAGGGTTTTTAACACAAGAGATATTGTTAACAGAACTGTAAAAGTTATTAAAGTGCCTGTAAAGATTGAGACATAGGAGGCTTTATGGAAACAGTTGGGATTATTGTAGGCGGAGGTCCTGCTCCTGGAATAAATGGCACAATAAGTGCTGCAACAATTGAAGCAGTGAATCAGGGTAAAAAAGTTGTTGGGATAAAAGGTGGATTTAAGCCTCTTTTTGATGGGAACCTTGATTGTGCCATGCCTCTTACTGTTGATGATGTATCAAGAATACATACAAAGGGAGGTTCCATACTAAGAACATCCAGGGAACACGCAGAAAGAGTAAAGGAGAGATTTCCTTTACTTATGGAAACACTGAAAAATCTCGGGATAAAATATCTCATAACAATTGGTGGTGATGGAACGCTTTTTATGGCAAACTGGATAGAAAGAGAAGCAAGAGGTGATATAAATGTTGTTCATGTTCCAAAAACTATAGATAATGACATTCCTCTTCCCGGTGGTGCATCTACTTTTGGATATGAAACAGCAAGACATTGGGGAGTAGAGATTGTCAAAAACATAATGGAAGATGCAAGGGTTACAGCAAGGTGGTATTTTCTTACAATAATGGGTAGATATACGGGACATCTTGCTTTAGGAGTCGGGAAGGCTGCAGGAGCAACATTAACTATAATTCCTGAAGAATTCCCAGGAGAAAAAATCTCTTTCAAAAAGGTGGCTGATATTCTTGCAGGAGCTATTATTAAAAGATTAAGCATGGGAAGAGACCATGGAGTTGCAATTATGGCTGAGGGGCTTGCAGAAAAATTTGACCCCGAAGAACTAAGTGAATATGAACAGCTTGAAAAGGATGAAACAGGAAGAGTAAGATTAAGCGAAATTCAGCTTGGAAGAATAATGAAAAACTTTGTTAAAAAATCTCTTGAAGAAATGGGAATTAAATTAACAATTGTTGATAAAAATATAGGCTATGAACTAAGGTCAGCAGACCCTATCCCCTATGATATTGAATATACAAGAAATCTTGGATATGGAGCAGTACGCTATCTATTAAGAGGCGGAACAGGTGCTATGATAACTTTTGAAGAAGGACATCTCAGACCTATTCCATTCGTTGAACTTATTGATTACAGAACAGGTAAAGTAAAAATTAGAAAGGTTGATATTACCTCAGAAAACTATGAAGTGGGAAGAAAGTATATGATAAGGCTTGAAAAAGAAGACTTTGAAGGAGAGCGTCTTAAGGCTCTTGCATCTGTTGTAAAGATAAGTGAGGAGCAGTTTAAGGAAAAGTTTTTCTATGTCACAACATGAAAGACAGAAAAAAAATAAAAAAGAATTTGTTCCATTAGATTGGGAAAGAGCAGAAAAAATAAGAGAAGTTTTGCACTATCTTTACGAAATAAACAAACTTATTCCAATTATAGTAGAAGGCAAAAGAGACAAAAAAGCTTTAAGGAATATAGGATTTGATGGAGATATAATTTCGCTTCATAGTGGAAAATCAATTTATGAATTCTCAGAAGGTATAGCCCATAAGTTTGAAAAAGTCATTTTGCTTATTGACTGGGATGACAAAGGCGAGGAACTTTATTCAAAAATAGGTGAAAATTTGAGAGGAATGTGGGAAGAGTTTGCCTCAATAAGAGAACTTCTAAAAATTTTATGCCAGAAGGAAATCTCGGAAATAGAGCAAATTCCTTCACTTTTTCACAGAATAGCAGGGCAAAGCCTTAATGTAAAAGAATGGGAAGAATAATTTCAGGTAAGGAAGGCGAAAATTTAGCAGTTGAATATCTTTTAAAAAAAGGCTATAAAATTCTTGAAAGAAATTTCCGCACTCCTTTTGGTGAGTTAGATATAGTTGCAAAAGATAAAAATTATATTGTGATTGTAGAGGTAAAAAGAAGACTTTCAAACAAATACGGACAACCTGAGCTTGCAGTAGATTATAATAAGCAGGAAAGGCTAAAAAAATTAGCCATATATTATCTTGGTAAGCTTGGTAAAGAGTATCCTGTAAGATTTGATGTCATAGCAATAAAAGACAGAGAAATTAAACATATTGAAAACGCTTTTTATTGAATCACTGCTTTATTGCATAATAAAGTTTAATTGAAATAAATCCAAAAATTATCGGTGTTATCCATGGTGACAAAAAAGGAGGCAAAATTTTAGAGTATCCCATAAACATAAAAAGTGAATAAACAAGCCAGTAAATTATTGTTATTACAAGCCCTATACCAACAGTGACTATCCCACCAGTTGCCGCTCCGCTTTTTGTTTTTGTGAAAAGAAAGCTAAATTTTTCATAAGCACCGAGAGGCAAAGATATACCTAAAATCATCATAAAAAATGTGACAAAATTATAAGAAAGCCTTCCGCTTATATCAGTATCAATCTTTGGATTACTAAGCCCGACTCTTCTTAGGTCTTTCCTTTTCTGTAAAAGTTCAGAAATACCAAATTCCTCAATTTTTTTAATGTCTTTGAAGGCAGAAATTGAAATCTTTAAATTAATAGGATAATTCATAACATCAGCTTTTTCAATCTTGCCTGAAACAAAATCATAAATTACGGCATTTTTAAGAATCCATTCCGTGTCTTTTACCTCAGCTTCCGTACAATCTATTCTCCTGATTAGAGTATCATTTTTTATTACAAATATCTTAAGATTGGTCCCTGTTTTTTTATCCTGAGAAAACATTCCAAACTTTACAACTGTTCCGTCTTTTGTCCTTAAATAAATTTCTTTCTGAATGTTGCTCTTACCCTTTTCTGTAAGTTCTTCAATCATTTTATTGATTTTCTTACTGAACTCTGGCTGAATAAACTCTCCAAAAATAAAACCTGATAAAGAGAGCACAATTCCTAAAACAACAAAGGGTTTCAAGATTGACCTGAGCCTTCCGCCTGAAACAGATACTATAATTAGCTCTCTGCTTCTAACTCCCATTGAGAAAATAAACAGAGAGCTTATAAGAGTCACAAAAGGTATAAGATAAAAAATATAACGGGGAATGCTGTATAATGCGTATTTAAGAAAAAATACAATTGGTGGTTTATAAGGCATAAAATCATCTATCTTTTCAACAATTCCAATAATGGAAAGAAGTGCAGACATTGAGAAAAGCAAGACCATAAAAGTTTTTAAAAAATCCTTGATATAACTTCTGCATATAATATTTATCTTCATAACTTATATCCTGATTCTTTTATAAAAAATAAAAGCCAATAATCCCATCACAATAACAGGAATAAGTGAACCTATCTCTGCAGGAAGACTTCCAGCTCTTGAAAGATTAGCTCCGTAAATCATGAAAATATAGTAAATTGCAAAAACAGCAAGTCCTACTGTTATACCTCCAAGTCTGCCACTTCTTCCAGCTAAAAGACATAGAGATGGAGCTAAAAAAACACTTATAATGCACAAAACAGGTAAAGAGAACCTTTTATAAAGTTCAATTTTATAGTCAACTCTTCGTTTATCATCACTTTCTATTTTTGAAATAAGCTCAAAAAGAGAAAATTCACCTATCTTTTTCGCTATTGGTTCTATATTCGGTGAAAGCTTAAATATATACTCTTTAAAACTAATTTCATTCAAAGATGAACCTTTATTAAAATAAGCCCTGCCATTTATTAAACTCAGGTTTATATTATCTTTCTCCTTTCTGATTCTGCCCTCTTCTGCCATAATAATCTTTGTTTCATTTTTTCTTTCATCAAAAATTATAACTTCCTTAAGATGCAGGCTATCAGGCTTTTCTTTTACAAAAATTGTTATGCCTTTAAATCCCTGATTAAATACTCCTTCTTCAATACCAAGAGGTGCTCTCTCTGCAAGAATCGTTAGTATTTTTTCTCTTACAAGACTTACACCTTTTGGGGCAAGGTAAAAACTCATAAATACAGTCATACAAAAAGCAATTAAACCGATATATATGGCTGGCTTAAAAGTTTTCTTATAAGGCATCCCGCTTACCATAAGAATAGTCATCTCATTATCTGTCTGAATTCTTCCATAGGTTAACAGAATACTCATAAGCAAAGTCATGGGAATTGTAAATATAAGCAACTGCGGTTGTAATAAAAGGATAAGTAAACCTAAATTTGGCAAATCAATTCCCACAGAAGCGAAAATTTTACTCAATTTTAAAAGTTTTTCAATTATAAAAACCGCATTTAAAAAAGCGATTGAAAGTGCAAAATTTTGAAGCAACTCAAGGGTCAAAGCCCTGTGGATGATTTTCATTAAAAAATACCTTTTTTTAGGATATCATGGATATGAATCAGACCTTTAAGTGTACCTTCACTATCAGGGACAACAAGACTGGTAATTGAGTATTTTTGCATTGTTGAAAGAGCAACAGCAGCAAGCTCTTCCTCATTTATGGTCTTAGGATTTATTGTCATAATTTGAGAAGCTTTCAGTTCAAAAAGCTCTTTACCATATCGCTGAACTCCTCTTCTTACATCTCCGTCTGTAATAATTCCAAGAATTTTTTTATTTTCATTAACAATTACGACAACTCCAAGCCTTTTTGATGAAATTTCTAAAACTGCATCAAGCATAACTGTATCAGGATAGGAAACTGGAAGTTCATCTCCTGTGTGCATTAGCTCCTTTACTTTTGTAAGCATCCTTTTGCCAAGTGAACCGCCTGGATGGAAAAAAGCAAAGTCTTCTTTTTTAAATCCATTTCGCATAATAAGAGCCACAGCTAAGGCATCACCCATTGCGAGAGTAGCAGTTGTAGATGCAGTTGGAATAAATCCAAAGGGGCATGCTTCCTCTTTAACAGAAACATCAACAACAGCGTCAGCCTGTTTTGCAAGGGTTGATTGAGGATTGCCTGTAAGTGCTATGAGTTTTACATTGAAATATTTGAGAAATGGGATAAGTCTTACAACCTCATCAGTTTCTCCGCTGTTAGATATTGCTATAACAACATCATCTTCAGTAACCATACCGAGATCACCGTGGCTTGCCTCTGCTGGATGCATAAAAAATGAAGGAGTGCCAGTTGATGCAAGTGTGGCTGCTATTTTTCTCCCAACAAGCCCTGATTTCCCCATTCCTGTTACAACAACTCTGCCTTTTGAATTGTGAATTATTTCAACAGCCTTCAAAAAATCTTCATTAATTTTTTCCTTGAGTGCCTGTAAAGATTCTGCTTCAATTGAAAGAACATTCTTAGCTATCTCAATAAGGTTTTCCATATGTTTTATTTTAAGTAAGTTGTTTGATTAAATTCAAATAATCAGCCACTGCTTCCCTGTTATGTTATACTAAAAAATGCATATAATTCCAGCAATTGACCTTAAAGATGGACAATGTGTAAGACTTCGTCAGGGTAAATTTGATGAGGTTACAGTTTATTATGAAGATCCTGAAGAAGCTGCAATTAAATGGCAAAAGGAAGGAGCAGAAGTCCTTCATGTTGTAGACCTTGATGGAGCAAAAAAAGGCTGTATAAGTAACCTGTCATCAATAAAAAAAATCAGAGAAGTTTTTCATGGTGCCATAGAGGTTGGTGGTGGGATAAGAAAAAAAGAAGATATAGAATTACTTTTAAATTCAGGAATTGACAGAGTAATTCTTGGAACAATTGCAGTTGAGAATCCTGATTTTGTTAAAAAGGTTTGTAAAATCTTTCCTGACAGAATAATTGCAGGGATTGATGCCCGTGATGGTTATGTAGCAGTAAAAGGCTGGGTTGAACTTACAAAAATCAAGGCAACTGAACTTGCTCAAAGAATAAAGGAGCATGGAGTATGGGGAATTATTTATACTGACATTTCAAGAGATGGAATGCTTACAGGACCTAATATTGAGACAACAAAAGCACTTGTTGATTCTCTCACAATTCCCGTAATTGCCTCAGGCGGAGTTTCATCAATTGAGGATATAAAGAAGCTTTCAAAAATCCAGAATCTCTGGGGTGTTATTGTGGGAAAAGCTCTGTATTCAGGTAAAATAAAATTGAGCGAGGCTATTAAACTATGTTGGCAAAACGAATAATACCCTGTCTTGATGTTAAGGATGGAAGGGTTGTAAAGGGAGTTAACTTTCTTAACCTCAGAGATGCAGGAGACCCTGTTGAAAATGCCCTTTATTATGATGAGGAAGAGGCTGATGAGCTTGTTTTCCTTGATGTTACTGCATCCCATGAAAAAAGAAAGATAATAATTGATGTTGTTGAAAGAACCGCATCCGTTGTATTTATGCCACTTACTGTAGGTGGTGGGATAAAAAGCCTTGATGACATAAGAGACCTTTTAAATGCAGGAGCAGATAAAGTTTCAATAAATACAACAGCTGTTAAAGACCCTTATTTTATTCAAAAAGCATCAAGCAGATTTGGTTCACAATGTATAGTAATAGCAATAGATGCAAAAAGAGTTAATAAAAACTTTAACCCTAAATCCTATCCACCTGAAAACTGGTTTGCTCACAGTGAAATGAAGGAGGTTCTTTATAATGAAAATTCAAGGTTTGTTTTATCAACACATGGTGGAAGACTCATGAGACCTATAGATGCAATTCAGTGGGCTAAAAAAATGGAAGAATTTGGTGCAGGAGAGATACTTCTTACAAGCATGGACAGAGATGGGACAAAGGAAGGTTATGATATAGAACTTACAAGGACTATTTCAGAAGCTGTTTCTATTCCTGTTATTGCTTCTGGTGGAGCAGGAACACTTGAACATCTTTATGAAGCCTTTGCCTATGCTAAAGCAGATGCAGCTTTAGCCGCATCAATATTTCATTTCAGGGAATATTCAATAAGAGAAGCAAAAGAATTTTTAAAGCAAAAAGGGATTCCAATAAGGTTATAAAGGAGGAAAAGTGGTAAGAGTTAGATTTGCACCGAGTCCTACGGGACATCTTCATATAGGAGGAGCAAGAACTGCTCTTTTTAACTGGCTCTTTGCAAGGCATCATAATGGAAAATTTATTTTAAGGATTGAAGATACTGACAGGTCACGCTCTACAGAGGAGTATATAGAATCAATTATTGAGTCAATGAAATGGCTTGGACTTGACTGGGATGAAGGTCCGTTCAGACAGACTGATAGAATGGAAACATATAGAAATTATGCCTATAAACTTCTTGAAGAAGGTAAAGCCTATCGTTGCTACTGCACACCTGAGGAATTGGAAGAAAGAAGGCAGAAAGCAATGAAAGAGGGAAAACCACCAAGATATGACCGCAGATGTAGAGAAATTAAGGAAACTTTGGATAAACCCTTTGCAATTCGTTTTAAAATGCCTCTTGAAGGAGAAACAGTGGTTAATGATCTTGTTAAAGGTACTGTTACATTTAAAAATATTGAAATTGAAGACCTTGTTATATTAAGAAGTGACGGAACACCAACCTATAACTTCTGCGTAGTTGTTGATGACTTTGAAATGAAAATTACTCATGTCATAAGAGGTGAGGACCATCTCAATAATACTCCAAAGCAGATCCATATTTATCAAGCTCTTGGAATGACTCTTCCAGAGTTTGCCCATATCCCTATGATTCTTGGCACTGATAGAGCTCGTTTAAGTAAGCGACACGGTGCAACATCTGTCTTAGCTTACAGGGATGAAGGATATCTGCCAGAGGCTTTAGTTAATTTTCTTGCAAGACTTGGATGGTCTTACGGAGACCAGGAGATATTTACAAGGGAAGAACTGATTAAGTATTTCAACCTTGAGCAGGTGGGAAAGGCAAATGCTGTATTTAATGCTGAAAAACTGCTATGGCTAAACAGTGAATACATTAAGCTAACTCCAGAAGAAAGACTTTTTGAGTTTGTGAAACCCTTTCTTGTCAAGGAAGGATACTTAAAGGAAAATGTTGATATAAAATGGGCATGCAGAGCTATAAAATCTCTTAAAGAAAGATGTAGAACCCTTAAAGAGCTTGCTCATGCCATGAGATACTATCTTCTTGATTATGTTGATATTGAGCCAAAGGCAAAAGAAAAATACATAAATGAAAAAACAATTCCCATACTGAAAGAAGTAACAGAAAAACTCTCAGCTCTTGAAGAATTCACTCAGGATAAAATTGAAAAGATATTTATGGACATTGTAAATGAAAGAGGATTAAAACTTGGGCAGGTTGCTCAACCTGTAAGAGTAGTGATTACAGGAAGTACAGTAAGTCCCGGAATTTATGAAGTATTAGAAATTGTAGGCAAAGAAAAGGCAATTAAAAGATTAAGGAGGGTTATAGATGCCTCTTGACAGGGAAATACTTGAAATAATTGTTTGCCCGAAATGTAAAGGTGAACTAATTTATGAAGAAGACAAAGAAAGACTCGTTTGTAAAAACTGTTCTGTCTATTATCCCATAAGAGAAGACATTCCTATTCTTTTGATTGAAGAGGCTCAAAAGCTTAAAACTCAGTAATGATAATTTTTTCCATGAATGATTGTCATTGCCCTGTAAAGCTGTTCAAGAAGTATGAGCCTTGATATTTCATGGGTAAATGTTAAAGGAGAAATGGAAAGCCTAAAGGAAGCTGAATTATAAAGCTCTTCACTTACTCCATAAACTCCGCCAATGACAAACTGATGAATTGACTTATCTTTTATAAAATCAGCAAATTCTATAGAGTTAAGGCTTTTACCATCTTTGTGAAGAAGTATAAAATCTCCTTTTACAGAATTTAGAATTGCCCTTGATTCCTCCTCTATAACTCTATTTTTTTCACCATAACCTTCTTTAAGTTCAATCATCTCAACTTTTGCAAAGGGAATAAGAAGTTTGATATAGTGGGAAACACCCTCATTTATAAATTTTGCCTTTGTTTTGCCGGGATAGTATATTTTAAATCTGTACAAATCTACTCCAGCATTTTAAGAAGTTCTTCGTATGAAAGGGTTTTTACTCCAAGTGTGTTTGCCTTTGCAAGTTTGCTTCCAGGTTCTTCTCCAACTATTAGATAATCAGTGTTTTTTGATATTGAAGAGGATACCTTACCACCAGCCTTTTCTATCATTTCCTTTACTTCTTCTCTTGGTTTTGGAAGGGTTCCTGTAATTACAAATGTAACTCCTTTAAGTTTTGAAGGCTTTTCTTTTTCCTGATAATCAGGATTTTCAATTTTAAGTCCCATTGCCTTTAGTTCTTCAATTGCCTTCAGATTTTCTTCATTATTAAAAAACTGCTCAATAGCTTTTGCAGTTTTATCGCCTATCTGAGGAATCTCAGTCAGTCTTTCAGCTTTCACATGTAAAAGCTCTTCAAGACTTTTAAAGTTCTGTGCAAGAAGTTTCGCAGCATACTCACCAACCTGACTTATTCCAAGAGCGTATAGAAACCTTGAAAGGGTTGTTTTTTTACTTTGTTCAATTGCAGAAATAAGTTTTTTTGATGAAAGTTCAGCAAAGTTAGGAAGCCCTTTTATGTGTTCCTGCTTTAACCTGTAAAGGTCTGTAAAGCTTTTTATGATACCTTTTTCATGTAAAAGCTCTACAGTTTTATCTCCCAAGCCTTCTATGTTCATGGCTCTACGGGAGGCGAAATGTTTTATCCTTTCTTCTACCTGCGCTGGACAATTAAAGTTTACGCATTTAAGAGCTACCTCTCCTGGTTCCCTCACTGTCTTTGAGCCACAGACAGGGCAGTTCTGTGGAGGCTTCACAGGCTTTTCATTCCCTGTTCTTCTGTCTTTAACAACGCCGATTATATGTGGAATAACCTCTCCAGCTCTTTCAACAATTACATAATCACCTATTCTAATGTCCTTTCTCTCTATCTCATCCCAGTTGTGCAAAGTTGACCTTGATACTGTAACTCCACCAATTCTCACTGGTTCAAGAATTGCAACAGGGGTTATGACTCCTGTTCTTCCAACACTTGCGAGGATATCATTAAGTTTTGTAATTCCCTGATGAGCAGGATATTTGTATGCAATAGCCCATCTTGGTTCACGGGTTTTTGTGCCAAGTCTTCGTTGCATTTCAAAGCTGTTCACTTTTACAACAGCACCGTCTGTTTCAAAGGGATAGCCACGCCTTAATTCTTCAATCTCTTTTACTGCTTCTATTACTTGATTAATACCCTTTGCCACCTTCATATAGGCAGGTATAGGAAATCTTGCCTTTTTAAGCCATTCAATGAACTCTGCCTGTGTTTTAAAATCTATGCCCTTTACATATCCTGCTCCATAACATGCCATATGAAGCTTTCTGCTAGCAGTTATTGCAGGGTCAAGCTGACGAACAGAACCTGAAGCAGCATTTCTTGGGTTGGCAAATACAGGCTCACCTTTTTCAATCCTTTCCCTATTTATCCTTTCAAATTCGTCAATATTCAGGTAAACTTCTCCTCGTATGTCTATATCCTCGGGAACTGTTTCAACTCCTTCAATTCTTAAAGGAATTGCCTTTATTGTCCTGATGTTTTGAGTAATATCTTCACCTACATAGCCATCACCACGAGTGGAAGCTTTATAGAGGAGTCCTTCTCTATATGAAAGCTCTACTGCAAGCCCATCATACTTTGGCTCTACAGTGTATTCAATATCTTCATTGCTTCCAAGAAGTCTTTTTACCCTTGCATTAAAGTCTTCTAACTCCTCAATGGAAAAAGCATTATCAAGGGAAAGCATAGGTTCTCTATGCTCAACTTTTTCAAACTTTTCAGAAGGTCCTGCACCAACTCTCTGTGTTGGGGAGTCTGGTAAAATGTAGCCCCATTCTTCTTCAAGCTCCTTCAACCTTCTTAAGAGTCTGTCATACTCTTCATCTGAGATAACAGGGCTATCAAGAACATAGTAACGGTAGTTGTGATAGTTTATATCTTTAACAAGTTTTTCAATCTCCTTTTTTAATTCCTCAGGAATCTTCTTCATGCCTTCTCCTTATAAATGTTGATTGAGAAGTTTTAGGGCTTCAATGACAGATTCTTTTTTATTTGAGAGCCTATCACCCTGAAGATTCAGCTCTTTAACATAAACCTTTTCAGGCGTTGCTATAGCTACATAAATAAGACCTTCTGGTTTTCCTTCCATTGTATCAGGACCAAGATTCCCTGTTGTTGCTATTGAATAATCAGAGCCTGTGAGAGATTTTACTGATAAAGCCATAGCAGTAGCCATTTCTTGAGAGATAACTCCGTAAGTGAAAACTTTTTCAGGAATTTTTAAAATCCTTTTTTTCATCTCTGTTGCATAAACAACAACTCCTCCAACAAAAACTTTACTTGCACCGGGGATATCTGTTATTGAAGAAGCAATAAGCCCTCCTGTGCAGGATTCAGCAGTTGAGAGGGTTTTATTTTTTTCTGTAAGTTTTTTCAAAATGCTATAAGCAATAACATCTATGGAATTCATTAATAAATTATACCAAAAAAAAGCATGAGAGGATTATAAAACAAAAAAGGAGGGTCTTACACCCTCCTTTCAGAAAAGATTTTATTTTTGTTAAGCTTAAGCTCCTTTAGCTTTTTCTCCAAGTTCTATGTAACTTCCACCAAAGTATGTGTAAATTAAATCTCCAGAATCAATAAGTTCTCTTATTGCAGCTTTTGTATCCGCATCTGGAACGCCCTGTGCCCTGAAGTGTTTTATAACATCAATCTGTTTATATTTTTTCTTACCCGCAGACTCTGCAATAAGATTATGTATTGCTTTTTTAAGTTCCTCTTTTTCCATCTAAATCACTCTCCTTTCAGATTTTAATTAAGGAGGGACAAAGCCCTCCTCAATTATTTATTTTTTAACCCACTTAATCTGCGCTGTTGTTCTGAAGGTCTCAAATGCGTATGTCCAGTCATCAATGTGCTGGAATGTAAATGGCAAGCCTGTTACTTCAAAGAACTTCTCCCATCCGATTCTTTCAATCCACTCGCCAACTCTTTCGTGCTTCTTTGCACCTGCGATGTATGCATCAAGAATTATTCTGAAAGTCTTTGTAACCTCAGGCCATCTTGGTGGGTTATTAGGTAAATAAGGAACAACAAGCTTTGAGAATTTTGGTTTTGTTCTTAAGTTACCAACTTTACCACCAACAACTATTGCCACTCCGTCATAAACAGGGTCTGCAATAGTAAGGGATGGACAGACTGAGAAACAGTTACCGCAGTACATACATCTGTCAGCATTAATTTTTACAGATTTTTTTGCTGGGTCTGGTGTTATTGCTGCTGTCGGGCATGCTGCTATTGTTGATGGGAGTTCGCATAGATTTTTGAATGAATCATGATCTATTTGAGGTATTTTTCTATGAATACCAACAATAGCAATATCTGAGCAATGAACAGCACCACACATGTTTGTACAGCATGCAACAGCAAATCTTACTTTATTTGGAAGTTCTTTTGTTGTAAAGTATTCAGCAAATTCATCCATTAAGCATTTTACCAGTCCAGACGCATCTGTTGCTGCTGAATGACAGTGAACCCATCCCTGAGTATGAACAATATTGCTTATTCTTGGTCCAATTCCACCAATCATGTATTTCTTTGCATTAAGTTCATTAATTAATGGCTGAACCTTGCTTTCATCTGATACAAGAAATTCTACATTATTTCTTGTTGTAAATCTGAAATAACCATCACAGTATTTCTCAGCTATATCTGCAATCTCCCTTAATGTATCTGTGCTTAAAAGTCTTGGAGATGCACATCTTACTGTCCAGATTTTATCTCCAGAATTTGCTATGTGCACCATTAATCCCGGGCTTATTATTTCATGAGTTTTCCAGTCTCCGTAATTTTTCTGGATTACTGGTGGTAAAAAGTTTTTGTAATGAGGTGGTCCTATATCTGTTTTCCTCTGTTTTACATCTACTACATCAGGAATTACATAAGGCATAATTAATCCCTCCTTTTTATTTTTTTAATTTATTTTGTATATGCTTCCCAAGGCTTCTTTTCAAGGTCTTCCTCTTTCCAGAAGAAGAATGGGTCTCTTCTTGGCTCTTTAATCATTTCTGGAGCTGGTTCAAGTTCACATACTTCAAGGAACTCTCTCATACCACGACGAAGTATAAGCTCACCAATTCTTTCTCTGTTCTTTCCGTATTCATTCCACCAATCCCAGATTTTTCTTGTTAAATCTTTTAGTTCCTGATATGGTGGCTTCATCTCCATAAATGGAACTATTACCCATGAAAGTGTTGCACCAATAACAAATGGGGCTTTTGAACCTATTAATATTGAGGCTCCAAAAGGTGGCGTTGGTTTTAATGCTCCCTTTAATTTGGCAATACAATGCATGCAGTGGAAACAATCTGCATTATTTATTTTAAGTTCATTTCCATCCCAGCTTATGCATTTACCCGGACACATATTTACAATCTCTTCCTGAATATTCATCCCTTTCTTTGCATAATCTCTTACTCTGTCCTGATCAATCTCTATTGGACCTTTCCATGTTCCGATTATTGAACAGTCTGCACGGGCAATTGCTGCATCACAGTCAACAGGACATCCCACTGTTTTAAATTTGTACTTATATGGAAACTGTGGTCTGTGAAGTTCATCCTGAAATTCCTGAGTTATTTCATAAGTAATATCAAGAGTATCAATCATTGCCCATTCACATCTTGCAGGTCCAACACAACAGCTTGGAGTTCTCATTGCAGAGCCGGAACCACCAATATCAAAACCATTAATGCTAAATATTGTTGCGATTGCTTCAAGATTTTCTGTCTTTGTTCCTAATAAAACTGTATCACCAGTTGAACCATGCATGTTTGTAAGTCCACTTCCATATTTGTCCCAGAGGTCACAAATGAATCTCATTGCTTCTGAAGTATAAAATAATCCTGCGGGCTGATTAACACGGACTGTGTGGAAGTGAGCAACATTAGGAAACTCATCAGGTAACTGAGAGTATCTTCCAATAACTCCTCCTCCATATCCTCTTACTCCAACTATACCTCCATGCTTCCAATAAGTTCTTTTTTCTCTGTAACTTTTCTCTAACTGTCCTAACAAATCTGCCGACATCGGATTTTTTTCTGCAGCTTTTTTGATTTCAGTGACAAAACTTGGATAAGGACCTTTTTCAAGTTCATCCAATAAAGGTGTGTCATACTTCTTTGTCATAGTTTCCTCCTGCTTGTTGATTTTTGAGATTTTAACATAAAAATAGTGTCTATCAAAAATAGAACAGTTGACCCTTTTCGGTCAAATAAAAAATTTTAATATATACATTAAAGCCTTTAAAAATGAAAATGATTTTTATTAAAACTCAGAACTTCCAGAAATTGCCATTAGAAAAAGGAGGTTTTTCTCTCATCCCTTTATTCTGAGGGGCTTAATGCCCGAAGCAATGTCCTGAACCGAAGCCCTAAGCCGAAGCCCTGAGCTTATGCGAAGGGTCTGCGAAGGGTCAGCGTAGGGGAAGGGTCTCCTCCTTTTTTGTCATTCTGAGGGGCTTAATGCCCCGAAGAATCTCTAATTAAAAAACTCTCAGGTGACAAAAAAAAGAGATTCTTCGCTGACGCTCAGAATGACTCCTTACCCTGTCACCCTTTTTTACCAATCACCCCTTTTTCTTGCCACACATTTTTTACCTGTTCCTTTTTTTACCAATCACCCTTTTTTATTTGTCACCCTGAGGCGAAGCCGAAGGATCTCCTGTGGAGATTCTTCCCATTCGCTTCGCTCAGGGTCAGAATGACAAAATAAGACGCTCAGAAAGGAAGGGATTTCTTCGGTCGCTTACGCTCCCTCAGACGCTGTCCTGAGCGAAGCGAAGGAACTCATTCCGTTTGTAGAAAACAAGGGGATTCTTCGCTGACGCTCAGAATGACAAGAAAAGACGGTCAGAATGACAGAATTAGACGCTGTCCTGAGCAAAGCGAAGGAATGACAAAAAAGACTCTCAGGCGTTCTCCTGAGCCGAAGCCCTAAGCCGAAGCCCTGAGTTTATGCGAAGGGTCTGTGAAGGGTCAGCGTAGGGTTCACAAAATCACCCGAGAAGAGATTTCTATCGGCAATTTTTCAAAATTCAAGAATAAGGTTAAAATTTTTCCAAATAGGCTAAAATATAAAATGCAGATAAAATGGATAGAACTCAACGGATTTAAATCCTTCCCTGAAAAAACAAAAATAGAGCTTAACAAGGGCATAACATGCTTTGTCGGACCAAACGGAGCAGGAAAAAGTAACATTGCAGATGCTTTCCGTTGGGTTCTCGGTGAACATAACCCGAGAACTCTTCGGGGAGATAAAATGGAAGAAGTCATATTTCAAGGTTCTGCATCAAAAAAAGAAAAAGGGCTTGCTGAAGTAACACTACTTCTAAGTCTTCAAAAAGAGCCTGAAAATGGAAATGAACCTGAACAGGAAGAAAAAGAAATAAAAAGAAGGCTTTACAGGACAGGAGAATCTTACTTCATTATCAACGGAAAACAGTCCAGGCTTAAAGATATAAAAGAATTATTCATATCCGAAGGAGTTGATATACGAAACTCCGCAATAATTGACCAGATAAAAATAAACGAAATACTTTCAAAAGCTTATCAAAGAAAAGCTCTTCTTGAGGAATGTGCTGGAATTTCAATATACAAGTTTAAAAAAACAGAGGCTGAGGGAAAGCTACAATCAGCAAGAGATAATCTTCAAAGGCTTGAAGATATTGTATCAGAGGTAAAGAAACAGCTTATTCTTCTTGAAAGACAGGCAAAAAAAGCTGAAAAGTATAAAAAAATAACAGAAGAATTGAAAAATCTTGAGCTCAAAGTCTCAAAAAATGAAAGCATAAATCTTCTTTCTGAAATTGAAATTCTCAAAAATGAAATTAATGTTCTTGAGAATAAACAGTCACTTTTAAAGGAAGATATAATCAGAAATACAGAAAAAATCAATTCTTTGAAGAAAAAAATAGCTGAAGCTGAAGATTCTATACAAAATTATGAAGAAAAACTCAAGCAAAAGGAGCTTGAAAAAGCAAATAATGAAAAAAAGCTTGCCCTTCTTTTTCAGGAACAGAAAAACAAGGAGGAACAGATATTAAGACTTAAAGAAGAAGAGGAGGCAATAAACATTGAAATCAACAAAATTAAGGGTGAATCCGCTGTTACTATTTCTCAGATTGAAGATATTGAAAAAAAAATAAATAACCTTCAGGATGAAATCCTTGATTATGAACAGGCTTTATTAGATTACCAAAAGAAAACTGCTGATACTGAAAAAAATCTTGATGAACAAAGAAAGACTCTATTTAACCTTTCAACAGAACTTGCAAACAAAAAAAATTACTATAATTCAATTAAAAAATCTATTGAAACTATAGAAAACAGAATACTCTATCTTCAGCAAAGAATTGAGGAGACAAATAAAAAATTGGAATATCTGAAAAAAGAAGTTGAAGAATCAAGTAAAAGTATTAAAAATCTTCAAGAAGCTATCTATAAGGAAAATTCGGAGATTGAGAATCTGCAAAAGGAACTTGCAGGTATTGATAAAATCAAAGAGGAAAAGTCTCAGATAATTATAGAAAAAAAGAAAACAGAAGCAATAATTAGCGGAAAAATAGAATCCTTACAGGCAGAAATATGGCAAGAAGACAAAAAATACAAACTTTTCTTTGAAGCTATTGATGTAAAGCCTGAAGCAGAGGAACTTTTTGAATGCTTTCTGGATGATAAGCTCAAGGCATCTTTGATTGAAAACATTAATCAAATAGCACAAACAGAAAATAGAAAGTTTTACTTTTTGAAAAACATATCATTAAATGAAACTGAAAAAGTTAATCCTTTTAAGGTAAAAAAACTATCAGATTTTGTAACAATAAAAGATTCAGGAATAAATAAAGGTATCTTTGACAAAGTATTCATTGTTGATAATCTCAAAGAAGCTTTAGAGCTTAAAAAAGAATTGCCAGATGCATCTTTTATAACTATGCAAGGAGAAACATTATTTCCGGACGGATTCATTAAAACTGGCAAACCAGAAAGCCTCCTTAAAAAGAAGAGGTTATTTGAAGAATTGCAAGAAGAAAAAGAAAAAATATCAAATGAAGTAGAAACTTTGCAGGAAGAAATTGAGAAAATAAAAAATTTTAAGGAGCAAATTATTAAAAATCTTGAAAATAAAAGAGTGCAAATTTCACAAATCAGCAGACAACTTATCCAAAAACAAGAAAGGTATAAAGGAGTTATAAAAGAGCTTGAGATAACAGCTCAAAGAGTCAAACACATGCAAAACGAGGAAAAAGCTCTGAATGAAGATAAAGAGCAGAATATAAAACTTCTTGAAACAACAAAGACAGAAATTGAGTATATCTCATATTCTATTCAGGATGCTGAAAACAAAATTGAGGAAATCAAAAAATTGCAGGAAGAAATATTAGAGGCAAACCGTGAAAAAATGGAGACTCTGTCAAATAAAAGGATTGATTTTTCCACATTAAAGGAAAGGCTTATTAGCAAAAAAGCAGAGCTAAACAGGCTGAATGAACAGATAAAAAAGCTTATAAACAGAAAACAGAAGGCTTCTGATGAAATAAATCAAAATAAATTCAGGATAGCTCAAATTGAGAAAGAAATAATTGAAAACAAAGACAGAATTTTGATTATCTTATCAGAAATAAAAGAAATTACAGATAAAAAGCAAAATCTTTTATCAGAACTTGAAAATGAAAAGAATTTAATCAACCAGCTTGAAAAAGACTATCTGAAACTTAATGAAGAACTGCAGAATATAACAACATTTATTGGCCAGAAAAAACTCTCATCAGGAGAAAAAACTGTTAAACTTGAAAATCTATGGCATGAAATACATAATCGTTATGGAATTGATATATTACAGGAAGATATTGAGCCTGCAGAGGAGACAGCACCTCTTAAAACAAGAATAGACCATCTCGCAACCCAGCTTAAGGAAATAGGACCTGTGGATATTGAAATTCTTAAGGAGTATGAAGAAGTGAAAGAAAGATACACATTCTTAACAGGGCAACAAAAAGACCTAATTACATCAATTGAAGAGCTTGAAACCGCAATAAAAAAAATTAATTCTCTTACAAGAAAAAAACTGAGAGAAACCTTTGATGCATTAAAAGAGAAGTTTAATAGCATTTTTAAGGAGCTTTTCGGTGGCGGAAAAGCTGAATTACAACTTTCTGACGAAAACAATATTCTTGAGGCAGATATAGATATCAATGTCCAGCCACCAGGGAAGAAATCAACCAATATAAATCTACTTTCTGGTGGAGAAAAAACACTTTCTGCAATAGCCTTTATATTTGCCTGTCTTTCAATCCGCCCATCTCCATTATGTATTTTTGATGAAGTTGATGCACCACTTGATGACCCAAATACATTAAGATTAAGAAAATTGATAAAGGATTTCAGCAATAAAACACAGTTTCTTATAATTACCCATAACAAACTTTTGATGGAATCTGCGGACTACATTTACGGAGTTACAATGCAGGAGGAAGGAGTTTCAACGGTTATCTCACTTGGACTAAAAGAAGCAGAGGTTTATGCATGAAAGATTTAAATTTAATTGAAGGGATAGATATCTCAAATCTAAAGGAGGACCTTATATGTTACAGCTATGACGCATCTTATGCTCAGGGAGTAATTCCAGAAATTGTTGCATGGCCAAAAAATACCGATGAGATTTCAAAAATTGTAAAATGGGCTGCTAACAGAAACTTAAAGGTAATTCCAAGAGGTGCAGGAACAGGAATGGCAGGCGGAGCTGTGCCTGTTAATTCAAGAAGCATAGTAATAAGCCTTGAAAGAATTAGAGAAGTTCTTGAAATAAATCCTAAGAATTTTACTGCAACAGTTCAGCCGGGAGTAATAAATGGAGATTTCCAGAAAGAACTTTTAATTTATGGGCTTTTTTATCCTCCAGACCCTGCATCTCTTGATTACTGCACAATTGGTGGAAATGTAGCAACAAATGCAGGAGGTCCAAGAGCTATAAAATACGGGGTTACGAGAAACTATGTTATGGAACTTGAGGTTGTGCTTTCTAATGGTTCTATTGTAAATTTTGGTAGTAAAACTGCTAAAAGAGTTGTTGGTTATGAATTAAAAGAACTTTTTATTGGTTCAGAAGGCACTCTTGGAATAATCTCAAAGATAACTTTAAGAGTTTTACCTGAACCTGAAGAAGTAATCACACTTCTTATTAGTTTTAAAGAACTTGAAAATGCTGGAGATTGTATTCCTAAAATAATCGGCTCAGGAATTATACCGAGAACACTTGAGTTTCTTGATAGTTCGTGTCTTCAAATAATTGAAGAAAACAACGAACTAGGATTATCCACGGGCATAAATGCATTGCTTTTAGTTGAGCTTGATGGAGAACTTACATCAATAAAAAGACAGGCAGAGAAAGTAGTTGATATTACAAGAAAATTTAAGGGAGAAACACAGATTGCAACAGATTACTACTCAAGGGAAAAGCTCTGGCAGGCAAGAAGAACCATTTCACCATGTATTTTAAAGATGAAAGATAAAGAAAAGATAAATATTGATATTGCTGTTCCTATAGACAATCTTTCTAAAATGTTTTCAAAATTAAATCAGATTTCTATTTCATCAGGAATTCCTATTATCTCCTTTGGCCATGCTGGAGATGGCAATATTCATGTAAATATACTCGTTGAAAAAGGTAATGAAGAAGAAAAAACCCAGGGGTTTGAGCTTGTAAAGAAAATCTTTGAATACGCAGTGAATCTTGGGGGAGCTATATCAGGAGAGCATGGGATTGGAATTACAAAAAAGCCATATATTGATATTCAGCTTTCAAGGAAAAATATAGAACTTATGAAGGCTGTAAAAAGAGTCTTTGACCCAAAAGAAATTATGAATCCGGGAAAGATTTTTTAAATATCCTATCAAGTATACCGTCAAGTTGATTAAGGGAGTTATAAAATATTTCAAGTCTGCCACTTTTACCTTTGTGAATAATTTTTACCTTTGCACCAAGTTCACTGGTAAGTCTTTCTTCAAGTTCGTTTATCTCTGGAGCTTTTTCTTTCGGTTTTTTTATTTGATGCTTGCTTAATTTTTTTACAAGTTCCTCAGTCTGCCTCACAGAAAGAGCCTTTTTTATTACTATCTTTGCAAGTTCCAATTGTTTTTTGTTATCTTCTAATGAAACTATTGCTTTTGCATGTCCCATTGTTAACAATCCATCTTTAAGATATTGTTTAACTTCATCTGGAAGCCTTAAAACTCTCAGATAGTTTGCAATTGTAGCTCTATCTTTTCCAACTCTCTTTGAAAGTTCTTCCTGAGTTATGTTGAATTCATTGAGAAGTCTTTCAAATGCAGAAGCTGTTTCAACAGGGTCAAGGTCTTCTCTCTGAATATTTTCAATAAGAGCAATCTCTACTGCTTCAGCAGGTGAAACATCCTTTATTATTGCGGGAATTTTATCAACTCCAGCAAGCTTCGCTGCTCTCCATCTTCTCTCGCCAGCAATTAATCTGAATGTTCCATCGCCTACCCTTGATACAACAACAGGTTGTATAATTCCCTTTTCTTTAATTGACTGGGCAAGCTCTCTCAATGAATTTTCATCAAATCCGGTTCTTGGTTGTGCTGTTCCGGGAATTATTCTTTCAATCTCAATTTCAAGCAATGTCTCTTCTTTTTTGGGTATCAGGGCATCCAATCCCTTACCGAGTGCTTTCTTCACTTAAAAACTCCATTGCAAAACTTAAATAACTCTGCGAACCCTTTGAACGCATATCATAAAAAACAGCAGGCTTTCCATGACTTGGAGCCTCTGCTAAAGTAACATTCCTTGGTATTACTGTATTATAAACTTTTTTACCAAAAAAACGTCTCACTTCTTCTGCAACCTGTCTTGAAAGACTATTTCTTCCATCAAACATCGTAAGAAGAATTCCTTCAATTTGAAGTTGAGGGTTTAATTTGGTTTTTACAAGTTCAATAGTCCTCATAAGCAAACCCAAACCTTCAAGGGCATAATACTCACACTGGACAGGAATTAAAAGGGATTCTGCTGCTACAAGACAGTTAAGTGTTAGAAGTCCTAAAGACGGAGGAGCATCAATTAAGATATAGTCAAAATCTGAAAGGAGTTGAGAAAGCAAGTTTTTTAAAATAAACTCCCTGTTTTCCCTATGCACGAGTTCTACTTCAACTCCCACAAGGTCTATTGTAGAAGGAATAATCCATAGATTTTCAAAAGCTGTATGAATTTTTACTTTATGAGGTGAGGAAGAATTCATATAAAGGGTATAAAGACTCATGGTGAGGTCATCTCTTGATATGCCCAACCCTGTTGTAAGATTTCCCTGCGGGTCTGAATCTACAAGAAGGACTTTTTTGCCTTCAATACTCAAACAAGCTCCAAGATTAAGAACTGTAGTAGTTTTTCCAACTCCACCTTTTTGGTTTGCAATAGTAATTATTTTACCCATTTTTTATTTTAACATTTGCCCTGCTTCTTTCATAAAATCAATCCAAATTGGCAAAGCTGCTCTTGCACCTGCTTCCTTTGGTCCAATTGGTTTGTGATTATCTCTTCCGACCCATACACCAACTAACAACTCATCATCAAATCCTACAAACCATGCATCAGAAAAGTCATTTGTTGTTCCTGTTTTTCCATATACCTCTCTTCCAAGCTCTTTTGCTCTTTGGGCAGTTCCTGAAAGTACAACCTCTCTCAAAAGCTCGCGCATAGGTTCAACTATTTCTTCAGATAAAACTGGCTCAAATTCTAATTTATTTTCTTCAATTGTAACACCATTATGGTCAGTAATTTTCTCATAAAAAATTGGTTTTATTTTCTTTCCCGTTGCAAAAACTGAATAAGCTGCTGTCAGCTCTATGGGTTTTACATCAGATGCTCCAATAGCAGTTGAAAGATAGGGATGAATTTTTGTAGTTAAGCCGCATTGCTGAGCGAATTCTACAACATTTTTAATACCTACCTCGGAGGCAAGTCTTATAGTTGCTGAATTTAATGAAAGAGCAATTGCTTTACGGAGAGGAACTTCTCCATGATATTCATTATTGTAGTTTCTTGGACTCCAGCTTTTACCCTTAACTGCTCCGGGAAAAGAAACAGGAGCATCAAGAATTGTGTCATCAGGAGTATAACCTTCCATAAGAGCAACCGCATAAACAAAGGGCTTAAAAGCACTCCCTGGCTGACGCAATGCAAAAACTCTGTTGTATTGAGTTTCCCAGAAGTCGTTTCCTCCAACAAAGGCTTTAACATACCCTGTTTTAAGCTCTATTGCAATTAATGAAGCCTGAACCTGTGGCTTAACTCTTTTATGAATCTCTTCAAGTCCCTTTTTTACTGCTTCTTCTGCTTTTTTCTGAAGATTGTAATTAATTGTTGAGTAAATTCTTAATCCATCCTTGTAAAGTCTTTCTCCATATTTTGCCTCAAGTTCCTGTCTGAGAGTTTCAACAAAATACGGAGCTTCAAAACGCCTCCGATGGGGATGTTCTGGTAAAGGCTCTTTTATTGCCTCGTTATATTGTTCCTTTGTTATAAAGCCTTCTTCAAGCATTTTTTCAAGCACAATGTTTCTTCTTTTAACAGCAATATCAGGCTTTTTAAAGGGATTAAAAGCTGAGGGAGCCTTTGGTAAAGAAGCAAGCAAAGCAACCTCTGAAATTTTCAATTCTTTAAAGGACTTTCCAAAATAGGTCTCAGCTGCAGCTGCTATTCCATAGGCTCTATTTCCGAAATATGCTTGATTAAGATAAAGCCCTAATATCTCATCCTTTGTGTATTTCTTTTCTATCTCTATAGAAAGTAATGCTTCCTTAATCTTCCTTGCAATGCTTTTTTCAGGCTTTAAAAATAACATCTTAGCGAGTTGCTGGGTAATTGTGCTTCCTCCTTCTACAATACCTCCTGCTTTAATGTCTCTGTAAAGAGCTCGCAGAATACCTATAACATCCACGCCTGGATGTTTATAAAATCTTACATCTTCTGCTGCTACAAAAGCTTTTTTAATTGTGTCAGGAATTTCGTAATGAGGAACAAACTTTCTTCTTTCATAAAAAAACTCCGTAAGAACCTGGCCATCTGAAGAATAAACCACTGATGCCTCAAGAGGTCTGTAGCCCTCTAATGCCCTTACATCTGGAAGGTCTGAAAAAAGCCAATAAATATAACCTACAAATAAACCAACAAAAAAAAGAAAGACAAAAAATAAACTATATATTATCCTGGTTTTCATTTTTTACCCAACTAAAATCTTTTTCTCATTAACATAATTCTCTTTTATCTTAAAACATTTCAGATTAATTTTAGTTTCTTTAAATATCTGTTCTTGCCTGTCTGCAAAGACAGGAGAAATCTCCTCAATTGGTTCTATGGAAACAATGATATAATAAACATCATAAAAAGCAAGTTCCAAATCCTTCTGTGATGGATAGGCAGAACCAAAGGGATGACTGTGAAATATAGCAACCATTTCAAGCCCCCTTTGTCTTATATCTTTCATTGCCTTAAGTTGTTCTTTTGGTTCCATAAAGTAGCTTACAGAAGAGCTTTCTATATTTTTTATTTTATAAATCTCTGTTACCAGATTGTCTTTACCTGCAAGAATGCCACAGGCTTCATAGGGTAAACAATTTATACAGTGGTTTAGCATTTCCTCATATATTTCCTTTTTAATTCTTAACATTGCCCGCAGATTTTACATGAGGGATTTTTTGAGAACCTAACCTCTCTGAAAACTCCTTTTAATGCCTCATAAATAAGCATTCTACCATTTAAAAGTTCTCCCATAGAAAGCAAAATCTTTAATGTCTCAACAGCCTGAATTGAACCTATTACACCTGCAACAGGAGATAAAATTCCCTGAACAGTTTCTTGATTTTTTGCATCTTCAAACAGGCAGTTGTAGCATGGTCCATCAGGTGGAATAAGAGTAAAAACATGCCCTTCAAATTCTGAGGCAGCTCCAATTACAAGTGGTTTTTTTAATTTAAAACAGACATCATTCAGGATAAATCTTGTTTTGAAATTATCAGGGCAGGCAACAACAATATCATAGGATTTAATTAATTTAGGTGCATTCTTTCTATTTATTTCCTCAGGATAGGGAAGGAGCTTGATTTCACTGTTAAGCTTTTTAAGATTTATCATTGCTGAAATTGCCTTCGGCATTCCGATATGTTCTTCATTGTGAAGAATCTGACGCTGAAGATTGCTTAGTTCCACTTTATCAGGGTCAACAATGCCTATGTATCCTATACCAGATGAAGCAAGATAATATGCAGAAGCACTACCAAGCCCGCCTGCACCTACAATTAATACTTTTGATTTGTTAAGCTTCTTCTGTCCTTCTCTGCCTATATTAGAAAGTATAATCTGACGGTCATATCTTGACACACTTATTTTGTCATCCTGATATTTTATCATCCTGTTATTTTATCATTCTGTTATTTTATCATTCTGATATTTTGTCATCCTGAGCGATAGCGAAGGATCTCCTCCTTTTTAATAGAGGTTCCTCAGGACAAAGGCACCCCAAAAAGTCATTGTCTTTTTGGGGACCCCGAGAATGAGCCCTTCGGAATGACAGAAAAGGCAAAGAGTCTTCACATTTCCTGTCCTTCAACCCTTATAAATACACTCTTTGCAGCTACTACAGGTAACTTATCAATCTTTTCAAGAGCCTCAAGCACATCTTTTTCTTTTGCCTTGTGAGTTAATATTACAAGAGGAACAGCACCAGCCTTTGACCTTCCTTTCTGAATTACTGATGCAATGCTTATGTTGTGTTCTCCAAATACTCCTGAAATCTTTGATAAAACTCCGGGACGGTCTAATGCAGTAAATCTGAAGTAATACATGCTTTCTATCTCTTCCATTGGTTTTATGGTGAGTTTTTCGGAGAAATCAGGTGGCATTGTATTTACTCCTTTTGCAATATCCACTATATCTGCAACAACAGCGCTTCCTGTGGGCATGCTTCCAGCTCCTCTTCCATAATAAAGGGTTGCTCCTACGCTGTCTCCTTCAACATATATGGCATTGAAAACACCATCAACTTTGGCTATAAGATAATCCTCTGGAATCATTGTTGGATGAACCCTTAATTCAATTTCTCCATCAAGAATTTTTGTTATTGCAAGAAGCTTAATTTTATAGCCAAACTCTCTTGCAAAGGCAATATCCTGTGCTGTTATCTTTGTAATACCTTCGCAATAAACTTTATTAAAGCTTAAAGGAATTCCATATGCCAAAGAAGCTAAAATGGTAATTTTGTGAGCTGAATCAATGCCTTCTATATCAAGGGTTGGGTTTGCTTCTGCATAACCGAGTCTTTGAGCTTCTGATAGTGCATCCTGGAAATCAATTCCTTCATTGGTCATCTTTGTAAGAATAAAATTGGTTGTTCCATTAATGATTCCATAGATTGCAAGCATTTTATTGGCAACAAGACCTTCTTTCATAACTTTTATTATAGGTATTCCACCTCCAACACTTGCCTCAAATCCTATCTGAAGACCTTTTTCCTTAGCCAGATTGAAAATTTCGTTTCCCTCTTCTGCTAAAAGAGCTTTATTTGCTGTAACTACATGTTTACCCTTTTTTAATGCTTCCATGATAAATTCTTTTGCTATGGTAGTGCCGCCAACAAGTTCAACAACTATGTCAATTTCAGGGTCATTTATTAATTCCCACGCATCAGGTATGAGGACACCTTCTGGAAGAGTTATCTGTCTTGGCCTTTCAATGTCCTTATCAGCAACTTTTTTAAGAATTAGCTCTATCCCAGTTCTCTTTTTTATAAGTTCTTTCTGGCTTAGAAGAATTTTAGCTGTTCCTGTACCTACTGTTCCAAATCCTACAATTCCAACCCCTACCTGTCTCATCCTACCTCCTAAACAACTCTCCTCATTTTCTTTACTGCGGGAACAAGGTTTAAGGCTTTTTTTATTCCTTTTGTTGCCTGTCTTATTCTGTGCTCATTTTCAACAAGGGCAAATCTAACAAATCCCTCGCCACCTTCACCAAAGCCAATTCCAGGAGAAACCGCAACTTTTGCCTCATTTATCAGAAACTTAGAAAATTCAAGTGAACCCATTTTCTTGAATGCTTCAGGAATCTCTGCCCAGACAAACATCGTTGCCCTAGGTGGGTCAACTTTCCATCCAGCCTGATTTAAGCCTTTAATAAGAACATCTCTTCTTTTTTCATAAGTTTTTCTAATTTCTTCAACACAATCCTGAGGTCCTCTTAATGCAACAATTGTAGCAATCTGAATTGGCTGAAACATTCCATAATCAAGATAGCTTTTTATTTTTGTTAATGCTCCAACAATTTCTTTATTACCCACGCAAAAACCAACTCTCCATCCAGCCATTGAGTAACTTTTTGTCATTGAGAAAAACTCAACTCCCACATCTTTTGCTCCAGGAACCTGAAGAAAACTTGGTGCTTTGTAGTCATCAAAAACTAAGTCAGCATAAGCAAGGTCATGAATAACCATAATGTTATTTTCCTTAGCAAAATCAACAACTTTTTCAAAAAAACTTAAATCTTCCACAACTGCAGTTGTTGGATTATGTGGAAAATTAATTATCAAAATTTTCGGTCTTGGCCATGAATTTTTATAAGCTTTTTCAAGCTCTTCAAAAAAATCTATGCCTGGTCCAACAGGAAAGCTCCGCACATCTCCACCTGCAATGATTGCTCCATATGGATGAATAGGATAAGCAGGTGAAGGTGTAAGAACAACATCTCCAGGTTGAACTGCTGCTAAAAGAAGATGGCTCAATCCTTCTTTTGAACCGATTGTAACAACTGCCTCTGTTTCAGGGTCAATATCAATGTCAAATCTTCTTTTATACCACTCTGAAATGGCGCATCTTAGTTGTGTAATGCCTCTTGATGCTGAATATCTATGATTTTTTGGTATCTTTGCTGCTTCACAAAGTTTGTCAACTATATGTTTAGGTGTTGGCAAATCAGGATTTCCCATGCCAAGGTCTATAACATCCTCACCCTTTCTTCGTAATTCTGTTTTCAACTGATTAACAACTGCAAATACATAGGGAGGCAGTCTTTTAATTCTTGGAAAATCAAACATTTTTCCCTCCATACTTTTTATTTAATCATTTGCATTTTTTAATATTTCTGTCAATACTTTTTTTGTATAATCCTTATCCATCTGCCATACTTTTGCTATATTATAAGCATTTTCAACAATTTTGTTAATTTCTGAGGAAGATATATTTGCATCCTTTAAACTCACTGGTGCACCGATTTTTTTAAACCATGATTTAAGCTGAACAATTCCCTCATCTGCCTTATTTTTATTAAATATCTCTTTTGCAAATCTTTCAAACTGATTGATATTTTTCTCTTTATACCACTTCATCCATGCAGGAATCACAATGCTTAGACAGGCACCATGGGAAAGGTCATAAAGACCGCCTAATGCATGGGCAATCATGTGATTTGGAAAACTACCACCCTTTATCCCTAACCTTGTCAGACCATTTAAAGCAAGGGTAGCAGACCACATAAACTCAGCTCTGGCATTGTAGTTTCTGGGTTCTTCAAGAATTCTTTCAGTTGTTTCCATGATTGTTTTAATCAGACCTTCAATTAACCTGTTTTGAAGACTCGGGCAGTAAATTCCACTAAAATAATGCTCAATAACATGGGCAATGGCATCAACTGCTGCATATGCCTGATACTGAGGAGAAACACTAAAAGTTAACTCAGGATTTAGAATTGAAACCTTAGGGAAAATATGCTCAGATGAGATTGAAAGCTTTTCTTGAGTTTCTTCCTTTGTTATTACAGCAAATCCGTTCATCTCACTTCCTGTTGCAGCCAATGTTAAAATCGTATAAACAGGTAAAGCTGATTTTATTTCATCGCCCCTTTTAAAATAAACCCATACATCTTTTTTTGACTTTGCACCTACAGCAATTGTTTTACCTTCATCAATAACTGAACCGCCTCCAACCGCAAGGATTGCATCTACTTTTTCTGCCTTTGCCTTTTCAATTCCCTCTTTTGTGTGACTTAGCACCGGATTTGGTTTTACACCACTGTGTTCAATGAAATCAATATCGTTCTCTTTTAATGACCTTACAACTCTGTCATAGAGTCCAATTTTTTTAATTGATTCTTTTCCGTAAACAAAAAGAATTTTTTTAATTTTATTCCTTTTCAAAATCTCTCCGATTTTATTCTCCGTACCTTTGCCAAATATTATTCTTGTAGGATTAAAAAATTCAAAGTTTTCCATACTTTCCCTCCTTTACTGCTTTATAGGCTTCAAAAGCCCTTGTAGAACTTCTTATCAATGGAGCACTTAAAACAACTTTAATTCCTTCTTTCAAAGCAAAATCTGCAATTTCATCAAAAACTTCCACTTTTTTATATTCTACTACAGCTAAAGCTTTTTTTGAAGGTTGAAGATACTGACCAACTGTAATAATATCGCAACCTGCATTTTTTAAATCTTTTATTGTCTGAAATATTTCACTAAGGCTTTCACCAACTCCTACCATGAATCCTGATTTGGTAATCATTTCTGAATTAAGTTTTTTTGCATATTCAAGAACTTTTAATGACCGGGTATAAATTCCATCTCTTACATATCCATATAAGGATGGCACAGTTTCAATGTTGTGGGAAAAAACTGATATTTCAGAATTTATAACTTTGTCTATTGAATTTATATTTCCCTGAAAATCAGGGACAAGAACTTCCACATTTGTATCAGGATTAATTTTTTTTATCTCCCTTACTGTCAAAACAAAATGTTCTGCTCCACCATCTTTTATATCATCCCTTGTTGGAGATGTAACAACAACATATTTTAAGGAGAGTTCTTTAACTGCTTGAGCTATTCTCAAAGGCTCTTCAAAATCCAAAGGTTCAGGGTTACCTCTTTTAGCATTACAAAATTTACATCGTCTTGTACAAACATTCCCAAGAATCATAAAGGTTGCTGTAGGCTCCTTATAGCAAATACTTCTATTTGGGCATCTTAAGGTTTCACAGACAGTATTTAATTTTCGGTGCTTTAAAAAATTTTGTGTTTTTTTGAGCTCTTTAAGTTGGGTTTTAACCCATTGTGGAAGAGGCATTTGAAAAATTTATGAAAGGGGGAGAGGTCTCCCCCTCAGGTTGTCAGATTTTTTCTACATTAACTGCTTTAGGTCCACGGTCTCCTTCAACAACATCAAATTTAACCTTGTCACCCTGTTTTAATGTTTTAAATCCATCACCCTTAATTGAGGTGTAATGGACAAAAACATCTCCACCGCCATCCTGCTGAATGAACCCAAATCCCTTTGACTCATTAAACCACTTAACACGTCCTTCAAAAGCCATACTTCTTAAAACCTCCTTTTAATTCTTCCCACCTATGGTAGGTACTAAAACTTCGCTACATGCAAAGCTAATCCTTTTATAACATGGTCATATTAAAAAAGTAAAGGAAAATTTTTTATCATTATTTTAAACCTGTTTGTATAATAACCTTGTTAAAAGGATTTGCCTCATCAAAAATAACTGTGTATGTTCGGCTTTGGTCATTAGGGTCTATTGCCTTTTTGTTGCACTGTATTGTCTGACCATTTCTTCCAGCACAAAATCTCAAAAATCCATCAGTGGGCGCCGGAATATTTATAGTTCTTGTTTCACCGGGTGTAATCCTGTTACTTGGTGACGGGGAACTCCCTTCTGGATAAAGATGAACATTCTGTGTGGAGTTGTTTTTTAATCTGATCTGTATGGTGCTTGAAATAGTAGTCCCGGAAGACATTCCTTCAGTTCTATTAGTCTCTGCTAATATAGGATAACCTTCAATCCTTGTATGTCCTGCTCCATTCGACTCACTATTTTGTGCCCAAGTTGACGGTTCTGAATCTATAACAGTGTATGTTCCAGCTGGTAAGGTAACATTGGTATATACATTCCAGTAAGCATTTGGCACACCTCCCTGCCCCGGTGAACCAGTTGCCTGCCAGGGACCGTATATTCTTCCTGACTGATCCCTCAAGGCTATTGTTCCGGGATTTGACCCCCTTGCGTTATTCCAGTGATAATTTTGTATGAGTGTGATTACATAAGGTTGATTGATTGTAAATGTTGTTGGTCTTGTGGGATTGTTGTAGACTGACGCCGTGTTGCCATTATTGAATATTACTTTTCCTTTCCCTGTTTGTGGAGGAGAAGAGTATGACCCAGTTTCAAAGGTTGAAACTCTCTCAAGTCTCACATTATCCAGTAGTAACCCGTAATTGTCTCCTCCAGAGTTCTTAAAGCTTAATGTTCCAGAGGTAGGAGAAGAAACATTAATTGTCCTCTTTATTGTCCTCATAGGCTCGTTTGAGGCAAAGGTGATGTTTTCAGTGAAAACATTACCAAGTTTTACAGTTACTGTGTTCGTATCACCTCTCTGTGAACCTGCAAGATCAAAAGATAATATATATTTGCCAGGGTCCAGCTGGAAAACCTGCCGTGTTTCAAAAAGTCCTGCTCTGTTTGTAGAGCCGTCAAGGTCTACATACAAACCCCGTCCTGGGACAAAATCATAAAATCCATTGCCAATAAGATCAACTGTGCCGTCTTTAACTACCCATTTTGAGAATGAGTTGTAGTTTAAAGCTCCTTTCTCGTTATTCTCCATATCAAAGCTATCTTCAAGAATTATCCGCCTGCTTGCCACCTCAGAAGTTGAAACAGGAGGCAGAGGTGGTTCTGACGGCAGGGTTCTCTGATTTAACTTATTTTCTAAATCCTTGACTGCTGCTAAACGCTTATCACTTGACCAATAATTAAGGCTTTCCTTGCACTTTGTCAATGCTTCATTTAATTTATTCTGTTTGGAAAGCTCTATACACTCATTCCAGAGCTTATCCGCTGTGGCTTTTCTCTGTGTCTCTTCATTTGCCTGTTGGACTTTTATTTTAAGTTCATTCAAGGCTCTTCGTCTATCACCGCTTGCCCAATAATTAAAGCTTTGTTCACACAGAATAACTGCATCATTTAACCTGTTTTGCTTTGCCATCGCAATACAATCATTCCATAGCTTATCAGCCTGTGCCTTCTTTTTGGCTTGATTGGTTATCTCAGACTCAAGGCTGGCTACCGCCTGCCTTCGTTTGTCATCAGACCAGTAATTAAGGCTTTCTCTACATTTTCCTAATGCCTCATTTAATCTGTTCTGTTTTGACAATTCTATACATTCGTTCCAGAGCTGGTCAGCCCTTGCTTTTTTCTGGGCTTCAATTTCTCTTTGCTTTTTGTGTTGGGTTATCTGCTCTTTATCCTTCATCCATTTATCCTTAAGCGCCTTTGCTTCACTGTTTTTAGGGTCAAGGCTTACAGCTTCATTAGCAAGGTTTATTGCCTCATCAAGCTTACCTTCGTTAACAAGCCTCTTTGCTTGCTGAAGCTTCTCATAGGCTTCTTTGGCTTTTGTTGAAGCCTTGAGCATTTCATCAGAGATAGAAATAGTAACAGTCTGAGCTGCCTCTCCGAGTTTTATTCCCTCAGCATTTGTTACCACTACCCTTACTGTATATGTGCCAGTATTGCTACAATTAATCTTTATTTCACTTCCTGCCCCGGGGAATCCGCAACTACCTGCAGGATCAATGCTCCATCTGTATCTTGGGGAATCAGGAGCTGGCGTGACAGTTGCTTTTATGAAAATGTCTCTGAATACTGCAAACTGTGTATCGCCAACTTCAACCAAACCCGGGCAGGCTCCACCAAATTGGGTATCACACTTCCATATCATTGGCTTAGGTCCGAGATAATGTGGTTCGCTGATGCTTACCTGATAGCCCTGAGCTGTTATGGTTATTTCCTTTGTTCCAATCTCCTCACCGTCATCCTTTGATTTTGCATGAACCACTGCTTTTATTGGTTTTGTATCCTTGGGTTTGAAAGTGGCTTTGTTCCCAGTGCCAGAAAAATATCCTGGAATATCCCACCAGAAACTAACCAAATCATCACCCATTGGTGGATTTGTTGAAACCTCAAGTTTAACTTCCTGCCCAACCATAGGTCTTTCCGGCGATGCCTTTATGCTCAATTCTGGATTAACCACTTCAATCTTTATCTGTTCTGATTCCCCTACAGTCCTCCAAATACCGTCAATCTCTCTTCTTACAACTACCCATACAGGAATAGTTCCGGTCTTTTTAAATATGGCGGAATTCCTCATCTGAGAACCGCCTTTTAGTTCATATTGAGGATTTTTAGGGTCACCAAATAAAACATCAGGATTTCTTTCCCATAAATAAGATAGTGTGGGACCACTGTAAGGTTTATCTCCAGAAAAAACTTCTGCGAGAAATGTGGCTTTGCCTCCTATAGGAATTTTATTTTCTTTTGGACTTTCTTTGGTTAGTTTTACCTTTAAATTATTACATTGGATAAGCAATGAGTCTGAGGCAGTATTACCGTCTTGATCTGTTACGGTAACACTTGCGGTGCAGGAAGTACAAGTGCGGGTGTTGACAACTTTTGCGGATGCGTCTTTTGCATCCTGTGCGCATCCACTCCAACTCCATTTATATCCTCCAGTTCCGCCAATTGTCTCAGCTGTAAGCTCTACAATATCCCCAAAATCAGCTGGGTTCTTTGAAGCCTTAATCTTTACAGATAAAGGCTTGGCAAACTTCTTATTTTCCTCTTTAATTATGCTAACTGCCTTTAAATACTCATCTTTATATTTTGAGTCTCCTTTATCTTTTGAATCTATACCAAAACAATATTTCAGGACATTTTCGTTATAAGACATAAAATAACGGTAACAACCCCAATCACCACCCATACAAGGTCCGTTTCCAGTATCATCACAACTTGGTGAATACCCCTTTACTGGTTCTGGATGATAATGAGCACCAACTATACCGTATGAATATTTACAGATACAGTTAAATAATGCCCTTCTCTGCTCCTCCTCTGTTGGGGGAGGTGTGCAACTCTGTTCGAGGACTGGTTTTTCTTTCTCTATGCAACCCTCTGGTTTTTTGGCTATCACTGTCCTTGTCTGTTTTTTTGTTGCTCTATCACATTCACCCCAATTAGAATACTCGTAAGAGCATGTTGGAGCCTCTTTACTTTTTTCCTCTTCAGCCTTCTTCCTTTCAGCTTCCCTTTGCTCCCTTTCAATCCTTTCTTTCTCGGCTTTTTCATGTTCAATCCTTTCTTTCTCTAACCTCTCACGCTCAGCCTTTTCTTTTTCCTCATCTTTTATAGCAGGCGTGCAAGACTGTTCAAGGACAGGTTTTTCCTTTTCAATACAATCCTTCGGTGTTTTGGATATAAGCTTACGTGTCTGCTTGCCAGTTTTCGGGTCACATTCACTCCATTCAGAATATTTATAAGAACAGGGTTTTTTAGACTTAGTTAATTTAACACTTGCTGACGCTGGTCTATATCTAAAATCTTTTAATATATCATAATTTGGTTTAGGTTTATACTCGTAGGACACTTCAATAGTTATATCCTCATCAGTACTAACAACTAAATATCCTTTTTTAAAATTTCCTTTAGATAAATCATAAGTCCATTCTCTTACTTGAGTTGCTAATTTCTGAGTTTTGTTGTCATTATCATAAACATCAAAATTAGCATTAGCAAATAAATTGATAATTTTTACTTTAACTAATCCACTCTCTGGTATTTCAAGCTTATAAGGATGGGAAAGCACTTGGAAGGATAATTCGAACTGATTATTTTTGTTTAGTACTGGTGGTAAAATCTTTATAAAAACATCTTTATAGAAAAAATCTTCAGAAAATAACCATTCTGGAGGATAAATACCTTGATGTTTACCCGTTTTATAGGCATCTTCAAGTGTCTTAATATCAGGGAAATATATTCCTGTTAGATTTTTATACTCTTCTTTCTGTTCATCTGTTAGATGCGCAACTTTACTAAAACTTTTTTTAATATCCATCCATATTGCATATGATTCCTTCCAAATTTCATGTTCGTCATAATAGTCAAGTTTTTTTCCTTTTGATTTTTGCCAAGCCTCCTCTATTTTCTTTTCAAATTTTTGCAACTTAGGCAAAACAATTTCTATGATTGTTTCAGCATAGTTTCTTATATATATATGATCATCTGATACATTAACTCCGTTTCTCATGGCTCCATGTTGAGCTTCATGCCAAGCAGTGTTTCGTGAATTATCGGGAGGGTATAAGGCATCGTATAAAAAGAAAAAAGAATTTTCTGTTTCAATATCACCATTTTTTCTTGTAGATGCTCTTGTACTACCAGGAATAAAGGCTGTTTCTTCTGTTGTGAAAATTTTATATTGCAGTTTAATTTCTTTTCTTATGAAAACTTCAAACTCATTCCCTCCACCCCCATCTGGAACATAACCAACAAGTAAATTAGGGTCTCCGAAAGAGAGCATAGAAGTAAAAGTATTATGCTGATAAATACTTTTTAGGTAAGAAATATATCCATTGACTCGTGCTTTAAAATCAGCCCTTAACTGTGCCATATTCCTACGTTGTTCAACGAAAGAAGTATCAGGGTCTGGAAAGGTCGGATTTTGAGATTCTAAATTTTTACAAAATAAGAAAAATAGAGAAACCATTAATAAAATAGGCATGAGTAAACTTTTTAATAAATTAAATAAAATACTTCTTGACATTAAATTTTTACATTTTATTTGCATTTATATCTCCTCCGTAATTCCGTAATATAATCTATACACCTTCTCTAATCTAGCGCTGATTAATAATACAATATTTCATATTTAGAATATAAAAATTTTTCATCACCTCATTACCTCCATCCCCATACTTCTTATCTCTTTGACTTCTTCCAGTTCTTTAATTCCTTTTCTTCTAAGTATATCAATTATCTTCTCAAAACCTTTCAGGGCTGTTGAACCCATCTGGTCTGTGACGGTGATGTAAAATTCTCTACCGTCCTTTAACTTCATTGCTATTGCTCCAGTTTCTGAAGAACCAAGAAGTAATGCTCTGCCTGCGCTGCCTCTTCCTGAAAGAGCAGATATCCATGCAATAGCTATTAACCACTTTGGTGGCTTGAATATAACGGGCTGAAAATACTCTATCTCATCAAACCTTAAGTTCCTTATTCTTCTGTAATCTGCAATCTTAAGTCCATCTTCAGCAATCTCTATTTGATAACTACTATACCAGAGTGCAATCTTTATGGTGTATAATCCTATCAAACTTATAAGCCAAAAAACTGATGAAAAAAGAATATAAGAAGAAAATACTTGCTGAGTGCTACCTATTATAAAAAATGGTAGAACAAAGAATATGAATGTGAGTATAGTTGCTGCTAAATCACCAAGAATTATCCTCCATCTTGGATATTTTATAGCCCTTGGGGATATTTTCTTTAAGGGAAGAAAGATGTAAAAGGCAAGACCAACAAGAAATAGAAAGAGGCTATATTTACGATATGGATAAAGCATCCATGTAGGAGGACGTGGATAGCTTTTAAGCCCTCCAAAACCAAAATCATCTCCTGAATAAACTTGATATTTTAGCCTTAGGTATTTTTTAGTCTTTGAGATATCTTTGTTTTGCAATTGCTGATTATTATTTTCATCAACAACCTGCAGATATATAAACTGATTGTCAGATTTAAGCTGATGAGCGATTTTTTTAACTGGCATATCCTCAGGCTTAAAGAAAAATACCAACATTGGGTATGCATCAGCGGGGAGCCTCTTTTTGTATTCCTCAGGCATTGACCTGCCTTCTTTAAGGGCATTCAAGTGATTATATATTTCAAGCCATCCATTACTGTCAACTGTTATTGTATCTCGCTCAATCTCTGCCTGCTTCTTTTTTGCAAGACCTTTTTGTCCCTCATCTGATAGAAGCGACTCGGCGTATTTCCTTGCCTTACCCCGTGAGTCCCTGTCAGGTTCGTAAATATCAACAATTACCAAAGGACTAAAATCAACATAAAAAAAAATTATTATAGCAATAAAACCACAACCATAATAAACTATTCTTCGCAAAATTTCTCTCATATCACTTTTTCTTCTTTTTCTTTTTTTCTTCTTCCTTATCAATGATTGCTTTAAGCACAGGAAGTCTTTGTGAAGCATATCTTCCAATATCATTATATGCATTTATTTCAACCTGTTTTTTATAGGCATCATAGGCATTATATATATCACCAGTTTTCTCATAGCATACACCCATATATCCATTTACAGTCTGATGTTTTGGTCTTGACTGAGCAAACTGCTTCAGATGTTCCAAAGCTTCCATGCAATTGCCTAATTTATAGTAAGTCATTCCAAGATAGTATTGAGAATTAATATCTTCGGGGAAAAGATTAATCGCTCTTTTTAATGTATTTATTGTTTCATAATAGTTGTCTCTTCTGTAATTTATAATTCCAAGCCCTCTTATTGCAGGCTGGTAATCACTTTGTAACTGTAAAGTATATCTGAAATATCTTTCTGCTTCATAATCATTGCTGTTTCTTAAATGAATAAATCCGTAAAGGGCATAAAAAGGAGGTTGAGTTACATCCTGCTGAAGTGCAATTTTTAAAAGTCTCTCTGCCTCATAAAGATTTTTCTTTTTAAACTCCCTCACTGCTTTATCGTAATAATTTCTGTATATGTAATTGACTCTTTTTAAATCAGCAATCATTGCCTGAAAATATCCTCTATTGGCTCCATCCCCTATTACAGGATATTTTGGCGAGGTGGCTATTAGCCTTTGTATTTCATCAATTCTTACCCTTGTTCTTGGATGTGTAGAAAGCAGGTCACCAAATATTGTTTCATCATCAGGGTCTTCACCAATTGACCTTTTATAGTCATCCACAGCACTTTTTAATGTTCTGTGGGCTTCAACTGCATAGTTTGGGTCATATCCTATTTTATTCATATAAAGCACTCCAAGCCTGTCTGCTTCAAGTTCATCGTCTCTGCTGTATTTAAGAAAAAGTAAACTGCCTCCTACAACACCTACGCCTAAAATTAAGTCACTGTATTCTTTTCCTTCCAGTGCCAAACCAAGTATTGCAAGCCCTACCTGCATCAAAATATTGTATGATACATGACTTGCTGAATGCCTTGCGGAGATATGTCCTATTTCATGTCCCATTATAAAAGCAAATTCAGCCTCATTGTTCAGTTCTGCAAGAAGGCCTCTTGTGATTGCTACATATCCGGGAATTGCCCATGCATTTGGAATTGAGCTATTTTGAATGTAAAATCTCACTGGTAGATGAGGTCTGTGGGATGCTTGCTGGATTCTTAGCACTATGCTTTCAAGATAAGCACGGAGCCTCTCATCTTTATATTCTCCCCCTCCTCCTTCAGAACCCCATATTGCATTTGGAAATACATTTCTACCAAGTTCAATTTCATCTTTTTCAGAAAGAAGCATAAACTGCTGCTTACCAGTAACAGGATTGATTGCGCAGGAGAGATTTGTAATGGCAAAACAAAAGAGAATAAAGGTAGATAAAATTTTTAGAAAATTAAATTTTTTCCTATAAAAAATCATATAACTTTTTAGGGGAGGAGTTGACCTCCCCTTCTTAAAAATTTACCTCAAGAATACTTTATACTTTTCACATATCTTTCTAAACTCAGGATGTTTTCTTACATTCGCAAGGTCTGGGTCATTCCTTAATGCATCATAGTTGTTAAACCCTAATTCAAGGGCTCTGTCAAGTGAATCAAGGGCTCTGTCAAGCTGATTCTGAAGAGAATAAAGGGCAACAAAGTTATAATGAGTTGTTGGATTATTTGGATTGATTTCAGCTGCTTTTTTTAAATCATCCATAGCTTTATTAAACTTTCTCTGATGCATATAAGCAACTGCTCTATTTGAGTATGCCACATCATATTGAGGATATTTCTCAATGGCAAGGGTAAACTCTTTTATTGCATTATCATAATCCTTGCCTCTCATGTAGTTTAAACCCTGTTGCATATTTAGCTTTGCTTCAGTAGGAATTGATGCCTGAGCTGTAGGAGCTGTGGAACCCTTACCTAACTGGGCTGGTTGCTGTCCTTGCTGGGAAGGCTGAGCTTGTTCTGGCTGTTCTGGCTGAGATGGTTGAGAAGCTGGTTGCTGTTGAACCATTGGTTGTTCTGCCTTTTGTGGTTCTTCCTTTTTCTGACAGCCAGATAAAATTAGTGCTAAAGTTAAAACAAAAATCGCAGTAATATAAAATCTTTTCATAATTGCCTCCTTATTTTTTAATGACTTTTATATTCCATGTCTCATTTGTTACATAAACTTGAGGAGTCTGATTTGGTATTACAAGCTGATTAGTTTCAGGGTCAACATATTTTTTCTCTGCTGGAACTTTTTGCTGGACGATAGGCTTTGCATAAAAGAATGCATCTCTTACAGAGCCATTTTTACGATTTAAACCTTCAATAAAGTAATAGGTAAAATAACTCTGTCTTAGATTGTCTGATTCCCATGAACGCTCATCAGGTCCACTTGCACTCATCATGACTATTCCCCATCCATCCTCACCAAAAAGCGATTTTGAAGATGCCTGTTGCCTTTTTGGAGTTGATTCTTCAAGGATTATATCCTTTGCACCTGTAACTCTTTTTGCATACTCCTTTGAAATTCCAGAACCTTCATCTCCAACAACACCAATTGATTTACCTCCCGGAGGCAAAAAACCAGGAACATTTCTGTAGGCTCCATTACTGTAACAGGTGTCAAGAATTAAGACTATCCTTTTTGCTCTTGTTTCATCAATAAATTCTTTCCATATCTTGTCACTTATTGCAGTATGCCACACTCTTTCCCTTGGTTGAACTTCAGTATCATAAGTAACAATATGTACACCACCAAATTTATCAGGAGGTGTGCCATGAGTGCTCACATAAACAACAACTAAGTCATCTTCCTGTGCAAGAGATTTAATTCTGTTTAATGCATTCAGTATATTTGAGCGGGTTGCATTCTGGTCCGTCAAAAAAAGAACATCCTCTCTTTTAAAACCTCCTCTCTTAGGGTCAGTAAGGAAATTATAAAAACTTGTAGCATCCCTGACTGAATACTGAAGTGGGTTGATTCTTGGATCAAGAAATTTTCCTACTCCCACAATTACTGCATAACGATTTTTAATAGGTCCTGGAGGAGAAGCATCTTTTTTGGGTCGGGCAGAAAGTACTTTTGCCCTTTCCATGAGTTTGGAAAGCTGTTTTTCCCACTCCTTAACTTTAATATTTTCAGGCGTTACAGGAGAAACCCATCTAACACCAACAACTGACTGAGCTATTGAAAAGGCTTTATCAACTTCCATTTCATCTTCATAAACTCCATTTAGTTTGAGTCTTCCATACTGGTCAAGCTCAACATATCCATTTGCTATTCCATTCTTTTTGAAAAGGTCGTTTATATAGGAAATATGCTCTGAGCTTAATATGGTTTCTCCATAAGTTGTAACATGAAATAAAGAAAAAATAAAAACGATTAATATTATTATCCTTAATCTCATGTTACTGCCCTTCATTATTATTGTTTAAAGCAAAAAATTTGAAAAATCTTTCCATGGCAGTTGTTTTTTTCACTATATATTCTGTTGATGCTACATCTTCTTTACCAAGAGCTGCAACCTTTAAATCTAAACGATATCTACCTTCTGGAAGATCCTTTGGTATATCAACAGTTCCATCTGCCTTCCGTGTACCCAGTGCTGCAGTAACTTCATTTTCTGCAGGACCTAATTCAACCCATTCCTTTTTAGATGAGTCAAAATAGTAAAGTGTTCTTGTCTCTTTAACTTTAACTTCTTTTAACTCTTTTGGTGCCATAACATAGTAAGTGCCATTAAGCTGGAGCTTATCGCCTGGTGATACTTCTTTAGAAGTAGTCGTCCAGCTCTTTATTTTCACAACATCACCCTGTTCTGGACGGTATCCTTCATTTCTTGCTGTATCCTGATATCCAGCAACAGGGAATGTGTTTAAATCTGAAAAATAGGCAACACATTTACCATAGGCAATTAAATATGCCAAAGCTCCTCCTGCTAAAGCTCCAATTATAGCACCTGTTCCAGCACCTTTCTTCCCACCTCCAAGAAAGGCTCCTGCTATAGCACCCAAAACTGCTCCGCCTACAGTATACTGGGCTATGCACTGGTTCTTTGCCTGTTCTCTTTCCTCAGGTGTAAGAGCTGTACCCGGTGGCGGAAGTCCACATGAAGTAAGAAAAAATGCTGATAAGATAAAAATAGCTACTGTCTTGAATATTAAACTCTTTTGCATACTAATCTCCGTCTTTTTGAATATCTATCTATGTCTTAAATTAATTTGTAATGTCAGAATACCACCACCTTCTATTGCTGAAACAGGTACAACACCATAGTTAACTCCTCCTGACGATTCAAGCACAATATCTTTAGCACCTTTATCAACAGGTTTATAGCCTGCCTTCGGAGAAACAACAGCAAATTTTGATTGCATCTTATCTTCAACTACTATATCTTTAGAACCTTTCATCCCCTTAGCAGATTCAAGAGATGCCACTAACTCTCCTGTTTGTTGAGGGGGTGGTGTCTGCACAGTTGTACCTTGTCCACCTGAAGGAGGATTAGCCATAGGATTTGGCTGGTCTGAAAGCATTATCAAAAGCTTTTCAGTCCCTGGAGCACCTGCAAAAACTAAATTTGTATCTTTGGGTATTTCATGAAAAGTAAAAGCCTCTACATATTCGTTAAATAAAACATGTGTATTTCCTGTAGGACCTATATTCATTATTGTCATGTAACCAGGTCTGTTTGTTCTTACTATTAACTTTACTTTTTCTCCTGAACGAAAAGTTCTTGCCTTTGAAACAGGTTTAAAACTTCCATTTGGGTTAAGGAGCATTAATTGATATGAAATACCAACATATTTCTGAATTGCAGGTGCAGACTCTGTCTGAACAGACTTCTTTGATACAGAAGACACTACTGCTGGACCTTCACCACTGTCAAATATAGCCTTTGCACCCTTTGGCTGGGAATAACTCAGAGAAAACATGAAACATACGACAATAAGTGAGATTAATAAAATTTTTGATGCCTTCATTGGAAACCTCCTGAAAAAATTAGATCGGTTTAAATTCAAATTAAGTGTTGATTCAAGGTTCAATGATATAATTAACCAATCAACGCTTAATATTAAAACTTAACATTAATTCTATCTATCACCCCCTTTTTAAATTTTTTTCAATTTACCAAATATTATCAAATATAAAAAAGTTTGTCAATGTCTCCTAAATGCATGAATTATATTCTCAATTAGTACTGTTTTTAAACACTTCATTAAATTTAAAAATGTATTTTATAAATAAATTTATATCCAGACTCTATTGCAATCTTTTCAATAGCTTGTCTGACTTTTCCATAATCAAAAATATAATTATATTTCTTTCCAAAAAGATCTGATTGTTCTTCAATGGTTTCTTCTCTTTTACCTGAAGAACCCGTCTTATATGAATAACTTTTAAAGCCTGCTCCTGTTTCAATGTCATCATCTGTTCCTGAACTTAAACCAAATCCCGATTCCTTAAGCATTTCTGAAAATATTAATTCCTTTTTGTCATTATCAATCATAAATTTTACAATGTACATAAGTTTTTTCTTTGACAGAAAAGATTTTCTCTCGGCAATCACTGATTCTGAAGTAAAAATCCCCTTTTTCTCAGTTATTTTGCCTGAAATTTTGTCCAATACTTGTTTAATTTGATCTAAAATCTTTAGTTCTGTGCTATCTAAATTCATCTGTTGACTCCTTATATATATTAATTATTTCCAAGAGCCTCTTTTAATAATTTCCTTTGCCTGTCCCGGAGTAATACATACATTATCCCAGCACCATTTATCACCTAAACTACCGACATAACAATAACTGAATGTGTAACATCCGCTTTTGTTGTCATACTGCCAAGGTTGAGAGTATGTTATTTTGCCATCCTTTGAAAATTGTGATTCAAAAATTTTCTGTAGTTGATTCATTTCTTCTTTTTGTTGTGAATTATCTTGCTTATTTTTTATATTGTCTTGTTTCTTTTGCGAATTATCCTGTTTTTTATTTTCTCGTGCCTTTGATAGTTCATTTTTAGTATTTTTTGCCTTTGCTTTTAATTGATTTAATTGGATTGAATATTGGTTCCATATATGATTTATTATATCCTGCTGTCCTGATTGGATCATCTCTCTAATAAATCTTGCCTCCATTCGATACATCCAAAATTCTTGAATTTCGTTCCATAATTTCTTCTTCATCTTTTCACTCATTAAGTTTTTATTATATCCTTTGGCTTTTATGTAATCTTCATACATTTTATTTACCACTGCATAATAATTCCTGTTTGGAAATTTACCATTATGTCCCATTGTGGCAATAGTATATGCTTCCTCAAGTGCATCCTTACTTAAATCTCGTTTGAAATTTTGCAATCTTGTTTCGCGATATCTTTCATATATCTGATTGTCCAATTTAGGAATAAATACATAGTCTCTATATAGTTCTAAAGAAGTTTTATATACTTTTAAGCCTTTTATAAAAAGATTAACATTGGGGGGTAAAACTTTATCTAATACTTTTTCTGCTGAATAATTAAAAACTTCCACAGCTGCATCTTCGTCTTTTGCTTCCGATAAAAGATTTACAATCTTTATTGTCGTTACAACATCACTAAAAGTATCCAAAAGTTTCGGAGAATCCTTTAAAGCAAGAGAAACTGCATCATTTGTTAAGCCTGTAACTTTAGATATTTCTTCAATTACTTCTGACCTGTCAGGCTTGCTTACATATGCCTCAGAAGAAACAGTTGAAAAAAGGAAAACTAATAAAAAAAATAAAATGGCTAACTTACTTTTCATACTCTGAAACCTCCTAAATATTATTATTGTAGGTTAATTTAAAGAGATTTATATAGTTAGGAGCAATAAGAAAATATATAATTCGAATAAGAATTTAAATAAAAACTCTTTAAATTTATCCGAATATATCAATTAATGATGATTTCTGTCAACAAAAATTTTATTCCTGAAATTGCCGTTAGAAAATTATATGTTGGACTATTTTGTCATCCCTTCGCAGACCCTTCGCATAAGCTCAGGGCTTCGGCTCAGGACAGCGTCTGACCCTCATTTTTTGTCATTCTCCTTTTTTTGTCATTCTGAACGGAGCGTTAGCGGAGTGAAGAATCTCCACAGGAGACCCTTCGGCTAACGCCTCAGGGTGACAGAAAAGGAGTCATTTTGATCCTGAGCGAAGCGAAGGGGAAGAATCTCCTTCCTTATTTTCAATTAGAGAATTCCTTCGCTTCGCTCAGGACAGCGCTTCGGGGCGTTTAGCCCCTCAGAATGACGGGATGAGCTCAAGACAGCTCTTTCCTATTGCAATTTTAGGTTATTTATTATCTTTTAATAAGTTAAGCATTAATTATTCAACTTCTCTTTTTATTTCTTCCCAGAGAATGTCCATTTCAGAAAGGCTCATTTCTTTAAGTGATTTACCTTTTTGTCTTGCGAGTTTTTCAAGTTTTTTAAATCTCTTTTCAAACTTTCGGTTTGTCTTTCTAAGAGCTGTTTCAGGGTCAATCTTCAAAAACCTTGCAATGTTTACAATGCTGAACAAAACATCGCCTACTTCTTCCTCTATTTTTTCCTTATCTCCTGATTTAAGGGCTTCCTTAAGTTCATTAACTTCTTCTTCAAGCTTATCAAAAGTTCCTTCTACATTATCCCAATCAAATCCCACCTTTGCTACTCTTGACTGAATCTTGTATGCCCTATGCAAAGCAGGAAGCGCCAAAGGAATTCCTTCAAGAATTGAACTTTTAAGTTTACCTTCTTCCTTTTTTCTGTCTTCCCACTGATTTAAAACTTCTTCTGGCGTTTTAAAATCTGCATCACCAAATACATGGGGATGCCTGTTTATCATTTTCTTTGAAATAGTATCAATTACATCGTTAATATCAAACTTACCCTCATCTTTTGCTATTTTACTGTGAAAAACAATCTGAAGAAGCAAATCTCCCAATTCTTCCTTTATTTCTTTATAGTCTTTCTTTTCAATTGCCTCTATTAGTTCGTATGTTTCTTCAAGGAGATATCTTTTTAAAGTATCATGGGTTTGAACTTTATCCCAGGGACAGCCATCTTCAGAACGGAGTTTTTCCATAATTTCAACAAATTTCTTGAATTTATCTTCCAATTTCTTCCTCCAGAATTTTATAAAAACTCTTTATAATCTCAGAGTCAGGCTTAAGAGAAAAAATACTATCTCCCCTTTCACTTAATTTTTTTAAATTCAGATCAAAATCCACATATAAAACTTTTTCAAAATATTCTTTAATTTCTGCAGTTTCGGTAATTCCATCTATAGCCTGATTTATTATAAAAATCTTTTTTTGGGGGAAAATATCGAGTTCTTTTATAAGTCCATTTATCCTTAACGCTGCCTGAATGCTACTCTTTGCTGGAATTCCTACTATAAAAAGTAGGTCTATTTTATTAACAATTCCTCTACTTATATGTTCCATGCCTGCTTCATTGTCAACTACTATATAATTATATTGTTCTGAAATTTCTTGAAGAATTCTTTTTAGGACATTATTAACTGCACAGTAACATCCGCTTCCTTCAGGCCTTCCCATGACAAGAAGGTCAAAGCCTTCAGATTCTTCAACAATTCTGTTTATTTCAACCTCAAGCCAATCATCAAGAGACATTCCCTCTGGCTTTTTTTGTAATGCCTTATCCCTTACTTCTGCTAATGTTTCAAAAGTAGAAATACCTAAAAGTTCTGGTAAGCAGAAGTTTGGGTCTGCATCAACAGCAAGAATAGGACCTATATTTTTTTGCTTAAAATATCTAACAGTCAGAGCAGCAAGACTGCTTTTACCTGTTCCACCTTTGCCAGCAAAAACAATAAAATAACTCATACTAAATCTATCCCAACAATTTTAATTAATTCTCCAAAATTATCAATCATAAAATCAGCATCCTTTAATAACTCCTTTTCTCTGTAACCATAAGTAACTGCTACTGTTTGAACACCTGCAGATTTTCCTGCCTCTATGTCAATGTTGCTATCTCCAACAATTAATGTTTTATCCTTAGGCACAGAAAACTTTTCAATTACTTTTAATATTGGCAAAGGTGAAGGTTTTTTTTCAGGAAAGGAATCACTTCCTGCAATAAAATCAAAATAATGCTTTAAGTTAAGTTGTTCAAGAGTTTTGATTGTTAAATATTCAGTTTTATTGGAAATTATAGCTTTTTTAAAAGGTTTTAATTTTTCAAGGGTATCCTCTACCTCAGGATAAGTTTTTGTAAAATCTGCAATATGCTCACCGTAATAACTAATAAAACATTTTATTAATTCATTTAATAGATCTTCAGAAAAAGAAACTTTTTTGCTTTGCAGGGCTTTTTCTATCAGTCTTCTTACACCTTCTCCTACCATTTTTTTTACTTCTTGAGTAGAAAAAATTGAAATATTTCTCAATTTTAAACAGTGATTTAATGCTTCTGTTATATCCTGACATGTGTCAGCAATAGTGCCATCAAGATCAAAAATAATTAACTCATATCTCATGGTTCAGTTCCTTGTGAGAGAAATAATTTTATAGTATAACCCAAATACACAAAAAGCTTAAAATTGGCTCCTTGAAATTACCGATAGAAAAGAGCTGTCTTAAGCTCATCCCGACATTCTGAGGGCTAAACGCCCAGAAGCGCTGTCCTGAGCAAAGGAACTCAATTAGAAAATAACGAAGGAGATTCTTCACTCCGCTTGCGCTCCGTTCAGAATGACACCTTCCAAGTCACTCTCTTTTACCAGTCAACCTCTTTATTAGCCACCCTTTTTGTCATTCCGAGGGGGTAAAACCCCCGAGGCGCTGTCCTGAGCCGAAGCGAAGGAACTCATTCCGATTATAGGAAAAAGGGGATTCTTCGCTGACGCTCAGAATGACAAAAAAAAGACGCTCAGAATGACAAAAAATGGGGCAGAATGACTCCGATGACAAAATAGTCCAAAACATAATTTTCTATCGGCAATTTTAGGTTGGCTCGCTTATCCTTGACAAATTCTCAATTATTATATTAGTTTAAGAAATACGGGCGGATAGCTCAGATGGGAGAGCGCAGCCCTTACAAGGCTGAGGTCACAGGTTCGAAACCTGTTCCGCCCATGTGGCAATTGGGGTGGTAGTTCAGCACGGTTAGAACGCTTGCCTGTCACGCAAGAGGCCGCGGGTTCAAGTCCCGTCCACCCCGTTTAAATTTTATCTCCCCTTCCCCATATTATATCTACTGCAGAGTATTTTATAGATTTTTTGATAAGTTCTTGAAAATGGATGGAATTTTGACCTTTGACAGCAATAGCATATTGAAAATTTCCAAGAAGTCTGGAATTAAGATAAAGGGGTTTTAGGGTCTCCAGGACAACCGCCCTTGTTATATTGGCATCAACATTTACAATTTTTCCATCATTGGTTTTTAAATCAAATCCCAAAGGAGTTACTCCTTCAAGAACTGTTCCTGGAAGCAAAGGTTCTGTAAATATATGAATCTCCTCAAATCCTGCTTTTTTCAAAGCATAATGAAGACTCCAGGGTTTCCATCTTGTTACATGGTGAGGAGGATAGTCATTGTACCACCATTTGTATTTTCTGTATCCAAGAGCAGTGTTTTCAAATTTATAAAAGGGCGGACAGCTTAAAATAAGAAATCCGTCATTTTCAAGAAGACTGTAAATATCTTTTAAAAATTTCATAGGTTCGTGAACATGCTCAAGAACTTCAAAAGCTGTTACAACTTTATAAGGCTCTTTAAAATCCTGAGGTAATTCTTCAAAGGTTATAGCTCTGACAACATTTAAATTAAATTTACTTTTTGCAATCTCTACAGCTTTTTCTGAGGCTTCCATTCCATAAACATCAAAACCAAGTCTCCTTGCTATTAACATGAAAAATCCTGTTGAACAGCCAACATCAAGAAGCCTTCCCTTCGGAAGTTGTGAAAGAATTGGAAGAAGCACATTAAATCTTGGAACCCTGCTCCATTTTTCTATTTCTGTAGCTTCATCTTCAACATTTTGATAAGATTCATAGGCTAAACTTGAACCAAAACTTAAAAGGTCTTGATAATCTTTTTTGTAAGCCCCTTCATAATCCATAATCTTCATGAGATAGGTAAATTGAACTCCACAGGAAGGGCATTCAAAAACTCTTGAGCTATTTATAACTTCAAAAAGAGGAATATTACCTGAAAATTCACAAACAGGGCAACACTCAGGCTTAAGATAATCCTTCTCTAATAGAAGTTCAGCATCCTTTAAGGCAAAATAAATTACCTTTGGAGGAATGCTCTCAATACAGGGACTGTAAAACTGCCTTTTTACCTGAGCTTCAATACAGGGTCCTTGAGTGGCATGAATTCTACATGGGCTAACGCAGGTTTGCCCTTTGTAGTTTGGTGAAAGAGGTATGACAGTAGGATAATTTGAAGCTCTTAGCTCCGCATCAATGGGACCTGAAATAAGTACCGTAGGCTTACTCAATCCTCCAGCAATATGAAGCGTTGCAGTATCTGCTGTAATTACAGCATCAGATAATGCCACAGAGGCAATAAGATATCTAATATCCTTCATAAAAACTGATAAATTTGCTGCCCTTATTCCGTAAACATCCAAAGCAGTTTCAACAGTTATGTCTTCATCAGGAAGAGAGCATATTACAGGAACATACTCATCCCATATTAAATCCTCAATCCCTTTAAGAAGCTTTGGTGGAAGGGTTCTATGAACAGATGAGGCAAGATAATGAAATAAAAGAACCTTTTTACCACCAGAAGCAGACTTGATTTTCTGAAAAGCCTCCTTCATTTCATTAAGCACTGCTTCGTCAATCTGAATATCAGGAGTTTCCTTTTCTGCTTTATAAATGTATAGTTTCCATAAATAGTAATCAATGAGGCTTAGGTTGTCAAACTGAGGAGTATTAACCATTTCAATGGTTTTTACAATATAGTCAGCCTTTGAAACCTCCTTAAAGGGAATTGGCATAGATAAAAGATTGTCAATATAAGGAAGTCCCTCAAGAACAGGTCTTGCTTTCCCAGAGATACTTACATTAAGAGTGACCTGAGGATATAGTTTTTTAATCTCCCTTAATGCAGGAGTCATACATAGGGCATCACCAATAGCAGCCTGAGCAATAACAAGCAAAGTTTTACCATTTAAGGGTTCACCTTTATAAAAGGGAGGAAGCACACTGTGGGCTAATTCAAATCTTGATTTTAAAGGCTCTGGAAGAAGGTTAAAAACATCGTCAGCAAAAAGAAATTTTTCTCCGGGACGGATTTTAAAATCGTAACCATTAAAATTTAGCTCAATCTTGTCCTTTGCCTTCCAAACTTTCATATCTCAATCCCTTTCATATATTTTATAAGCCCATTTCCGATTGCTCTTTAATTTTGCCATATTTTTCATATTTTATCATTTTATGGCAAGAATTACTATAGACCTAAAATGGCCGAGAGAAATCTCTTTTCGGGTGATTTTGTCATCCCTTCGCAGACCCTTCGCATAAGCTCAGGGCTTCGGCTCAGGACAGCGCCTGAGCGCAGCGAAGGATCTCCAACCTTTTTCACCAAACAGGTTTTTCAATTGGAAAGTTCCTTCGCTTCGCTCAGGACAGCGCTTCGGGGCATTAAGCCCCTCAGAATGACAGGATGAGAGAAAAACCTCCTTTTTCTATCGGCAATCTTAGGATAGACTTGAAATTGCCGATAGAAAATTATGTTTAGGACTATTTGCCATCGGGGTTATCCTGAGCTTCTTATTCTGTCATTCTAACTCCTTTCTTGTCATTCTGAGGGAGCGTTAGCGACCGAAGAATCTCCTCAGGAGACCCTTCGGGCTAAAGCCCTCAGGGTGACAAAAAAGGGGCATTCTGAGCGTCTTTTTTGTCATTCTGAGCTTCCTTATTCTGTCATTCTGAACGGAGCGTTAGCGGAGTGAAGAATCTCCATAGGAGACCCTTCGGGCTAAAGCCCTCAGGATGACAAAGAAAGGGGTCATTCCTTCGCTTCGCTCAGGACAGCGTCTGCCACTTCTTATTCTGTCATTCTGACCCTGAACGAAGCGAAGGGGAAGAATCTCCTCCTTTTTTATATAATCGGAATGAGTTCCTTCGCTTTGCTCAGGACAGAGCTTTGGGGGATTTACCTCCTCGGAATGACATGATGAACTCAAGACATCTCTTTTCTATCAGCAATTTTAGACCTTACTTAAAAAAAATCCTTCAGATTAAGTTATAATATACTCATTATGGAATTTGCACGGGAAAAAGCTGAGAATCAAACATCCATTGAGCCAATGATTGCCCATTTAAAAGCTCCTTCCAAATTTCTTTTAAAAAGAGTCTTAGACTATTCCTGTACTTTAACCCTTCTTCCCCTTTTATTATTTCTCTCTCTTGCTATAGCAATAATATTGAGATTAAGTTCAAAGGGAAGAGTAATTTATACTCAATACCGTGTTGGCAAAGATGGTAAACTCTTCAAGATTTATAAATTTAGAACAATGCATGAAGATGGCGAAGAAATACTTAAAAATACTCTTAAAAACAATCCTGTTATCCTTGAAGAATGGAAAAAAAGAAAAAAATTAAAAAATGACCCAAGAATTACAAAGATAGGAAAATTCTTAAGGAAAACCTCCCTTGATGAACTTCCTCAGTTTTTAAATGTTATAAAAGGAGAAATGAGCCTCGTTGGTCCAAGACCTTTTTTACCCAACGAGATAGAAGAAATAAAACACTGCAAACATATTATTCTTTCCACCTTACCCGGAATAACAGGACTATGGCAGGTAAATGGAAGAAGTAACACAACATTCAGCGAAAGAGTAGACCTTGACTGTAAATATGTAATGAATTGGTCTTTATGGCTTGATATAAAGATATTGTTAAAGACAGTAAAAGCTGTTTTAAAATGTGATGGTGCTTACTGAAGCGATAAATTCTCTTATCTGACTTCTAAATCTTTCACAACTAAATCTTTCAGCATTCTTTCTTATCTCAACAGGATTAAAATCCATTTTTTCAAATCTGTAAACTGCATCAACTATGGCATCTGCATGCTGTTCCATAAAATATAGTCCAGTTTTTCCCTCAATAACTGTCTCTCTTGCTCCTCCTCTTGCATAAGCAATTACAGGAGTCCCACATGCCTGAGCTTCCACAGGCAGAATTCCAAAATCCTCCTCAGCAGCAAAAACAAAAGCCTTTGCCCTTGATAGATAATCTGCAAGAGTATCTTTTGGCATATGACCTAATATTTCAACATTTTTTCCTACCATGTATTTAATCCTTTTCAATTCAGGTCCGTCACCGATTATGACAAGATATTTATCAGGCATTTTTGAAAAAGCGGTGACAATCAAGTCAGTTCTTTTATATGGAACAAGCCTTCCAGCAGTAATATAAAAATTTTCTTTTTCTTTTCTTAATTTGAAACTCTCAATCTCAACAGGAGGATATATAACCAAAGAATCCTTTCCATAAAATTTCTTTATTCTTTTTGCAACACACTGTGAATTTGCAATGTAATAATCCGGTCTGTTTGAGGTTGCCAAATCCCATATTCTTATCTTGTTAAAGATATAACCTGCAAAAAATCTTCTTATCCCTCTGTCTAACCTGAAATCCTTAAGATACTTATAATACATCTCCCAGGCATACCTCATTGGTGTATGAATGTAGGAGATATGAATCTGATTACTTCCTGTAAGGACTCCCTTAGCAAATGCATGGGATGAAGAAATTACCATGTCATAATCTGAAAGCTTTAGGCTTTCAACTGCGTAGGGCATAATAGGAAGATAGCATCTATATTTTTTCTCCACAAATGGAATTTTCTGCATAAAAGAAACTTTTACCTTTTGAGGGTTTATCCCAAGCTCATTCAATGAAGATTTCTTGTAAAAAAGAGTAAATAAATCTGCCTCAGGGAAAAGGGAGTAAATCTCCTTTAAAACTCTCTCAGCCCCTCCCAAAGTAACAATCCAGTCATGAACAATCGCAATTTTCATGAATTAATTATAAAATTGTAACAATTTTCCAGCTTTTCAATATATTTTTCAATTGTAATAGGCTTAGACCAGTAATCATTGTAAGAATTTTCGCTTAAACTCTTTACAAGTTCATCATCAAAACTCAATTTAATTTTTTCAATTAAATCATCAAGACTCCCTGATTTAAATAAAAGCCCTGTAATTCTATCTTTTACATATTCTCTGGCAGAAGTTATATTAGAAACAATAACTGGAATTCCCATAGCCTTTGCCTCAACTACTGCCATTCCTTGAACTTCATAACATAAAGAAGGGAAAATAAGAACTCTCACCTTTTTCAATTCTTCTTTTAGTTCATTATTAGAAAGCCAGCCTGTAATTTTAGCTTTTGGATTAATCTTTAAAATCTCATTTCTTAAGTAGCCATCTCCAATAAATAATGTCTCTATATTAAGCAAGGAAGAAGCTTTGGCAAAAAGTAAAACCCCCTTTTCCTTAGATAACCTACCAACATAGGCATATATTTTATTTTTATAGGCTTGAACTGGTTTGTCTTTTTCTAATTCAACAGGATTACTGATTTCATAAATTTTTGAATCGTTTTTTAAAAAGGGCTGTATGATAGATTTACTGAAAGGGGAAGGAAATATGAAATTTTTAATTTTATCTGGAATACCTGCAAAATATTTTTGAATTATCTGCCTTTTAACTCTCCACAGTTTATGAGCATAATTTCTTATATCACAATCTTTTACAATGCATTTAAGGGACAATGGATTAACCTGGCAGAATTCATTTTTTTTATAATTAAAAAATCCTCCATTTGGACAGACAATGAAATAGTCATGAATTGTGCAAACTGCTTTAAAATTATTTTTTATTGCCACATTAAAAATGCTTGATGATAACGCCTTTGTCCATGAATGGAAATGCAAAATTGTTTTTTCTGGATTACAATCTTTCAATAATTCATTAAAAATCTTATAAGCCCTAAAGTTCCAAATACCCTGTATGGCTGCAGAAAACTTGTTTGAGTTACTCAAAATATCTTTCTGTTCAGTGCAAACAATCTTGCATTTTGAACTTCTAAGTTCCTTTGAAACAGGTGGCACAGCACAAAAAAAAACAACCTCATGACCTCTTTCTGCTAATTTTATTGCTGTAAGAATAGCAAACTTACTTGCTCCTCCATCAATATAACCAAAATCATTTATAACAACAACTTTAAGCGACATTTTTTATTATAACCTTTCCACAAAATAAAAATTTGATTTTTAGGCTCAACATTTTTTAAGATTTATAAATATGTTTTTGAAAAATTTTTGTCCGTCCTTAAAGTGGCTAATATTTTTTAGTTTTCGGGCTTTTATAATGGAAAAAATTTAAAAAAGCAATAGAAATCAATTAGGAGGAATAAGTTATGAAAAAAGTTATGTTGTTTTTAGTAGCTATTTTTTTAATTTTTGCAAATTCAGCCTTTGCAGAGATTACAAAGGAAAAACTTCTGGAGAACGCACCTCAACTTAAAAAATCTATTGAAAGTATATCTGAGAAAATTTCTATAGAGGCTATAAATGAAATTGACAGTTTATACGAAGTCATATTAAAAGTAAGAGGACAGAAGAAAATTCTTTACATTACAAAAGACTTTAAGTATATGATTCTTGGAAGCCTTATAGACAAAGATAATAAAAACATAACTCAGGAAAAGCTTAAAGAAATTAATAAAATTGATATTTCTACTCTTCCCCTTAAAGATGCTTTAACATATAAAAATGGAGAAGGGACAAAAAAACTTGTTGCTTTTGTTGACCCCTTCTGCCCACACTGTAAAAGTTTGATAAATTATTTAAAGCAACAGAAAGATTTTACTCTTTATATGTTTATTTTCCCTTTAAGTCAGAAAAGTGAAGAAGCTGGAAAGAAAATTATATGCAGTGCAAATCCTATTGAAGCTTATTTAAATCCTGAAAGTGTTAAAGAAAGTTGCAAAGATGGAGAAGAAAAAATAGCCTTCTATAGCATGCTTGCTCATTCAATGTCTCTTAACGGCACTCCTTTTGTAATTCTTGAAGACGGCACAAATTTTTTTGGTTTTAATAAAGAATTGCTTGATAAATTTTTTGCTCAAAAGAAATAAATAATGGGCAGGAAATTTCCTGCCCATTATAATTTACTTTTTACTGTAAAAACCCCCTGTATATAAATGTTGCCATCTGTGCCCTTGTTACTGGATTCTGTGGACAATATCTGTTATTATCTGGGGGATTACATCCTTGTGTTATTCCAAGCTCCTTAAGTTTCTTTATATACCTACAACTCCAACTGCTTGGGGATACATCATCAAAGGGTGCTCCCGTGGAACAGTAATCAGTCGGTGGTTCACTTGTCTTTCCCTGTGATACCAACCCCATTATCAACATCTTAGCCATTTGTTCCCTTGTTACATTGTCCTCAGGTCCATATAAATTATTCCCTGGATACCCTTGAGCTATGCCCCTCTCCCTTACCCTCTGCACATACTTAAACGCCCAATGTGTAGGTGGAACATCAGCAAAATATGGATTTGGATTGTAACTTACAGGCTCCCCTTCTATCGCCCTTATTATAAAAACTGCCATCTGCGCCCTCGTTACCTGGTTCTCTGGTCTAAATGTCCCATCTGGATATCCCGTTGTTATACCCGCATCCTTTATCGCCCTTATATAATCAATTGCCCAATGGTCACAAGGAACATCTGTAAAGGGTGGTGTGCAGGATGATGATGTTGTGAACTCATCTGCTCCAATGTCGCAGGCAGCGCCTTGAGGTCGCTGATCACCTTCGAAATCATTGGTTGGAGCGCCTGTGCAAACCCCGGCGTCAACGGCGGGGCTACTGGCTTGAATGTGATAATCGCCAACCGTGCCCCAAGCCGTGCGAACAAAAAGCGGGTCGCCACAGAAATTTCCTTCACCCAGTGAAGCGATGTTGGCACAGGTATAAATCGTCTCCCCCTTGGTTAGTAACCTCTCGTTTTGCGGTAGGTAGAAAAGGTTGTGGTCGGCTACCAACGTGCTGTTGCTATGAACATAGATAGGGCAATTTGGTCCTCGTCCGCTAAATATACTGTTGCGCACCATAACCTGTACTGGCAAGGGATTGTCGTACTGCACATACATAAGGTAGTTGTTACCCACATAATCGTCCACTGTAACATTGACTATTTCAAAGCGTGCTCCTGCCTGTTCTACCTGGTCAATTACGATGGCCGACCAGGGGGCAGTCTCGGGGTTACCGTCCCTTCTGCCATAGATAATTGTGTTTTCAATACGGCTGTTGTCTGCCCAGACCTTGACACCGTCGCAGGTGTTATTTGCAACAATGCAACGTCTGATAGTTGTATTGGCTGCCTTGGAATCCAATCCATCGCCATAGTTATGTTCTGCTATTGTATCCTCAATGAGAATAGGACCCTGCGATGGCTCAATGCCGAAGCCATCAGGACGATCATAGGGACGACAATATGGTGGGTCGGTAGGCTCGCCAGTGCAAACCAATGAGCCGTCACTCCCACGATAGTAATGACCAGCCCATGAAAGGGAGCAGCCCCGTATGACCACATTTCGCCAACCACCGTGTTCACCCGCTGGTCCGCCCAGTGAACCATACCCACAATACTCAAGACGGCAGTTAAGAATTTGCAGATCCTCTACATCCTGTATGTTCATGCCGTATTCGTCAATGTGGTGAATATAAAGATCTTGCAAAATGATATGAGCGGAGGGTGTTCCCAAGATTTCTACTCCCTCACGAAACCACATGGCTTCCCCAGATGCTGTATCATCATGAGTAATCTCAAGGTTCTGAATATGTACATACTGGACACCGCTCAGATTGATAGCGGTAAGCAAGCCATTTCGCCCGGCCAAGACAGGACGATTACCCTCTTCACCCTGAATAGTGATCCAGGCGGAAGCAGTACCAGAGAGCGGAGTAATGACATCCGCGTCATACTCACTGAGAACATAGCGTCCTCCCAAGATAATGAGTGTGTCGCCTGGCTGCAGTTGCCGTGAGCCGTAACCCGGGGTAGCCCAGGGCTGTTCACGAGTCCCCGGGTTGGAGTTGTTACCATTCGGGCCAACATAGTAAGTAGCAGCTAAAGCTTGCATCACTGTAAAGTCAAGAACAACTATCCACAAAATCATGACTAAACATAATCCTCTTAGAATATTTTTGATACTTTTTCTCATCAAATTACCTCCTCTCCAGAATGGCACACCTAATGTAGGTATTTGCCAACTGAAATATTTTTGGATTTCCAAGGATATCCCCAAAATTAAAGTTTTGTTGTTATAAAGTAATTGGAAAACTGATCTATTAGTAGGCAATCAAAAAAAACAGACATGATATCATTGAATAGCGAGCATCTACTCAGAACAAAAATTAATGAATTTAATAAATTTTCCATTTTTTTTCCTTTCCTAATGTATTTACTTTAATGATGCCTTTTCTTCTCTGAATAACTCTTTAACTATAATCTAAACATATACCTTTCACTTTTTATCGTCTCATCTCGTCTTTTTTGATTTTATAAATTTTTTCAAATATATCATAATGGAGCTACTTTGTCAATACTATAATTTCGACCTGAAATTGCCAATAGAAATCTCTTTTCGGGTGATTTTGTCATTCTGAGCGCAGCGAAGGATCTCCAACCTTTTCAACAAACGGGTTTTTCAATTTGAGATTCTTCGGGGCATTAAGCCCCTCAGAATGACGGGATAAGAGAAAAACCTCCTTTTTCTATCGGCAATTTTAGGTTTCGACCTGTATTTATAACAAAATTTAGCCTAAATTATTATGCTCTAACATTAATTTATAAATTCTCACCATAGAACAAAACTCTTGAAAATAAACATGTTATATTCCAAAATAAGCTGTAAATTCCTTATAATCAATCACATAAGGTTGAACAGCTATTATAATCTCATCATAACTTGGTTTTGACGAAAGATTTATCTCAGGAACACTAAGAGCATACAACCTAAAAACATAGGGATGTTGTCCTGTTCCTGGTGGTGGTTCAGGACCTCCGTATCCTCTAAATCCATAGGTATTTATAAGCTCACGAGCTGGGGATGTAATCGTCCTTCCTGAAGCCCCCTCAAGAAATTCAGTTACAGATGTAGGAATATTTATAACTATCCAATGAATCCAATTGTTTGCTATTGGGTGACTATCATACATAAGTAAAACCAACGATTTAGTGCCAGAAGGAATCCCTTCCCATTTCAAAGGAAGTGAAACATTCTGTCCACCTGCACCAGGCATTACATATTTAAATGGAATTGTCCCATTCTCAGGTATAGTAGGAGAATAAAACTTAAATTCCGCAGGTAGGGAAATAGAAGATAAAAATCCCCTATATATAAATGTTGCCATCTGTGCCCTTGTTACTAGATTCTGTGGACAATATCTGTTATTATCTGGTGGATTACATCCTTGTGTTATTCCAAGCTCCTTAAGCTTCTTTATATACCTACAACTCCAACTGCTTACGGATACATCATCAAAGGGTGTTCCCGTTGAACAGTAATCAGTCGGTGGTTCACTTATCTTTCCCTGTGATACCAAACCCATTATCAACATTTTAGCCATTTGCTCCCTCGTTACATTGTCCTCAGGTCCATATAAATTCGTCCCTGCATATCCCTGTGCTATGTTTCTCTCTTTTACCCTCTGTATATACTTAAATGCCCAGTGACTTGATGGTACATCTG
>Ga0209162_1000034_pt1 | contig 121608 bp, 111 predicted proteins | sample YNPNPMetaG_FD_187121 | JGI IMG/M metagenome (GOLD analysis project Ga0209162, IMG submission 187121) | Anoxygenic and chlorotrophic microbial mat microbial communities from Yellowstone National Park, USA - YNP NP MetaG (SPAdes) (version 2) ...
AACGATCTTAAACATGGATAGGCAATCTCCTGTCGATTGTTTTTTGCCAAATATTCTATCGACGCGATTGCCTATCTCCTTTTATGTTTTCTCGTTCTCACCCTCAAAAAAGTCAGTCAACTTGAGTAAAGTAGCAACATGCACCAGTTACTCATGATAGGGAGTGATAAAGCGTGAGCGTACGCCATGGTGGCAATGTGTACCGTATTGCCCGTGCTCTTTGCCGTCGGGTTGAAAATCTCATTGACTTCAGTGCAAACATCAATCCGCTGGGATTCCCGGAAGCGGTGATGGCCATCTTTCAAAACCCTCACACCTACCTGCTCAACTACCCCGACCCTGATGCTACTGAGTGCACTGCAGCACTTATTCACTATCACAGAATCCCTCGCGAATGCTGTCTGGTGGGCAATGGTTCCACTGAATTTATTTATCTACTTCCTGAGGTCATCCGTCCCCACCGCGTTCTGATTGTAACACCAGCGTTCACCGAATACGAGCGCTCGTACCGTTTTCGCTCTGCTCACGTGACACGGTTTCCGGCGCGAGCAGAAGACCGTTTCATGCCGGATGTTGACCGGCTCTGTCATGAGCTCCACAAGGGATATGATGTGCTCTATCTTGCAAATCCCGGTAACCCTACCGGCGTTCTCATCCCAAAGCCTGCCCTGAGAAAAATTATCCGCGCGGCGCACTGCCGCAAAACCATCGTGGTTCTTGATGAAGCATTTATAGACTTTTCTGAATTCAACTCAATGAAAACCGAGGTACAGACTTATGAGAATCTCATTATCCTCCGCTCACTCACAAAGTTTTTTGGCATCCCCGGGCTCCGCATCGGATATGTTATCGCTCACCCTGATATGACCGCTGCACTAGCAGCCTGTCATCAGCCATGGAGCTGTAATGCAATTGCGCAGCGTGCTGCGGTGCTGGCGCTTCGCTCTCCAGGATTCATTACCCGGAGCCGCGCCTATGTCCGGGATGCCCGAAAGCGTTTTGCTGAGAGCCTTTCCGACATCCGCGGTCTGTCGGTTGTTTCCGGTGCTGCAAACTTTCTGCTCCTGCAGCTCACCACGCCCCGGCTCACCGCAACCGAACTGTATCAGCAACTCTTGCAGGATGGTATCATCATCCGCACTTGTGAAGATTTTCATGGTCTTGACACATCGTACTGCAGGGTTGCGGTTAAAAAAAAATCACAGAACAGAAAACTCGTTGCAGCGTTAAAGAAAATACTTGAACCTGAACAATAATTTGTTGTATACCCTCTACCTACTAAATAAGCTCAGGTCATTCTGCATACACCATATGCAAAAGGAGGGGTGCCCTGAGGTCTTCTCTACTAGCTCGCATTGTCTTTATTCTTTTCACGGTAATTTATTGCCTGTGGTTAGGTGGGGTGTCTGCTGGTACAGTCGGCAGCAATCCGTCGCCATGGCAGGACATGGGTATTTACGGTGGTCAGGTTTTATGTCTTAGCCTTGACCCACTGAACCCCTCTACGCTCTATGCTGGCACGTGGTGTGGTGGCGGCCTGTTTCGGTCAACAGACGCTGGGCATTCATGGATGCCGTTTCCCTCATCAGCACATACCCGGTTCAGAAACTGTGAAGTGTTTGACCTTGCACTTGACCCTGCTCTACCTTCAACGCTCTGGGTTGCAAACAAGCAACAGATTGACCTTTCAACCGATGCAGGTCGCTCGTGGCATTCGATCATAGTTGCACCCGACCGTTTTGTCTACTGCCTTGCCATAGATCCCCATGACCCGTCAGGAAAAACTGTCTATGCAGGAACAAGCGGTCGGTACGGTATCGAGCGGTACGGTTCCCTCTATCGCACACAGGATGCAGGCGAAAGTTGGCACCTTGTCCTGACCGCGCCCTATGACATCCTTGATGTTGCGGTCAATCCCGCAACCGAAGGACACCTTGCAGCAGTTTCAGCGCCATGGTCAGAAACGCCCGGTTGCGTCGGGCATCTATTCGTCTCAGAGGACGCTGGAAACTCGTGGTCTGTTTATACGCAGGGAGTGCTTCCCGAAGAGAGGCGCCTTCGCTGTGGGTATCTTGATGAAACACTTATAGCCACTGACCAGAAGCAAACAATTATTACCGGTGGTGCCTATGGCGTGCTACGCTTCGAGGTTGATGCTGCTGGTGAATCAACGGGGATGTGGTCGTTGTTTGGTTTTGACACCGTGACCAATGCGCTGTGCGCTGCACCGGGTTCGCCTCCGACGCTCTATGCCGCTACTACCGACGGACTGCGTACCAGCACCGATGCTGGCACAACCTGGAGCCAGCCGTTCAGCGCACCGCTGTTTCTCTGTCTGCAGGCAGATCCCCGAGACCCTGCACGACTCTACGGCGGCAGTGTCAGCAACGGTGTCTTTACCTCGTCGGATTACGGCGCAACATGGTCACGGTCCCATCAGGGCATCAGTGCCAATGCGGTGTACGCCACAGCAGTATCCTCGCAGAATCCTGACCGTATTGCGTGTGCAACCCTTGCAGGGCTGTTGCAAAAAGATCATGACGCAGCATGGACACTGGTCAACGACCGCACATCCTATGCTGTGCTCTATCACCCCTGCAATGACAACCTGCTGTATGCAGGTTTTGATAATACGTTGGGTAAAAGCACCGATGGTGGTAACACGTGGCAATATCTCTCGGTGACCACCATTCGTGAACCGCACGACATTCTGACGATCACGGCTTCACCACAGGCACCACATATCCTCTTTGTGGGTATCGGCTTTGACAGCGGCACCCACGGAAGCATTATCAGAGTAGCAGACAATGCTACGTCCTTCTCAGAGAGCACCTGCACGACCGTGCTGACAACCCCGGTGCCGGTCAATACAATCGTCACCCATCCCGAACTTCCGGACACTCTGTTTGCAGGAACCGGATGGTTCTATGCCCCGGGCATTCCCGGTGCCCTCTATATAAGTCGTGACCATGGATGGCACTGGTCAATGAGTTCGCTGCGCAGGGTGGTGGTCAACAGTATTGCGCTGTCGCCTAACAATCCGTGCATCATCTACGCTGCCTGCGGTGAAAGCGGAAACCGCTGGGGAGGGGTTTTTAAAAGCACTGACTGCGGTATTTCCTGGACCTCCTGCGCCACCGGATTACCGGCACAGTTCAGCGCAACAGACCTTACCGTTGACACGGTCAACACCGATACGGTCTATGTCGGGCTATACGACGCTGTGCCGCAGGCAGGGCTATCACTCTCAGGCGTCTATGCAAGTTTTTCAGCAGGTGCGTACTGGACACAGATCGGGCTTTCCGATTATGCACTGCACAGTCTGGGTCAGATCCCACCGAAGCGTCTTCCCCAGACACCTTCCCCGACCTTGCAGCAGCTCACCCCACCGGGCAATGCAATCATCATCGCCGGCACCGAAAGCGGGCTTTTTGCAACATCAACTGCAAGCTCAGGGCTCGTGACCGGCGTCATTACCTCAGCAGAGACCGATCTGCCGCTCGATGGTGTTCTTATCGCTGCTGATAGTGGGCTGCACTGCACCAGCAGCGCAGGCTTCTATTGCCTCATGCTTCCCGCAGGCAAGCACGCACTCCGAGCAACCGCACCCGGCTATCTGCCAGTAGAGATTCCTGACCTTACTGTTCCTGCAGGCGGATCAGTTGAACAACCACTCAGCATGCAGCCACTGGAGCACGACAATCAGTCCTTATGTCTTGCCGAACGACTGCTTGAGGATGATCACCGGCGTTGGGTGGGTGATACTCTCCGTAGGGTTCGTGATCAGATGGGATTGCTCGGTGAGCACGGCAGCCGTGCTGTCAGGCTGTACTATGACCTTGAAAAAGAGGTGTGGGATAGCATCAACAACGACCCGGGACTTTTGCAACGCTGCCAGAACCTTCTGCTGCAAGCAGCATGCCTTTTTTCTCTCAGCACCGCACCATCCGGCAAACAGATTGCGGCATTTCAGGCTGCTGCAACATGCCTGCTGCTTGATATCGAGCGTCGCAGTCCCCAAAAACTTGCACCGCTGATCCGTGATGTTAGAACAAATCTTTTTCCAAAGGTGCTCTCTGATTTGACTGGCGCACGAAACCTTCCAGTTTCCGTTATTCGCTAACCTGTTGCAACGATCCCCACGCTTCAGTATAGTAGCATTCCATGAAGAAACCACAAAAAAAGCTTCTGCAGAGTTTTGTCATTGCCGGCGAAAAAAGCGGAGTTGGCAAAACCATGATTACCCTTGCGCTTGCACGGGCACTCATGCACCGCGGGTACGTGGTGCAGTGTTTCAAAGTCGGTCCTGATTTTATTGACCCCACCTACCATACTGCCGTGACGGGAAGGCTTTCGCGCAACCTCGACCCGTGGATGACTTCTGAAGCATACTGTCGTACCCTGTTTCTAAACGCTACCTATGATGCCGACATAGCAGTCGTCGAAGGCGTCATGGGTCTGTTTGATGGCTACGGAAAACAGGGGGCAGGATCAACCGCGATGGTTGCCCGATTCCTTGAGCTTCCGGTCATCCTTATTGTTGACGCTGAATCCCGTGCCCAGACAGCGGCTGCCGTTGTGCTGGGCTGTCGTCACTATGATGTGCGGCTGAGAATCCGTGGCGTGATTTTTAACAAGGTTGCAAGTGAAAACCATTACAAAACCCTCAGGGACGCAGTCACTCAAAAAACAGATATTGCGGTGCTGGGGTATATACCACGCGGCTCACACTGGCATACCCCGCACCGTCATTTGGGACTGGTCATGGCTGCGGAGCGCGATAATCTCAGTGCCGTGGTTGACAGGTGTGCTGAACAGATAGAACAGACTATTGCTCTGTCAAGGATACTGAAGGACAGACAGCCAGTCCCTACAACGTTGAAAATCAAACAGCCTGCTGCCATCTCTCCCCGTCAATCATCTTCACGACGAAAAACACCCCTGTCAAAGCCATGTATCGGCGTTGCACGAGATGAGGCGTTCTGTTTTTGCTATCAGGATAATATCGAACTTTTAGAGCGCTGTGGTGCTGACATCATCTATTTCAGCCCCCTTCGCGACCCAAAACTCCCCGCTGGAATTCAGGGGTTATACCTGCCCGGTGGGTATCCTGAACTCTATGCAGCAAAACTTAGTGAAAACCGTACCCTGAAAAAGCAGGTGCTTGCATTCTGCCGCAGCGGCAAGCCGGTCTATGCTGAGTGTGGCGGTTTTCTCTACCTTCTGCAAAAGCTGGTTGATCACAAAGGGAGAGTACATGCGATGGTCGGCTTCTTTCCTGCCAAAGCGTACCTGCGCGAGCAGCTTCAGCGTTTTGGTTATATTACCGTTACTGCAACTGCGGGCTGCCCGTTTCTTCCCGAAGGGCAAACCATGCGCGGTCATGAATTTCACTACTCTGACATCTCGCCAATGCCAGCTTCGATTACCCGAACGTTTTCTGTCTCACGGCGCAGCGTTGTTCAACCTTCAGCCGAGGGATATACCTGTGGTGCGGTGCTTGCCGGCTACCCGCACCTCCATTTTGGGTCAAACCCGGCGTTTGCAGAGCACTTTGTTGCTGCCTGTACAAAAATCATGGTGGAGGAACAAAAACGAACCGAAATGAAAAAAATCAGAAGTCAGGAGTCAGAAAACAGAAATCAGGAGATAAAAGGCAAAAGTACTGAGTGCTGAGTTCTGAGTTAAAAAATTCTAGGCACTCAGTACTCAACACTGGGAACTGATTTTTTCTGTTCACTGTTCACTTAATTTTGGGCGGGCCTCGTGATACATGTATCATAGTTCGTAGGGAACAATTTACGCTTCACGCTCCCCGAACCACGAAATACGAACCCCGACGCACACTCCACGCTCATAAGCTGCCCTGCGTTCTTGACATTACCGGTGTTGTACGCTATGAGTTGTCAACCTTCTTTATTAACCCACGCAAGCATCAAGGATAGGCTATGGTTCAAAAAATTACGGTTGGTCTTATCGGTTTCGGTACGGTCGGTACCGGTGTCGTCACCATACTCAAAAAAAATGCTTCTCTCATTCGGCAGCGGGTCGGCGTTCCAGTAGAGCTGAAAACAATTGCTGACTGTGATATCACCCGTGATCGCGGTATTGCCGTGCCGCAGAGCATGCTCACCACCAATACCGCAGCAGTACTCAACGACCCTGAGATTGATATCGTGGTTGAACTCATCGGTGGCATCGAACCGGCACGCAGCTTCATCCTGCAGGCACTCAACAATGGCAAGCATGTCGTGACGGCAAACAAAGCCCTGCTGTGTGAGCACGGCTCTGAGCTTTTTCACCGTGCCGCACAGTCACACGTTGACCTTGCATTTGAGGCAAGCGTATGTGGTGCAATCCCTATTATCAGGGCATTGCAGGAAGGTTTCTCTGCAGATCGCATTCACAGTTTTCTGGGCATCTGTAACGGCACGGCAAACTATATTCTCAGCCGCATGACCGAAGAAGGAGCTGAATTTGACGCTGTGTTGCGAGAAGCGCAGCGCAACGGCTATGCTGAAGCAGATCCATCACTGGACATCGAAGGCATTGATACCAAGCACAAACTGTGTATATTGCTCAGTCTTGCTTTTGGTCAGCGTGTCAACCCGCGGCACATCTTTACCGAAGGCATTTCAAAAATCACACCGCTTGATATCGAATTTGCACGGGAGCTTGGCTACAAAATCAAGTTGCTTGCCATGTGTCGGAGCTGTGGTGCTGAGGTGGATGCACGCGTTCATCCTACCCTGCTGCCTGAGCAGCATCTGCTGTCACAGGTGAACGGGACGCTCAATGCTATTTTTCTCGAAACAGAAGCTGCGGGACCTGCCATGTTTTACGGCAAGGGTGCAGGCATGATGCCAACGGCAAGCGCTGTTGTTGCAGACATCATCAGTCTGTCCCGTAATATCGTGAAGGGTATTGCCAACAGGGTCATGGTGTTTCCGAATGCAGCACGGGCAAAGCAAACGCTCCGCATTCGTCCCTTCAAAAAGATCGTCTCACGGTATTATCTTAGGTTTGCTGCTGTTGATAAGCCGGGTGTCTTGTCAAAAATCTCAGGGATTCTTGGACGCAACCATATCAGCATTCATTCAGTGGTGCAAAAAGGTCGTCAAACCCGTGGTGGTGCAGTGCCGATTTTTATGTTGACCCATGAAGCCTGCGAGGCAAACCTTCAAAAAGCTCTTTCCCAACTTGACCGGCTGGCAATTGTGCGTCACAAGACCATGGTGATCCGCATAGAAAACAGTCTGCCGGCAGTTTGAAAAAGCTCACGCCTGCTCAACGATTGGCTTGCAGAACCTGTCGTGATTTTTAATTGGGTAAGCTCACAAGACAGCCAGAACATTCCCTCTCACAAACCATGCGCCGGGCTCCCAAACGCCGTGCCCGCCTGTCCTGCAAACACCAAACCCACCCAGTTTTCCTCGCGCATGGTGCGAACATACGACACCTGCGGGCTAAATGCTGCAATCACCTCATCTGCTTTTTCTGCAAGGATACCTGAGAGAATCAAAGTACCGTTTGGTGCCAGACGCGCCACAAGATGGTCTTTCATATGGATCAGGGTGTGAGGCAGTATATTGGCAACCACGACTGAAAAGACTCCGGCAACATCACGAATCGGCGTCGTACTCAGAGAAAGCGTGTCTCCAATTCCATTGCGCTCGGCATTGGTTCGTGCACAGGCAATGGCTGTAGCGTCTACATCAATGCCGACCACTGGTGCAAACCCAAGCAACACGCCGGCAATGGCAAGAATGCCTGAACCTGTGCCAACATCAAGTAAGCTTGCTCGGGTGCACCCGTCAACCTGCGCAGCGATATCATCAAGCGCCTGTAAGCATAGTCGTGTTGAAGGATGTGTCCCGGTGCCAAATGCCATACCCGGATCAAGCTCAATAACAATCTCGCCCGCCTGTTTCCAGTAGGGTTGCCATGACGGTTTTATGACCAGACGTTTGGACACATGAAGTGGATGGAAAAAAGATTTCCATTTTTTATTCCAGTCTTCATCAGGAATACCCGCGACTGAAATCTGTGTCGTCTGCCGTACCTTTTCATCAATCGCTGCAAGACTTGCAATATAGGTCTCTATCCGGCTAACAGCACCGGCAACCGTATCGTCGTTGGGCATATACGCTTTGAGGCAGGCAATGCCGGATGCCCGTTGCTCCCGCAGGTCTTCCTGAGCAATGCCAGTACTTCCCTGCTCAAGTAAAAAATTTGCCACTGCATCAGCATACATCGCATCAACAGTGACCGTAATTTCAACCCATTCGTGTTTTGTTTCCATAGCAGCTCTCTATTAAAATACGGTATCAATAATTTCTCAAAGTGAGATTTGCTTCGCCCTCAATGACAGAAGTGGGTTTATCATTGCCAGGAGCCCCAGCCCTGCGGGCCGACGTGGCAATCTCAAAAGCCCCTAAAATTGTGGAGCGCATATATCCCCGTCGTGTCGAGCACCTGATGTTGCTGCGTGTTGACTTGTACGCAAACCTGTGGCAGCATGTTACGCCATGCACGAGCATACGCTAAAGCTTCTCATACCGAAAGAAAAAATTGAACACCGGGTACAGCAGCTTGCCGAACAAATCTCCCGCGATTATCAGGACAGTAGGCTCGTTTGTATCGGCGTTCTGAAGGGAGCGTTCGTTTTCCTTGCTGACCTGCTGCGTCGTCTTTCCATCACGCCGATGGTTGATTTTATACAAATTTCCTCCTACGGTGCCGCAACCTCCTCATCCGGTTCATGCACGATAGTGAAACCTCTCGGCTGCGATCTCACTAGCAAGGATGTCCTGATTGTTGAAGATATTATTGATACCGGCACGACGTTTCGCTATCTGGGTGACCATATCAGAAGCAAGCACCCGCGCAGTGTTAAAATATGCGCATTGCTGGACAAACAATACCGCCGGACCCACGACGTTGCGCCTGATTATTGTGGCTTTGTGATTAACGATGAATTTGTGGTGGGCTACGGGCTTGACTGCGGCGAAGCCTATCGGTGGCTTCCCGACATCTATGTGCTGACAGACCACGATACCGGCGCTACTGATGGCGCAGAGGGTACAGCCAGACCCGGAGCGTGATTCCCATGATGCGTTTCCTAAAAAACCTTCGTGTACTCATAGCCGGCACACCGAACATTCCTGATGTGGTCAAAAACAATCAAACACTTCGCTGTATCTTCGAGCGTCGGAGCTGCCGCTGGTTCACCTCTGAAGAGCTCAGTGAGGATGAAACGAGAACTATTCTCGAGGCGGGGCGTTTTGCACCAAGCACCGTCAATCTGCAGACCTGGACATTCATTACCTTTACCCGACCGCAGTGGCACGCACTGTTTGACCGACCGATACCGTTCAGGGCTGCTTTCGCAATTGTCGTGTGCGCTGATATCGTTCGGCTCAAAACCCTTCTTCCGGAACTGCATGACACCCCACAGGTGAATCTTTCGTTTGCCATTTTTAACGCTGGTCTTGCTGCCATGAACATGACCATTGCGGCAGAGGCTCTTGGTATCGGCAGCGTTTTGCTCTCTGAAACCGGTCGGACCGGCCTGCTTGACTGCGAATTTCTCCAGCAAAAACTTGGTCTCCCACCGGGCGTCCTCCCCCTGACGACTTTGGTACTTGGCAAGCGTGCACGACGTCTTCCGGGCATTCCACCCCGCCAGCCATGGAATGCCGTGGTGATGGAGCAGCGCTACGATCCTGCTGCTGGAAGCAGGCTGCAGGACTGGTTTTCACAGATGCTGCTCGGGTTCAAACTCACCCACCCGTTCTCATCGTTTCAAAGGCAGCTTGCGCTGTATCGAAAGAAAATGGCTGCAGCGGAAAAAACCCTTCAAGACACATGCGAAAAACTGCATGAATAAAAACGCCTGTCGGTACTTAGTACCGACAGGCGCGTACAGAGTTTCAAAGCGCAACGCCACCAAGCGCTTTATTTTTCCAGCCCGAACATCACCGTCCTCACATATTCCTGCTGCCCCGCAGGACCGAGAATCTTTTTGAACACATCCACTGCCGGACCGCCTTTGCTCAGCAGCGTCCCAACATAGTTTTCAATGCCCTGCGCTACTGCCCTGCTTTTTTCAGGCGGCAGGGGCTTTGCGTTTTTCGCCATATCCAGATACGCACTCAAAAACGTCCGGTACACGTCAAGTAGCAGCTCATCTTTGGAGCGGTCAGATTTTACGTGTACACTGAAATCAGTAATAAACTCCTTGTACCAGTCCCGTACACCGCTCTGCTCAAACCCTGCAAGTTGCGCAGCAGCTTGTCGCATGGTCTGGTAATGGAGCGCCTTGTTCTCATCATCAATCTTTGCTGGATCAATGATTTCAATGACAAAAACACGCTTTCCGAACGGCATAAAGATAAAATCAACCGACAAGACCGGTAAGTTGTAGCTATAATCAGGTCGTATCATCAAGGTAAACATCTTCATGCATTTAAACATCGTTGCATCAAGTGAATTGAGGCGCGCAAGCCGGTCAGCCTGTTTGCTGGTGACGAGAAAATCAAAAAGCCCCAATCCCTGAGGATAAGTGATATGACGAAACTCAGGCTTAACCTGAAATTCCTTGAGTGCATAGTTCTGCTCAATGAGTTCTTTGGAAAGCGCGGCATAGCGAGCGTACATCCTCTCGCCTTCACGCCGAGCGCTGATCATAATTGCCGCAATGGCAAGAATAAGAACAATAATGACAATCAGCAGTGCCTTGATAATTTTCATAACCTTTTCCTTCCTATAAAAAAGAAACGAGGCGGCAATCAGTCCGCCTCGTAGCATGATAAGCGGAAAAACCTATCGCCCTTCAATTTTCCTGCCATCAGCCCAGAGTATCTGTTCTGCTTTGGCAATCGCGTCTTCAATCGGCTTGCGCTCCTGAGGTTTATCGTAGGAGCGAAACGATATATGGGTAGCGCCCGGATCCTCAGTAATGTTTGCAGCAACAATATGAATGGTCATATCCTTTCCCCCGATGTTTTTCACCGCATGGTAGTAGGTGTTAAAAAAAGTCTTCCGCTTCTCCTTGAGCGTAAACCCTTCTTGGGTTGCCCAATTCTTGATCAGCACCAGTGTCTCGTCAAGCGACGCTTTAATGCGCGAGCGGGTATAGAATATCTTATCTGTGCTGTGGCGAACGGTATAAGGTTTGGGGGTATATTTTACTTTTGAAGGATCTGAAAGCGAAGCAGGCTGCAGCGAATTCCAAAAGCCGCGGTATTTTTGCACGTCAGCAAGCGGCTCAAGTCCGAGCACCTTCACCCTGACCTCATTGCCAAACGCTTCAACACGCTCCGGCACCAGTGATTCCCAAATATCGAGCCCAACCCAATGAGCGCCTTCTTTGGCAAGTCTTTCAAGCATCCACGTCATAAAACGGTCAGTGCCGTGGAGTGCTGGCATGACCTGACGACCACCGAACCCTCCGATGACAACCGGTTTTATTTCAGGATGTTTCTGCATAATATCATACAGATAGTTTCGACCTGCAATGAGGTGTGCTTCCTGTCCGGGTGCCTTCAGTATCTGTGTCTCATCCATGTCGCCACAGGTGAGAAAATAGCAGACCTGTTTGGTAGCAAGGTCTGCGGCATGCTGCTCAACAAACTTATAGATACGAGGAGAAGGTTTTTCCCACTTTGTGTAGCTACCGATAATCACATAGTCATAGGGTTTTACCGTGATCACCTGATCAATTTTTTTAACATCAAGCGGCTGCTCATTGCCAATAATCGCTTTAAGCCAGTACGCAACCTCAACGGTGGAGCTGTAGATTGAATCATACACCAAGAGCCCTTTTTTTGTTGTTTCTGCACTGGCTGATGCCACCAGAAACATAAGCGACAGCACCAGTACTGCACCAACGATACCACCATGCATGTTACGTTGTTTCATAGCGTGTCCTCCTATGGCTTGACTCACCGTGGTTTTTGCTTCTCGATCACTTCTCTGCGAAGCGCCGGCGTGCTTTCACACCTCAGGCGCAGTATGCCGTGCCCGTGAAGGTAGTCGGGTTATGTGGTGAAGCTACAGTTAAACCCTGCTCTGATTGTCTTGCGCAGCACTACTTCCGGGGGAAGTGAGGAGAACCCCGTCAGCTTTTTGAGCAGCTCAGGACGTTCCTTCTGAATTGCAGGGATAACCTTGATCATCGCTTTTCCCATTTCCTCAGGTACTTCGTAAGGATCCAGCACCGTAGGCAGCGTTTGCTTAATCATGCTGAAAATGTAGTCAATTTCCTCGTCCTTACACAAAATGGGCAGATAGAGGTTACGGAGAAAGACATTATAGTCAAGTTTTTCAATGTGATAGCTGCGCCACCAGTCAAGATAGGATCGGACTCCGTCTTCGGTATGCTGTCCTTCAAGCAGTGCAAACACCACAGCACTGCCCGCTTTCCACCCGCTCATCACCGCGCCGGTCATTTCCGCTTCCTGACACCAGCCTGAATCTCCGGCAAACAGGACGTTATCCTTAAACGGGTACACAATCGGTGAGTACATAATGCCTGCACACCCACACTTGCGCACTTTGCGTCCGTTTTTAAACCACGATGAAAATCTGCTTTTCTGCGTGAAAAGATCAAACAGGCTCTCATGGTCGGTCGAGGGATCAACATTGGTGATCATGACCAGCCACACATCTTCACCCTCATGATTCCAAGCACGGGGCACAATAAACCCGAGCATCGGCGGATCACCGCTCTGGACAAGCGGCATATGCAGTGCATAGGGTTCGGGCAGGTTCAAATTGGTCATCTCATACCCGATCGAGGTAACCGAACCGTAAAATCCTCTGGTTCGGTTCATGCCCATAACCCGTGCGATTCGGGAGTTACGACCATCGGCAGCAATGGCGAATACTGCGTTGAAATGCTTACCGCTTGCACACTGCACCTCAACGCCTTCCCCTTTTTTGCGGACATCAATGACATTCTCGCCGGCGAACACTGAAACACCAAGCTGTCGGCACTCCTCAAGGAGCCCGGCGAGAAAATGGCTTTTGTCATACACGGCGCTTGCTCTGCCCGCCGTGCCACGGCTACTGTTTGCTGTATAGTCACCATAGGCAATGCGGTTGCCCCCGGGTGAATAAATGTGCCAGGCAAAAAAGTCCTTGGTCGGACCGTCATAGGGTACGCTGAACCCGTGGTGGGGGAATGTCAAGAGTCCGGCAGACGGGTTGTGGGTAACCCGTTCACCCATGTACTTCCCGGACAACGTCACAATCATCATACCGCACATCCGCAGAATCTCTGCAATGTTCTGCTTTCGTTCTATCAATGCCACAGAAAGACCATTCTCAGCCGCCACCTTTGCCGCTGTCAAACCTGCAGGACCTGCTCCCGCCACAATAAGATCATAGCTGTTTTTCACAAGTACCTCCTTGATGCTGTGGTTAGAGATTATATTTTGCTTGACTTAAAAGATTAAAAAGAGATAAATTAGTTATTCAATACTGTCAAGAAAATTTTTGCGTGCTAATGAACTGACCCCAAAGAAAAACATTCAGTATAACCAAACAATAACCGCATACGTCGTTCCGTTGTCGTAAACAAAAGTCAGACACTCTGAACTCTTAACTTGGAACAGAGAGGATAAGGTATGAAGGGAACATGGTACCGTATTGGAGCTGCTGTCACAGGAGCATGCATCTGTGCCCTGATGCTGGGGTGCGCTGGTGGTGAGCGAAAAGAGCTTGCTAAAAGCTCAAAATTCAGCATCAAAATGGTAACCTCTGAAAATGTCCATGGGTGTATCATGCCGGATGAGAAAAACATCTGGGTATGCGGCAGCTATGGAATGATCTACCACGGGGTAGATACCGGAACGGATTGGAAATGGGAGCCCCAGAATTCAGGAGTCAACCTGCTCCTCGTCAATGGCACCTTCCTCAACGACAAGCTGGGCTGGCTTGCAGGACAGCTCGGAACTGTGCTCCACACCACTGACGGCGGCACCACGTGGACTAAACAGAACACGGGAACCGACAAGCACTTGTTCAACGTTGTCTTTGTTGATGAACAGAACGGCTGGACCGCTGGCGACGGCAATACGGTGCTCCACACCTCTGATGGTGGCGCCACGTGGACGCGGCAAACGCCGGAAGATGATAAGATACTGAACGACATCCGTTTCATTGATAAAGACAATGGGTGGGTGGTCGGCGAGATGGGCATTATTCTCAATACAACCAACGGAGGTGCAACGTGGAACCCGGTAATGCCCTCCTTTTTTGAACGCAAAACCGTTGAAGAAGAATTTGAAAATCCCCGGCCCGCACTCTTTGGAATCGAGGCAGTTGATAAAAACAATGTGTGGCTGTTTGGCATTGATGGCACTATACTCCGCACCACTGATGCAGGAGCAACATGGACACAGCTAACCGTCCCTACCAAAGAAGGGCTGTATTCTCTGTGTATTCGTGATGGCAAGGGATGGGCTGTGGGTGATAAGGGAACCTATCTCAGGTCATCCGATGGCGGCATCACCTGGCAACGTGTTGAGGATACCATCAAGACCAAACAGTGGCTTGGAAAAGTACTGTTTACTGACACTCAGAAAGGATGGGTAACCGGCGCAGCAGGCACCATCGTCAGAACCACCGATGGCGGCACAACGTGGGAATTCCTCTCCGGGCTTTCCTATGCAATGGAATTTTTCCAGATGCCCAAAGCCCTTGAGTTCAAAAATATGGTATGTGAATAAGGTGAACAAGAGCCAATCACTCTCATTTTTAGTCTGGAAAGGGACGGCACGATTATGAAGATGAAAAAAACTTACGGCGACTTCATCATAGACAACCGGCAGTATTTCGTTATTGTCATGATCGTTCTCACGATTTTCTTCCTCTACATGTGCTTTACCCGCCTCACCGTAAAAACAATTTTTTCCGATCTGCTGCCCAAAAATCACGCCTACATTAACCTGCACAATGAAGTGCGCAATACCTTCGGTGGCGCCAATGAGGTCTATATCATGGTGCAGGTTCGCGACAAGGAAGACGGTGGCGAATACAACGACATCTTTAATACTGAAACCCTGACCATTGTTAAAAACATCGAGGAAGACCTATTGAACTTTCCTGCAGTTGACCGGAACAAAATTTTTTCTTTGGCGAGCCGCAGACTCAAAGACTTCAAAGTAGACGCTGCCGGTTTTTCCTATAAAGAGGTGATGTTCCCTGACGTGCCGACAACGCCGGAAGGACTTGAAGACCTTCGCAAAACTGTTTATGGCAATCCGATCTGCTACCCTGCGCTGGTGTCGCTTGACAGCAAAAAAACCCTGATCACTGCTGACTTTTTTGAAGACCAGATTGACTACACCAAGGTCTTTCAGGAACTCAAAAAACTCCGGGCAAAGTATGAGAACAAAAACAATATCATCGCCATCTCCGGCGAGCCCATGCATCTAGGGTATGTGGCAAGCTATGTTGGTGATGTTTTAAAAATACTTTCCTACACGCTTATCGCCATGGCGATTCTTTTCTTCATCTTCTTCCGCTCAAAGCGTGGTATGTTTATGCCGATTATTGCGGGCATCATTAGTGCGATCTGGGGACTCGGTTTTTTGAGCTTGGAACGGTTCAATCTTGATCCGCTGGTGCTGGTCTTCCCGTTCCTGATCGGCGCCATGGCAGCCTCGCATACGGTTCAGGTGGTTAAGCGCTACATGGAGGAAGCATTTAAGACTGGTGATAACATTCAGGCATGTAAAAACACCATAAATGCGCTGTTTGCTCCGGGATTTGCCAGCATCATCACCGACTCAGCAGGCATTTTCATCATTTCACTCACGCCGATTCCGGTGCTCTATAAAATTGGGCTTTCCTGCGCGTTCTGGGCGTTCATTACGGTTCTGGTAGCGTTTGGGTTTATTCCCGTGCTGTTTGCCTACATGCCGATCCGCGTCGCTGAAGAAGGGAAAGGATTTCTCGATCGGGTTATGCGGAGTATCGGCTGGTGGTTGTGTTCGTGGGGCAAATATCCGGTTCTGGCACTTGCAGTCTTTCTGGTCGTGTGGGGGTTGAGCTTTGTCCCGAAAATAACGGTCGGCAGTGCTGTTCCGGGTTCAGAAATCCTCTGGCCATGGCACCGCTACAATGTTGACTCATTTAGAATTACCTTTGCGATGCCGCGGCTCAACCCCCTGTTTATCATTGCGCAAGGCAATGAAGCGCAAGCTGTCGGGCATAATGTCGAGTTGTGGAAAGATGTTGTCGAACTCTCACGGTATCTTCAGAAGACCCCTGACATGCGGGTCATCACCGTGCTCCACTGCCTGATGTCAATTCCGCAGCGCAACCGCGCAACGATCAACAACAATCCTAACTGGTACTTTTATCCAACCGATGTTTCCCAGCTCCGTATGCTCTATAAGACCGCGGTGTACAATGCTCCTCCCGGCACCATGGATAAATATATTGATACCGACGAAATGGCGATGAATATCATCGTGTACTGCCGCGACAAAACAACAGAAACCATCCGTATCGTCATGGAACGGACAATCGAGTTCATCCAAAAATACTCACGGTACGGCATCCGCGAGCAGGATGTGCAACGGCAAGGTGTTGACCGGTTTATCCACTGGCTCAATGGATTGTTTTTTAAGGCACCGCCGCGTCTTCAGGAAAAGCCTCCGGTTGAAGGAATGCCCCGCGCTTACTTCCGTCTTGCTGCCGGTGCAGTCGGTGTTCAGGCAGCGCTCAATGAATGCCTGCAGGTATATTCGCGGTGGACATTTTTCTTTGCCCTGCTTACCTGCTATCTTATGGTCGTGGTGGTGTTCCGCTCATGGATGTGTGGCTTTGTCTGTATCCTGCCGATTATTATTTCAAACTCAATGTCGTTTGCAATTCAGTGTATGAGCAAGCCGCCGATTGCCCTCACGACAGCAACGCTTCCAGTTGCCTCGATCGGCATCGGACTGGGTGTTGACTACGGTATTTATCTGGTCAGCAGGGTTATTGAAGAAATGCGCAAACGCCAATGCTCAATCAATGAGGCAATTATTGAAGCTCTGGGAAGCACCGGCAAGGCGATATTGTACATCGGCATCACGCTGTGCTGCGGCATTGTGTTCTGGTTTCTCTCAAAAATGATGTTCCAGGCATTGATGGGAATGATGCTCGCCATTATTCTGTTCCTCAACATGGTCGGCGCACTTTTGATTATCCCTTCGTACATAGCACTGTTTAAGCCAAAATTCATACTGGAAGCAGGGCAGAAAAAGTAACCGCTCATTAAAAGTATGTACTTCAAAAGCCCTGCACGCTGGTGCAGGGCTTTTTTATGAAAGTGATTACCTATGACAATGCACTACGGCTGGACCGGAAAAATTCTTGTTGTTGATCTCAGCTCACACACCTCGACTCACCTTCCCACCGCTGAGTATAGCAGCAGGTTCATTGGCGGACTGGGAATCGGTGAAAAACTTTATTGGGATATGACCCAGCCGGAAACCTCATCTTTTGATCCGGCAAATCCTCTCATCCTCATGACCGGACCGCTCTGTGGCACCACGGCGCCGGCAACGTCGCGCATGGTTGTCTGTGGCAAATCACCGTGCACGTTCCCTGAGCGTTTTGTAAGCGCCAGTATCGGGGGAGGGTTCCCCGCAGAACTCAAAAAAGCAGGCTTTGACGGAGTGCTCATTACCGGAAAAGCTGACCGTCCGGTATATCTCCATATTGCAGACAACAGAGTCATAATCCGCCCTGCTCCCGATCTCTGGGGTATGAACAATACTGATGTCCGCGCCCTGCTTACCCAGAAGCACGGCACCACTGCAAAGATTCTCTCAATCGGCTCTGGCGGTGAGCATCACACCCGCATCGCTAACCTGAGTGGAGACCTTGGCAGCAGTGCCTCGATGGGGTTTGGGTCTCTGATGGGCTCAAAAAACCTAAAGGCAATCGTTGTTGAAGGATCCGGCACTGTTCCGGTAGCATATCCTGAGAAAGTGACGCAGGTTCGTACGAAACTCAGGAAAATGACAGGCGCTGGTTTTTACAACCTCTATGGTCAAACCGTGCCACTGCCTGATACCACAACCGTCAAAAAGCTGCACTGTCAGAGCTGCCCGCAAGGGTGCTGGCGGTCACTGCAGAAAAGGGCATCGGGAATTGAAGGCATCCGCAAATGCCACATGGGCTCGTTTTACGCAAAATGGGATATGAAGCACAACAGCGCCATAACCGACGTCACGTTCCGTGCCTCCGATATGGTCAATGACTACGGGCTGTGCACTGATGAGGTGATGTTCCTCCTGCTGTGGCTTGAACAATGCCTCCAGCACGGTATTCTTTCCGAGAAGGAAACCGGCTTGCCGCTTTCCACGATGGGCACCCTTGAGTTTCTCAAACTGTTTTGTGATAGCATTGCCACCTGCGAGGGATTCGGGAGTATTCTTGCGCAAGGAGCGGTCAGGGCTGCAGCGCAGTTTGGCAGCCGGTCACAAGCTCTTGTCCATGAGTTTCTCACTGCCTCCGGCAGACCTGCCCGAACCTATGGACCGCGAAGTTTTATCCTATCGGTTCCAGTCTTTGCCGTCGAACAGCGACCTGCCATAACGACCTTGCATGAGATCTGCCAGCCGCTTGCAAAGTGGGCGTTGTGGCTCAAGAGCGGCGGCACCAAAAGCTATGTTTCTACCCAGGTTCTAAGAGCTATTGCCGAACGGTTTTGGGGAGGCGCAGAAGCTGTTGATTTCTCAACCCTTGCTGGCAAAGCACGCGCTGCAAAAATCATTCAGGACCGCCAGTATGCCAAAGAATGTCTGGTGCTGTGTGATTTGGTATGGCCGGTCATGGATGACGCAAGCACTGATGACCATGTGGGAGACGCTGAGCTTGAAGCACAGCTTTTCAGCGCGGTAACCGGCGTTGCTCTTGACGAAGCAGAACTCAGACGGTATGGCGAACGGGTGTTTAACCTCAACAGGGCTATCCAGCTCAGAGACGGTCGCAGCGGTCGGGTAGATGATCTCTTGTCAGAAACCTATTTTGTCGCGCGTGAGGAACCGCCGGCAGATATCTTTGACATCTATAATCCCGAGCGTCTTCTGCCGGGCAACGGCAGTGAGCTCATCTCCTTCAAAATGAAGGCATTGAACCGCAGCGATGTTGCCATGCTCATGGATGAATACTATGCTCTGCGTGGCTGGGATGTCCGCACCGGCTTTCTCACACAAGAAACAGAACAAGAAGTGTTCGGTGCATAGTTGCCCACGGCATGCGCTTATCGTCTTCCATACCGCATCCGTGGAGTCGCGCACACCGGTCCGCGTACCACTGCGGTACCTTCCTTTCGGATCGCTTCAAGCCGGTAGTAAGAGCGTTTTCCGTTGCACACCGACCTGTCCTCATACGAAGTACTATCCGGTGCAAACTCGCCAATCATCCGGTAGGGCTCCTTCTGACCTGCTGCACGATAGAGCTTCAATCCGGCAAGGTCACTGCCATCCCGAACAGCCCACGCAAGTGCTACCCCATGTGACTTTGGCGTTGCAGTAAAGGTGGTGATAGGGTTCTGCGCAAGTTCATCAAATCGCACCACCGGTGGCTCGCCGTATTCTTTGAAGTAGAGACTGGGCGGACCCATCGTGTACTGAAAACCGTCCGAAGATATTACCAACCCGAACATGGTGCCGCCTGAGCTGCTGACGCGCGATATGGTATTGTTATTCTCCTGTCCACCGTTTGTGTCAGCAAGCACAGCCCAGCAGGCAGCCCGGTCAAAGATCGGTGTCTGCTCCAGAAGCTCCACCAGCCGCTGGTACCGCAGAAACGACGATTCATAATAATAGTCGGGGTCGGGATTGAAATCGCCGGTATAATGATTTGCTGAAGCGATATAGCGGATGCCGTGCACCGAGTCCTGACCGTAGGTAGTATCCAGTGCTGTTGATCGAACCTGAATCCGTGCCATCCTTCCGGTTGAAAACTCGACAATATGCACCAGTGCACCGCCGGTTCCAAAACCGCCGTCCTGATAGTGGTCTTCAAGGTACCCGACTGCTTCGTCAAGTGTCGCAGCATGCTCCATGATGTACCGCAGCATGAAATTTATCGGCAAACCGATTTGCGCAGAGGTGTTCGGGCTTCCGGCGTTCATGGTCACGCCAATTCCCTTTTCATTCAAGCCATATGCCACATCAGCCCAGCCCGGTGGATCCATGGTCAGGTAGGCGTAGTCGCCGTTGCTGGGCTGCCAGTGCATCAGCACTACGATGTTGTCGCCACTTGCCGTGGCATCGGTATTGTGGCACAGAAACGTCCCTGCTGCAGAGGTGACGGCAAAGCCAGTGCAGTTTCTGATTTCGTATGACGGTGCTTCGGGAATCTCATCCATATCCTTCATGTTCAGAAGCTCGGTAGCAAAATTCTGCGTCACCACCAGTTTCCATGCAGTTTCATACCGCAGGTGCAGCGCTTCAGCGACTCCTGTAGCAAGTCCTTCCAGATGGTCTTTAATGCTTTGGGGGACTTGATTTTGAATCGTTTCATAATATACCTGACCGTCCCAGCCATGACCCGGCCCTGCCATAAGAAGCACAAAACTCATGATCCTCCCAAAATCAACAATGTATTCCGGATAGGTCAGCCCAATCTGCCTGCCGATTTCTTTCCACGTACCCGAGAAACTCGCAACCGAGGTCTCCTTGACTACCATACTGCTCACGGCAGTCGCTGTATATCCTCGGTCGGTATGTGCCATCAGCACGACCCAGAGCACTGTTACAATTATGATGAATAAACGTTGCTGCATAACCAATCCTCCTTCCCTCAGTTGTCAATATCACTCGCGGTACGGCACAGCCGCAGGTGGCGCGCTCTCCTCACGAGGTGTGGCACGATCTCATCAACGCATAAAAATCCACATCAGGAAAGAACGCATCAAGATATTCAAGGGCTTGCAGCTTATCTCTGTCAAGCCGGTGGTGTTCCAGTCCATCTGCAAGAGCATGGAACCGGGCAACGTGATCCTTTACTCTGCGCTCTGCGTAACCGGTAGCGGTGCCGGTATGAATAATAAACGGCCAGTCAGAGCTCTGTGCAAGCAGAAGCTCTCGCAGTGCTTGATTCAGAGCACGGTGCTCAAGCTTTGACAGCTTCCGCGCAGCATACCTTGCAAGCAGTTTTTTCATGCGTTCTATACATCCCTCAAGACAGGGATATATCCACTGATTTTTCTCATTCAGCCAGACCTCAAAATATCCCTGTGCGCCCCAGCTTGATGTTGCGGGCATACCGGTCTGGTGAACCGGATGTCGGTCAAGGTAGTCGCTGAGTGTGGTCAGCAGCAAGGTGTTTTGATCATAGGCAGCCTTGCGTATAAAAAAATCGAGCCACTGCGGTCCCTCAAACCACCAATGTCCGAACAGCTCCGCATCAAACGGAGCTACAATGAGCGGCGCTACTGCTGCATCGCGTGCAAGAAACTGAATATGCGAAACACGGCGCTGGAGAAAAACCTCAGCATGCTGGGCAGCTTTGTGCAGTGCCGCTTCAGGATAATAGAGTTCTTTATGGGGTGTCGGACCGGTAATGCGGTAATACTTAATGCCGGTATCAACCCTCACATCGTCAGCGATGTATGGTTTGATGTACTGAAAATCAAGATCATGCCCAATGTCGCGGTAAAACTCCCGATAATCAGGATCACCCGGAAAACCCTCACGTGCAGACCAGACCTCGCGGGTGCATGCCTGATCCCGGGCAAATGCTGCAACACCGGCAGGGGTAAACAGGGGAGCATGGACACCACAGACAGGGGTCGGGTTTGCATGCAGCAGCCCATGTGCTTCGGTGATAAAATACCGTATCCCTGCATCGCGCAAGAGACGTTCAAGCCCCGGATAATAGCCACATTCGGGGAGCCAGATGCCCTGCGGCTGAAAACCAAACACTTTCTCAAAACAGGCAATACCAGCCTTGATCTGCAGCGCAACCATACAAGGCTGATGCACGGCGAGCGGCAGAAGTGCATGGGTCGCCGTTGTCGTGGCAAGTTCCACCACTCCCGCCTCATAAAGCATCTTAAATGCACGGACAAGATCCCTGCCCCACACGTCAGCAAACAACCTGCGGGCATCCTGAAACATCCCGGCATACATAACAGCAAGAGCGTGGAGATGACCATCGTCACGGGTACGCTCCTGCTCACGCGCACACAGTTCGATCAGCCGATCAAGGTGCGCAAGGTAGCGATCCTGCAAAAGCCTGTCCTGCAGCATGGCAAGGAGCGGCGGGGAGAGTGATACGGTGAGCCGGCAGGGGACATGCTCCTCAGCAATGCGCATCAATACCCTGACCAGTGGAAGATAAGTTTCTGTTATTGCCTCAAAGAGCCACCGCTCTTCAAGAAATGTTTCGTATTCAGGGTGCCGCACAAACGGCAAATGTGCATGAAGCACCAGTGCGCAATATCCCTGTGTCACCGGTTACCTCCGGGTACCGTGCATGACCATACTGTAACTGGTGTAGTGCTGCGCTGCGATAGCATCAAATGATGGCTTCCGACTGCCTGCCCGCGCTGCAGCGCGCATCATTTGGCTGTGGAGCGGATGATTGAGGAGCTCCTGAATCCCCCAAATAATTGAATTGGGGTTGTCATAGGTCAGAAGCCCGTTTTCACCATGCACAATGCAGCCAATGCCTGCCTGATGGGTTGCAAGGACCGGTTTTCCCGCACTGAGTGCTAATTGCGCAAGCCCTTCGTCCTGCCACGTGCGGGCAGGAATCACCACCATAGTGGAAAGCGCCAGCACAGCATCAAAATAGTTCTGTGACAGATTCCCAAGAAACCGGCACCGATGCCCTGCCCCGCCGTGCATCGCCCGGTGCTCAAGCTCATTCCGCAGCGGTCCGTCGCCGGCAAAAATAAAATATGGTCTGCGGTCAACCCTGCAAATATAGAGAAGCGCATCCACTAAAATATCTGCTCCTGCTGCGTGCGACAACTCACCGGCAAAAAGCACCAGGTCGGCATCAGCAGGAAGTGCAAACACGCGTCGAACGTCCTCCGCTGCTTCTGGTGCAGACGATACGGGTGATGGTGATACATCAGGAATAATCACAACACGCTCAGGAAGCACACCGTACAGTGCAGTGACCTGCTGTCGTGATGAGGAATGCGGAACAATCGTCAGAGCGGCAGTGTGAGCAGCCCATGCCTCCATAGTATAGATGTAGGAGGATAGACGATGCTGCATACCAGCAGAACGTTCATGTTCAGTAGAATGCAGCGTGAGTACCAGTGGAATGTTCAGTTCTGCGGCAAGTGCACCAACCGCTGTTGCCGCCGTCCAGTCGTGGCAGTGGAGCAGGTGAAATGGCTTGCTGGTGTGGTCTTTTTTGACCGCGGACGCTATTGTTTTCCCAACCGCATGGAGCATCTGGGCAACTTCATCATCTGCCAGATCGGCAATATCTGCAAGATGCTGGTTGAACAGACGTGCATGAACACCAAATTTTTTCTGACGATTGACCAGTGCATGCAGCACATCCCCCAACGGGTCATCTGCAAGCGTGCCGATGCCTATTCTGATAACGGCGACACGGATTGGTTCGCTCATCCTTTGGACACCAGCTTCACGGTGCATACGTTCAAATACCGGTGCATCAAAAATATTTTCTACGGGAATAAGCTGCCCGGTCTGTGGGTTGACCAACAAACCATCGGTCCGGTACGTGCCTGATGGTCGGTCACGCTCAAACCACACAACCGATGACCGCACCAGGCATTGAAACGTTCCGTTGGGAAGCATAAGACCGAATTCTGCGAGATAGTTTCGGCTTGGCTGATCAAGGGGAATGTTTCTGCTTCCCTGATAGTCTTCAACGGGAATGTCAATGGTGCGGTGTGCGTTGGTGCCGTTATAGATGATATCGGTGACATCACAGAGGCGAAGACTTGGACGTCCTTCAGCGACGACGGCTGGTGCGTCAGGTTGAACTGACCAAAACACATGCGCAAGCCGTGGATGCACCATCTGAAGCACGCACCAGTCACCGGCAGGGCTTTGTGGATAGCACTGCCCTATCTCCCACGCAAGGTTGCGCAGTCGCTGCTGATCATAGAGACTAATCTTTCGTGCCATAGCGAGGACTATACCGCTGCCAAGTCGGTAAGGTCAACTAAAAAGGCTTCCCATGCCGCGCAGCGTCTGGGTTGGAATTATGAGTAAGGGATAAGGAGAGGGTTATCGTATCGTGTATCGTGTTGCAGTGTTGGTGGGGTGTGGCTCGTGCTTCGGGGAGCGTGGTACGTAAAAAAGTGAGAAGAGAAATCAGTTCCCAGTGCTGAGTACTGAGTGCTGAGAAAACACTTGGAACTCAGTACTCAGTACTCATCACTCATCATGCAGCACTGTTCATTTCCGTGTTTTCCTTTGATCTGCTTCAGTCTTTCTATCGTACTTCCTATCTTTTCAGTCTGCCCTTGGGACTGCGACAGAAGTGCGTCAATCGTGGTGAGCTCACTTTCGACATACCGAAGGGCTTTGTTTTTTGTTTCCTCAATTGCCTTGTTCACCACAACTTCCCACTGATAGGCAAGCCGCGAGAGATTAACCTCAACCGCCCATGGAATTCGGTTCAAAAAATGACGCTCGAATGCTCTGCGGAACAAAAACATCGGAATCAAAAACCACAGCAGATCAAGATGAAAATCAAACGATTGAGCAAAGGTTATATCAGGGTGTGCAGGCTCTTCAATGCTGATATCCCACTGCACATCGCTCAACTGGATACCGAGCACCTGCTCGATATTCCGGTCAAGCAGGTTTTTGAACAGCGTTATTGACCGTGCAATACCAGCCCGTGCCTTGTGCAAGGTGTCGAAAAAATGCTGGTGCTCTGTCTGCGACACTTCCTGAAGTTTTGCCGACATGGTTTGGGCAATCCACTGCTCATACTGTCGGGTAAATTTCCAAAGATTGCCGCGCCACCCTCTCATTGCCTCCCGAAGTTCTTCCATAATCTCGCGGGTCAAGCGACGGCTGTGTTTTGCATGCAGATGCGCCGTAATATGGTCTCGTGTTCTGATCATTTGCTCGCGCGCAATGAGAAACAGCTCTGAGCGAATCAGGTCATAATTGACCCGCTCGTCAAAGATCAATTTTTTGATTGCCTCCCGCTCATGTTCTGCCTGCTGTGATGCTTTGAGTGCAACCTCAAGGTATTCGATACAGGAACGTATCAGTGAATTAATTTTATGGCTGGTAATTTTTTGTAACTCCGTGTCGTGGTTTTTTGCGAGCGGCTCAAGAAGCCCCCGATCCAGCTCGGTGCGGTAACGCTCCATATCACTGCGTGTTGAATAGAGATATATCGGGAATTCCACACCGAGTTCCCGTTGCACCGTTTCTTTGAAGAATCGTACCACTTCTGCCTGTTGGTCAGGCTGCAGCAAATCAACTTTGGTGAGCAGCAGCACAATATCAGGGGTATACACCATAAGTTCGCGGAGCAGCGAAAGATCACTTTCCGACAGTGGTCGGTCAGAGCTGATTGCAACAATCGCGGCACCGACCCGGGGGAGCCAATCTTCTGAGGTCGCCGTATTATACTTAAAAACGCTCCCCAGTCCCGGAGTATCTACAAACCGCAGTCCATGGTAGTGCTCAAGAACGGGAAGCTCAAGATCCACTACTGCGACATTTTTGCAGTTTGCCGGGTTGCGTGCTTCAGAAATATACTCCCCCACCTCGTCAATACGTATCTCGATTTTTGATCCATCCAAAAACGTTACCGTCGCGCGCTGTTGTTCACCGTATTGTACCCGGGTGATTCGGGTTATCACGGTCGTGACGGGAATTACGCCGACCGGCAGTACGCTCTTTCCAATCAAGCTGTTGATAAAAGAGGTTTTCCCAGCCTTAAACTGTCCCAGAATAGCAATATCTATAAAACGGCTCTCTGCAGCAAGGTCGCGGGCAGCCTCGATCTGGCGATTGAGGGAGCTGATTGAAAAACGCTCACAGATTGACTGCAGCTCATCTATGATCGTAAATGTTCCGTCAGACACGATAACCTCCTTTCTCTCTCAGCACAGCACCATCCTACACGTGCTGCCCTTAAAACTGTTTCTGCGAGAGAAGCTCATTTCCTGCTTCGCGAAGCAGTCCGATTAATTCATCTATCAGCGGGTCAAGCATTTCTGTAAGCGTTGGAGAAACGGCACCATAGCGCTTGAGCATCCCCGCCTTCGCTCCTTCAAGCACTTCCCAGCAGTAAAAAAATGACGCAGAGATCTGCCGCCCCGCATCCTGCATTTCTGGCTCAATGCCAAGCACACTGCTCAAGTTTTGAATTTTTTCGCGCATCCGCTCGATAAGCACCAGCACATTTTCACGGCAGGGTGCATCAACAGCACAGGTAACCTCATAGGTGCTGCATCTGCAGGTGCCTCGGGTGAGCAGTTGTTCTGCACGGTCAAGCGCCTCTTCCAGCACGCGAAGTGCAACCGTTACCGACCTCATTTGGCTGTCATTCAAAAGAGCTCTGTCCATCTTTTTTCGTTACCGCGCCAAAGATAAGAAAAAGCAGAAATGCACTCACTGCAGTCGCTGCACCGAAAAAAAAAGGAGCTGCAGGCGCGACATGATCCCACAGCAAGCCGGCAATAATGCTTGCTGGGAGCACCGCAAGCCCGACCGCCGTGCCATAAGCCCCGAATGCTGTTGCAAACATTTCTGCAGGTACGATGGACGCAAGATATGCTTTGTGCACGCCTTCGGTCAGTCCCATAAAAACGCCGTACAGACAGAACAGAACCCAGAGTGCCACAGGTGCTGTTGCTACACCAAATCCCCAGTACAGTGCTGCAAACAGCAAAAATCCAGTGAGAATTACTTTGCGTGCACCGAGCCAATCAGCAAGGATACCCGCAGGTATCGCTGTTGTGGCGTACACAAAATTGAAGAGCAGGTACACAACCGGAATAAGATATGCCGGAACGCCAGCATGTTGTGCTTTGAGAATAAGAAATGCGTCACTTGAGTTACCAAATGCAAAGAGAGCTGCAATGCCGATGAAAAAGGAACCTTGCCGTCCAAGTTTTTGGCGACACCTACCGACCATCTGCGATATGCCAGCCGGCTGGCGCTTTTTTTCAGTTATAAAAAATATAATCACAAGCACCGCAATGCTTGCGGGTACTACGGAAAGCCAGAAAACGCTCTGATAGCCCTGTGACAGAGCTCTCAGCAGCAAAAATGCAATCCCCGGACCAAGCACTGCCCCTGCCGTGTCCATGGCACGGTGGAACCCGAATGAACGCCCAAGGCGCGCTTCCTCTGTTGCTTCAGCGATGAGTGCATCGCGGGGTGCTGTTCGAATGCCTTTTCCAAGCCGGTCAATAAAACGGGCAGTAAGTACTCCGTGCCAGCTTGCTGCAGTAGCAAGTATTGGTCTGCTTAAAATGGCAAAACTATAACCTGCAATCATAAAATATTTGCGGCTGAGCATGCGGTCAGAGAGCCTGCCTGAGACGACCTTCACAAGACTTGCCGTGGATTCAGCAATGCCCTCAATCAGTCCGATCACTGATTTGCTCGCGCCCATGCTCGCAAGAAAAAGTGGCACTAGCGGATACACCATCTCTGAGCTGAGATCCATAAAAAAGCTAACCAGCCCGGTGTAAAAAACATTTTTTGTAAGACCGACTATGGTGCCGGGCACGCTCAGTTTTTCAGACGTTGCGCTGCGGTTTGTTGTGCTCCGCATAAATAATTTCTTTCATGCTAAGCGGATAGCCGTTGGTTCTCACGGTAAGCATTTCGATTCGCTCATCAGTCCAGCCAAATCCGTTGCGCTCGCTCACCGAGCGAAAAAACGCCCGGGCACTTGGTTTGTCCAAATGCCCAAGCGCTATCCTGCACGTGGCAAGCAACGCTACCTTGAGCTCGTGGTACTGGTTTTCAGGCAGAAAACTTTCCGTAATTGCCACAAAAAGAAAACGCTCTTCTGACACAAGATGCCGGAGTAGAATCCGTTTTTGCATCGTTAGCTTTTCAATGTTATCAAGCACCAGAACATGCTGTCGGAGGTCTTCAAGCGGCTGGTTGAGAAGTTGAAATCTCGCATACTTATATCGGAGATGAGGACCAGACTGCTGTGCTGCACTGATCGGAAATAAAGCTGCGGTCAGGCGACGAACCATGTCGGCGGGGGTTTTTGAGAAGTCAACAAACACAAAGTGGAAACGGTCTTGACACGTTTGGGCGATATGGCGCATGAGACTAGTGCGTCCCATACCAAACCTACCGGAGAGGATCACATTTTCGCCTCGATCCAGAGCATTGGTGATGATACGGATTTCGCGCGAACGTCCGACAAAATACATGGGCTCGTACTCCACGCGTTTTTAAGAAAGAAGCAGCTTATTTTACGACCAATACACTACACGGTGCAAGCCGCACCAAGCTCTGGCAGGTGCTGCCCATCACCCGGTCATAGATTGCCGAATGCCCCATGAATCCGATAATCAGTAGTTCAAAGCCATTCTTCTTAATGAACTCAAGAATCGTCTTTACTTCATGCCCGACCACCACATGGGTATGCAGCTCGATGTTTTCCCGGCGCGCCATTTCCTTCGCCCTCGCAACAGCATCGCGGTATCTCCCATTGGCAGCAGCCTTTTCCTCCTCCGCTTCGCCGATGGTTTCAGCATAGCGGGGCACCTCCTCAACGGAAATGCAATGCAGCTCCGCGTCGCATATTTTTGCAAGCCGTAAGGCTTCAGAAAGAGCTTTGAATGAACCTTCCGAGCCGTCAAGACCATGCAAAATCTTCTTATGCATTGTTGTCGCCCTCCTCTGCAATAGCGGTATCGGGCTGAAACCACTGCTGCGCAATCAGCGTGGGCACAACAGCGCTCCCGATAACCGCGGTTACCAGAATGGTGTATTGATCCTGACTGATGATGTTGTTATTCAGTCCGAACAAAGCACAGATGCTTCCAAAGGTAAGCCCGGTTGACATCATCAGCGTCGTATAAATTCCCTCTTTCCTGCTGAATCGAAAAACGCCGGTGAGCGGCAAGATGCCGATTATTTTGGTGAACATTTTAATCACCAGCAGCACCAGAATAATTCCTGCAGCGGACAGAACGGTCTGAAACCGTACCAGAGAACCGGCTTTCAGAAAATAAAACGGCGTAAGCAGAGTGAACGCGATGACCCGCATGCGCTGGGCAAGCACCCTGTCCTTCAGAAAGAACGGGGCGAGCACCATGCCGACAAGGTATGCGGGTAAAACCGCTTCTGTTTTTGCCGTGTTGCCGAGTCCGCCGAGCGCAAACAGCACCAGAAGAATAAACTTGATTTCAGGCTCACTCACCCGGTTGCCTACTTTTCCAAAGAACCAAGGCACGAACCGGGGCAGCAGCCACAGGCTGACCGCCGTTACTGCGCTGAACAGTGCGAGCCACAGGTTGTAATTGGCAAAAATAACGCCCAGAGCTCCTACCGTCCCCAAGTCATTGACGAAACAGGCTGCCAGAATAACCTTCCCAATCTCAGTACGATTGAAACCTGTTTCAAGCATCACGGCATACACAACCGCCACCGAGGTCGTTGAAAGCGACAACGCAGCGATCTGCGCCTGTGACCAGTCCCAGTGATATACATAGTGCGTATAGCACAACACGCCGCCATAGGGAGCAAAAAAACCCATGAGCCCGATACTGATGCTTGACCAGAAATTTTTCCGGACAACCTCAGGATCTATTTCAGCACCGGCAAGAAAGGTCAGCAGTATCGCACCCACACCGGCAAGATAGTTGATCCATGGGGTCAGGGTAAGACTAATCACATTACCAGCAAGTGCACCAACAATAATTTCGATGAGCGCAACTGATATTGCTACCCTGATTGATACAAGCGTTGCAATAAACGCAAGACCAACCCACAGCGCCGAATGCAGCCAAGGATTTTCCATGTGTCGTACCTTTCTGTTGTCAGGAGAAGCGTCAGCCGTTGTGAGCGGGACAGACTGTGGATTATCAGCAAAAACAAAAGTCCCACCGTGAAGCGGTGGGACTTTTATCTGCAGATTGTCTAACGTTTAGCTTTCCCGCCGCTATAAGGCTACTATCTTACTTTAGGAGTTATCAGCCTTCAGCGGCGGTTACGGGGAACTCCATCCCCACGAGCAACTTTATAGCAAAAACCCTGCTGATGTCAACCGGGAAAACACACAAACAATGGGACTGGCGCAACCATGTTTTTGTTTTAAAGTCGTGCAGTCACAATCTCTGATACAACTGCTGTTCATGCCCTATCATGGACAAAAATAACCTTAGTACCGCTCCACACAATAAAGGGGTCTATGATAAAGGTAACCGGTATCATTTTGCTTTCTTGTCTCTGATGATTTTGTTCTTAAGCCCCTCCTGTCGCAGATCCCGCTCTGCGGGGCAAGGGAGGGGTGCGGGGAGGGCTTTTCTGCCCCCACCCAACCTCCCCCTGGCCTCGCAGAGCGGGATCTACGACAGGGGGGCTTACTGAAATGGCGGAGAGAGAGCAAAAGAATAACGGCCCCCTTTATTGTGTGGAGGCGTACTGAGCACAAACAGTAAAAGCCTATAGATAACTAACCCCTCTAGCAGGTAAGAATGTGTTAAGGATTTCGGACAGGCCAGACATAGAAATTGCTGTAGCTCTTTTTGACTTTAGATACAAGCCCATCGTACATATATACAGCCCATACATTGCCAATGCTGCCTTCACATACCGTTGAAGACCAGTAATAATAATCGGTACGAACATTGATAAAAGGCTCACCGGGTAGTGACCATTGCGTAGGAGGATACCCTGCGTCCCATACACACGGCGGTTGGGTGCCTAACCCTTCAAGTTCTTCCTTCGTGGGAAGTCGCCACATTCCCGGAGATGACCAGTCTTGTAGCCCTCCCGTGCCGCTTGCAAGAAGTCCGCAATAAGCAACTGCATCTGTCCAGTTTAGCCCATCCGGGCAAGGGTTAGCATTCTTAAGCCAAATGAGTCCAGTGAGGGTATCCGTTACAGTGCCGTTGCCATTGTCTTTGAATCGGGGACCAAGCTTGGTAAAGGATTTGAAGAGAGAGGTAATTGTTTTTTTGAACATTGCGCCCTCACCTCAGGGTACTCGCATTACCCAGAGTCGTGTCTTGTAGATGCTATGCTCTACAGTTTTGACAATAAAATTGCTGGATGGGTTTCCTTACCTATAATATTTTTTCAAAATTGGATTCAAAAAGCAATTCTCATAATATAGGTTCAAAAAGCCTTTTTATGCACGAAAAAATACAAAACATGTCTGAGGTAACGTTCCGATTGGTACTGAGCACATCACCATGCCGGCGTATAAAGCCAGCCGTGCAGACAGTAAAATGCTCTTTCCCACGTAATCAGCTTTTGCTGTAATGCTTAAAGATCTTTCACAATACACTCTGTTTTAGGTAAAAAGACCAATAACAAACTGATTCATTTTGGCGCCAAGACCTGAGTAAATAAAAAAACCGATGAGTGCTGAAACACCCAGCGCCACCAGACATTTTTGACCCGCCGTGAACGCCGTGCTCCGCAGGAGCGCATAAATGCCTAATGGAGGAAACGCCTGCAGTGAAAAAAATACCTTTGCCCGGTTGTTATACCATTTGTCCTTCTGGTGCTGTGTCATAGGAAACCCTTTCTACTGCATGTGTTAAAATTCACTCTGTTTATTTGTCTCAATGGAGTCGCGTTTCCATGGTATTTCTATCATATCGTCGTCAAAAATGCCACTGCATACCTCTAATTTTGCCTTGCAGGTTTCGGCATTTGTCTATATTATGGTTAATCTTGCGATGGAATCAGAGTGTTGTTGTGCACGAAAGACGCCTGCATAAAAGATCAAAAACGGTCACGTCGCAACCATAAATTCATTACCGATAACCTTACAAACAGTCTCAATGAAGCACTCACCGGTCATACTTCCTGACCTGAGGGAGTTTAAGAAAAAGGCACAGCAGGGCAATCTCATCCCTGTATATTGTGAGCTGTGCGCTGATACGGAAACACCGGTCTCAGCCTTCATGAAGCTCAACACTTCCCGTAACTGCTTCCTTTTGGAAAGCGTTGAAGGTGGCGAAAAATGGGCACGGTACAGTTTTATTGGCTTGAGCCCATCGCTTATTTTTATCAGCAGAGGCACTGACATTACGCTCAAGAAAGGCCGCTCAATCACCCGGATGTACTCCAGCAATCCGATGCTGGTCCTACGCAAAATCATGCAGACCTACCGTCCAGTACCTACTGAAGGGCTTCCGCGTTTTTTCGGCGGTGCAGTCGGGTATGTTGCCTATGACATGGTACGATTCTTTGAACGCCTTCCTGACACGACCCGGGATGATCTAAAGTGGCCTGATGCCTATTTTATGATCACCGATACGCTGCTTATATTTGACAACATCCGGCACAACGTAAAGGTTGTCGCCAATGTCCACCTTGACGATACCCAAAAACCTTTAGAAAAAGCTTATGCACAGGCTGTTGCTTCAATCAAGAAAACCATTGCATTGCTGAATAAACCGCTGCGCTCCACAGTCCGTCGTGAAACCCAGAAGCGCAGTACGGTTTCCTCCAACACCTCCAGAGACATCTTTAGGGCAATGGTGTCAAAAGCACGAAACTACATCAAGGCAGGCGATATTATTCAGGTCGTGCTATCGCAGCGATTTTCAACCCGCCTGCACACCAGTCCATTTGAACTGTACCGGGCGCTCCGCATTGTCAATCCCTCACCGTACATGTACTTTATGCAGCTTGGCGACGTCGCCATTGTCGGTTCCTCACCAGAAGTACTGGTGCGTCTGGAGCATGATGAAATTGTTGTCCGACCGATTGCCGGAACCCGACCGCGTGGCACTGATGACCGTGAGGACGCCGCGCTTGAGCAGGAATTGCGCAATGACCCAAAAGAGCGGGCAGAGCATATTATGCTTGTTGATCTGGGCAGAAACGACGTGGGCAGAGTCGCTGAAATAGGTACGGTTCGCGTTGACGACCTCATGACCGTTGAGCGATATTCGCATGTCATGCACCTTGTATCCAATGTGCGGGGTACGCTCAAAAAAGGCTGTGACGCATTTGATGTCTTCATGGCATGCTTCCCTGCCGGTACCGTCTCGGGCGCACCCAAAATCCGTGCTATGGAAATCATAGAAGAGCTTGAACGTCACCGGCGCGGTCCGTACGCCGGAGCAGTAGGGTATTTCAGTTTTTCAGGCAACATGGATTTCTGCATTACCATACGAACCATGCTTGTGAAAAACAAAAACATCTATATTCAGGCTGGCGCTGGTATTGTTCTTGACTCTGACCCTGACCGTGAATATCAGGAAACCGTCAATAAGGCACGCGGCATGCTCAAGGCAATCCACGTGGCACATAGGGGTTTGTAACCAGTGCTGGTGATGATAGATAATTACGATTCGTTTACGTATAACCTTGTTCAGTATTTTGGCGAACTCGGCGAAACGGTTCAGGTCTACCGCAATGATGCAATTACGCTGGAAGATATTGACCGGCTGCATCCCTCAAAAATTGTTATTTCACCGGGGCCCGGCAGACCTGATGACGCAGGCATATCAAAAAAACTCATCAACCATGCTGCCGGGACATACCCCGTCCTTGGCGTCTGCCTTGGTCACCAGTGTATCGGTGAGGTATTCGGCGGAAAAGTAGTCCGCGCCAAGCACATCATGCACGGGAAAACATCTCTGATCTTCCATGCGGATGACATTCTATTTCGCGGACTTGCAAATCCTTTTGAAGCAACGAGGTATCATTCCCTGCTTGTTCAGCGTGAAAGACTGCCGCAGGAGCTTGAAATCATAGCGTGGACTGAACAGGGCGAAATCATGGCGCTGCGACACCGGGATTTTCTTGTCTATGGTATCCAGTTCCATCCGGAGTCAATTTTGACCCGACAGGGAAAAGACCTGCTGCGAAACTTTCTCTGGATAGCTGAAAGATTTTGGAAGGGAAAAGGGTAAAAGTTCAAAGTTGTAAGTACTGATTACTGGGCAAAACAATACACACTCAGCACTGGGCACTCAGTACTCAACACTGTATAACAAGTCAAGAGTTTACCTTATGCTTTCTGAAGCACTAAAAAAGGTTATCGAGTTCAGTGACCTGAGCGAGCAGGAAATGGCAGAAGCCATTGCTGAAATTATGGACGGGAAGGCTTCAGATGCCTCTATTGCTGCTTTTTTGACTGCGCTCCGTATGAAAGGTGAAACCGTTGATGAAATAACCGGTGCTGCACGGCTGATGCGAGAGAAGGCGATTCCCCTATCCGTGCAGTCACGCAACGGTCTGCTTGATATTGTGGGAACCGGTGGCGATAGTGCAAACACCTTTAACATCTCAACAGTTGCTGCGTTTGTTGCTGCTGGAGCCGGCGTTCGCGTAGCCAAGCACGGCAACCGTTCTGTCTCGAGCAGATGCGGCAGCGCCGATGTCATGGAAGCACTGGGTATAGTGATCACCTTGTCACCTGCAGGGGTTGCAACCTGTATTGACGAGGTCGGCATTGGATTTTTGTTTGCCCCGACCTTTCACGTGGCAATGCGGCACGTAGCGCCGGTGCGAAAAGCACTCGGTATACGCACCATTTTTAATATTCTCGGTCCGCTGACCAATCCTTCTGATGCCGATCTGCTGCTGGTTGGTGTGTACGATAGCGAGCTCAGTGGAACCATCGCGCAGGTGCTGCAGCGTCTTGGGAAAAAACGTGTGCTCGTGGTGAGAAGTAATGACGGGCTTGACGAAATATCGGTAAGCGCTCCCACCCAAGTGTGGGAGCTCAAAGAGAACACCATTTCCCACTGGGTGCTTAACCCCGAAGCGTATGGCATACCGCTGCATTCCCGTGACGCAATACGCGGTGGTACGGCGCACGACAACGCTGCCATCATCGAGGCTGTGCTTCGCGGCAAACCCGGTCCGTATCGTGACTGTGTTCTTCTAAACGCAGGTGCTGCACTCATGGCTGCAGACAGAGTAAATAATGTGAAGGATGGAATCCGCGTTGCTGCTGCAGCAATTGACAGCGGTGCCGCAATTGAAAAGCTCATGGCATTAAAAAAACTTTCGCAGAAACTTGCATCGCAATGATACTTGATAACATCATGTCCCATAAAAAAGCAGAACTTGCTGCCGTGCGACAGCAACGGCCATTGCGTGAGCTTGAGTCGCTCGTTCAGCACGCTCCTGCAACGCGCGATTTTGCTGCAGCACTGATCAACGGATCCCAGAGCAGTATCAGAATTATCGCAGAGGTAAAAAAAGCCTCGCCCTCACAAGGTGTGATCAGACCCGTTTTTGATCCAGTTGCAATCGCTCGTGAATACGAAGAAGCAGGTGCTGCCGCGGTATCGGTACTCACGGAGCAACGGTTTTTTCAGGGCAGCCTTGAGTATCTTGCCAGCATCAAAAACAGCATAGCGCTGCCGGTTTTGAGAAAAGACTTTATTTTCGATCCCTACCAACTCTATGAAGCACGTGCCTTTGGTGCTGACGCGGTGCTCTTGATCGTTGCCGCGCTGCATACAGAGCTGTTGCGGGAACTCATCGCCGTGGCACGCAGCCTTTCCCTTGCAGCACTGGTTGAAGTGCATACTGCTGCAGAACTTGCTGTAGCCGGTGATGCCGGTGCTCTGATTATTGGGATTAATAACAGAGACCTGCACACCTTTACCACTGACATCACCACAACGATTGACCTGTGTAGGCTGATTCCTGACCAAAACATTGTCGTGAGCGAGAGCGGTATCACCTCGCGGGCTGATATCCATCGCCTTATGCAGGCAGGGGTTGACGCATTCCTCATCGGCGAAGTACTGATGCGCGCACCGTCACCCGGTTTGAAATTACGGGAGCTGCTGAGCTCATAGCAAGCTTACTCCCTCTTGACGTACGGGAGACATTATGAAACGACCTGACGCAAAAGGACATTTTGGTGACTACGGGGGACGCTTTGTCTCAGAGACCTTGATGCCTGCACTGCTGGAACTCGAGGCAGCATATACCCATGTCCGCAAAGACCCTTCCTTCAAAAAGGAACTCACCCAGTTGCTGCGTGAATTTGTCGGAAGACCGACGCCGCTTTATTATGCAGAGCGTCTTTCAAAAAAATATGGCATCAGGATATACCTCAAACGGGAAGACCTCAACCACACCGGCGCTCACAAAATCAACAATACGATCGGACAGATTCTCCTTGCCCGGCGCATGAAAAAAACTCGCATCATTGCTGAAACCGGCGCAGGACAGCACGGTGTTGCAACCGCAACCGTTGCAGCACGATTCGGCATGCAGTGCGATATTTTCATGGGTTCGGAAGATGTAAAACGCCAGGCGCCCAATGTCTTTCGCATGAAACTGCTCGGTGCCCGGGTTATCCCGGTGACCTCCGGGTCCTGCACGCTCAAAGATGCTATGAATGAAGCCATGCGTGACTGGATCACCTATGTCCGAACCACCTTTTACATCATCGGATCCGTTGCGGGTCCACACCCGTATCCCGTCATGGTCAGGGACTTTCAAAAAATTATCGGTGAGGAGACCAAACGCCAGATCAAGCAGCACGAAGGAAGGCTTCCCGATATGATTGTTGCCTGCGTGGGCGGCGGCAGCAATGCAATCGGTATCTTTTATCCATTTCTCAATAACGAGGCAGTGCGTCTTGTCGGCGTTGAGGCAGCAGGCATCGGCATTGGACGGGGACCGCATTCCGCCTCATTGTGTGCCGGCAAACCGGGGGTGCTGCACGGTGCTAAAAGCTACCTTTTGCAGGACAGCGGCGGTCAAATTATGGTAGCGCATTCCATAGCACCCGGACTTGACTATCCGGGTGTCGGACCAGAGCACAGCTACTTAAAAGACACAGGCAGGGTCGCCTACACTGCGGTAACCGACGATGAAGCGCTTGCAGCATTCGCTGAACTGTCCCAGCTTGAAGGCATTATCCCGGCACTGGAAAGCGCGCATGCGCTTGCGTATGTAATAAAAAAAGCCCGCTCCATGAAAAAAAATACGATTGTGGTTGTCAATCTTTCTGGCCGCGGTGACAAAGACATACATATTGTCGCCGATAAAATGAGCATTACCCTATGAACGTGTGGTATACAAAATACTGAACTGAAGCGTAGGTAACGAGGGGAGACAGTGATCAATGAGCGGCAAACAGACTTTTTTCCGTTCACTGTTGACGAATTAACAATAATGGGACTTTTTCATGAGCCGTATTGCACAGACCTTTGATCAGTTGCGACGCAGGCGTGAACGGGCGTTGATAACCTATATCACTGCCGGTGATCCTGACATAAAAACAACGCATGAGATTCTGCGCTGTCTTATTGACAGTGGCGCCGATATGATCGAGCTTGGTATTCCGTTTTCCGATCCCATGGCTGACGGACCGACCATTCAGGCGGCATCGCAGCGCGCGCTGCGCCATCCGTTTTCGCTGCGCCGCATATTTGACCTCGTGCAGCAGGTACGCCGGCATTCTGAAATCCCCCTGATTCTGTTTGGCTACTATAACCCATTCTATCAATACGGACTGGAACGTGCCTGCCGCGAAGCTCAGAGCGTTGGCGTTGATGGGCTTTTGGTTGTTGACCTGCCGCCTGAAGAAGCACTGCCGCTGCACCGGGCAGCACGGACCCATAGTCTTGACACTATTTTCCTGCTTGCACCCACGAGCACTGCTGAACGCATGAAGCGTGTTGCCAGTATGGCGTCAGGATTTGTTTACTATGTCTCGGTCACTGGTGTTACCGGTGCCCGAGAACGTCTTGCTGAAGAGATGGATACCGCAGTCGCCCGTATCAGAAAATATACAACCCTGCCGGTTGGCATTGGGTTTGGTATCTCACAGCCAGCGCATGTCCGCTCACTGGCACCCTTTGCTGATGCGGTCATCGTCGGCAGCGCACTCATTAAAATTATAGAATCACGTCTCGGCAAACCTGATATGCTAAAACACCTGGCAACGTTTGTCCGCTCGCTGAAAAAAGCAACCACGTGGTAAATACCTGGGTAATGCAAAGGTTAGGAGCATGATGGAAAAGAAAATTGCTACACCCACTCACTCAGTGAACGCTCATCAGCCCTCGTGCCCGACTGAAGGGCAGTCGGCACCGTCAAATTTTATACGTGATATAATCACTACTGACCTCAAAGCCGGCAAACATGGCGGCCGTGTCCATACGAGGTTCCCTCCTGAGCCAAATGGCTACCTCCATATCGGTCATGCAAAATCAATCTGTTTGAATTTCGGCATCGCCCGGGATTACCATGGATTGTGCAACCTGCGCTTTGATGACACCAACCCCAGTAAAGAAGATGTCGAGTACGTCACTGCAATCATGGAGGATGTGCGCTGGCTCGGTTTTGACTGGGGTGACCGACTGTTTTATGCCTCTGACTACTTTGAACAGCTCTACCAGTATGCCGTTCAGCTCATCAAAAAAGGAAAAGCCTTTGTCTGCGATCTGAGCCCCGAGCAGGTACGGCAGTATCGGGGAACGCTGACCGAGCCCGGCACCAACAGTCCCTACCGCAACCGCTCGGTAGAGGAAAACCTTGATCTGTTTGCCCGCATGCGTGCAGGAGAGTTTCCTGATGGGTCACGAACACTGCGAGCAAAAATTGACATGGCTTCCCCAAACCTCAACATGCGGGATCCCGTGATGTACCGTATTCTCAGGACACCTCACCATCGAACCGGTACCACCTGGTGCATTTATCCGACCTATGACTATGCACACTGTGTTTCCGATGCTCTGGAGGGCATCACCCATTCTATCTGCACACTCGAATTTGAAGATCACCGACCGCTCTACGACTGGTTCTTGGATCAGCTTGCTACGCCCTGCCACCCGCAGCAGATTGAATTTGCCCGTCTCAACCTCACCTACACAATGATGAGCAAGAGAAAACTGCTTGAGCTTGTTGAAAAAAATATCGTACGCGGCTGGGATGACCCGCGGATGCCAACGCTTGCAGGCATGCGGCGCCGCGGCTATACTGCTGCGGCAATCCGTGCGTTTTGTGACCGTATTGGCGTTGCCAAGCGCGAAAGCACGGTTGATATTGCGCTGCTTGAACACTGCATCAGAGAGGACCTGAACAAGCATGCGCTCCGCGTGATGGCAGTGCTCAAACCGCTCAGAGTTGTCATAGACAATTACCCTGACAACCATACCGAAGAACTGACTGCCATCAACAATCCTGAAGACCTCTCAGCAGGCACGCGGCAGGTACCGTTCAGCAGAGAGTTGTACATTGAGCAAGACGATTTCATGGAAAATCCTCCCAAGGAATTTTACCGCCTTGCGCCCGGCAGAGAGGTGCGGCTGCGCTATGCCTACTTCATACGATGCATGAGCGTTGAAAAAGATCCGGCAACAGGAAAACCCGTGCTCCTGCACTGCACCTATGATCCTGCTACCCGCGGCGGCGACGCCCCTGACGGCAGAAAGGTCAAGGCAACACTACACTGGGTCTCAGCCCGGCATGCGCAGGAGGCTGAAGTGCGGCTGTACGAGCATCTGTTTACTACGCCTGATCCCGGATCGTATGAAGGTGCGATTGAGCATATCCTGAATCAGCACTCAATTGAAGTTCTCTCAAACTGCAAAGTCGAGCCAAGTCTTCTCAGTGCTGCCCCCGGTGACTGCTACCAGTTTGAACGGCTCGGATATTTCTGTGTTGACAAGGACACAACCTCAAACCGTCTTGTTTTTAACCGAACGGTTTCGCTCCGCGATGAATGGTCAAAAATTCAAAAAAAACAAAATAAATAACAAGGCACACCAAACCAGCGTGCACCAAAAACAGGGATCCGCACCCGATCATCAGAGATCAGAAACTATTGACCACGAACAGGGAGTGCAGGTGTCTAAGCGGGATGAGTTTCGGGCAGGTTATGTCTCGGTTGCAGGACTTCCCAATGTAGGAAAGTCAACTCTTGTCAATTGCCTTATCGGGCTGAAACTTGCCATTGTCAGTCCGCGTCCACAGACCACCCGAAGCGTTGTGAAAGGCATTCTCACCACGGAGCGCGCTCAAATTATTTTTTTTGATACTGCAGGACTGCATCGTCCTCAGGATAATCTCAGCACCTACATGGTTGCAGCAGCATCCACAACCTTTGCAGATGCCGATGTTCTCTATATCCTTGTTGAACCCCACCCTCCGACTAAGGCTGAGCATGACCTCATTGAACAGATGCGTGCTCTGAACAAACCTGTTTTTCTGGTTATCAATAAAATTGACACGGTGCAGAAAGTTCGTCTCCTGCCGGTAATGGACCAGTACCAGCGCCTCATGAACTTTCATGAAATGGTGCCGGTCTCTGCCCGTACTGGCGATAATAGTGACCGGCTGCTTGACCTGACCATTGCCTATCTGCCAAAATCGCCACCACTCTACCCTCCGGATATTGTGTCAGATCAAATTGAGCGGGACTTTGTCGCCGAGTTCATTCGGGAAAAAATCTATACCAATACCCACGACGAAATACCCTACAGCAGCGCCGTGGTGGTTGACGACATGCAGGAACGTCCGCGCGGTGGCGCCTACATCAGAGCTTCGGTCTACCTTGAAAAAGAGTCCCAGAAAGGTATCGTGATTGGCAAAAACGCTTCGATGATAAAAAAGATTGGACAGGAAGCACGCTCAGCAATTGAAAACTTTCTTGGCTATCCTGTGTATCTCGATCTGCAGGTGAAAGTTGAAAAAAACTGGAGGAAAAAAGAATCAGCGCTTAAAAAGCTTGGCTATACGCTGCGTCGCAAATAAGAGGAGCAGGTGCGCATGCCCTGCTGATCAACCCTTACCTTTTATCTGCAAATCCTGAAGCACTTGAGCAACTGCTGCCTCTGACACAACGCCAATGCGCACCACTTTACGACGAGACACACTCCCCCCCACAATGCTCACCGAACGCCGGGGCACGCCGAATTCCTTGGCAAGAAGCCAACAGCACTCCTCATTTGCTGCTCCGTCAACCGGAGCCTTGGTCAGCTTTACTTTGAGGGCATGATCGTGAATGCCAACGACTTCACTTCGTGATGACCGTGGCACCACCACAACCGAAATCTCGATGCCTTCAGCACAGGAACGATACAGGGGGGGAGGACTCATTGCTGCTGATCGCCGCACTCAAGCAGCTTCAAGTGGGTTTCAATGAGCGTCCGCAGAGCTGCCTGAAAATGATATTTTCGTTGTACCAGCAGATTGAGTTCTTCTTGAATCTGCGCACGCTCTTTGGCTGCCTCATCCTTCATCCGCAGAATCTCAGCCCGTGCATCATCAATCAGTTTCTGGGCTTCGGCTTGAGCTTTTTCTTGTAACACGCCGAGTTTCTCATACACATCGGCACTTTTCTTCTGAATCTCGGTCATCATGCGCTCAGATTCCTTGCGCGCGTCATCTAAGACCTTGCGCGCCTGCTGAAGTGCCTGCTCTTTGATGGCATCTGCTTCAGTATGAGACGCTGCAGCCTTCTGTTGCGCCTGCTGGATAAGGTGCTCAGCGTCGTGACGCGCTTTGTCGAGAATCGCTGCGCCTTCAGCTTCAGCCTTGCTTTTGTAACTCTCCATTTCCTGCCGTTGCTGGCGTATTGTCTCATGTGCCTCAGCAAGGATTCGCTCGGCTTCCTCACGGGCATCGCGCACCAGACGTTCAGCTTCGGTAGTTGCCTTTACTTTCACATCATCCACAATACGCTGCACATTCATGAGTGCAGCATTGATACTTTCTTCTTTTTTTCGAAATGTCTCAAGCTCACGCTTGAGGGCACTGCATTCCTCTTGGTGCATCATGCAGTCACGATGTAACCGGTCAACCTCGCGGGCGACAACCTCGAGAAAGGAATCCACATCATGCACGTCATAGCCCCGAAAACGCACAGCAAATTTTTGCTGCAGGATATCAGCAGCGGTCAAACTCAAGCCGTGGGGATCGGTATCATGCTCAGAGAGTAGTGGTGTCGGTGTTGTCATAATCACTGTAACCTCACTGCTATTTGTTGCATGGTTGGCACAAGAAAATTATCAAGAAAAACAATGAGAATGAAAACTACGATCGGTGACAGATCAATACCGGGCAGGGGCATCGGCAGTATCTGTCTGATGCGATAAAGCACCGGCTCAGTCACCGCATATAAAAAACGAACAATTGGGTTGTACGGATCCGGATTCACCCACGACAGGAGAGCGCGGGCAATCACAATCCACATATAAATATTCAATACATAATGAACAACCATTGCCAGTGCCATGAGAAAATTGCCAATGATAAACACTGCATACCTCCCGGTGCTGCGTTTGTGATCCTGTTTTGTGCCCTTGGTGAGCAACTATAATAAAAACCTGTCAAGAAAGCCACGAAACTTTTTCTTCACCGCTATTTTTCACTCCTCACAACTTCAACTTCTCTTCTGCCGTCTGACCTCTGTCTCCTGTCTCCTATCCTGTTATCTTTAGTGCTTTTTGTTTCTTTCAAACAGAAATTTCAACCCTTCAAGTGTCAAATCTGGCTCTAAGGAATCCAGCATCCTGCTATGCTGTGCCACAAAAACAGACCGTCCACCGGTTGCAATTACATAGAGTGGCTGCGCTATGTGGTTTTTGAACATGGTAATCATGCCCTCAACCAAGCAGATATAACCTGCAACAATACCCGACTGCAGGCTTTCAACAGTGTTTTTCCCCAGCACAGTGCCATTCCATTCAAGCGTTACGCTGGGAAGCTGTGCGGTGCCCTGGCTAAGACCATCGCGCATCATTGCAATACCCGGAGCAATTGCCCCTCCTTCATATCGTCCCTGTGCGGAAACATAATCAAAGGTTGTTGCAGTGCCTGCATCAACAACCAGCACGGCACGATGGTATTTTGCAAATGCTGCTGCAGCATTCACGATCCTGTCAGCACCCAGTGTCAGCGGAGTCATGTAGGAAATGTAAATGCCACAATCTATGTCCGCACTGACAACAAACGGTTCTTTCCTTATGCACTGGCGGCAGGCATCGTGGAAAGCAGCAAGCACAGCAGGCACCACACTGGTAATCGCAACACCATGTACGTCATCTGGACGGTGCCCAGTCAAAGACAAAAAATCCTGAAGCAGCTCACAACACGCCGTGCTCGTGGAGCACTCTTTGGTTTCAAAACGCCGCGTATGCCCAAGCCGTTCACCCTCAAAAATTCCACAAACAGTGTTTGTGTTCCCGATATCAATCACAACCAGCAATTCATGTCCAACCATACAAACCTGTCATGCCGGGGTCTGATAAAAAATGCTCGTCTTAATGGTGATCGTTTAGAACAGCGCTGATTGCTTTATTTTGTCCTGATGCTGCGCAACAAAATCATCAATGATTTTTTTCTGTTCAGGGGTCATCTTGGTAAATTGAATACCCATGCCGCACGGGAACGCGGTGTTTTTACCACGTGGATTAGTCCACACAACGCAACCCTGAATTTCCATGGGTTCTGCCTGTCCGGGCAACCGAATCAGCAGGGTTACGGTCGTATCAATGGGGAGTGGTTTGTCTGTTTTTAAAAACAAGCCCCCATTGCTCACGTTGAGCATATAGGAGCGTATGAATGCCCCTGATTCCTTGAACAATATATCAATTTTTGTTTCACACCGAGGGCTTGTGCGCTGCTCTTCCACCCACTGTTCCTTTCCCTAAGGTCAAGCATCAGGGCGCTGCCGCACCTGATACAGTTGCCGCATAAGTCTAATCTCCTCACGGCTGATGCCGCTTTGGCGGTGTATGTCCTCGTCAGCAGCACCCTGTTCAATAAGCGTAATTGCACGTTGGTAGGGCTCGGTTGAAGCCACTGGTTCGTCGTGCTGGCGGTCAAGCACTGTTGCCATCTCTTCAGCCCGTGCAATGGAAGCAGCAAGCCGCTTCCCCTTTGCGTCAAGTCGCTGGAGGAGCCGGGTAAGCTCCTTCATAGTCTCATCAAAGCGGGTACTCAATTCATCAGTCAAACGCACTGAATCAGCAAGTGTTTTTTGTAATGACCGTTCTAGGTCTCGTATCTGACAAATATCGCCAACACGGGTGCGCTGCTTGCCCACGCGAATACACAGAACAAGGAGCACGACAATGACCGCAACATCCAGAGCGCAGGTTATGAGTGGCTGCAGCACGCTTATCTGTTCCATGAACATAAAAAAGTATCTACCCACTGCCGGAGCACAACGCTCAGGCGATTATGTTAATAATTTCACCCGACGATCCTGCATCAGCTTCTGGTTCATGCGTCGTGTCGTGGTGCGTGCGTGGCTGCGACCGTCGGTGTTTTTTTTGGTTCCTCTCGTTCACCCGGGTATCTGGGGATGACTGCGACTTGATGACAACATGCTTGTTCTGGACATTCTTTTGCTCCAGTGCAATGCCCGCGTACTGCTGATAAACAGCCTGATGCTCCTGCGTGACGCGGTGCAACTTTTCAATCAGTGCGCTGTGGGTAATACCCTGCTGATGCTCAATAAGCCCTGCCATTGCGGTGCACTCTTAGAGAAGGAATGCTCTGCCCAACACAGTTGATCTCTGACACCTGCGTGCTCATCCTGATACTGTGATGAGCGGCAGCACGATCGTCATCGTTGTGTTCCCGGGCGTGCTGGAAAGCTCAAACCGAGCCCGGTATGGTGCGAGCAACCGTGCAACACGCTGCAGTCCACGTTCATCAGGTGAAGCTGTCGGCTGCGGTGCCTGAAGCTGTGCGCGCAGTGTTTGCTGAAGTTCAGGGTCAATGCCACAGCCGGTATCATGAATCTCGATACGTATCGTCGGTCCATCAGCATATGCCCGGACAGTCAGTTTTTTTTCTGGTGTTTCCTGAAGTGCAGAGAGACTATTATCAATGATTTCAAGAAAACTATGTGAAAAATGGTGCGCAACACCCTCCAGCACCGGGAGCGGTTCCTGAATATCAATCTGTTTTGTGACGTTGTGCTTGAAAAACATATCAGCCATTAAAAAATCAAGCTCCTCGTGCAAGAGCTGGTCAATTCTCAGCGGCTGCCGTTCATGGGTCTCGGCACTCATCGTTTTTCTCATCGCGTTCTTTATAATCGCAGAAACCTTTGCACTGTTTTCAAGGATCAGTTTCACATCGTTCAGACAGCGGTCGAGATCTTCGACGGAAAGCATGTTGCTTCCTGCTGCTTTTATCTTACCGAGTCTGAGCTGCAACATTTCTGCCCTGCCCATAACTGCTGCCAAGGGCGTGTTTATGTTATGGGCTACCCCTTTCAAGCAGGAACCGATAAAAGCAAGGCAGCGGCACTGATCTTCACTATAGTGGCGTAACATGGCACAAGCTCTCTTTCATCCCCTGCGTACAATGTTTACAACACCATCAGGCGAAGAAAACCGACATTCAAAATGTACTCTCCGCCTAAAATGGTATTTAAAAGTTTCTGCAGTTCCGTGCGAATACGCTCCTGTCCGTCCTGTGCGCTGAGGACTGCACTATCTGTCTGTTGGATCATGGTATAGATTGTCAGCCGCAGACGCTCTCGCTGCTGCTGGATGGCGGACGCTGCATCCCTACGTGCAGAGAGCAGGAGGCTGAAACGTACAAATCCCTGCGTACCGCCCTGGAGGGGTACCACAAAAGGTTCAAGTTCAACCTCAATTGTCTGTGATTCTGTTTGATTCTCGGAACTCTCCGCCAGCTCCACGACCTGCTCCTGCTCCACCATAGCCTCTTCCTCGTGCGCTGGTGCCGGTTTCAGCAGCAGACGCACGGCAAACCAACCGGCGAAGGCAAGCAGGATGAATACGGCTACAGCACTACCAGTCACCGCAATTTTAGAAAATGGCAGCTTCGTGAACCGCGAAAAATCAAAACGCACTGCCGCTGCGTGAGGCTTCTCAGCTTCGTGCGGTTCAGGTGGAGCAGCCGACAGATGCTGTGGAACCTCGAGCTCCTGAGCAGCGTCCTCCTGTGGGATACCCTCCTTATCAAGCGTTACTTTTTCATCAGGAGCTGTTTCGTCAAGCTCCTGAAGCATATCTGCAGGAAGCACGTCCTCAGCATCAAGGGTTGCTTTCTCATCAGGGGCTACAGCTGCAGCCTGATCCGCATCTTTTTGCGCTGACCCAGACTCGGGTGCTGTCTGCGGCAGGATATTGTCGCTGTCAAGTCTTGCTTTGGATACCGTCTTGTCCTGTGCATCTGGCATAACACGCGCTTATCAAGACGCTGTACTGCCGCCTAAAGCGTCGCACAGCTTACCCCGAAGCCGCAGGAGTGCTTTGGTATGAAGCTGCGAAATTCTGGATTCAGTCAACTGCATGATATGACTGATTTCCTTCATGGTCAGTTCTTCATAATAATAGAGCGATACAACCATCCGTTCCTTGTCAGGTAATGCAGTAATGGCATCAGCGACAATATCACGTATTTCACTGGTCTTCAAGAGCGCCAGTGGTGTGAGAGCATCTGAATCAGTCAGACAGTCAATCAGTTTCAGGTTGGCATCATCTTGGGAGGACAGCATCTCGAGGCTCAGCAGGGTAATACCGCTGGCTTGGGAGAGCAGATCCTGAAGTTTTTCCAAATCAATGTGCAGTGCTTCAGCAACTTCTTCATCAGTCGCGGGTCGGTTGTTTTTTTTCTCAAGCTCAGCGTAGGTCCGCTCAAGCGTGGTAATGGTTCGGCGCACGGAACGGGGAACCCAGTCCATGTCCCGCAAACTGTCCAGAATTGCACCGCGAATACGAAATTCCGCATAGGTTTTAAACAGAACGCCTTTTGAGGAATCGAATTTATCAATCGCATCTATTAACCCAACGATCCCTGCATGGACAATGTCGTTGAGATCTATGTGGGGCGGCAAACGCACGGCAATACGTCCGGCAATGTATTTTATAAAAGGGGTATAGTGAAGGATGAGCGCTTCGCGGTCTTGCGCGTCACCCGGCAGCAGGTGCTCAACCGCCCACGACCGTGCAGTGGCTAGTGAAGCAGCGTTCGCAGGAATCTGGTCATGTGCTTTCTTTTTTAAAAGCATACTGCACCACAGTCTGCAGCTCTACGGAGGGGATGACGTTAAAAGGTTGTTCCAAAAAAATCCGATATTGCCGGTAGGTGCCTGTGCCGGTTGATGGTCAAGCAGCCGTCGTGCCAGCCGCGCAAAACAGAGGCTCGCTGCGGACTGCGGATACTGCATCGTCACCAGTTTCTGGCTGCGTACTGCCCGCGGTACATGCTCATCAAGGACAATAGCGCCTAAATAATCGAGTGACACATTGAGAAATTCGGCTGCAACAGAACTCAAATTTTGGTACACACCCTGTGCTTCATGTTCATCTTTTACCTGATTGATGATAAGCGAAAATCTTTTTTCTGCATACGTACGTGCCATAACCTTAATGAGTGCATAGGCATCGGTTATGGATGTAGGTTCAGGCGTGACCACGACAAGCTTCTCCTGTGCCGCCATGTTAAAATACATAACGTTTGAAGAAATACCGGCTCCAGTGTCAATGATCAGCATATCAAGTTTGCGTCCCAGCGTTGAGAACTCATCAAGGAGCAAAAGCTTTTGCTCTTGCGTCAACTGCGCAAGCTCTTGGACACCCGAACTTGCAGGTAAAATCTTCATCCCCCCGGGCCCCGGGACAATGATATCCACCAGTCGTTTCTCGCCACGGAATACATGCTGAAAGTTATATTGAGGCGCAATCCCCAGCAGCACGTCAATATTGGCAAGCCCCATGTCTGCATCAAGAATAAACACGCGATTCCCAAGTTTGCTGAGCACATACCCGAGATTTGAAGCGATATTGGTTTTACCAACCCCACCCTTGCCACTGGTAATAGAAATTACCCGCGGGACCTTTGCGCTGTTCATTGCTTGCGTATGTGCATCGTCGCGTTTCATGCTCCTCAGTGTCGCTGCCTGATCCATTTTCTGTTTCAAACAAACCTCCCTCAGTTCATTCCTTTACCTCGCTCAGACTGCTGCCAGTGACTGTTCGCCGTACCCCTCCAGCATAAGCTCAGCCAACAGCGGGGTGCTGGCTGGTACGATGTCTTCAGGCACCCGCTGTCCATTGGTCACATAGGATATCGGTATCCCTGTTGCGGCAAGGATATCATACAAATGCCCGCAGCGAATACTTTCATCAATCTTGGTAATAATAATGCAATTGACCCGGTTCTGCAAAAAACATCTGACCGTTGCCTGCACAACCTCCGGTGTTGTCGTCGCACTCAGCAACAGATGCGTTTCAATCTCTGCATGACGACCAAGCCAGTTCCCAAGTGCTGCCATATGGTGTGCATCTCTGCAATTCCTTCCTGCAGTGTCAATAAGCACCAGGTCGGCATCTTCACATCGTTGCAGCTCGCGATCGAAATCCTCCACCGTTGCAGCAACCATGACCGGCAGATTCATAATTTTTCCATAGAGCTTGAGCTGCTCAGCTGCCGCGATACGATAGGTATCAATCGTAATGATCTTCACGGTCATATCGCGGCGGTATGCAAACTGCGCTGCAACCTTGGCAAGCGTTGTCGTCTTCCCAACCCCTGTCGGTCCAATAAAGGCGACCTTCTTTTTCTTACCCCGCCTCACCTCGAGAGGCCCGGCAATCGCAAGATGTTTGCCAATAGACTTTTGCAGAACAATTTTAAAGGGAACCTCACCCGATGCCGCAGCATGGGCTGCAGCTGCTTCGCCGATCAAGTAACCAGCCGCGGCTTGGGTGAAACCCGATAGTAGCATATTTTGAAACCAGGGGGAATACCTTGTTGCTGCCCACGTATGCGAGACATCCTGAACCCCATACCGGGGCTCAGTCGCCGCTTTTGTTGACGGTTCTCCGGGCGACTTCGTGCGCTGGTTGATGAGCGAATTCAGTGTCCCCGAAAAAGCTGCGTGCATGGCTTCCGACGAATCGTGCACATGCCGCTCAACTGCCGCAGTTACCTCCACCCACGTTCCCTCCCGACCACCGTTGTGCGCCTGTCCGCACCGGGTACGCAGATCAAAAATAACCGCATCATCGCCAAGCTCGGATTTAATCCGTTGCAGGGCTTCATTGATGGTTGGGGCTTCAAATTTTTTAAGCTGCATTGCTCAACGATATCATGCCCAGCGATTTGATGGGTACTTTGGTATCTACCTCAGTATGCGAGAGTACCGCAATCTGCGGGATAAACCGCTCAAGCAGTTTTTTTACATTACTTCTGATCGTTGGGGAGCACAGGAGCACAGGCATCGCCTGCTTTTCTTCAAAACGCTTCAGAGCCACTTCTATCTTTTTGATAAGTTGCTGCGCTGTTGCTGGATCAATGGAGAGAAATGATTCCCGGTCGGTATGCTGCACCGAACTGCTCAAAGCATCTTCAAGGCTTGGATCTAAGGTGAGTAAATACAGATTACCGTCATCAGCCACATACTGTCGGGTGATATGCCGACCGAGTGCCTGACGTACATATTCGGTCAAAATATCAATATTTTTGGTGCTCGGCGCATAATCGGCAAGCACTTCAAGAATGGTAACCAAATTGCGGATTGACACCCGTTCGCGCAAAAGATTCTGGATGATTTTCTGGACAGTGCCGAGCGACAGCAATCCGGGCACCAGCTCATCAACCAGCTTCGGGTTCTTTTCAGCAACCTTATTTAAAAGTGCCTGCACCTCCTGCCGCCCGATAATCTCATGAATATGTGTTTTTAAGAGCTCAGAGATATGGGTTCCCAGTACAGTTGACGGATCAACGACTGTATAGCCAAGCATCTGGGCTTTCTCCCGTTTATCCGCAGAAATCCAGAGCGCTGCAAGCCCAAATGCAGGCTCACGGGTAGGAATACCTTCAACCTTCTGCTCGACAATCCCTGTTTCCATAGCAAGGTAGTGGTCGGGCAAAATCTCACCACGGGCTATTTCAATACCCCGTAACAAAAACACGTATTGATTGGGTGCAAGTTTAAGGTTATCCCGGATATGGATCGGTGGCACCACAACCCCCATCTCCAGTGCAAACTGCCGCCGGATTGAGCGTATCTTGTCCAAAAGATCTCCGCCTTGCGAGCGATCAACAAGCGGAATCAGCCCATACCCCACTTCAAGTTCAAGGTCATCAATGGCGAGCAAGGCATCAACATTTTCCATGCTCTGCGCTGGTTTTTCAGTCTTTTGCGGGACAGGAGCAGTTGCCTTTTCAGCTTGCTGCAGAGAATAGGCAAGGAAACCGGCAAAAGCTGCAAGGATGAAAAACGGAATGGTCGGCAGTCCGGGCACCATGCCGAAAAAAGCAAGCACCCCGGCAGCGGTACCAAAAGCACGGGGATGCACCGCAAGCTCCGTAATCATCTGGGTGCCCATGTGTCCTTCGGATGCCGCACGGGAAACAATGATACCGGCTGCAGTGGAAATAATCAGCGCAGGAATCGCACTGACCAGCCCGTCGCCAATCGTTAAAATGGTATACGTCTTTGCCGCATCAGCAAGTGTCATGCCCTTCTGTAAAACACCGATTACCAAACCGCCAATGATGTTCACAAAGGTTATGATCATGCCGGCAGTAACATCACCACGGACGAATTTACTTGCACCATCCATGGCACCGTAAAAATCAGCTTCGCGCTGCAGCCGCTGACGCTTTGTTTTTGCCTCTTCTTCAGTAATCAATCCGTTGTTGAGGTCAGCGTCAATGCTCATCTGTTTGCCGGGCATTGCATCCAATGTGAACCGCGCTGCAACCTCTGCGATGCGTCCTGAGCCCTTGGTAATGACAACAAAATTGATGATAATTAAAATAGCGAACACAACCGCACCGACGACATAGTTGCCCCCAACCACAAAACTGCCAAATGCCTTAATAACCTGTCCGGCAGCATCAACCCCTTGGTCCCCATTAAGCAGAATAAGCCGTGTTGAAGAAATATTCAGTGCAAGGCGGAACAAGGTGCTGATCAGCAGGAACGAGGGAAATACCGAGATATTGATTGCCTCAACGACATACATGCTCACCAAAATCATGATTACCGAAACCGTGATATTACAGGACAGCAGAATATCAAGTAACCACGTCGGCAGCGGAATAATCATGATCGTAAGGATACCGATCACGCACAGCGACATCGCAATGTCGCTATTTTTTACCAGCGCCGCGAGTTTCGTTTCTCGGTTCACTACGGTTTCCATAATACATCCTTAAGACCGGTCAGGCAGCCATACCATCCGGCAGTCACAATCCTTTTATGCGGCACGCTGTCGACGCGTATAGACATAGGCAAGCACTTCAGCAACAGCTTTATACAGGGTTTCTGGTATGGTCTGACCGACCTCAACCATTTTGTAGAGCGATTGCGCCAGGGGCTTGTTTTCGACAATCGGAACGCCGTGCTCACGCGCAATCTGTTTTATTCGTTCGGCAATCAAACGCGCACCCTTGGCAACAACCTGGGGCGCATCCATGCGCGTTCGGTCATACTGCAGAGCAACCGCGACATGGACTGGGTTGGTGACAACCACATCTGCCTTGGGAACCTTGTCGAGCATAATTTTCCGAAGCAACGCAAGCTGTTTGCTGCGGATTTTCGATTTGACAAGCGGATCACCTTCAGTCTGCCTGAATTCGTCTTTCACTTCCTCTCTGGTCATCATGAGATCCCGCTTGAATTTCCATTTCTGGAACACAAGATCCACGATCGCAAGCAGCACAAAAAGAATCCCTACGTACAATAAAATGCGGAGCATCAGCATACCGATATACTGCAAAATATCCTGTGGTCCCATATCCATGACCAGGGGAAGCCGTTCAAGCTCAGCGGCAATGATAAGGTAGGGCACAATGCTGATCACAATGAGCTTGACCAGCGCCTTCCCGAGCTCAAGGATTCGCTGCAGGCTGACAAGACTTTTCAATCCGTTTATCGGATTGAGTTTGTTAAATTTTGGTCGCAAAGGAGCGGTAGAAAACAGAAAACCAAACTGGATGACATTGGAGAGGATTCCAACAATAAGCAACAGAAGCAAAAAAGGTCCTGCAAGCGTAAACATATCCATGAGCATGTTCTGCAATAAGTCTGATGCAATTCCGGTCGTTAACTGCACCTCAGACAGGAGTGCAAACATCCGGCGTAGTGCTTCCATCATACCGTCAACCATCACGCGGCTACCGAGACTAAAGTAGAGCACAGCAGCCAGAAGCCCCGCAACAAAGTTTATTTCCTGACTTTTCGACACCTGCCCTTCACTGCGGGCTTTGCTCAAACGTCTGCCAGTAGGTTGTTCTGTCTTTTCCTGTCCATCCGGTGTTTCAGCCATAAACGTCTCCGTGTCGCAGCACGATGCCTAGAGGGCTTTTCCAAGCCGCATGAGCTGCGCAATATACGGGCCAAGATTTCCAAAAGCCTTTTGTAAAACAAAACAAAACATTGGCAGCGTCAATCCAACCATGAACAGTCCTGCTGCTATCTTCAACGGAAAGGACAAAATGAATATATGCATCTGCGGAGCTGCCCGGTTCAAAATCCCCATTGCGCAGTCACACAGCAGAAGTACCGCGATAACCGGTGCCGCAAGTTTGATGGCAATGCTGAACATGCTTCCCGAGAGCGTTGCTATATTTGATACCAGCGGTGCAGACAAACGACACTCCAGGAGCGGAATCTGCTGGTAACTGAGCGCAATCGCCTTAAAGAACCAGTGGTGCAAGTTCAGCCCAAGAAACAGCATAATGGCAAAAAGGTTTTGCAGCTGCGCTATGACTGAAAAATTTTCACCGGTTACCGGGTCAAGCACATTCACAATCCCAAACCCCATCTGGAATCCCGCAAGCTGTCCGCCGATCTGCACTGCTTCAAAAAAAATCCGTGCCGTAAACCCAATGGCGATCCCCACCAGTATTTCAGCAACCATTGCCGGTACCAGCACAAACATAGTGCCGCTGCCAAGCTGCGGCGGCACCGCAACTGTTGGATACACACACCATGCAATGGTGAGGGCAAGCCCAATTTTAGCCATGACGGGTAAATCCCTGCTGCCAAATATCGGCGTAGCAAACAAGATTGCACCAGCACGGATGAAAATCAGCAGGTAGGTTTCAATGTGTTCAAGAGACACAGGAATCGTCATTCTTTCTCCCAACGCACTGCCGGTGCTTGCAGTGCTCAGCCAATATAAAAGGGAATATTTGTGTAAAGACGCACGGTAAAGTCAATCAGCATGCGCATGATCCAGGGCAAAAAAAGCAAAAGCGCCACCATAACGGCAATGATTTTAGGCACAAAGGTCAAGGTCATCTCGTGGATCTGCGTTGCAGCCTGGAAAATGGCAATCACAATACCGACAATGCTGCCCAGCACCAGCATCGGCGCACCCACGATCAGTACCATCCAGATTGTTTCCTTGCCAATGCTGACAATAAAATCAGGTGTCATAGGGCTTCCTCCGTGGAGCCTCAGTGAAAACTTTTCAGCACTGATGCAATCAAAAGGTTCCACCCATCAACCAGAACAAACAACAGTATTTTGAACGGCAATGAAATCATCACCGGTGGAAGCATCATCATACCCATTGACAGCAGCACACACGCAACGACCATGTCAATGACCAGAAAGGGGATGTACAACAGAAAGCCAACGGAAAACGCCGTAGACACCTCACTAATCATAAACGCCGGAATAATGGTCGTGAGCGGTATATCATCCGGAGTGCGGGGTCGCTCCCCTTTGGTCAAGGAAACCAGTAAACCGAGGTCTTTTTCCTTGGTTTGCTTGAGCATAAACTGTCGTAGGGGGATGGCTGCCTTCCCCAGTGCATCTGATAACGAGAGCTGCTCTTGCAGATAGGGCTGGAGGGCTGTCTCGTTGATTTGCTGCCATACGGGCGACATAATATAAAATGTCAGAAACAGTGCCATGCCGATAAGGATTTGATTTGACGGCATCTGTTGCGTGTTGAGGGCATGGCGGAGAAAAGAAAAAATAATAATAATCCGGGTAAATGAAGTCATCATAATGAGAATTGACGGAGCAAGGGCTAAAACCGTTAGAATCAGGGCGATCTGTAAGGTTTTTGCAACTTCCTGGGGTTCATCAGAGTCCCCGATACCAATCTGAATCGTTGGGACCGGCACTGCTTGGGCTGCCGGCACCGTAATCGTAGAGGGCACAATGCCGATACAGAAAACAATCAGAAAGAGAAGAGCCTTCCATTTCATACAATTACTCACCGATTCGGTGTGTGCTGAACTTTCCGAGCGCACGTGCAAGCCAGTTTTTTTGTTGTGGAGCTTCCTGCGCGCATCTCAGGTGAGACTCAGGTTCTGCACGCATAGCATGGTCAAGCACTGAGGAGAAATGATTCGGCAGCACGTCCGATGCTGGGTCTGCCGACAGACTTGCTCGCTCAATTTTGGTTAACAAGGTTATCGTCTGTTGGGTCAATCCGATCAGCAGCACGTCACGACCTGCCTGGATCAGAGCAAGTGACTGTTTTGGCCCAAGGTATGCGGTCTCAAGAATGCGAATGCTTCTGCGCGCACCCAACAGCGGTCGCTGGAGTAGGCTGAATTTTTTAAGCGCTGCTGCAACAACCAGCAGGAGTCCAATTACACAGGCAAGCACTGCTACCATACGCACAAACGCAGCGATAAAATCTGGTTGTGCGGCACTGTCAGCAACGCTCCCTGCAGCTTGTGCCAGTGCAATGCCACCCCATAACCTGCTCAGCGCTTCGGTCAGCATGCCATCCTATCCTAACTTCTCAATCCGTTCTTTCGGACTGATGACATCAGTCAGGCGAATCCCGAATTTTTCATTGACCACCACGACCTCACCTTTGGCGATCAGCTTCTGATTCACCAGAATTTCAAGCGGCTCTCCAGCCATCTTGTTTAGTTCAATGATTGAGCCGCGCCCCAGTTGCAGCAAATCATAAATTGGCATGGTCGTGCGGCCCAGTTCCACGGTCACTTCAAGTGGAATGTCGAGGATAAAATCAAGGTTGTTTGGCGCAGCAACCACGCCGGTTTTTTTCAGCTCAGTGAACTCCGCCGGCTTTTTAAGCTCATCCGTCGCGCCCGCCCCTGCCTTTTTCTTGTCACCCTCACCAGAGATGTCTTCCCATGAAATATCCTCAAGACTTTCGTCCGAACCGTCACCGGTAGTAAACAGATCGTCATCCGAAGGCTCTTTTGCCATAGCGGATTACCTCCTCTCGATTAAATTGGTTATCTGGACCGCGTTATTGCCGTGGAAAGTACCCGGCTGTCCCCGGTACTTCGGTATGCCTTCGACCAGCACCTCAAGGTCATCAGCGACAAACCGGTTCAGCGGGATAATGTCGCCAACCGAAAGCGAGAGCAATTCTCTGCCTTTCAGCTGCGTCTTGCCGAGGACCACCTTGATATCAACCGGAACGCTCTGGAGCTCACGCCGCATTATTTTGTTCCAAAACGGATCTTTGGAAACATCCTCAAGATGATAGTCTCCCATCAATTTTTCCTTGATCGGTTCAAGGTTGGAAAAGGGAATGCACATGGTGATGATGCCCGATACATTTTCAATTTCTATGGTAAAGGTGATACTGATACACAAATCATTCGGCGGCACCACCATAGCGAACTGAGGGTTAACCTCCGAGCGCACATAGTCGCATCTGACCGATACAAACGATTCCCATGCCTTCCCCCAGTCTTCGAGAATTGCCCGGGCAATCTTCTTGATCACCGTGTTTTCGATCGAGGTAAATTCACGCCCCTCAACCTTGGTTCTGTCCACCCCCTTGCCGCCGAACAGTACATCAACAAAATAAAAAACCAGTACTGAATCAATCAGAAGAATGTTGTAGCCCCGGAGCGGTTCCATGCTGAAAATATTGATGTTTGACGGTACTGGTATTTCTTTAAGAAACTCGTCAAACCGTTTGACATCAGTTGCATCAAAAGAAACCTCAGCCAGCTTTCTGATCGTGTTTGAAAGAGTGATGCGAAAGGTGCGTGAGAATTTATCGGTTATGACGACAAGTTTTGGCAGTTTGACAGCTTTATCCGGTTTGGTGAGGTCATAGAGGACCGGTTGCCCTTCTTCCTCGGGCATAACCCCCTGCTCGGTCTCTATTTCTCCACCGGTTATGCCTTTGAGAAGCGCATCAACTTCATGCTGGCTTAAAATCTGGCTCATAGAAACTCCCTACCGCCCTTACTGAACAACAAAACTGGTGAAATAAATGTTCATCACCTTGCCTGACTTCAGAATCATGTTAATACGTTTGAGCAGCTCGTCTTTGAGGCGTAATTTCCCTTTATTGTCAGCAATCGAATCAGGGGTCTGCTCTGAAAGTACCATAAGGATGGTATCTTTAATCATTGGCAATTTGCCCTCCAGTTCTGACTCGACCCCTTTGTCGCCGCTCAGCTCAAGTGCCACATCAACCTTGAGATAGGTACGACTGCCACCAGCTAAGTTCACAATAAAAGACGGCTCAATAGCCTTCACGTGAGCGCTGCCTTCCTTTTTCCCTGACGAGCCGCCGTGTCCACCCTTTTCTTTTGCTGGTTCATGTTGTTTTTCCTCTTTTCCTTCTTCAGCCTTGGATGATGCAGTAGGTTTCCCTTTGAGCATCATATAGGTCACTGCGCCGCCACCACCGATGGCAAGTCCGGCAACAACAATGATAATGATGAGCAAAAGCGGCGGTTTTTTCTTCTCCGGTTTTGCAGCGGGTTGTTCGGTTTTTTCTTCAGCTTTCTCATCTGCCATGGTATGACCCTCCGGGATTCTATTGTGAACTAAAAACGGCGCAGAAAAACAATCTCAACACGACGATTAAGCTCGCGGTGTTGCGGTGTATCATTGGGTGCAACCGGTACACAATCAGCATATCCTGAAACCCCGATCCGTTCCGGACGGATACCGTGCCGGTCAATAAGGTACTGTGCCACACTGACTGACCGCGCAACAGCAAGTTCCCAGTTTGAAGCATACGTCCTGGTGACCACCGGCAGTGCATCAGTATGCCCCTCGATCAGCACCTGCAGGTCCGTTCGTGTAAGCGCTGCAGCCACTGCATCAAGTATCCGGTGTGCCCGCTCGGTTACGGTCGCATCCCCTGTCTTGAAAAGAAGCTCTCCGGGCAACCGCAATACAACCCCGCGCCGCTGCTTGAGCACCACGATGCCCGGTTCATAGTATTGGTCATCAACAATACCGGGGTACTTTTGTTGCGTTCCCAGTGGTTGGTTTGAATCAAACCGATCTCCCCCCTCCTCAACCAATCGCACATTAAAAATATCCCGCAACGCCAGCGCAATTGCAGTGAGTGAGGGATCATCGGCATCACGTGCTCCAGTACTGCGCTGCGCCGCCGGTGAAGTTCTGGAGGTGAATTTCGGCGTCTGAATCAGCGCGGGCACGCCTTCGGAACCTGAGGTGAGCGCCTTGGTGAGCCTCGTGCCGCCAAGAGCAGTTGCCATTTCCTGATGCACATCCTTCAACGAACCAACATCAAGTGAGCTCATGCTCAAAACAAGGACAAAAAACGTCAACATGAGGGTCATAATATCATTAAACGTCAGTGCCCAACGTTCCCCTGTCTCGAAAGGTTCGTCTGTCCTCTTTCGTTTTACCCCTGAGAGCATGATGTTTCCCTGCGCTGCGCGCGTAAATCCCAAACCTTAAAACTGGGGGGTACGCTGTTGGTTATGCCACCACGTTTTGAAAAAAATTCTTGGTCCAGCGGTATCACAATATCAATTCTTCGGTTCCGGCGTCGCTCCTCAAGTGAGGCATGGGGCACAAAGGGACGATAATGTGAAAATCCTGCGGCACACAGCTTCGTTTGGGGAATGTTACACTCCGTGCGCAAAAAATTCATAACGCGTGCTGCTTTGAGTGCTGTGGTGTACCAGCCGGTGGCATTGTCAGCACCAGGATCAGTGTGACCTTCAATAGAGATGGTCACCGAAACATCCCGCAGTAACTCACTTAACGTGCGCAGCAATGCCTGTGCCCGCGGTTGCAACTGCAGACTGCCGGGCAAAAAAAGAACCGAATCGAGCAGCGTCAGAACCACAAAGTCTTGCGTGCTTTTTAAAAAAACTTCTTCTGCAAGCCCCTTCCCCCGTAAAAACTTTTGGATTGGCGCTGCTATCTGTTCCTCGAATAAAAGCGCGGTATCCTGCGGCACTGTAGTTGGACGGAATGGTGCGGGGAATAACTGCCGCACATCGAAAAAAATTACCGCGTCGCGAAAGCTTCTCTGTATCTGAGCCATACGCCTCCTACCGAACGTAGCATAGGAGCAGAGCATGACAAACAGCGACACAATCAATATAATAAGACTACAGTACGCCATGTGCCAGCTTGGTGGTCTATCCTCGGAAACTCTTTTTGCTTTCCGCATATGCTGCCATAACTTCGAGGCTTGCTTCCTGACGCTTCTTTGGCTCAATAAATGCCAGGAGTTTTTGTTCAACAATGCGAGGATTATCTCCTGATTGTATTGCTTTGATGCCTTCAATGATCAACTGCTTCATCAGGATTTCCTGTGCGCTTCGTGTTTTCAGTTTTCCAGCGATAGGAAGGCAAATCATATAGGCAATGATCATGCCGTAAAAGGTGGTGATCAGTGCCACTGCCATAGCAGGACCAATTTTGCTCGGATCCTGCATCTGCATCAGCATCTGAACAAGTCCAATCAGAGTGCCCAGCATGCCCATCGCAGGTGAAAAGCTCCCCATCGTGGTAAAAACTTCAGCGCCAATTTTGTGCCGCGTTTCGAGTTTTTCAAGCTCGATCTCAAGGATTTCTTGCACCACATGAGGCTCTAACCCATCAATAGCAAGGTTGACACCTTTGACCAGAAAAGGGTCACTTGCTTCACGAGCTAACGTCTGTAATGCCAAAATTCCTTCACGTCGCGCCACCCGGGAGAATTCAACCAAATTTTTTATTGTTTCAATTGCTGAGGATTCCCGATGGAAAAGAGCATGCTTGAGAACCCCCATCACCCCAAGCACCGATTTCAACGGATAATGCACCAGGGTCACACCAATGGTTCCGCCTACCACAATCATCAATGAAGGAATATTGATGAACCATCCGATGCCACCACCCATTGCAATCGCAGCGAAAACAAGCGAAAATCCGGAAACAATGCCAAGAATCGTCGCGATATCCATGAATGTGGAATAGCCCCTTTCTTTGCAGGATTATTTTGAGCAATTAATATGCCAAGAAAGTTTTACGTGCTCTGATGCGCAGGGATATAGCTTTCATTACGGTATCGTAATAAAATAACTTATTTTCTTTAACCGATCCGGCTTAGGAAGCTGATAAAAACACGGCATGTCTTAACAACACTGCTTGCTTTTTGTATGCCTATGAGATGTATAATAGCATATTATAGCAGTCAACTGATAAAGCTTTGCAAGGAACGTGTCAAATAGATTGTTTTGTTGTTAGAATTTTGACACTGGTGCTGCACTAAGGGACCGTATAAACGGTGTATGCCTGCGGTTATACACGATAATATTTTCAAACAAACACTTAAAGAGCAATGGTACGCAAAAACCAACATCCTCGTTTCTTAGACCAACCCTCTACCCCACTCTCAGAACGAATGCGACCAGCAACGTTAAAAGAATTCATTGGCCAGGAGCATTTGCTGGGCGAGGGGAAAATACTCTGGCACATGATACACGGACAGGAATTATTTTCGACTATTTTCTGGGGTCCCCCGGGGTCAGGTAAGACAACCCTTGCGCACCTCATTGCCAAAGCATCACAGTCATTTTTTGTACCGCTGAGCGCAGTAACATCAGGCATTAAAGATGTGCGGGACGTCATTCATACTGCGATTCAAAATAAGCAGACGACAGGCAGGAGGACAATTCTCTTTATTGACGAAATCCACCGTTTTAACAAAGCACAGCAAGACGCTTTTTTGCCTCATGTCGAGCGCGGAGATATTGTGCTGATTGGCGCCACGACGGAAAATCCTTCATTTGAGGTCGTCGCTCCGCTGCTGTCGCGTACTAAAGTGCTGGTGCTTAAAACCTTAGGCGATGCTGAGATGGAGCGCATTCTCCACCGGGCGATCACTGATGCCGACAAGGGATTGGGAACATTGAAGGTCGTCGCTGACCATGACGTCATCAGGAGCATCCTGCAGTATGCACAGGGTGATGCCCGCGTCGCGCTCAATACATTGGAAATTGCGGTAATGATGACCCCCCCGGATGAAACCGGCAGCCGGGTACTCAGCGTTAAAACCGTTGAGGATGCAATCCAAAAAAAAGTGCTGCTGTACGATAAAGCCGGTGAAGAACACTATAATCTCATCTCAGCACTCCATAAGAGCATGCGTGACAGCGATCCACATGCATCGCTGTACTGGCTTGCCCGCATGCTTGAGGCAGGTGAAGACCCACTCTACATTGCACGGCGTCTGGTGCGTTTTGCAAGCGAAGACATCGGTAATGCTGACCCGCGGGCACTGCAGATCGCGCTTGATGCAAAGGATGCTTTCCATTTCATCGGTTCTCCAGAAGGAGAACTTGCCCTTGCGCAGGCTGTGCTCTATCTTGCCACAGCTCCAAAAAGCAATGCTGTCTACACCGCTTACCTCCGGGCTGTCAAGGCAGTGCAGGAAACAGGGTCACTGCCCGTGCCCCTCACTATCCGCAATGCCCCCACAAAACTGATGCAGGAGCTTGACTACGGCAAGGGATATCGCTATGCCCATGACTATCCTGATGCGATTGTTGATCAGCAACACATGCCGGAACAGCTTGAAGGAAGAAAATTTTATTTTCCGGTAGACCGAGGTTTTGAAAAAACAATCAGAGAGCGGATGGACTACCTTGAGGCAGTGAAGAAAAAACGAAAATAATTACTTGAACCGTAAAAAAAATGTGGGTAGTTTCAATGCAAACTGAATTATACCGTGGTACACCCTGCCGATGGTCCCAAGCCTGCGGTCACGAAAAAGTATATTTCGTATCCGCAGGGCAGCAGCAATCGTTGTAAAGAGGCTTTTCCAATACCATCCTACCAGCCGGTTTATCGTACGCCAGTGCCAACGGTTGAGGTCAATGCTCTGTGCACCGTCATCGATACGGATTACCTTTCCAATAATAGCTGATGCTGCCACACGTCCGGGATAAAAATTATTATCGCCTTTTTCCAGAAACCACACCCCATCAGGTCTTTTTTGTTTTCCGATAATACGGTGGGCAATAAGGCTTGTGCCGCAGTGAAAAACCGCAATATCGCCTATACAGAGTCGTTCTGCATGCTCAAGAGGGCTGAAAGTAAGCCGGCAGCCTTCATGAATAAGAGGTTTCATGCTGGTTCCGGCTACAATAACATTCCGTTCTCGGCACCCCCGTTTCCAAGCACCAAGCACGGTTTGCCGCAGCAATTTATGGTCAGTCATCGTTGCAGGGTGAAACGGACTGGATCTGTCATGGCTATTTGATTAAAATATTCATCATAGGCTACCACACGCCAGTACATCTGACCATCGGTTGCGCCAAGCAGGTTGACAAATATCCAGATAAAAAACGATGGCGTATAGCTGGTTTTTTGAAGAAAGCGCAGGGGGATCAGCGGCGCGGTAATGGTCAGTTCCGGAGTAAAATCAGGTTGTGGTGAAAACTGCACCTTAAAACGATCATACAATCCAGCACCCCAGGTAAAAGTCGGCAGGGGGATGAACGGCAACGGTTCCCCATCTGAAGGTTTAACCGTTCTGAAAGCCGTCATGTCGCTGCTGCTCACAAGCTTCAGCTCGGTTGCTGGATCACCAAAGAGCGTGAAGGTCTCGATAATATCCCGTGAGTTAATCTGTTGGTAGGTACTGATTTTTGCGGCTGTTATCAAACTCCCGACAATCTTATTTTCTTCTTCAAAAAGACCTGAAAATATTTTCCGCGCAAGTACGCTATGTTCTGAGGGATACCCGAGTGCGGTCGGTGCAAAGCAAGCAATCGCACCCTTGTTCTCAACCCTCAGGAAATCCTCAGCAAGCGAGTAGTCATCAAGCCAGTTCGGGAAGTACCCATTCAGACAGTTTAGCGCCATCACAAAGGTAAGTTTATCGCCATTAGAAAGAAACTGCAAATCATCCCGGGAACTGCTTTTTGTCTGATCCGCAGTTTGAAAAAGATATTCTGCAGCCCATTCGTTAACATTGCCGTGTCCGGCGTAGTTGGTGATCAATGCCCCAGCGTTGATTTTGCTTATCAAATCTGTGGTGGCATCCTTCACGGTTGGGTACTGGTCAAGATAGACCTTTTTTGCCTGATACCCCTCAGGAAGCATTTTTGCAAGGCTGTCAGATATGCTTTCAAAAATTGATTCATTGTCAGCAGCTAAAATCACATTGCCACACCATGCAGCAGGAGGAGATGCCTCATATGCTTTTATCTTTGCAATGATATTTTTCAGATCAGTGCTGGTGCGCACGGAGATTCTGCCAAGAATCATGTCGGGCAGGTAGTCAGTGCCGTTCACACAGACAAACCAGTTATCAGTTGGCGTATTCCCGAACTGGTTTGTCTGGTAAATAAAGGTTGGGACATAGTCCACCGCTCCTTTGGCATAATATCCAAGATCGTCACGGTAATCGAGGGAAGCATCACCGACCAACAGCACATAGGTAGGATGTCCTGAGCTATTCCAGCTGGTATAGGCATACGTGAGAAAATCCTTAATTGCCTGTGCGTCTTTGATACCGTATGAAAATTCATCGTAAATATCCTGTATTTTTACAACTTCGACGTGCAGCCCCTTGCTTTCACGGTAGGTCTTCAACTCCTGAACCGCATCGTAAAAATCCTCGTGAGTGATGATAATGTAATCAACTGCGGAGCGGTATGACTTGAGATCAGATGCTGCATCCACCGAAAGGGTCTGTGGGGCGCGGATCCCCGTGCCTGCTGCTGCAGCGTAGGCTGTGGTTTGCGAAACAACATCGCGAAAACGAAGTGTGGACTCGCTTGACACTGCTCCAGTAATCATCACCGGACGCACAGGGTCGGTAACATCAAGGCATACCATATCGCTCGAGCTGAAGCCAGTCACTGTATATTGGACAGCGCCGGTAGTCTTGTTGCGAAATGCCAGCCTGTTGTTGTCTGCGACATACTGCTGATGCCACATGACTTCAATCCAGTTTACATAATATGAATCAACGACAGAGCCGGTATCTGCAACCGCTTCTACCGTAATGGTGTTATCGCCGTTTTTGAAAAACGCAGGATTAATATCAGTTATGGATTGCGTCAAAACAGTTTGTCCGTCCCAGGTAAAATCACCTGCCATAGTACCGTTTACGTATACACGCGTATGGTGATCGGGGTTTGTGCTGGTACCGGTACGGCCTTGAAGCTGCAGTGTCAGGGTAAACGTCCCTCCATTTTTTTCAAGCGTTCCAAGAGAAACCGTAAAATCTTTTTCCAAAGCTTCTTCGTTGATTGAGAGTTTATCCCAGAACCAATGGTCAACACCTTCATCATATGGCGGGATATTTGACCAGTATACCCGATCCTGCTCAAACTTTTTTGTTTGGGTGAAATACGGCTGCACAGTTTCATTGCCCTGAGGTGTTCCGTTTCGCTGAGTCATACGGAGAGCATGCTCCTCTGACAGATAGAGCCAGTATACATTTGTTTTGCTGTAGAGTGATTTAAACGATTGTCCGTAAAAAAGAATGTAATCGCCGGGCTTGAACGTTCCGCTACCGCTACAATAAATAGCGATATCATTTCCCTGATTTGCCATGGCAATGTTTTCATTGGTAGCCGAGGCAAGATCAACGCCAAGCGCGAGCAGGTCTTCGTAGGTAATCTTATAGATGCCGTCGTCTGTGACGAGGGCTTTTATGGCAAAGGGACTTTGGCTCATGTTTTCGGACAAAGCCGCCTGAAGCTGATGGGGAGACTGGGGGGCGAATGCACCAGGTGCTAATTTCTGTTGGGGGGTATAATTCAGAAGTGTTTTCCTATAGATACCTTCAAAAACTTTGTCCGGCGCTGTTCCGGATGCACTGCGCTGCGACTGGCGTTGTGAAGTGTTGTGCTGATGACTGCTAGCATTTTCATACCGAACAGTGACTGTCATCTTTTTACACAACAGTAGTTCGCGGGTAACCGGATTGTACTGCACCGGATACAGGTTCACTTTTGCTACCCTTATGTCCCGCAAGAAGCCAGTATATGCAACCTCGGCAAACCTGCCCGGATATAAGCTCTCCTGTGCGTATGCAGCCTTGTTTTTTTCAAAAATCTGTTTGAGCGTGAGCTCGCTACGCTCGTTCTCCTGCATCACCGGCGTAGGCGCAGGAGAAAGCAAAAAATTACGTATGGTTTCCTGCTGCTCTATTATTACGGACATAGTAACCTCGCTGTCAGCAGGGATCTGAAGCAGAAAGCTCTTTATCAGTACCCCGGGGAAACCACCTGGTGAGGCAACGCTTAGCCCCTCTGCTGCAAGCTGGTGATACCCGTCAGTATCTGGAGGATTGATATTAAGCGGTGGCAAAGAGAAAGAAATAACAGTTTCAGAAGAAATCTCTCTTTGAAGAGCAACAGAAGGATCGGCAATTCCGTGGTGAGCATATGCGCTCGCCGCCCCTAGGAGCATTGTGAGCAGTCCACTTAAAAAATAATATGATGTTCTTTTAGCATGTTTCATAATAGGTCTCTTACAAGGCATTGATAAGCTGTGTCATACCCTCAAGATTTCCCGTAGTAAGCCGGTAGCACTCGACGTCTTTTAAAAAAGTAGCAATGGTCATCAGCAGCTGCTGATAACTCTGTGCAGTACGTGCCAGCAGTGCGCTTGAAGGCGAACGGTTCGAAAGATTGGTAAAAATTTCAAACAGCGCTTCTGACCGCTGCATGGGAACCAAACGCGGCTTATGTGAAAAATCAGTTTTCTTTTCACGAACAGGGGCTACATAATAGAGAAGGTGTTCATATCGTTTCATAAAGGTATGCAATGCGCGAATTGCTGTGCGTGTCCGTGGTAGTGAAAGGATACACTCTGTATAAAACTGTTTCGGTGATTGATGTATCACAGTTACCCCCGGCAGATCATTGAGTATAGCTATCAGTGATTCCGCTTCTCGGAAAAGACAAACCTCTATCTTCTGAAAGGCAGATGCCGATGGTTGATGCTCCTGCTCTGAGGTCAGCATAATAAAATATTTTGCTTTACAGACCCCGCCTAAGCTGCCGGGAACAATGGATTCACAATCAACATAATATTTACCGCTGCAGTCAACATATTCTACTCCAGTACGCAGAATAGTTTGTAAAAAGGGGCTATCTTTTTTTAGTCCGATACCTTGAGGTGCAGGGATAACAGCAAAATCTTCCAGTCGCAGCGGACAGTACTCATCTGACAAAAACTTATACCCCTGTAACACAAGGTTGAGCACCAGTGTTGTCTTGCCAGCACCAGACCCTGCATATACAATATACCCAGCATCCCCTTGTGCAACAACTCCTCCATGAAGCAAAAGGTAGTTGGTGACACGGTCAATCAGTTTCTGAAATAAAAATATCTCGGCATGCCCCAAAAACGCCTCACCTGATGGCAGCTCATAGAGCGTATTGTCAATAATAACGGACGAGCCGCGACTGAAGGGACAGGTTTCGAATAGATACCATGCAGGGAACTCACCCGCAGCCGCTTCAGCAATGATAAAAGGTTTATAAATTTTTCTGAACATATCTATATACTGAGCGCTATCCGAAAAAAGACGTATGCCGACATCAAAAAAACGGCAGGTAACTCCAAACAGCTGCATAGTGTTTAAAGTCTGCCGCTGAGGTGTATCAAGTGTCAAAAGCATTCAGTCTCCTCCCGTGCCCCCAATCCCTTTCCTGCTGCCGCGAGCAGTACGTTTCTTTCAAGCAGCTTTTGTCGTATGTCGCAGAACTCGTCTGTCCGCCATATTGAGCCAAAACGCTCATGCACTTCACCGAGACATGCACCACCGCAAAAATTTTTCCACAAACACTGACGACATGACTGAATCTTGTCTTTGCGATCATGCACTGCATCAACAAGCTCATGGAGGATGCTGGACGAGCGGAAGGTTTCAAGGGTATCGGTTCGGATATTCCCAAGCCGATACTGGGGATCCATTAATAAAACACAGGGGTAGACATTACCGTTCACATCAATGATAAGATTCTTTCCGATGCTACATCCCCGGTTCCCGACACTGAGCTCTTTACGGCGCACTGCAAGTCCGCTCAGTCCAATGCTGATGGTCATATCAGGGTATTCTGTCAGGGCAACCGTAGCGATAGAGTCATAAAACTTTTTATAGTCTGCAGCAGAAACCTGATGCTGCAACAATAACCAATTTTTTGATGCCTCACCACGCTTGCGCACGGGAAGAAATCGTACATGGTGAATACCAAGCCGGTGTGCTAAAGCAATAATATCGCGAGCATCAGCAATATTTTGCTGCATAATCGTCGTACAAAGATTTGTTTTTTCTAACAGCCCATGTCGTTTTAAAACAGTGATGCCGCGCATTGCACCATTGAATGCTCCTGACCCGCGTATACTATCATGAATAGCTTCAGTGGCTCCATCAAGGCTTACCTGAATTAAAACATCGCGGCCCTCAAGAAATTTTGCAAAATCGTCGTCGAGCAATATTCCATTGGTGAGTAACCGGATCGTTGCATTCGGATTTAGATTAAAAAACGCCCTTATATTCTTATGCATCAGTGGTTCCCCGCCGCTGAGCACCAACGAATTGCCGCCTGCGCTGTAGAAGGTCTCTAAAAACTTCAACACTACATATTCAGAAAGGTTGTGCGTGGTAGAGTGATAGGGGGTTGCGTAGCAGTGCTTACAGTGAAGATTGCAGGCATCCGTGACATGTAAAAATACTGAGGTGAATGCTATGGTTTTTTGTAGCATGCCAGAAGCTGTTTTTCCCTCCAGCATGCCTGAAGACTTGAGCGAGGCTACAAAATGCAGGATATCTTCTCGTGCTGTTGAAAAATCAACACGATACTGCTCGGTTAGTATCTTTGCACAATCCGTAATGGAATTACTTCCATTGAACAGGTCAAGACATTTAAAACCAAATTCATTAACCAGTGCCCAGTAAGGTTTTTCAGGATGAAGGATAAGATAGGAAGAATCAATCTTTTTAAAACGAAATCCTGAAGGGAGTTGCGGCTGATAAGTATCATCCAATTTGTTATGCATTATTCGTAGAAAAAAATAGGGCTATACACTAATATGTGTATAACCCTATTCTATTCTTTTTGCAATAGTTTTAAAAATTATTTACGGTGAAACTGGACAAGGTGTATTGCCACAGGTCTGTGCCGGCCCAATGATTTCCAGAATCTCATCTTCAGAATAGGTGATCACTTTCGGTTTTTCGTATTCTTTTTTCTCCATCGTATGCCTCCCTTCCATTAAGGAATTTGATGTCAGCTTAATTACGATTTATTTATAACGTTTAGTTTTGGATTTGTCAAGAAATTTATTGAAGCATAAATTGTATTATTATTTATAAAATAATATTTTTTTCTTTAAATTCATTTAATGTTGACTGTAAATCAACCAATAAATCATTCTGTGATATGGAAGGAAATTGTTCTATTAAAAATTTGTGAATTTCATCCATGGTGTGTTCGCCGTCACAAAGATTCCAAATAAGCTGTGCAGTCTGATTCAATACATGAACATTTTCCCTCTCAGGATCATAGACAATCGTTTCGTCCCCAATGTCCTGAATGGTTAAATTTGCTTTTCTTTTTGGCTTCATCTCAAACATACCTGTAGAAAATCGGTTATATTTTCAGTTTGCTATTTATTTATAAAATATTTTTCATTAAACATCAAGATTTTTTCACATAATCCAATGAAAATTAAAATATTTTTTTTATTTCATCTGCATAGTCTACATGAGCTCCTGACAGTATCTTGCTTATCACCCGCGCACAGGCAGGTATAGCAAATGTTTCAAAAAACTTTTTCATATTCAGCGGTCGGGCAACGCTCTTTTCTTTTGTCATGATCTGATCATAGGGATCACGGGCAAAAGCACAGGTAAGAAATTCTTGTACTGATTCTGTCTGCTGATCTGCATCAGATGAGGTTCCTATAGTGTTTTCAGGCTGCATCAGCTCAATACCAAACCCAGATAAAAAAATACGACAATAATAAAACAATTCACCACCAAGAGGGATTCTACATCTGTGGTATGGTCCGGTGGAGCTTAATATAAGCAGCCGCGCATCAAGTGCTTTACACAGAGGTATGCGTACAGCACCTGCATAAATCCTGCATCCTAAACACGTACAGGGCAACTGGAAACGCTCCTGCAAAAGGTTTGCAAATGCGCCATTGAGCGCATTCCAAAACAATGGGGCGCCGAGAATGATGGGATCAGTGCAGTAAATGTTGAGCGTTTTTTGTACTTTTTTTTTGAGTTTTTTGCATGCCGCATAACATGCATCCCACGCTCCGTACTCTGTGCCGGTATAGACGATGGTTGGCACAAAAGCATCCGGTCGGTACTTCGATAAAATCCGTGACAGTTCGGAGACATCATCATACCCTGGCACCTCTCCGACAGCAACTTGAGGAATGGAGCGCAGCTCTTCAAGGTGCTGCTGGCTGATCACTGATTCCGGTACGGTGCTGAAAAGATCAGGCTTGTCGCTGCAGATCTTGTGAAATAATTTTTTATCAATCATAGAGCTCACAGACGGGAAAGCGGGAAGGCCTGCACCATGTCAATATGAGGAATGCCGAAAAGCGCCATAACCAGACGGTCAACTCCGAGAGCAATGCCACCGGCATCAGGCATTCCCGGTGCCCTAACAAACGACATAAAACCCTCATCCGGCGGATAGGCATCTTTGCCCATTGCGATGCGCTTTTCCTGAGCTGCTTGAAAGCGCAGACCATGTTCAAGGGGATCGGTAAGTTCAGTAAACGCATTTGCTATTTCCAACCCATCCATAAAAAGCTCAAAGCGTTCGCAGATGCCCGGATTATGCTCAGGAATGCGCGCCAGCGATGCAAGGGGAGCAGGGAAGTCAAGCAAAAAGAGCCCCCGCTGGTTTTGAAGCCAGGGATCAATTACTGAAACCCAGTCCTTGAAATACCGATCTTCATCCCAGTTCTGGCACGGGTTCCAACCAGCATGACGCTCGTACACTTCCTGAACTGTTACTCGGGGGAACGGCATTTGCCATGACTGAGCAGGAAGCTCAAGTTCCCTCATGAGATGGTTGATGAGCTGCTCCGTTTCGTCAAGGATGCCCAGATAATCAGTACCCGTCCGGTACCATTCAAGCATGGTAAACTCTGAACTATGGTGAGCACCCTGTTCCTCGGCACGAAACGCAGGCGTTATTTGATAGATACGATCCAATCCGAACCCAAGAAGCCGCTTCATCTGCAGCTCCGGTGATGGTGCAAGATAAAACCCCTCGCCAGCAGGTATCGCATCAATATAAGGGTCAAAACCGGGGCAGCGCACACGTACCGGCGTCTGAACTGCGAGGTAGCCATGCTGTTCAAAAAAATTTCTGAGAGCTTTGAGAACCGTGTGGCGTTTTTTTATGAGAGCGACGAAATCTTCAGAAGATCCTGCATCAAGGGAGACAAGCTCCCTCATTTTTTGACCCTCTCGACGTAGGACCCGGTCCGTGTATCCACAACAATCCAGTCGCCGGTGCTGACAAACAGTGGGACATTGAGAGTATAGCCGGTCGAAAGCGTGGCTGGTTTTGTTGCACCACTCACCGTATCGCCTTTGGTCGCAGGTTCGGTGCTGACAATCTCAAGGTTGACAAAGTTAGGAAGGCTGATACCTATTGGTCGTCCGTTAAAGAAAAGCACTTCAACGTTCATGTTTTCAGTGAGAAAATGAACCGCATCACCAAGCTGCTCTGAGGTGATTTCAACCTGATCGTAGGTGGTCGTATCCATAAACGCAAACGAATCGCCCTGCGCATACAGAAAGGTCATTTCTTTTTCTTCAATGTGGGCTTCTTCAAACTTTTCCCCTGAACGATAATTGCGCTCGACCACATTTCCGGTAATCATATTTTTTAGTCGTGTACGGGTAAACGCCTGTCCCTTACCGGGTTTCACAAATTGAAAGTCCACAACTACCCACGGCTCACCATCAATGAGCAACTTTAAGTTTTTTCTGATATCCGAGGTATCAATCATAGTCTTTATATGCTCCCATCCAAAAAGAATCCTGCGATCCAACCACAACCATCAGCAGGTTGGAATGCAAATACACTATAGCAAAAGTCTGGGATCTTCGCAAACACTTCTTCAGAGCATATGCCGCCGGGAAAAGAGTACGACGGTCCCCACCCAAAAGAAGACGCAGTACACGGTGACATTGATCACCGTTCCCATGCTGTGTTCCCCTGCTCCATGCCCACTGAGCAGCGAAGCCCCAATAAACTGCAAATCCCCAAAGCAGGGAAATAGTTGATACATACGCAGAATAGTGTTTGAGGGTGTCCAGATGATTCGAAGTTTCTCAACATACAGAGGCACTGCGGTCCACCAAGCAGTCGCATAGATAAGCACGCTGAGCAGTGGTGCAACCACCCGTGGCAGCACCAGAGAAAACAAGCCATTCATGAGCGTACCGAGCACAAGACTCGGCAGAAGACACGCAAGCGCAAGCACGAACGTACCTCCACGTGTCGTGCAAACAAAAAAGTACATCAGTAATCCCAAAAGGATGAGATGGAGCACTGATAGGCAAAATGCTGAGAGGAGTTTCCCGGCAACAAAGACACTCTGCCGCAGCGGTCTGCTCAGGGTCAGCAGCGCAGTGCCCTGCTCTATCTCGCGGGACAAAACGCTGACAGATAAAAAGCAGCACAGCAAAAAACTCCAAAATCCTATACCGTGCAATGCAACTGCTGAAACCACTGAAGAGCGCATTTCATCGTTCAACACAAGCCGCTCCCCCCGCACTGTGCCCGGATTGCATCCTTTTGCTAGCACCAGACATAGTACAGCCACGGCAGCAATACCGTAAATGACTCTGCGCCGCAGACATTCCTTAATTCCGATCAGGGTTATGCTCAGTAGGTTCATGTTTTACGAGCCGATAAAAAAGATCTTCAAGGGTTTCAGTCTGCCAGCGCAGCGATCGCACGCGCCCACCTTTGGCAGCTATAATACTGTGCAGCGCTGCTGCATCCTGTTCTGTTTTTGGATATGCACGAATCACCGTTCCATCGCACTTCAGAGGTTTCTCACAGAGGTGCTGCATCTGCGTGAGTATCTCATCGGTCAGCCCGTCTGCAATGATTTCAAGATGCCGGTCTTTATTGGATACATCGCCGGTACGACCCAGAGCAACAATTTTCCCCTGATTTAAAATCGCTACACGGTCACAGGTGCGCTCGACTTCTGAGAGAATATGGGAATTAAAAAAAATGGTTGTTCCGTTGCGACGCAGAGAAAGCAATAGATTGCGCACCTCAGTGAATCCGATGGGGTCAAGTCCTGAGGTCGGTTCATCCAGTATCAAAAGTTCAGGATCACCCAGTAGTGCCTGTGCAAGACCAACCCGCTGGAGCATGCCTTTGGAGAGCGTACTTATTTTCCGTGAACGGATGCCAGCGATGCCAAGTGTTTCAAGGCAGCGGTCTGTCTCACGTCTGAGAGCGCCCTGTTCAATGCCAGCAAGCCGTGCATGAAAATGAAGAAACTCCTCAACAGTTAAAAAATCATAGATGCTGATACGTTCCGGCAAATATCCGACATGCTTTCGCGCCCGTGGTTCATGGACAGGGATGCCAAAAATCCGTGCATCACCACTACTGGGCCGTACCAGATGCAGCAGTATCTTTACAAAGGTACTCTTGCCAGCACCGTTTGGCCCAAGAAACCCAAAAATTTCTCCGCATCCGATCTCCAGCGATACGCCGTCAAGCGCAACGACATTGCCGTAGCGTTTTGAAAGGTTACGGGTAACCAGAGCATACTGCATAGCAACAAAATGTAGAGACCGTAATGGTAACGTGATGGAGTGCAGCGCAGGCTACATCCGGCAGAGGCTGAGCAGCACGGTACCGCCGCTCACTGCCTGTGCAATAAAAAGTATAAGGCTTGCAAGATTTATCCATCGGTGATAGGCACGAAGCCGTGCCCGTTGTGCAGTGCTGCGGAGCATGACCATACCGGTCGTTGCACCAGCAGCAAGCAGCACAATCATGCAGAGTGCCATCGCCTTATGCACATCCGTCGCAAGCGGAATGCCTCGTGTGCGTGCCCACTGCGCAAGCAATGATCCTATACCTGCCCCGAAAAATGTTATAAAATAATAGAGTGCGCCGCAGTTGATGTGGATTGCAAGGACAAACCATTTTCTGGTGATACCGGTTACTGCGTTGAATATCCCAAATACACATGCACAAACCTGCCCTAAAGGATGAATATACAAAAGATGGTTCATCGCTTTTGTCCAGTGAAAAATGAGACCGCCCCGCAACTGTGTACAGCGCCGTACCAACGGGTAGAGCTACGTGTGTGCAGTATAGGAAATGCGGCGTTGCTCTGTCAATATAAATCCCTGGTATCTACGAGCCACGTATCAGACCTAAACTGAGCGATTTATCAAGGGGCAGACACAATAAAACGCAGGCAGGAATGTCTGCCGAGCATGAGCGAAAACGTCATTGCCGGTAGGTGATAACACCATAAATCGCTCAGTTTGGATCAGAGTATGTCTTCGTTTGCTGTTTGCACTCTGCAAACCAGTATGGTACAGTGGTACATCACCTATTGTTTGTATTCTCTGTATTCCAATGTCAATCAAGGGATCTCTTGAAACATTTTATCTTTCGAGCCTGCTGCAGCTTCTGTGTAATGATAGAAAAACAGGCACCCTCCGTCTCAGAGATGGCGACCATTGTATAACGGTCACGCTCAAAGACGGTTCGATCGTGAATGCGACAAGCACGATGCTGCAAGAGCTGCTTGGTTATTTGCTGCGCAGCGAAGGGGTTATTACTTCAGATGAGTTAGAATCATACCTTCGTTTAGCACGCGCACAGAAAAAAAAGCTTGGCACCATCCTGATTGAAAACAATAAAATCAAGCCTGAATCGTTACAGTACTACCTCCGGCTCCATGTGGAGCACATCCTCTACTCTCTGTTCCTGTGGAAACAGGGAACGTTTGAATACAACGATGTGCCCAGTGACCAGATGGAACAATCCGATGTTGAACTTGACACGATGGAGGTTATTCTTGAGGCGTCACGCCGCGTTGATGAAATGTCAGTACTCACCCGGCAGGTGCCTGATCCCTCACAGGTGCTCAGCATTCCAGAGCATGCCACAACGTGTAATCCCGCTCTGCTTACCCCGCAGGAAAAAGCGATATACACACTTATTGATGGCAACCTTACCATTCAGGAGATTATTCAAAAATCAGGCTACGATACCTTCACCGTCTATAAAGCGCTGTATTCTCTCATCTCCTCTGGTTTTGTGCAGCCACAGGAACAAAATCCGCCTACTCTCACGCTACGCTTTGAAAATGGTGACGCTCCCCCACGAGCATCACAAACCACTGCTGCACCTGCGCCGCAACGAGCCAAAGTCTCACGGCACCATCAGGAAGGTGATAATACCGCCCCGGCTCTGGAGGCACCCCCACGCATACAGCCGCTCAAAAGACGCGGTCGGAACGCTCTCTTTCTTGGTATCGGCATAACGGTCGTTGTCGGTGCTGCTGCCGTATTTTTTTCCCTTACCTTGACTGACCAAAAACAGCCCCACCAAGCATCTCAGGGCATGACCACGTCGCCGCTGCAACAAAGAGAGCCTAAACCAGTGGCGCCTCAGCATAAAAAGCAGCCGCAACCTGAACAATCATCCGAAGCTCCCCAGCAGATGCAAGAACCGGTACCACAAACGCACGTTGGAGAAACTCAGCCCTATCAGGATCCTAATTTCTTTTTCTTTGTTGATCTTCCGGCAGGCTATAATATCCAAGAAAAGTCAGAGAAGGGGAAAAGTGAGGTGCTGATTACCTATCCACCCAATAACACCCTCACCATTTGTGCCCTGCGCTCATCAAAGCCGTGGGATAGTGAAGCTGAAATGTACGCTGCAATCGCCACCCTGCAGAACCCACGCACCGGGCTGAACGAAGCTCACATCGAGTCATACGGTCAGTGTGAACTGAGTGGTGTGCGCGGCTACCGGATTGTTGCATCAGGGATGCAGGACAAAGCTTTTTGCAAACTATTGCAATATGGGCTTTATGCATACCACAAGGCCGTCACCATCACCGTCCTGTGCAAACACTGCAAAACCCCCCGCTTTGAAGAACAGATGAACTGCATTCAGGACGCACTTGTGAAGACATTTCTTGTGTATCCATAAAAAACAATGAATCAGGACACACCCGTACACGACGGAGATACGATAGCAGCTATTGCCACGCCTCTGGGAAGCAGTGGCATCGGCATTATCAGAATAAGCGGCCCTGAAAGTTTGCAGATTGCAGCGGCACTCTTTCGGTCACCTTCTTTTTCTCCGCTATCAGTTCGGCCCCGGCATCTCTATCACGGATTCATTCACGACCCCAACGACGGAAACATGCTGGATGAAGTCCTGCTGTGCTACATGCCCGCACCTGCATCTTACACTGGCGAGGATGTTATTGAAATCAACCTTCACGGCGGAATCCTTGTGCTACAAAAAACCCTTGAGCTTATCTGCGCTGTGGGCGCACGGATTGCCCGACCCGGTGAATTCACACGCCGTGCTTTTTGCAATGGTCGCATAGACCTCGCGCAAGCTGAAGCGATCATGGATATTATTCATGCGCAAACCGAGGCAGGATTAAAACTTGCATCCCGTCAGCTTGCAGGTGAACTTTCCCGTGCTGTCAACACGTTAATGGATGAGCTGGTTACGGTCGCTGCCCATGTGGAAGCCTCGATTGATTTCCCCGAAGATGATATTCATCCCCATCAGGCACAGGAGCTTGCCGACCGGATCGCTGGAGTCATCACAGAGCTGCGCCGACTCTGTGCAACCAGCGAGCAAGGGAATAAAATCAGAACAGGAGTGCAGGCGGTAATTGCCGGCAAGCCCAATGTAGGAAAATCAAGTATCTTAAATGCCCTGCTTGGTCAGTACCGCGCCATTGTCACACCGTATCCGGGAACCACCCGAGACATTATTCATGAGACTATCAGTATTCAAGGGATTCCGGTACGGCTTGTTGACACTGCGGGGCTGCGGGAAACCGATCACGCTATTGAACGTATCGGCATTGATATGACGCGGAAGCGGATCGAGCAAGCAGACATCGTTCTTATAATTTTTGACGGCAGTATGCCACTGGATGAACTCGACCGATCAATTCTAACGATGCTCCACGAAAAGTCGTGTATCGCCGTAATTAACAAGAACGACTTACCGCCCATCCTCCCTGATGAAGCCGTACGCGTGTTTATGCCCAATGCACCTGTGGTCAGGGTATCGGCACTCACCCAACAGGGTATTGACCAGCTCAGAGACGCACTTGCAATGTTCCTCATACATGGTCACGGGGTACCCCTTGCAGAAATCATGGTTGCCAACATCAGACACAGCCGGGCACTTGAGCTGGCAGCAGACAGCCTTGAGCATGCCTGCGAAGGGCTCCATCAAGACCTGCCGTTTGAGCTTGTTGCCGTTGACCTTCAAGCAGCACTTGCAACCCTTGGCGAAATAACCGGCAGGACAGTATCCGATGACATTCTGGACACGATTTTTGATACCTTTTGCATCGGAAAGTGAATTACCCCGCCTACAAGGCGGGGCATCAAAAACATTAAAACATCTTTAATTGCTTTGCCTTACGGTTTCTATGATGCTTAATGTATTTTCGTATCAGTTCAACTGTAACCTTATCTCCAACCGTACGGGCAAAGTATCCATCTTCCCAAAATTCTCCACCCCACAATTCTTTCTTTACCTCAGGGTACTCCTTGAATATTACGCCCGCACTTATCCCTTTCAACATTCCCACCACCTTTGCAATGCTATATCGAGCTAAATATATGCACATGATCTGCGGCAATCTCCACCGTGTCTATTTCAAATTCATGATGCTCGGCTATCTCCCGAAATATTTCTCCTGCTCGTTTCCGTATTTCTCCTCTCAGTATCCACTTGCGATATTTCGGTGCCCAAACCAAATGATATTTGGTATCATACACTGCATGGCTTGTTCTTTTAAGTCCCTTGCTTTTTCGTATATCATATCCCTGATTGCCTTCGGCAAAAAACTCTTCATCCCCGCTTACAAAGCGGGGTATTCAAGTTTTGAATTTTCATAAAGGTCCCCTTTTTATGTGGTGCTGTACTGAGTGCCCCCTGCTAAGGCTTAAAAACAGTATGTTGCTGTTTACCGGTAAGCCACGAGCGCCCGTTCTGCTGAACGACGCCACACCGCAGCCAGCATGCTTGCGATAACCGAATGGAACAAACTTGACAGAGCACAGGGTATTGCGGTTGCCGGATTGGTGAAGTTGCTTCGGGCAAGCACCACGCCAAGACCCGAGTTCTGCATCCCGACCTCTATAGAAATAGTGCGCGCTGCGATGATGTCACGGGTAATGCCAAAAGCAGCAGCATAGCCCAGCAAAAATCCTCCTGCATGCAACAAAAACACCGCACCAATCAGCTTCCATCCTCCAGTCAGTATATACACTTTTCCCGCACCAATGACAGAAGCAACAATCAGTACAATGCAAACAACAGCTACCGGAGGCATTACCGGCAGGAGGCGCTTGGTCATCCGGGGGAAAAACAGGTTGAGGAGCATGCCAGCACCTACCGGCACGACAATCACCTGCGCTGTGGTCAAGAGCAGTCCGAGTGCAGGAATGTCAATACGACTGCCTGCAAGCAGCAGGGTAAAAAAGGGTGTTGCCACAACCGCAAATAGTGTCGTGATGCTGGTCATGGTCACTGACAAGGGGACATCAGCCTTTGCAAGATAGGCAATAACATTGGAGGCAGTGCCACCCGGACAGGATGCCACAAGGATCAGCCCGACTGCATACGGCGTCGGCAATGCAAACATTGATGCAAGCCACCATCCGAGCACCGGCATAATCCCAAACTGCAGCGCCACGCCTGCTGCGACTCTACCGGGAATGCGGCAGACTCGTCTGAAGTCATCAACCGTCAGCGTCAGCCCCATTCCCAGCATAATCATGCCCAATCCCAGCGGGATAAGCTGACCACTAAACCATTCAAACAGCGGTGGGTGAATCAGCGACAGAATGCTTGCAAGCAGCACCCAGAGGGGAAATCCGTTGGTTACAATATCACACACGTACCCTACTCCGCTCTCCTGAACCTAATAATTTTTACCGTAGTTCTGTGGGTTTCAGTAGAGGTCTTGGCAATGTTTTTATGCTCTGGGTACCACAACATCGTTACTTGTCCCCGCTACTGCTGCTCAGAAAAGTTTCAATATTGTCTGCTATGCCTTCAATCAACCGATGCCGTGCTTCGATGCTTGTCCACGCTATATGAGGCGTAAGGCTCAGGCGTTCTGTGTGGGTAATGTGCAACAGCGGGTTATCAGCAGCAATCGGCTCCTGCGCAACAACATCTAACCCTGCATACACCTGCCGTTCATCAAGAACCCGTGCAAGATCTGCTTCATGCACAATACCGCCACGTCCCATGTTCACCAGAATCGCACCATTCTGTAAAAGCTGCAACTTTGTATAATCAATCAAATCTTTCGTGCGCTCGTTGAGTGGGGCGTGAATCGTGACAATATGCGAAGTTGCCATAAGCTCATCAAGACCCAAGCGTTGAAAATCGGTTGTAGTATTTAAGCCAGAGGTGGAGTAGTACACAACCCGACACCCAAAAGCCCGGGCAACCTCTGCGACACGACGTCCAATAGTGCCGAGCCCAATAACGCCCCACTGTTTGCCGGCAAGTTCATAAAACGGCGGGCCAATATGGGTAAAAATCGGACTTGCATACCAGTTTGTTTTTGCGAAATTATCGTAGTAGCGGTGCTGACAGAGCAGAGAGAGCACATGTGAAAACGTCATCTGCACAACACTTTCAGTTGAATATCCGACAACGTTCTTAACGGCAATACCCCGTATACGGGCATAGTCCACATCTACATTATTCATGCCAGTGGCTGCAATGCAGATGAGTTTGAGCAGCCGTGCACGATCCATAACTGCTTTATCAATAATAACCTTGTTGGTGATGACAATGTCAGCATCACTGGTACGGCAAACCGTCTCTTCTGGCAGGGTTCGGTCATAGACCATGAGCTCACCAAACCGTTCAAGCGGTGAAAGATTACAATCCGTTCCGAGTGTTGCCCGATCAAGTAGAACAATTTTCATACAAGTGCTCCTTGCTCATCAGAATATGTCATAAAGCACTCTTTGTGTAACGGTCATTGCACCGTCACACAGAGAGTAAAAAGCCCCTGGGGATGCCAGGGGCTTTGGTAATGCACATCACAATGTAGAGAAATCTATTTCTCAACCGGGATCCGCATATTGTAGAACGAGCGGTAAACAAAAATCAGTGCAACGATAAAGAAGACTGTGCCGAGGATGCCGGTTCCGGTTTTCATAACCAGCGATATTTCCATGGCGAGCAAGCCAAACAGTGTGGTGAACTTGATAATAGGGTTGAGCGCAACCGATGACGTGTCTTTGAACGGATCGCCCACCGTATCGCCGATGACTGATGCCGCATGCAGTGCGCTGCCCTTTTCTTTCAGGTCAACCTCAACGACTTTTTTGGCATTGTCCCAGCAGCCGCCGGCATTTGCCATAAAGATAGCCTGAAACAGCCCAAACACTGCAATGGCTATCAAATAGCTGATAAAAAAGCAGCACGGCAGCGATGCCTGAATCTTTGCAGCAAGATCTGCATTTGCAGCAACCGAAGAGGGTGATGAATAGAAGGCAAAAGCGAGCGCGAAGCAGAAAATGGCGACAAAAATGTTGAACATACCCTTTTGTGCATACTGCGTGCAGATCCTGACGACTTCCTTAGAACTCTCGGTTGAGGCAGAAAGGCTTGCTGAATCGTCAAGTTTTATATTGTTCTTGATATACAGGACCGCGCGGTATGCGCCGGTGGTAACTGCCTGCATCGAGGCGCCGCAGAACCAGTAAATGACCGCACCGCCACACAGGAACCCGAGCAGTGAAAACGGATTGAGCAGATTTAGAATCTGAACAGGGTCAAACCCCAGCGTCTTTTTTAACAGCAAAATCAGAGAAAAAATCATCGTGGTCGCACCGACAACCGCGGTACCGATCAGCACTGGTTTTGCCGTTGCCTTGAACGTGTTACCAGCACTGTCGTTTTCTTCAAGGTACTGTTTTGCGGTTTCGATGCTTGGCTTGAACCCGAAGTTTTTCTCAATCTCTTTTTCAACATTCGGGATTGCCTCAATCAGCGAAAGCTCATAAATGGACTGCGCATTGTCAGTCACCGGACCATAACTGTCAACAGCGATGGTGACCGGTCCCATACCCAGAAAACCAAACGCAACCAGCCCAAATGCAAAAATTGATGAATAGGACATATAGGCATCAAGGCCATGGGTGCTCGCCCAGTAGGCAATAGCCATAAGCACAAAAATCGCAATTCCCAGCCAAAACGAACTGAAGTTACCGGCAACAATACCGGAAAGAATGTCAAGCGAAGCACCACCTTCACGTGCCGCAGTCACGCATTCCTGACAGTGTCGTGAATTAGAGCTGGTAAACACCTTGACGAATTCAGGGATAACCGCTGCCGCAAGGGTTCCGCAGCTGATAATGATTGAGAGCCAGAGCCACAGGTTGTGCTCAAGATGCCCCAGTTGCCAGCGGCTGACAACAAAGGTAACGATAATTGACACGATTGAGGTAATCCAGACCAGGGTCGTGAGTGGCTTTTCAAACTCAAACTTACCGCCCTCAGCAGCCGTGCCGGTAAACATTTTGTTGATGTAATAAGAAACAATCGAGGTCACAATCATCAGAATCCGCATAATAAAAATCCAGGTGAGCAGGAGCTTCTGGTATTCGATGTTGGCAACCGCCAGAACAATAAAACTTATGAGCGCAACGCCCGTAACCCCGTAGGTTTCAAAACCGTCTGCAGTGGGACCAACGCTATCGCCAGCGTTGTCGCCGGTACAGTCGGCAATGACACCGGGATTGCGCGGGTCGTCTTCCTTGATGGTAAAAAAGACTTTCATCAGGTCAGAGCCGATATCAGCAATTTTGGTGAAGATACCGCCACAGATACGTAGTGCGCTGGCACCCAGCGACTCACCGATAGCAAAACCGACAAAAGCAGCACCAGCATATTCACGGGGCATCCACAACAGAATAATCAGCATCATGATCAACTCGACGCACACCAGCAGCACGCCGATACTCATGCCGGCGGTCAGCGGTATGTCCAGCAGCTTCACCGGCTTACCCTCAAGCGAGGCGAATGCCATCCGGCTGTTGGCAAGCGTATTCATTCTGATACCAAACCAGGCAACCCCATATGATCCCAAAATGCCGATCACTGACCAGAACAAAATCAGAAGCACACCACTTGCGTGCATCTTCTGCAGAGCGCCGAAATAATAGATAATGCAGGCGCCGATAAAGCATTCAAGAATTATCAGAAACTTACCCTGCTGAATAAGATAGGTTTTGCAGGTCTGGAAAATAACATCAGCTACATCAAGCATTGACTTGTGTGCGGGCAGGCTCTTGACTTTTCGATACATAAAAAAACCAAAGATCATCCCCGCAATGCAGATCAATAGCCCAAAATACAAAATACCGTTTTGATCCGGGTTCAGTGTAGGTATTGCAAGTTCAGCCTCACTGGCAAAGGCTATGCAGGGAAGAACCAGTGTCAGCAGCAGACATGCAGCAACCGATGTAAACTTACGCATTCTCATCGTCAGACTCCTCATAATTGTCCTCCTGTTGCCATTTACATAAAAACAAGCTATAAGTTGCTATCCTGTACATATTTTCCAGTACAGGGATGCCATAGGATATGTATACGGACGCCATTGTGCTTTCCCACTCAACAGCGTTTATAAAAATTAGGGTTCAAAAATTGAGTAACTATAAAATTATTTTTTTCTCTTGTCAAGGCATAATGAACGCCCTGCGCTTCGCCGCAACGACTCATCAAACTCAGCACTGACCTTATGTTCATCGGCTCCCTGAAGCTCTCTTCCCCGCTGATTCTGGCACCGCTTGCCGGCATTAGCGACCTACCGTTTCGCCTGCTCAATCGAGCGTTCGGGTGCGAACTTGCCTTTACGGAAATGATCAGTGCTCGCGGTCTTGCGCATCGGGATAAAAAAACACTCGCCTATCTTGCTTCCTGTGATGATGACACGCCACGTGGCATCCAGCTTCTGGGCAGCAATGCCGACTTACTCTGCAGAGCACTTGAGGTGTTAGAAACCCACCAGCATGAGGTGATTGATTTTAATGCAGCCTGTCCGGTTCCCAAAGTCATTAAAAAAGGCGAGGGGGCAAGTTTGCTGAAGGATCCCAAAAAGCTGCGTGACTTACTAAAACGTATTGTCCAGAATACCACAAAACCCGTAACGGTAAAAATTCGATCAGGCTGGGATCACCACTCCATCAATGCGGTCGAGGTTGCCTGCTGTGCACAAGATGCGGGAATTCATGCCATCTTTGTCCATGGCAGAACCATGGCACAAGGCTATCATGGCACGGTGGATTATGACATTATACGGCAGGTAAAGCAGGCGGTGTGCATTCCGGTTATCGGCAGTGGTGATGTGCTCTCTCCGCTGCAGGCAAAAAAAATGTTTTCCGAAACCGGCTGCGACGGTGTGGTGATCGCACGCGGTGCGCTCGGTAATCCGTGGATTTTCAGGCACACCATGGAGTTTCTTGCGCAGGGGACACTTCCTCCGCGACCTGCTGCACAGGAAATTATGCACACCATGATCCGCCATCTCACTGCATGCTGCGACTTCTATGGCGACCGGCACGGAGCAGTGATATTCAGAAAGTTTTTTGTCTGGTACACAAAAGGGTTTGACCACATCCGCAGTCTGCGCACCCGGGCGTTTCAGGCAAAATCACGGGAGGAGATGTTGGAGATTATACAAAATATTCTAAAGTGTAACACCGAGCACTGACACAGGTAACAATTGGTAGTGACTATCGGTTGACAGCACATCTGAAATTGTTAAAATGCCTACATCGAAAAACATTACTCAAACATACCATGTCGAAACCAAAAACCATTTTCACCTGTTCTTTTTGCGGTTATCAGGCACCCAAGTGGATTGGTCGCTGCCCTGAATGCGACCAGTGGAATACCTTTTACGAAGAACTGCAGAAAGAAGTGGACAAAAAACCGGCATGGCGTCCTGATACGGCATCAGCACAGCCAGTGGCACTCAGTTCGGTTGCAGTGAACCAGGAGAACCGTATCACAACGCACATTGCCGAGCTGGATCGAGTGTTGGGGGGCGGGCTGGTGCGCGGGGCAGCGGTACTCATCGGTGGCGATCCGGGCATTGGCAAATCTACCCTCGTGCTTCAGGCACTTGCCCGGTGTGCGGCGGCACAGATGCCGGCGTTGTATGTGTCGGGCGAGGAGTCGCTGCGGCAGATCCGCATGCGCGCCGAACGGCTTGGGGCGCTGCCCGAAAATTTGCTAGCACTTGCAGAAACCGACCTGAGCATCATTCTTGAAGAAATAAAAAAAACAAAGCCCGTACTCGTTGTTATTGATTCGGTGCAAACCGTTTACACTGCAGATCTGGAATCGGCACCGGGCAGCGTGAGCCAAATTCGTGAATGTGCCCTGCGCTTAATCACCCATGCTAAAAGCGCAGAGATCACCCTGCTGCTCATCGGTCATGTAACCAAAGAAGGTGCAATTGCAGGTCCGCGGGTGCTTGAGCACATGGTTGACACCGTGCTCTATTTTGAAGGTGATCGGGGACATCCCTACCGTATTCTCCGTGCCGTAAAAAACCGGTTTGGGTCAACCGATGAAATCGGGGTGTTTGAAATGAGTGGCACCGGATTGGTCGAAGTTGCCAATCCCTCAGAGTTGTTCATCGGCGAACGTCCGGAACAGGCGCCAGGGTCCGCGGTTGTCCCGAGCATTGAAGGTACCCGTCCGATTCTTGTCGAAGTGCAGGCTCTCACCGCACCTTCGCCGCTCGCCATGCCGCGGCGGACTGCCATTGGTCTAGATCAGAACAGAACGTCGGTGCTGGTGGCAGTGCTTGAAAAAAAAATCGGGATGACTCTGTACAATCAAGATGTCTTCCTGAATGTTGCCGGCGGGATTCGGTTGAATGATCCGGGCGTTGATTTAGGAATCATTGCTGCAATTGTGTCAAGCAAACTCGAGCAACCGGTGCCTGCTCGAACTGCCGTGTGTGGCGAAATCGGGCTGACCGGCGAGGTGCGTGCCATCAGTCAGATCGCCCAGCGGATACGGGAAGCTGAACGACTCGGGTTTCAGCAGTGCATCGTCCCCCACCACAACCTAAAGGGACTTGCCTCAGCACCTGCCATACAGCTTCGGGGTGTGCAGAGTGTAGCTGAGGCACTGGATCAGCTCTTCCCCGCGCTGATCAAGAAAAAACGCTCACGAAGGGACAACATATGACACTACCGATTGCAAAAGAAGGATTGCTCATCATTGGAACCGTTTTGGGGACTGCCCTGTGTCTGTTTCTCCTGTCGCTTGGCGCCAGTGGCGTGCCAGCACAAATACTTCGCATCAGTGCGACAGTCACCGTGGTAGGCGGGCTGTTCTGTTGCTATTTTTTTCGGGATCCTGAGCGCATCATCTCCGAACATCCTGACCAGCTCCTCGCGCCTGCCGACGGCACTATTATTGATATTCGCGAAGTTGTTGAACCGCTCTATCTCAAAGCACCTGCCCGTCGGGTCAGCATTTTCATGTCAGTGTTTAATGTGCACGTCAATCGCGCTCCGTGCAGCGGAACGATCGAATTTTTGCACTATAACCCCGGTCGCTTTATCTCAGCGTTCAAGGACAAGGCATCTGATGAAAATGAGAGCATGCTGGCAGGCATGAGGTGCGCAAAGCGTCAGGAGCGAATTGCAGTGAAATTTATTGCAGGGCTTATCGCCCGCAGGATTGTCTTTTATAAAAAAGTTGATGATACCGTGCAGCAGGGTGAGCGGATCAACATCATCAAGTTCGGTTCACGGGTAGACCTATTTTGCCCCCGTGATGCAAAAATCCTTGTTGCCATTGGCGATCGGGTGACTGCCGGCAGCAGTGCTATTGCGATGCTCCCGGAACGGTAAACACAACACTTTTTTTCCTACGATCTCTGGCTTCGATCTCACCAATGGTCATTGCTTTTTCCTGAAGCGCTTTGAGCCGCAGAAGAATCTCTTCCTCATCATCAGGATTGACCATCAAGACCATTCCGATACCATTATTGAAAGTGCGCAGCATTTCTTCATCGCTGATATTCCCGTACTTTTTCAACAAGGTAAAAATCGGCGGTACCTGCCAACAGCCTTTACATATGTTTGCGGTAAGACCTTGGGGGAGAATGCGGCTGATGTTGTCCACCAGCCCTCCGCCGGTGATGTGAGCAATGCCATTGATGGTAAAATCGCGCAACAGGTTCATAATCGTCCGCACATATATCCTGGTCGGACGCAAGAGCTCTTCGCCAATGGTACAGCCAAGTTCTTCAACCATGGTATCAGGCTGCAGCCCCAACTTTTCAAACACTATTTTGCGTGCAAGGGAAAGCCCGTTACTGTGAATACCGTTTGAGGCAATCCCAATAATCCTATCACCTCGTTTGATAGCAGTGCCGTCAATAACCTTCTCGCGTTCGACAACACCTACAGCAAACCCCGCAAGGTCATATTCGCCGGGTTTATAGAATGAGGGCATTTCAGCGGTCTCGCCGCCGACCAGTGCGCAATCAGCCTCAGTGCAGCCCGCGACAATGCCGCTCATCACCTCGGTCAAGATTGTTGTGTCAATCTTGCCAATCGAAATATAATCGAGCATGAACAGTGGTTCGGCACCCATGACGATGATATCATTCACACACATCGCCACCAGATCAATCCCCACCGTATCGTGCTTGTCCATCATCGAGGCAATACGCAGCTTCGTGCCGACACCGTCGGTCGAGGACACCAGCAGCGGTTCCCGGTATTTTTGTGTGTTGAGGGCAAACAGACTCCCAAAGCCGCCGATCCCGCCAACCACTTCGTGCCGCAGGGTCGGTTTCACCAGGTCTTTAATTTTCTGGACAAACTTGTCCGCTGTATCAATATCAACACCTGCATCCTTGTAGGTAAGTTTTTTGTCCATAGACTGTGCTTCCTTAGATTTGTATCAACAACAATTTTTTATCATACCAGACTTTACCAAAAAAAGAAAGGTTTGCACCCGCAAGAGAAACAATCAACACCGAACATGCACTGATCGCTCTCGCAGTCTGCAGAACACAGCACCGGAGCGCGTGAGTATCATGGTGTGCTTTTCTGGAGCGGTTTGAGGAAAACCTCTGTCACACCCCACCCACCTGCATCAGTATCGGCGAGTCTGTAGGCAATAACCCAGGAGAGTTTGTTAAGTACTGCGTGCACGGTGCGGCGCAGCGTGCCGGTGCCCTTGCCGTGGATAATGCGCACTTCCAAGATTCCTTTTTCTCGGCAGAGGCTCAAATACTCAGGGATGAGACTCCCGATATCTCGAGGATTGAACGTGTGCAGGTCAAGAACGCCGTCAATAGGCACCCTAACCTGCAAAGTATCGTTCTGGGTATCATCCATAGCTCAGCGTCTCTGGCTCGTCGTGAGAATACCATGCAGCATCACTCCAACGGCACTGCTGATGAGAAATCATATTGCATTGTAGCAGCATATTGTTTTATTGTTATCAAAAAACTTTTCTTCACAAAACGTAATTATGAAAAACTACCGTGCTGCTTTCATAGCCTTGTGCGCCTATGCCGTGCTTCTGGTTGTTTCGTTTTACCTAAGCATCCTCACGGGCTTCGGAAAAGCTGAAAGCCTGCATGACCCGGCATCTCTGTGGCTCTATGTACGAAGATGTCTGCTCATTGCCGCAGCACTGCTGCTGCCATTGCTTACCGGATCGCGCGGGCTCTCGTCCTATGGGTGGCGCATCACACCTCGATGGTGTGGTATCGCCATCGTATTCGGGTTTTTGATCGGTCTTGGCAATAAAGGCGGCTTTAACCCGACCCATGTCAATGCTCTGCTGCTTGCCTGCTTCCACGCAGGTGCAACCGAACTTTTTTTCCGTGCGTATCTCATCACCACGCTCTCCAGTGTCTTCAGAGGATTCTGGCTGCCGGTTCTCATTTCCTCGCTGATGTACGGCATCTTTTACATGACCGTCTGGACAGCATGGCATCAATCCCTGCGCGGACGAATTATTTTCATCGCTCTTTTTTCGCTGATCGGTGTTATACACGGCTATTGCTATAAAAAATCAAAAAGCTTTTTAGTTCCTTGGATCATGCATTTTTTGGGTGTACTACAGTACCGTCTGCTCTTTTAAGGCTCTTTTAAGGAAACTATCCAGCGATGCAAAAAAAACGACCAAAGATACTCTTTGCGCTCCTTGTGGCAGTCGCCCTCATCTACGGTGCCCTAGTGGGCTATGCCTACTTTCCAGCAAACCACACCGTTGATCCCCAATCGTTAGCCGGACCAGAAAGCCACTTTGTGGTGGTTGAGGGGAAAAGAATCCACTATGTCCAGCAGGGCAGCGGCAGCCCCGTTGTCCTCATCCATGGGTTCGGCGGTTCAACCTATACCTGGCGCAAGCTCATGCCACTGCTTGCTACAAAGCACACCGCTGTGGCGCTTGATCTGCCCGGGTTTGGACTATCTGACAAACCGCCCCGAGGTGATTACTCTCTTGCCGCACAGGCACGCACCGTGCTTGGTTTTCTTGACGTGCTCAGCATCGCCCAGCCAACGCTCATCGGACATTCTATGGGCGGTGTCATCGCAGCATCTGCTGCAGTGCAACGCCCAGCGCACATCGGGAAACTCGTGCTCGTTGAGCCGGGCTTCTACCATGGCAGGGCACCTGCGTTTTTAAAATATCTCATCTTTCCGCTGCCAAAAATTTTTGCAAAATCTTTTTATACTCCCGAAGGACGGTCGCGCACGCTCACCAGCTCGTTTTACCACAAAGAGCTGGTCACCGATGAACTTCTGAACGCCTACCTTTTGGCAGGGAAAACACCCCATGCCATTGATGCGCTGGCACACATGATGCGCACCGTCAGTGACGAATCATACGACACTATCAGTACCCGTATTACAACCCCGACCCTTCTTGTCTGGAGCCGCCACAATCCCTCAAACCCCTTGTCTGACGGTGAGCGGCTTCACCGTGAAATTCAGGGTTCAACCCTTGTCGTGCTTGAAGACAGCGGACACTACATCCAAGAAGAACAGCCCGTCAAACTTGCACAAACAATTTTTGATTTTATAGACTAACCGGTGGGGAGTAAAGCAGCCATGACAAACCTTGAAACAATCCACGATACCGTACTGGCAGCATGTTCAAATCGCCTCACGCTTTCTCCGGTAACGCTCAAACACCCGTTTCCTGAGCGTCCACCCCGGACACTTGGTCTTGTGAAACTTGATGGGAAGGTTTTTTGCTCTGAAAAACTGCAACGTCTGGTGCTGTTCACCATGCAGCCGCCTTTTTTCCTCAAAATCTATTCCACCTTCATTCGTCCAAAAATCGAATATGACCTTCCGGTCTTTTCCTGCGAAGTGGTCTGCATGGGTTCCAACAAAAAAATGTTTCTTGTTGATGCGCACCGAACCGGCGGCGACGGCATCAAAGACCATAGCTCATTCTTTGAGCGCTTACTAGCAATTCGCGACCGTTATCCTGATCTTCTGCGATTCAGGAAGGTAACGGGCAAAGGCATTCAAAGCGTTTTCTCACAAGCCGTCTGTCAGGTAACCATACCGCCAGACATGGACAGCAGAGCACAGGAACTTTTTTCCGAATACCTTGCAGCATACCTTGATCTGGTATCTGCTGCCGAACCGCTTGCAGGCGATGACCTCCAAAAAATCACAACAGAATTTGAGGCATACCTTAAAACCGTTGTCGAGCACGATCCGGGGGTAAAGGGAAACATCCTGCTCTTTGGCAAGCGTGGCGGCATCGAACGCGCTCTGGACATTTTTTACGGGTTGTAACAGGGTTGCACTGCTCCTTTCACCATCGCCCTCAGCTAAAAAACCTGTTCCGGTATAGTGTTACAATAGTGCATTGCTCATAACAATTTTGTAACAATAAAGTTTGAGAGATAACCTCCATACACATAGTGCTTCCTTCATTTCTCTTACTTTTTCGTTGTTATCTCATCATTTTCTCAGAATAAAACGCTCAGTGTCCTGTGTCGGCATTCCTCTTGCATAAAAAAGTACGGCAAATTTTTGAAAAAGTAAAAGGAACACATTATGAGATCTCACCACCATCACCTGCACCCCACCGGACTCTATGACCCGCAGTATGAACATGACAGTTGCGGTGTCGGTTTTGTGGCAAACATTGACGGGACGCCTTCACATGACATTATTATAGATGGCTTAACCATATTGAAAAATCTTGTCCACCGGGGTGCTGTCGGCGGTGATTTAAAAACTGGCGATGGCGCAGGGCTCCTGTTTCAAATCCCCCATGCCTTGTTTGAACGCACGTGTGCAAAACAAGGCATAACCTTGCCTGTACCGGGCACCTATGGAGTTGGCTTTCTGTTCCTGCCGCAGCAGCAGGACGAGCGACAGGACATCGAACGTCGCATCACCGCACTGATCACTGAGCAGAGTGGAACCGTACTGGGCTGGCGGGATGTTCCAGTTATGCCAGATTGCCTTGGCGACATGGCTCGCGCCACCATGCCCTGCTTGCGCCAAATTTTTATCAGCGTTGCAGGTCATGCGGGCGATACCCTTGAACGCACACTCTACCTTATGCGCAAAAGTATCGAACGCTATGCCATTGAAAACCAAATTCCTCTGGATTCATTTTCGATTCCCTCGTTTTCCGCACGCACCATCACCTATAAGGGCATGCTTGATGGACCTGCACTGCACCGGTTCTATCAAGACCTTTCCGACCCGCTCTGCACGAGCGCACTTGCGGTCATTCACCAGCGCTACAGCACCAATACCTTTCCTTCATGGCCGCTCGCCCAGCCCTTTCGGTACATCGCCCATAACGGCGAAATCAATACGCTCCGAGGCAATATCAATAAAATGCGTGCCCGGGAGGCAACCCTTGCTTCACCACTGTTTGGTGATGACCTTAAAAAACTTTTTCCCATCATCATGCCCGGCGGCAGTGATTCGGCAATGTTTGACAATGTGCTTGAGTTACTGGTTGCCGGTGGCCGTTCGCTTGAGCATGCACTGATGATGATGATCCCCGAAGCATTCGGTCCAGCCTATCATATCAGCACTGACAAACGCGCATTTTACGAGTACCACGCTGCCATTATGGAGCCCTGGGATGGTCCTGCAGCAGTTGCGTTTACCGACGGACGCAAGGTGGGCGCCATGCTTGACCGCAACGGACTCAGACCAGCCCGATACTACATCACGCGCCGGGGCAAAATCGTCATGGCATCAGAGGTCGGGGTCCTTGATATTGATCCTATTGAAATTCTTGAAAAAGGCAGGCTTGCCCCCGGAAAAATGCTGCTCGTGGACACGGAAAAAAAACGCGTCCTGAAAGATAACGAAATAAAAGCATTGGTTGCGCGGCATAAACCTTACCGTCACTGGCTTGAACAAAACAAAATCGAGCTGAAGGGCTTGCTGCAGGTTCAGTCGCCACATGCCCAAGGTGCACCTGAATTGCTCATGCAGCACCTTAAAGCGTTCGGTTATACGTTCGAAGAAATTGATAAGGTGATTCTGCCAACGGTCATCAATGCCCAAGAACCGGTAAGCTCAATGGGCAATGATGAAGCCCTTGCGGTTCTTTCAGAGCGACCGCGCCTGCTGTATGACTATTTTAAGCAGCTCTTTGCGCAGGTAACCAATCCGCCGATTGACCCGTACCGGGAAAGCCTTGTCATGTCGCTGATGAGTTTTACCGGTCGTGAGCGAAATCTGCTTGATGAAACCCCAGAGCATTGCCGCCAGCTCAAGCTATCCCATCCGATTCTCTCCAATGACGACATGGCAAAGCTGCGCAGTGTCAACATCCCCGACTATAGAATTGTCGAAATTCCCATACTATTCCCTCGCACCAGCGACAGAGAAGGGTTACAAAAAGCGCTCGATGACCTCTGCCATTGCGTTGCGGCAGCAATCTGCGATGGTGCCTCACTGGTCATTATGACCGACCGTGGGATCTGCCCAGACCGGGCTGGCATTCCTGCCCTGCTTGCGCTGTCATGTGTACACCAATATTTAGTGCGTACCGGTAAGCGTCATCTTGCAGGCATTATCATGGAAACCGGTGAAGCCCGTGATGTGATGCACATAGCGACCTTGATCGGGTTTGGCGCAAACGGTGTCAATCCCTACCTTGTCTTTGAACTCATCGCGCATCTGAAAAATCAGGGGAGGCTGCCAGCAACACTTACGGTTGAAGCTGCGTTTGAGAATTACATTACGGCGCTGAAAAAGGGCATCTTAAAAATCATGTCCAAGATGGGCATAGCAACGATCCGTAGCTATCGCGGTGCACAGCTCTTTGAAGCGATTGGTCTGGACAGCTCGCTCATAGAAACCTATTTCTGTGGCACACCATCGCGTATCGGCGGCATCGGGCTTTCTGAAATTGCAACAGAAACCCTCCTGCGCTATGAGCGTGCCTTTGATCCTGCAGCACGACCTGATGGTGAGCCACTTCCCTCGGGCGGCAGTATTCACTACCGCAAAAATTCAGAGCGCCATGTCCTGACGCCGGAAGCCATTGTCTCTGTGCAGCGTGCAGTGCGTGAAGGTTCCTATGAGCACTACCGCCGTTTTGCGGATACCATCAACAATCACAGCCGTAACCTCTGTACCCTGCGCGGACTGTTTACGTTCAAACCGCAGAATCCCGTTCCCCTTGACGAGGTCGAACCTGTTGAGAGTATTGTCAAACGTTTTGTCGTTTCAGCTATGTCGTTTGGCTCAATCAGTAAAGAAGCCCATGAAACCATCGCCATTGCAATGAACCGCTTGGGTGCGGCAAGCAACTCTGGCGAAGGCGGAGAAGATGAGATCCGCTACCTGCCCCTCCCCAATGGCGACAGTGCCATGAGTAAAATCAAACAAGTCGCCTCCGGTCGTTTTGGGGTAACCAGCAATTACCTTGTCCACGCATCTGAGTTGCAGATAAAAATGGCGCAAGGTGCAAAACCCGGTGAAGGTGGTCAGTTGCCGGGGCACAAAGTCAGCGACATCATTGCTCGCGTGCGGCATGCAACTCCGGGCGTCATGCTCATTTCACCGCCACCGCACCATGATATCTATTCGATTGAAGACCTGGCACAGCTTATCTTTGACCTCAAAAATGCAAATCCTGAAGCGCGGGTTTCCGTCAAACTGGTGTCTGAAATCGGTGTCGGAACGGTTGCAGCAGGTGTTGCCAAAGCAAAGGCTGATATGGTCTTGATCAGTGGTCATGACGGTGGAACCGGTGCATCGCCGCTCTCGTCAATCAAGTATGCAGGCAGTCCGTGGGAAATCGGACTTGCTGAAACCCAGCAGACGCTGCTCTGCAATAGACTGCGCGACAAAATCCGTGTTCAGGTTGACGGGCAGCTTAAAACCGGTCGAGATATCGTCGTTGCTGCCCTGCTCGGCGCAGAAGAGTTTGGCTTTGGAACCATGGCGCTGGTGTCACTGGGGTGCGTCATGATGCGCAAATGTCATCTTGATGCGTGCCCGGTCGGTATCGCAACCCAAGACCCTGAGCTCCGCAAACGTTTCCGCGGTGCCCCAGAACACCTGATCAACTATATGCTGTTTGTCGCACGTGAGGTGCGCGAAATCATGGCATCACTCGGATTCAGAACTATGGACGATATGATTGGTCGCGCCGACGTGCTCGATACCAATGATGCCCTTCGGCACTGGAAAGCCCGTGGGCTTGATTTTTCACGCCTGTTCGCTATGCCGCCAGTGACCGAAGGAACTGCACGCCGCTGTACAACCCCACAGCAGCAGGCGCTTGCCGACGTACTGGATCATGACATCATCGCCAAAGCACGTACTGCTCTCGAGCAGCAAGCACCGGTAGAGCTTTCCATGTGCATCAGAAACCGCAACCGTTCGGTCGGCGCCATGCTCAGTGCCGAAGTGTCTAAACGTTACGGTGCACAGGGATTGCCCGACCACACCATTCACTGCAGATTCTATGGTTCAGCAGGTCAGAGCTTTGGCGCGTTCCTTGCCCGTGGCATAACCTTCGAACTCGAGGGGGATGCAAACGATTATCTCGGTAAGGGACTCTCTGGTGGCAGGATCATTGTGTACCCACCGAAAAAGTCATTGTTCAGAGCAGAAAACAACATCATAACCGGTAATGTCGCGCTGTACGGTGCAACCAGTGGCGAGGTGTTTCTCAACGGTCAGGCAGGCGAACGATTCTGCGTGCGCAATAGCGGAGCGCTTGCCGTTGTCGAAGGAGTTGGCGATCATGGCTGCGAATACATGACGGGCGGGAGGGTGATCGTGCTCGGCAATACCGGAGTCAATTTTGCAGCAGGCATGAGCGGCGGTATTGCCTATGTACTGGACATGAACCAGTTGTTCGATACCCGCTGCAATCTTGAGATGGTTGATCTGGAGCCTGTCAGCATCGCTGAGGAGCAGCGTTTTCTCTATGCAACGATTCAGCGTCACCACCGGTATACCGGCAGTAAATATGCTGAGGCGATCCTGCGCGACTGGGATGAGCTCCTGCCCTATTTTGTCCGCGTCATCCCCATTGATTATCGCAAAGCACTGAAACGGATTGAAGCGGAAACAAAATTACCTGAGCATACCGTGGTAACGGAGGAGGTGTACTAACATGGGAAAACTGAAAGGCTTTCTGGAATACCGTCGTGTTGATCCACCGTATCGGCCACGGGATGAACGCATCAGAGATTACCGTGAGGTAACAACACGTCTTTCTGAAGAGGCACTCATGCAGCAGGCAGCACGGTGCATGGATTGCGGTGTTCCTTTTTGCCACGCACTGGGGTGCCCGCTTGGAAATGTTATTCCCGAATGGAACGACCTTCTGTATCTGGGAAGGGTTGATGAAGCGTATGAACGGCTTGCCCTCACCAACAATTTCCCTGAAATCACCGGAAGAATATGCCCGGCGCCATGCGAGGCAGCCTGCACCTTGTCCATCAACGACAGTCCCGTGACCATCCGACAGATTGAATTTGCTATCAGCGAAGCTGCGTTTGCCCGCAACCTTGTACGACCGCAGTTTGCCAGCACTCCATCTGGCAAACGGGTCGCTGTTGTCGGTTCTGGCCCTGCAGGGCTTGCTGCAGCTCAACAGCTTGCCCGTTATGGTCATGACGTGGTGGTGATGGAAAAAGCCCATCAACCGGGTGGTCTGCTGCGTTACGGTATCCCCAATTTCAAACTTGAAAAATGGGTGCTTGACCGAAGAATTGCTCAAATGACAGACGAAGGCGTTCGGTTTGAAACCAACGTGCAGGTGGGTGAGGATATATCGGCAAGGTTTCTCTGTCGGACGTTTGATGCTGTCGTACTTGCCTGTGGTGCAGAAGTGCCCCGCGATCTTGTAGTTCCCGGTCGTGAGCTTTCAGGCATTCACTATGCAATGGATTTTCTCGCTCATTCAAACCGTGTTCTCCAAGGAGAAATTGTTGCTAATGCCGACCTAAATGCCGCAGGGAAAATAGTTCTCGTCATCGGCGGCGGCGATACCGGAGCTGACTGTGTGGGCACAGCGATCAGGCAAGGTGCACGGCAGATAACCCAAATTGAAATCCTGCCCATGCCCCGGCAGTGGAACAAATCTGAGAACCCTGACTGGCCATACTGGCCAAACATCCTTCGCACCAGCTCCTCCCATCAGGAGGGCTGCGAGCGGCTGTGGTCAATTACGACAAAAAAATTTGAAGGCAATAATGGCAAAGTCACCGGCGCCCGTGTTGCTCGCGTCACGTGGCAACATACGGCTGGCACGCGCTCTTTTCAGGAAGTACCGGAATCAGAATTCACCATTCCTGCTGACCTTATTATCATTGCTGCCGGATTTACTGGCATTACCCGAGGCAAACTTATTCAGGATCTTGGCGTTGAAACAACCGCATCAGGCACAATTGCCGTTGATGCTACATATAAAACTTCAGTCCCGGGGATTTTTGCTGCAGGTGATGCTGTGCTTGGTCCCTCACTGGTCGTCCGGGCAATCGCTCAGGGTCGCGAGACTGCTCAGGCGTTACACACCTTCCTGCGCTCAGGAAATTCGCTCAAGGCAAACTGTCAGCGATAAGCAGTATTATAGCTGCTCAGGTCTACAGTACATGCTTTGACAATATTCTCCTCGTAAATTTTGAGCGCCGTGTGGCGAATCAAACGAAAGGGTAGGCAAGCACATTATTTATAGCTTTTTGTTTCAATACCCAGCTTCTCAATGCGGTAGTGCAAAATGCGCTGCGTGGTCTTCAGGTACCTGCTGGCTGCAGCCACATTGCCCCGGAATTTTTTTAGGGCGTCCACAATAACCTCGCGCTCGTATGAATTCACCATAGTCTGCAGACACGCACCGTCTTCTGGCAAGAGTGCCGTATTGGTCTGCTCAGATGTCTGCAGTGAGGGCGGCAGGGAATAGCTGTGCAGCACATTATCAGTGCTCGAGAGCACGCCGCGTTCAATACAGTTCTCAAGCTCACGGACATTGCCCGGCCAGTGGTACGCCATCATCATATTGATGGCAGCCGACGAGATGCGTTTAATGTTCTTGCCGTAGAGCTCGTTATATTTCTTCAAAAAATGGTCGGCAAGGAGCATAATATCTGAGCGCCGCTCCCGCAGCGGCGGTAAGTAAATGGGAAAGACATTGAGTCGGTAAAAGAGGTCATCTCGAAAAGTGCCCTCCGCAATCGCTTTTTCCAGATCTCGGCTCGTCGCCGCAATAACCCTGATATTAACCTTGATGCTCTGCATCCCCCCTACCCGTTCAATCGTCCGTTCCTGCAGCACTCTCAGCAGCCGCACCTGTACGGCTGGCGAAATGTCGCCGATTTCGTCCAGAAAAATGGTGCCGCCGTTTGCAAGCTCGAACCTTCCTTTGCGCTGCTGCAACGCGCCGGTGAAAGCACCTTTTTCGTGACCGAAGAGCTCACTTTCAATCAGATGTTCAGGCAGCGCAGCACAGTTAACAGCGACGAACGGGTTGTCCTTGCGGGAACTTGAAAAATGGATGGCACGAGCAACCAGTTCCTTGCCGGTCCCCGATTCACCACGAATCAGTACCGTTGCGGTGCTGTCGGCAACCTGTGCAATTTGGGCATAAACCTGCTGCATAGCACTGCATTTGCCCACGATATTGCTTGGCTGATACAACGTACCAAGCTGCTGCCGCAGCATACGGTTTTCAGCCATCAGGCTTTCACGCTCTTCAAGCTGCTCGCGAATTTTTGCAACAGCTTCAGCAAGAATATCAGCAATGATGGTGAGAAACTTTAAATCATTGCGCATTATTTCAGGTTTATCGGGAGGTCGGTCAATGCTTATCGTGCCGATAACCTCGCCACGATACATAACCGGCACACACAGGAATGCTACGGCTTCGCCTTTTTTCCGCGAACGGGTTTTATTCAAAAATCGAGGATCGCGGTTGATATCTTCAATGAGCGCTGGTTTTTTTGTCTGTGCCACCATGCCGATGACACCTTCGCCGAGGCGGTACTGGCCGCGTCGCTGTTCTTCAGCAGTTAACCCCTTTGCTGCTTCGATGACAAAGATATCGGTACCCGGCGTCCGCAGGGTCAAAATGCCGCGCGACATACCCATTTCTAAGTCAAGAATACCGAGCACATCCTCAAGCAGTGCCGAAACATTGTGTGGATGCAGCGTTGCGTGGGATATCTTGGCAAGAATATCGAGCTGTTGTTGTGCCCGATCATTGATTTTCTCTATTCGCTGTGCAGCACTAATGCGCATATTTACCTTTAACACCACAATAAAATATCTTTTTTGTTTTTAATAGAAATTTAATTATCATTTTTGTTACTTTTAATCAACAAATCACATTCTGTGTCTTATGCTGTGCTGTAAAATGCTCAGTACCGCTCCACACAATAAAGGGTTCTATGATAAAGGTAACCGATATCATTTTGCTTTCTCGCCTCTGATGATTTTGTTCTTAAGCCCCTCCTGTCGCAGATCCCGCTCTGCGGGGCAAGGGAGGGGTGCGGGGAGGGCTTTTTCGCCCCCACCTTACCTCCCCCCTGGTCCCGCGGTGCGGGATCTACGACAGGGGAGGCTTACGGAAATGGCGGAAAGATGGCAAAAGAATAACGGCCCCCTTTATTTTGTGGAGGCGTACTCAGGGATGCATTAGCATTAGCGAGGTTGTTATTGCATGAGTGGGGCACGGATTCTGACCTTGCCATTGAGCTGTGCCGGCTTGCAGTTGAGACCGGTGTTTTCCCACTCGGGGAATGCGTGTATGGTAAATACGAGCTGACCAAGTATGTTAAAGAACTCAGACCGATTCGCGATTATCTCAGACTCCAGCGCCGCTTCCGGCATCTGCCCGATGACATCATTGACCAGATACAAGATACTGTCCGCCAAAACTATGAAGACCTCAAACGTAAATGCTGCATCGGGACAGAACAAACATCAGAAGAGCTGCCATTATAATGCCTGCGAATATAGAAACCGTTTTTTTATTGTTCAAAAAATTTTTTGTTATTGAAAACAGTATTGTGATTTTTATGGCTGAAGAATAACAATTTTGTATTTAATTTACGTAAAGAGTTTTTCTTGTGCATGCAAGGTACCAATATCTTCACTGATTATTAAATGTTTTTACAGCGGGTTACACCATAAGCGCGACAGGGGCGACACAGATCGCCTTGACATCTGTGGCTTGGCACTTTTCTTGATACCATACCTCCAAGTAACCGGTTTTTTAATAATCATCTGACGCATAGAACTTGTGCTTTACAACTGTGCGAAAAAATTTTATAACCGTACCATATCTTGGAGGTGCAGCACTCATGAGTACCGTGGTTGACTATGCAAAAATTTTTGCTGAAGATGTTTTCACCATCAAAACGATGCGGAACTATCTTTCAGTAAAAGCGTATGAATCGCTCATGGAAACCATCAACCGCCGTTCATCGCTCAACCCTGACATCGCTGATGAAGTGGCTGATGCCATGAAAACATGGGCGACAGAAAAAGGAGCCACCCACTTTACCCATTGGTTCCAACCCCTGACCGGCGCAACAGCAGAAAAGCATGACGCCTTTCTTTCTCCCGACCCAGAGGGTGGGTGCATCCTGCAATTTTCCGGCAAAGAGCTGATTCAGGGCGAACCTGATGCTTCGAGCTTCCCCTCAGGCGGACTGCGGGCAACCTTTGAGGCGCGCGGGTACACGGCATGGGACCCCACAAGTCCTGCTTTTATAAAACGTGGATCACAAGGCAGCACCCTGTGCATTCCAACCGTGTTTTGCTCCTATAGCGGAGAAGCACTTGATGAAAAAACGCCGCTGCTGCGCTCAATGGAAGCGCTCTCCAAACAGATTTGCCGACTTGCCCGGCTTTTCAACATTGACACTAAGGGCAAACGTGCCTATACCACGCTGGGACCAGAACAGGAATACTTCCTCATTGACAAAAAACATTACGAGCGCAGAATAGACCTCTTGCAGACCGGTCGCACTCTGTTTGGACGCCAACCTGCCAAGCATCAGCAAATGGAAGATCATTATTTTGCACCGATAAAACCGCGCATCCTTGCCTTTATGGAAGACCTTGACCGGGAGTTGTGGCGGCTGGGGATACCAGCCAAAACCCGACATAATGAGGTTTGTCCAGCGCAGTTTGAGATCGCGCCGGTGTTTGAAGAGCTCGGCATCGCGGTTGATCACAACATGCTCACCATGGAAATTCTGCGGAACATCGCCGATCAGCACGGGCTGGTATGCCTGCTGCACGAGAAGCCGTTTGCCGGCGTCAATGGGTCGGGCAAGCATAATAACTGGTCGGTTGTTGGACCTGACGGTCGCAACTGGCTACACCCCGGTGACAACCCGCATGAAAACGCAAAATTTTTAACCATGATCTGCGCTTTAATCAAGGCTATTGACACATATGCGCCACTGTTGCGGGCTGCGGTTGCATCTGCAGGCAATGACCACCGGCTCGGTGCCAATGAAGCACCGCCAGCAATTATCTCCATTTTTCTTGGTGAACAGCTCACCGACGTCATCGAGCAGATTGAACGAGGCGGAGCACGAAGCTCGAAAAACGGTGGTATGCTGAAAATTGGGGTCTCGACCCTGCCCACCTTGCCGCGCGATGCTACCGACCGGAACCGCACGTCGCCGTTTGCCTTCACAGGCAATAAGTTTGAGTTCCGCGCAGTCGGTTCAAGTCATAACTGCTCAGCCGCTAACATGGTTCTTAATACTATTGTCGCTGACGCAATTGACAGTATCTGCACCGAGCTTGAGTCTGCACAGGCTGCAGGAACGCCGTTTAACGATGCGCTCCAGACAGTGCTGCAAAAAATAGTCAAAAAACACAAACGCATTCTCTTCAACGGCGACAACTATACTGATGCATGGAAGCGAGAAGCCGCGCGGCGCGGTCTCCCCAATATTACCAACACCCCTGAAGCACTCAAGGCTTTCACCACACCTGCTGCCATCGCACTGTTTGAAAAACACGGTGTCCTGTCCCGGCGCGAGATTGAATCTCGTTACCGGGCAAACCTCGAAACCTATGAAAAGACAATCGGTATCGAAGCACAGTGCGCCGTTACCATTGCACGCACCATGATTGTTCCCGCAGCGATACGGTACTGCAATGAACTTGCACCTGTCGTTACCGCTGCAACCAAATCCGGTGCAGGAGCCACACTTTCTGAAACCAAAAAACTGCTGAAGGAAATCAGCGGCTTGATAGAAACAACACTGAAAGCCTGCCGTGCGATTGAAACAGATGTTGCACGTGACCACAAAAACATCAGTGCAGACATGCAGACGCTTCGTAACGCGGTTGACCATCTTGAAGGCTTGCTGCCTAAAGACCAGTGGCCACTGGCAACCTATGCTGAAATGATGTTTATCCTGTAAAAGAGAACATAGCGTACACGTCCGGTTTGCGGTATCGTACGGTGTTGCACGATTGGGTAAAAATCACCCTTACTTTGGTGACTTCTCTAACAAGGTGCTGGAGAGGAGACCGACAACGGTTGAGAATTTATTTTCTATGAAGCCAAAATTCATCTTTGTTACCGGCGGCGTTTTGTCAGCGCTTGGCAAAGGCATTGCAGCAGCATCCATCGGTGCAATTCTGGAGGCGCGGGGGCTGAAGGTCACGTTTCTCAAATTTGATCCCTACATCAACGTTGATCCCGGCACCATGAACCCCCTGCAGCACGGTGAGGTTTTTGTGACCGATGATGGTAACGAAACTGATTTAGACCTTGGTCACTATGAGCGGTTTACCTTTGCGCGTATGGGTTCCAAAAACAATTATACCACCGGTCAAATCTATGAGCAGGTCATCGAAAAAGAGCGCAAGGGTGAATATTTGGGCGCCACCGTACAGGTCATCCCGCATATCACCAATGAGATTAAGGATAAAATCTGGCAGGTTGCCCAGAATGTTGATGTTGCAATCATTGAAATAGGCGGAACGGTCGGTGATATTGAGTCACTGCCGTTTCTTGAAGCCATCCGTCAATTCAAAAACGACGCAGGTCGCGAAAACGTTCTCTATGTGCATCTCACCTATGTTCCCTACGTAGCATCAGCCGGGCAGCTCAAAACCAAACCAACGCAGCACAGTACCAAAGAGTTGCTGCAAATCGGCATCCAGCCCGACATACTCCTGTGCCGTTCTGACCGTTTTTTGCCCAACGACATCAAGGACAAAATCGCGCTGTTCTGCAACCTCTCACGGGATAAAGTCATTACCGCAAAAGACGTTGCATCTATTTATGAAGTGCCCCTGCTCTTGCATCAGGAGGGATTTGATGAACGGGCAATAGAGCTGCTCAACATCTGGACACGCGCGCCACGCCTTGAGCCATGGGAAGAGGTGGTGCGCACGCTGCAAACCCCTGCCCATACGACCACAATCGCCATTGTCGGCAAGTATGTTGACCTTGAAGATTCCTACAAGAGCCTGAACGAAGCCCTGATTCATGGCGGCATCGCAAACAAAGCGCGGGTAGAGCTGAAGTTTATTGACTCTGAAACCATAACCCCTGAGAACGTTGCTGCGGTGCTGAGCGGCACCAATGGTATTCTGGTACCCGGTGGATTTGGCGACCGAGGGATTCCGGGAAAAATCGAGGCAATCCGCTACGCGCGGGAACATGCAAAGCCGTTTTTGGGAATCTGCCTCGGCATGCAGCTCTGCGTTATCGAATATGCGCGCAATGTGTGCGGACTCCGGGAGGCAGACAGCACGGAATTCAACAAAACAACACCTCACCCCGTCATTTTTCTGTTAAAGGAATGGTTTGATTTCAAAAAACAGACCCACGAAGTACGTGGGGAACAGTTTCAGTTTGGCGCGACCATGCGGCTGGGTGCCTTCCCGTGCAGACTGAAAAAACCGTCGCGCGCCTATGATGCCTATGCCACAGAAGAAATAGTAGAGCGGCATCGGCACCGCTACGAATTCAACAACACGTATCGTTCAACACTCGAAGAAAACGGCATGAGGATCACCGGCGTCTGTCCAGATGCTGATCTGGTAGAAATTGTGGAACTTCCCGATCATCCATGGTATCTTGGCTGTCAGTTCCATCCGGAATTTAAATCCCGGCCACATGATCCACACCCGCTGTTCGCGGCGTTCATCAGAGCATCGCTTGCGACTTCTCTGCAGTAACCTGTAGTGAACAGAAGCCGTACAGACAATGTTTCCTTGACCATAAGAAACAAAATAGTGACCATGGTAACGACAGAGCACTGGCATCGTACCAAGACTACCCTAAAAGAGTTTTGCGGATTGTTCGGCGTGTACGGCATTCCGAACGCTGCTTCGATTGTGTATCAGGGACTGTTCGCTTTGCAACATCGCGGTCAGGAAAGCGCTGGTATCGTCGTCAGCGATGGCACAGAGATACGATCCTTCAAGGGCATGGGTCTTGTCGGTGAGGTGTTCTCACGTCACCCCCTGAGCGAGGTGCAGGGCACCATCGGTATCGGTCATGTACGCTATTCGACAACCGGCTCAACGCGTATTCAAAATGTGCAGCCGCTGGTTGCCGAATGTGCTGACGGCATCTGGGCGATTGCCCATAACGGCAATCTGGTAAACGCTGCTCCGCTGCGCACGATGTATCAGGAATCAGGTTCCATTTTTCAAACGAGCACCGACAGCGAGGTGCTGGTGCATATTCTTGCCGACCCCATGTATCGTCTCCGACCACGAAGGGTTGAGCGGGCGCTGGGAGAGCTGCGCGGCGCTTTTTCGTTTGTGCTCATGACGAAAAATACACTGCTGGCGGCTCGCGATCCCTTTGGGTTCAGACCCCTTTCAATCGGCAAACTGCATGAAGGCTCTATCATCACCAGCGAAACCTGTGCCCTCCCGCTGATCGGTGCTGAGTATGTTCGCGATGTGCAGCCCGGTGAACTGGTAACCATTGATGCTACCGGTATACACAGCTCACGGTTTGCTGATCCGCCGCAGCACTATGCCCAGTGTGTCTTTGAACATATCTATTTTGCCCATCCCGACAGTTTTTTGTTCGGTAAAAATGTACACAGCGTGCGCATGTACTATGGTCAGCAGCTTGCCCAAGAATATCCTGTCGAGGCTGACATTGTCATTCCCATTCCTGACAGCGGCAATTCAGCAGCCCTAGGGTATGCGCGCCACAGCGGCATCCCGCTAGACTTCGGATTCATCAGAAACCACTATGTTGGTCGCACCTTCATCATGCCGGATGAACAGCTCCGGAAGACCTCTGCTGACATGAAGCTTGCCGTACTGCCTGACGTGGTGAAAGGCAAACGCGTCGTTGCGATTGACGATTCGATTGTGCGTGGCAATACTTCGTCAAAGCGCATTGCGTATCTGCGGGATGCAGGTGCACGGGAAATTCACGTGCGTATCTCCTGCCCCCCGATTCGGTATCCCTGTTTCTATGGCATTGATTTCCCGACACGGCACGAACTCATAGCGGCAACAAAATCAGTTGAAGAGATTCGCACTATGATCGGCGCTGACTCACTGGGGTACCTGAGTCTCGAGAGCCTGCTTGCACCGTTTGATAATCCACACGATTTTTGTACCGCCTGCTTTACCGGTACCTATCCGGTCACTCCGGATAGCACCCACGCCAAGCACGTATTTGAAAAGGTTTGAGGACTCATCTGTGGCAAACTGCTGTTCAAGGAACGACCGACCATGACACTTTTGTTACAGAGCACCCGCAACTCGGTTTTTTACTAAAATGCCCAAAAGGACTGATATTAAAAAAATATTGCTCATCGGCTCAGGTCCGATTGTTATCGGTCAGGCATGCGAGTTTGACTACGCCGGCGTACAGGCATGTAAGGCGCTGCGCGAAGAAGGGTATGAAATCGTTCTGGTAAACAGCAACCCTGCTACGATCATGACTGACCCAGAATTTGCCGACCGCACCTATCTTGAACCACTGTGCTCGGAGGTGCTCGTGGAAATCATCAGGCGTGAGCGACCTGATGCACTCCTGCCAACCCTTGGTGGTCAGACTGCGCTGAACCTTGCGATGGAACTGCATCAGCAGCATATCCTTGAGCGGTATCAGGTTGAAATGCTCGGTGCCCGACCAGAGGTAATCAAACGAGCCGAAGATCGCGACCTTTTTAAAAACACGATGCTCAGTATCGGACTTGACGTGCCGCGCAGCGGTTCGGCGCATTCAATGGATGCAGCACGGAAGGTCAGAGACTATATTGGCACCTATCCACTGGTGATCCGACCTGGCTTCACGCTTGGAGGCACTGGCGGCGGCATTGCCCACAATGAAAAGGAGTTTGAGGAAATCGCTGCACGTGGTCTTTTCTACAGCCCAACATCTGAAATACTCATTGAGGAATCCGTGCTCGGCTGGAAGGAGTTTGAGCTTGAGGTCATGCGCGACCGACATGATAACACGGTCATTGTTTGCTCGATTGAAAATGTTGATCCCATGGGCATCCACACCGGCGACAGCATCACCGTGGCACCGGCGCAGACTCTGACCGACCGTGAGTATCAGATTATGCGCGATCGGGCTTTGGCTGTCTTGCGGGCGATCGGGGTTGAAACTGGTGGGTCAAATGTGCAGTTTGCCGTAAATCCACGGGATGGTCGTCTGGTCATCATTGAAATGAATCCGCGCGTCTCGCGCTCCAGCGCCCTTGCCTCAAAAGCAACCGGGTTTCCGATTGCAAAAATCGCTGCAAAGCTGGCAGTCGGCTATACGCTCGACGAGCTTTTGAACGATATTACCCGTGAAACCCCTGCCTGTTTTGAGCCAGCCATTGATTATGTCGTGACTAAAATTCCTCGCTTTGCTTTTGAAAAGTTTTCCGCTGCTGACAGCACGCTGGGAACCCAGATGAAATCGGTCGGCGAGGTCATGGGCATCGGTAAAACATTCAAACAGTCATTTCAAAAGGCACTCCGCTCGCTTGAAACCGGTCGGGCTGGATTTGGGGCAGACGGCAAAGATAGTCGTTTTGAAAACATGCGTGATGAAGAAATCACTGCTGAACTTGCGCGACCAAACGCTGATCGGGTTTTTGTCATCCGGGCTGCGTTCCGACGCGGATGGACTATTGAACGGGTGCAGAGCCTGACCGGTATTGACCCGTGGTTTTTGAACCATCTTCACGAGCTTGCCCTTTTTGAAGATGAAATAAAGCGTGCGGGCTCCCTTGACAACCTGCGACAGGACAGCTGCCTGCTCCGCCAAGCAAAAGAAATGGGGTATTCTGACCGCCAGATCGCCTATCTTGTCGGTGTTCCAGAAGATACCGTCCGTGAGGTGCGCCTGCACCATGACATTCTGCCGGTCTACGGTCTTGTGGATACCTGTGCGGCGGAGTTTCGAGCATATACACCCTATTTTTATTCCACCTATGGACTGCATGATGAGGCGGCACCGTCAGCTCGTCGTAAAATTATGATTCTTGGTAGTGGTCCCAACCGCATTGGTCAGGGCATTGAATTTGATTACTGCTGCGTGCACGCCTCTTTTGCCTTGCGCGCGGCAGGTTTTGAAACCATTATGGTCAATTGCAATCCGGAAACCGTTTCAACCGATTACGACACCAGTGACAAGCTCTATTTTGAACCACTCACGCTTGAGGACATCCTGCACATTTACCATCGGGAACGATGTGATGGCGTTATCGTGCAGTTTGGCGGACAAACGCCGCTGAACCTTGCCCGTGATCTTGAGCGTAACGGAGTTACGATTATCGGAACCAAACCATCCCGGATTGAAGCGGCTGAAGACCGTGATTTTTTTCAAAAACTCGCGGCAAAGCTTGGCATCAGGCAGCCGGCAAGCGGTATCGCAACAAGCCTTGCTGAGGCTGAGGCAATCGCGGAGCGTATTGGTTTTCCGGTGCTGCTTCGTCCATCATTCGTACTGGGCGGTCGTGCAATGGTCATTGTCTATAACCGGGAGGGTCTCCGCCGGTATATGGCAGAAGCAGTGCAGGTTTCCGAAAACCGACCGGTCTTGATTGACGATTATCTTGAAAATGCAATCGAAGTTGATGTTGACTGCATCAGCGACGGTCGCACCTCGGTCATCGGCGCCATCATGGAACACGTCGAAATCGCAGGAATCCATTCCGGTGACAGTGCCTGCATCATTCCATCGCCGCACCTGAGCGAAGCGACCAAGGAAACGATCAGGCGCTACACCCATATGCTTGCCCGGGAACTTGAGGTTATTGGACTCATGAATGTGCAGTATGCAGTCAAAGATGGTCAGGTTTATGTGCTGGAAGTTAATCCCCGGGCTTCGCGCACCATTCCCTACGTCAGTAAGAGCATTGGCGTGCCACTGGCAAAACTTGCAGCACTGGTCATGGTAGGCTTCAGCCTTGAGGATTTAGGATTTACCCATGAAGTTTCGCAGCGGTATTTTACGGTTAAAGAGGCGGTATTTCCGTTTACCAAGTTTCCGGGCATTGATGTTGTGCTCACTCCGGAAATGAAATCCACCGGTGAGGTCATGGGCATTGATGCATCGCTGGGCATAGCATTCCTTAAAAGTCAAATTGCTGCCGGTAACGCCCTCCCGACAAGCGGTGCTGTGTTTATCAGCGTGCGCGATGCTGACAAAGAAGCTGTCATACCGCTTGCACGTTCCCTTGCGGATATGGGCTTTACCCTCTATGCGACGCAGGGAACGAGCACGGCGCTGCGCAACAGCGGCATCCGTTCAAACGCTCTGTTTAGAATTTCCGATGGCAGACCTAATGTCATTGATCTGATTGAAGAAAAAAATGTGCACTGGATCATCAACACTCCCTCAACCGGTGAACAGCCCAAACGCGACGAGATTCAGATGCGGGCACATGCAGTGCTCCGGGGCATACCACTGACCACAACAATTGACGGCATGCGCGCTGGCGTTGACGGCATTGCAACCTTCAGACAAATGCACCAAATGGAGGTATGCAGCCTGCAGGAGTATCACCGCCATGCACCGAAGATAAACATTATCAAACGTGCTTCGTGAAGCGTGTCACGTGACGCTCCTAAGTCACCGATAACCACACACGAAACACGATCCACGAGTAACGCGTTACGAGTTATGAAACATTATCCTTGGAAAGAACAACGCAAAAAAAAATTTTTTCTGGCGCTTGAAGACGGAAGCCTCTATTACGGATACAACGTCGGAGCGGTGTGCGATTGTCTGGGCGAGGTGGTCTTCAATACCGGCATGACCGGATATCAGGAGATACTCACCGATCCGTCCTACAACGGACAGATCGTGGTCATGACCTACCCTGAGATTGGCAACTACGGTATCTGTCTACCCGATATGGAGTCACACCGATGTTTTGCAAATGCACTTATCATCCATCAGTTAAACCAGCCGAGTAATTGGCGCTGTGATATGGCACTGGATGATTTTCTACAAAACAACAACATTCCCTGCCTCGCCGGCATTGACACCCGTGCGCTTACCCTCAAGCTGCGAGAGCGGGGGACGCTCAAAGGATACGTGTCTGCTGAGGGAAAAGTTGCAGAAAGCGAGGCAATCGAACGGGCGCGGGCATGGGAAGGACTTGATGGTCAGGATTACGCAACACGGGTTTCCTGCACGCGTGCGTATCGTTTCGACGAACAGGGCACCATTACCTGCTCATGGGGCATTGCCGAAAAGCTCCCGGCAGCAGACCTGCATATTGTCGCCTATGACTTTGGAATAAAGTGGAATATTTTGCGCCGGATGCGGCTTTCCGGTATGGCAGTTACGGTGGTACCTGCACAAACTTCCGCTCAAGAAGTTTTGAGGATGAAGCCCGACGGTGTGTTTCTGTCAAACGGCCCTGCTGATCCTGCAGCACTGGGCTATGCTGTGGAAAATGCTCGGCAGCTCCTTGGGAAGGTGCCGCTCATGGGTATCTGTCTTGGGCATCAGATTCTGGGGCTTGCTCTTGGTGCAAAAACCTATCGCCTGAAGTTTGGTCATCACGGCTGTAATCATCCGGTGAAAGACCTGCTTACCGGCAAGGTCGAAATAACATCGCAGAACCACAACTTTGCCGTTGACATTAAAAGCCTTGATCGTTCAAAGGTCGAAATGACGCATATTAATCTTAACGATAACACCCTTGAAGGCATACAGCATAAACACGAGCCGCTGTTCTGCGTCCAGTACCATCCCGAAGCTGCTCCAGGACCGCATGATGCCGGATACCTTTTCAACCGTTTTCGGGAACTTATACAAAAGGCGTGAAAAGCTGTCAGTGTTTACGGCAAAAAATCAGGAGGCGCCAGCACTGCTATCCAAAAATAAAAAACTTCACCGTGAGGTCACAAACGATAACCTTGAATGCGTGATTCGCTGATGAGGTTTTGGTTTTCGTGGCTCGGGTTTCGTGATTGTAAAAAACGATCCACGCATCACAAGCCACGATAAACGCTCTCTAATATCTTCAGCCCTTATTTTTTCTCAGCGCCTGCCCCAGTTTCTTCCCGGCTTCTTCAGCACGTTGAAGCACCTCGGGCATATCACTGACATCATTCATACCGACCACTTCAGCAAGCTCGGCAACGATGTTCATTTTCATGCAGTCGTCAATCGCTACTTTTAAGGTTTCTCGGCTTCGCTCATGACCTGAGCCTGCGACCGTCGTGACAGTCACCGCAGGTTTGCCTGCATGCGGACGGTTCCCAAGCCACGGCATGTCGGGATGATACGGCGGACCTACTTCACGGTAGAAAAGCGCCATGCACCGGTCAATAAAGCATTTCACTGCCCCCGAAATATCCATAAAATAAGTAGGCGCCCCGATAATGAGAGCATCGGCTTTCAGCAGTTTTTCATAGACACCCTGCATATCATCATCTATGACGCAGCGCCCTTCCTGCATCATGCAAACGCCGCAGCCGGTGCAAGGTTTGATATTAAGCGAGCCGAGATAAATCAGCTCAAAGTCATTGCCCGTGGACTCGGCAACTTTTTTCACCAGTTTATTGGTATTACTTTCGTCGCGCAAGCTACCGCATATTCCGAGTATTTTCATGACACTGACTCCCTTGGGTGCTATACGCAACCCCTAAGCATAAGTGCACCGGTCACGTTTTGTTTATGCAGCCGTACCTTCCAACTCTGTATTAATTCTCTTCCGATCTTCTGGATCGCGCCTGAAGGTAATCACGCCGTCAAACGGACATGCTTCCATACAGCTAAAGCACAGGCAACAGGTCGCGGGCATTTCATTGTGTTGATTACGGATATCAATATAAAACGGACATGCTTTCTCAGCCTGACACACCTTACACTGCTTGCATTTTGAACGGTTGTAGCGAATACGCCACATACTGTTATGGGCGCTCAAACACCGGTATCCTGAGAGCCAGCACAAATGCGTACAAATTTTTCGCCACGGAAACAATACCGATGCCGTCATAAGCAAAACCATAAAACAGATAAACGGCCACCAAATTTTCGGCGTGAGGTCCCAAATGGTTTCAATATTAAAACCGATAAACCACACCAGCAACAGCGTAAAGGGAAGATAAGGAGCTGCTGCATCAGCCTTACCAGCAATCGCCATTGCTTTCACATGGCTCTGTTCATCAATCATTTTGGGAACCGGTAGCCGCTGATGGTTCATGTTTTTGAACAAGGCATCCTGCATAGTGGCATTCGGACACATCCAGCTGCACAAAACTCTTCCGAAAAGATAGGGCAATATTGCGACGCTGAACACATGAAACATCCCCCAGAACAGCAGGTCTGGTCGCCCTTCCTCAGCATCAGGGTACCGAATGTAGCCATACGCTGACACCGCAAGCCAAATAATATAAATCGCGATTTGCACAACAATCCGAACGCTCACAATACGAAGCCGTGGTTTTTTGCTCGGCTGCTCCTCGCTACGCCCTATCATAAAGAGGGCAAAGGGAACAGCGGCAAGCAAAAGCGTTATCAGCACGACCACCGTGGCTGTCGTTGACATGGTGATTTCCTCTGCATCTGCCACCAGGGTCTGTTCAATAACCAAAGGGAAGGTAATCGCTGTAATAAAAATCGGAATAAGCCAGACGTGGGCTGCCAGTTTTAGCCGCCCGATAAAATAGCGCTCATGGAACAGGCAGAAAAACCCTGCAGCAAAGACAAAGAAAAGTCCGGGATGCACCATCTTGGTAAAGGATATCCCGAACACATAAAATGCAATTGCTGCGCCTAAAACATATTTATTAATATTGAGATAGGTATTTTTCGTTATGGTCATGACTGGTATCCTCCTCTTATTGCGCAGCAGAAACTGACTGCATCAGTTTTGGCAACAGCACGCTCCATTCAGAAGGCGTGATTAACAGACCGGCACCAATATAGACCCCGATGAATGCAACACCAACGATCACCACGGCAATTCGCTTTTTTCGGGGCAAGCCGGTTCTTCTGCCCATAAACCAAAGTGCAGTGATGTAAAAAAGGAAAAACATCATTGACTGATTCATGGGCGTCGTGTAGGCAGCCTGCGTAAGCGCTTCTTCAGTTGCCGTTGCGGCAGATACGTTTTTCAGGAGTGTCTTCATAACATGCGACAGGGTTCCATTGAGAATAGCAAGTGGCAGTAGTGTCACCGAGGTAAAACGGAGCGAATCAATAAATTTTCTATCGCGCATAATCAGATGCATCACCATTGCCAAAATAACAACAATACCTATGCCGATAATGGCGCCGGCATATGAGGCATAAAAGCGCCCCAGCGGGCTGTCGTGCCCGGCGCCTGCCAGTCCCTTCAGATACTCTGCCAAATCAATAAGAAACGGCGGGAACTCGGCACGGAATAAATCTACCGTTTTTTCATCGGCGATTGACCATGATTTTCCGAACATATACGCCGGAATAATTATTTCCATAAAGCGCGCCCATTTAGCAAGCGGTGTCGTGTGAGTTGTTTCCATACTGGTCTCCTTATCAAAAAAAGATCCTGTTATTGAGTAACCAGTTTTTTATCTCGAAGGAATTTTAAATCCTTTTCCTTGAAATTGCCTCTGTTTACAGCCTGTTTCAGTTCCTCCTTGGTAACGATTTGTTTATCAACAAGGTATTTCACTTCCTTTGCCGGCAGGTTACCGTTTGCCAAAGCTTCCTTTACAGCTTCTGCCTTGATCAAATTACGGTCAAGCATGTACTTAATTGACTTGCCATCAAGCAGCCCTGCTTCAAGCATATATTTTTTTAGCTTTTCAAGACGATACTTTTCTTGCTGCAACTCGTTTATCTCATCATCAATATAAGCTGCCTCATAGGTAGCATAAAACTTTGATGGCTTTTTCCACTGATCAGAGCCCATTAAAAACAGTGCAAAGAAAATATAGAGTAGGCAGCCAAGCACGGTCTTTGTTTCAAGTGAAGTCGTCCGGTAAGAAAGGACCAAGAGCAAAATCATTATAACAAGTGAAACCATGGCGACATAGTTGGCGATCACCGGCATCATCGCCACTGAAACACTCGACGAATAATTATCCATATACAGTTCAAAGCTCCAGATCGCCAAAAATGTCATCAGAAATACGCAGACCGAGCGTTTCAGCGCACCCGTCAGCCAAAGGATCTTCAGCCCAAGCCATCCAAACAAGACAAAATACCACCCCCCAATACTCTTGATATCAATGTCGCTGAACTGAGTGATGAGCCCCTTCTCAACAGGGAGACTCGACATCTCGCCAATCACCGGCCAAGCAAACAGTGCAGCAAAAAAACCGTAAAGATATGAGCGGCTTTCATTCTGCTCAGTACAGCAGCGATAAAAAAGATACCCCAAAAGAATGGTGAGCAGTGGAAGATAAAAAAGATTGTAATTTACCACTGGTTTTTCCCACATCCGCAGCGGCGACATCGTAATAACTGAAACGATAAACACTCCTTGTCCCGCCAGCGCGATCCAGATGGTGCGCCACATCGGCTTGATAAAATTCGCGATTTTTTTCAGCATGGCGGCCTCCTGTTGGCTAATTATTTATGACACATATTGTTAGGACTCTTGTATAAATCATCAGCGGTAGCAGTGTCAAGCAGAATTGATAAATTCTTGGGGAACGGAAACCACGAACAGGCACTTTTAGAAACCTTGCTGCGTCAGCAGCCCGTCAATCATCGTCGTGAGTTCTTCGAGGTTGAAGGGTTTTTTCAGGATACGGTCAGCACCAAAGAGCTGTGCGGTATCAAGATAGTGGTCGGGGATAAAATCAGCGCCGCCTGAAATGGCTATTATTTTGACATCACGGGCACTGCGCCGTATTTCGGCAATGATCTCCATGCCATCCTTTTCCGGCATGATAATATCAGTGATGAGAAGGTGGGGTTTCTGTTCACGGAACAACTGCAGACCCTCGGCGCCAGTTCGGGCAGTGCGCACCGTATGACCTGCTTTTTTAATCATGCCTGCAAGCACGAGAAGTACGGTAGGGTCATCATCAATGACGAGAACATCTGCCATAGGACAATCCCCTGCTGAAACTATTTTCTTTTTTCTGAGGATCCAGTCGCATCATAGCCGAATACCGAAGGGATTGTCAAACGGCATTATTACCCGTTCTTTTTATCAAATGAAAAATGATGTGGTGTGCTTTTGAATGACTACCAAGACATATGTCTGCTTTTTTCGATATCATAAGAAAAGGGCAGAAGCCGCTGCCGGCATCTGCCCTTTTAAATTTCATAGTACTGAGTGCCTAGAAGTATTGCTGGGTACGCTACTCTTTGCTCACCCTGCTGTCTTCTGACTACTGAATTCTGGCTCCTGCCTTAATACCGCATTCCGAACTTCTATCTGCCCACACCAAACATCCCCATCCCAAGTGAGGTTTGCTGCTTTTTCCGCCCCCTGCGCCATGATTTGCATACTTTCAGTTTTTTTCCCTGACTTCTGAATTCTGTCTTCTTACTCCTGAATTCAGCTCTACCGTTTTGACATTTTATTTCTGCCAAAATCTATTTTTTCATTGATAACAAAACCTTGAACATACCCTCTTCAACCTGCTGCATTTTATTTTTATAAATTCCTTTGCCCTTTTCAAGGCGTCAAAAGCCTCTTGAGCGTCTATCTCAATATAATCTCCATAATCTGCATCCATTCTCAGCGCTTGAATAGTTCTGAATGTTTCTCAAAATTCCTTGGGGAGGATTCCCTTTCGTATAAACTCCTTTGAAAGCATTATTTTCGCGCTTTCATGAATATCAGAATCAATGCCCCGCAATATCAGAAGCGACCGAACCGCCATCTGCACTGCATAGTAGGCTCTGTTCACCGATGATGCGTAGGAGCCTGACTGTGCTAGGGTACCCGCATCTCTGAGGAGCCCTTCCGCCCGCGACATGCGGTAACGGGCTAATTCAACTTTATCTTCACCGGTGTGCGTCATAGATCACTATCCCTTCTTTTTCGATGTTTTCTATGAAACTGCTCTTCAGTTTCCTGTTCATTTCATATTCTTTTGTAGTCATCAGCACCGGCGACAGCGGAATATCATATTCGAGTTCTATCTCATGGAGCTCATAAATTACGGTGTGTCTCTTGGCAATATCGTTGATGACTACAAGCACATCCCAATCTGAAAACCCACTGAAATCTCCACGAACACGCGAACCGAAAACAATAACCTTCTCTGTTTCTCAGATTGCCGATAGGGATGCAGCAACTTTATTCAGCGCTTCGTGTTCCAAATCATCTGCAAACTTGAAAGTTGTTTCCATCATGCAGTGATAAAAATTATTTCACCATTTAAGCAGCTTGTAGCACTCGCGTATTTTCTGTGTCAATACGGTTATCAGTACTGCCCAACACAAGGGATCGCTCGCGCCGGGTTTCAATCACCTCCGACATGCGTGCACGATAAAAATCTGATGCTCTGGCTTGAAAATTTCAGGCTGCGCACCTGAACGCAGATATGCATGCTGAGCAGTGACTGCCTCATAACGCCAGCCCCATTGCTTAAAGGCCATTATCACAGTGTGAAGCGACTGGATTGTGACACAGTTCACCACAAGAATACCGTTTTTTGCAAGTCGGCGTTTTATTACAGACATAATTGCAACTAACTTCCCGCCCGAGCCTCCTAAAAAAATCGAGTCAGGATCAGGGAGATTTCTTAAGGCAAGCGGTGCCTCACCCAAAACCGGATGAATTGAGATTAGTTTGTTTTTTTCAACATTTGCAATCAGCATCTCGTATCTTTTTTTATGCTTTTCAATTGCATATACCTCAAGAGCAGGGTAAAGATTTGCTGCTTCTATAGCTACCGAGCCGCTGCCTGCGCCGATATCCCAGAGCACCTTTGCCTGCGAAAGTTTAAGCCTCGCAAGCGTCATAAGTCTTATATCGCGTTTTGTAATCATGCCATCCTGATGACTGAGAGCATTATCTGGAATGCCAAAGGGAAGCACAGGTCGAGAACAGGTATTTTTAATGACCATCAGAGCAAGGCTGCTTGTTTTTATTCCGGTAAATGAGCTGAGCTTACCTGAAGTAATTTTTTCAGCATTACCTCCTATATCTTCAAATATCCATGCTTTTTCATTTTGAAGAAAAGGTGCCCTTGCAATCAGATACCGAGCAACCGCTGCGGGGGTATTCACACCGTCGCAATAGACAACAGAGGTGCCGCATGCAGAGGCAATGCGATCAAGGTTTTTTAAAGGTCTTCCATGTACACTGATAAGAGAAACATCATCCCATGGTTCCTTGATGCGCGCAAATGCTACCTGAAATGCGGTGATGTTGGGTATGATCTCTATCTGTTTTTTGGGAAAAGCATGGTAAAAAGCCGCTGCGATTCCAAAAAAGTTAGGGTCGCCCGATGCAAGAACAACGATCTTTTTTGATGTATGTTTTTTCTTAATTTTATCTACCAATCCTTCAATATTTCTTCTTATTTCTATCTTTTCTGCTTTGCTTTCTGGAAACATATCAAGCAGCCGCCTTCCGCCGACAAGAACCTGCGCAGCATGCACAATTTTCAGAGCCCGTACCGTCATGTCCTGAAGCCCGACACCGGTGCCAATTATATATATTTTTTTCATAAGCTCTTGACTCCTACGGCATTGAACCTGCGTTCAGTAACACGGTGTCCTGGTACCCGATAACAAGCACACCAACCCTAAGGGATTCGCCTGACAGGTATTGCAGATGCTCGCTTGCCAGAGCTGCAAGCTTGCTGCACACGCGAAGCACACTTTTTTGTGATAAAGATTCAATTGCATGGCGCACTGATTTTGATTTTTTTATACTACCTACAACATGACCAGCCAAACCTAATTGCTTTGCTATCATAGCCAGCAGGTTCACATCAATTGCTGAAGTATGGACATGGGTACAGGGGTAGCCGGTAGCAATTTTCAGAAGTTTCGCTGGATAGCAAGCAACAATGACTTTTTCAATACCTCGACGTACAGCCTCCTGAACCGCAAAGCCAACGTGATCGCCCATCAGGATAAACGAGGTATCGGGCAATTCAGGGAAATACGCTCGCGCAGCCTTTTCGCTGCTTCTGCCCGTTGACAGCACCACCGCACGGGCTCCCGTGGCTGCTGCAACATTAAGAGCCCAGCGAATCGAATCGCAAAATGCTTCACGCGAATATGGGATGACCAGACCGGTGGTGCCAAGAATTGAAATACCGCCAACAATACCAAGCCGCGGATTAAGGGTCTTTTTTGCAATCTTTTCACCATCAGGGACACTGATAGTCACCTCAACTCCGCTGTCTGCCGGTACCAATTCCCTGAGGGCATCGTGAATCATACGCCTTGGCACCGGATTTATTGCAGGCATGCCCGGCTTAACCGGAAGACCCGGAAGCATAACCCTGCCGACACCCCTGCCACCGCGTAGAGAGATTCCTTTCCGTTTCAGCAACCTGACATCAGCACGGATGATTATTCCTCGGGTTACATCAGGATCATCACCTCCTTCTTTTTTGATCTCACAAAATGCTCCGGTTTCGGTAAACCCAGACTGCACCGGTTTGAGCACCGCATGCTCGCCACACGGAAGAGTGATACTAAGAGACGTTGTGTTTTTGCTCTGAAGGTAAAGCAGTGCGCCCCGTGCTGCTGCTGCTGCGCATGTTCCGGTTGTATAGCCGCAATGCAATGCTTTCCGGTGCATGCATCCCCAATCCGCTTATGCTTTCTTTTTTACAATAATCATGGATAAATAATCGGGCTCATCAGGCAGCATGCGCAGATCCCGAACAATCCTTTCTTGTGGAAGACCTACGCGCTCTATATACACAGCTTTTTCAAGAAGACCTTGCTTTTCCAGTAAACCGACAATCGTATCGCGCTGCGTATAGGTCTTGAGAAATACCACCGTATCAGAGAGATCAAGAATTGCCTCAATCCGCTCAAGGTCGTCATAGGATGAAACAACAGCGAGCAGGTCACTGCTTTTGCTCAGCGCAATACCTGCCTTTGCCGCCGCAGCAGCAAACGAGGTAATACCCGGAATTATTTCAATCGGAATATCCGGTGCACGTTGCCGCAGAAGGGTTGCAATCTGGGATGCTGAGCTGTATGTGCCTGGATCACCGAGTGTCAGCAGCGCTGCGTCATAACCTTGCCTCAGGACCGTTTCAATGCGCTGATAGTTTTCCGCATACCTACGGCTGAGCAGTTCATGATCGGTGGTCATAGGAAATACAAGCTCTGCAACCGACGTGTCAGGGGAGATATAATTGCTTGCCGTACTATAGGCATAGCTCTCCCTGCCCTGCCCTGAAACGGGAATAAAAACTTTTTTGACCCGGCTCAGGATATCAGCTGCCTTAACAGTTATCAGCTCCGGATCGCCCGGACCAATGCCGAGGATGAAGAGAGTGCCAGACATGGTGTTTTTTTGTATTGCGGATGTTGGATTTACGACCTTGAACTTTAAACCTTGAACCCAAAACTTTATATCCTATTCCCGCGCTGCCAGTCGTATCAGCGCGTTCAGAGCTGCTGCCACTGCCGGTGTTCCTCCTTTTCGGTCAAGGTTAGTAATGTAGGGCACCGTGCAATGACTGAGCCGTTCCTTTGACTCACGTGCCTGCACAAACCCGACCGGCATACCGATGATGAGCGCAGGTTTCAGCACCCCCTTTTCAACCAGCGTAATTGCTTCATGCAAGGCTGTTGGTGCGTTCCCGATGGTAACAATTCCGCCCTGCAGCTTCTTTGCTGCCATACGTATTGCAACAGCCGAGCGCGTCAGACCGCTTTCAGCACTTTTTTTCATAACCGCAGGATCTGAGATACAGCATACAATTTCACATCCCCATGTTTCAGGAGCCTTTTTACTGATGCCAGCAGCAAGCATTTCAGTGTCAACATATATCGGTTTGCCACCGCGGAGTGCAAGCATACCGGAAACAATCGCTCCAGGATGGAACCGAATAGTTTTCATAAAACTGAAATCAGCAGTCGCATGAATGATCCGAAGCACCAGTGCCCACTCATTAGGCGTAAATTCATCATGCGAACCAGCCTCTGCCTCGATAATGCGAAATGACTCCTGCTCAATGTCCTGCGGTGTTTTTCTTTTCATAAACTGTGATGATTATTCCCCGGTTTATTTTGTTCTGCACATAGTACAGCGACCGAAGTTTTGCAGTGCTCACCCAATCCTATCTGGAGATTCAACAGTTACAACCTCTGTTCTCTCTATTTACCATGTCCTGCCATGAGCACTGCGCCAAAAATCCATAGCAGTATTCCTATAAAAAATAATAGCTTTGCAAGCCGCTGCAGTCGCGTGTGACCAGCCGTAGGCAGTGCGCGTCTTTCTGTTTTCTTTGCAAATGCACCCGATCCTGCCGCAAGGCAGAGTGCGGTGATAAAAAATGCAAGCCCGAGCCACATAATCACGACATTCATATCCTTCCTCGTATCAGCAGAGCATCGCAAAAAAAAGAAGGCCGCACACCGACGAGCGCCACAAAAGTTTTACTGACCGGGCAATGTCATCACGCTCAATGCCTTTCTCGCAATCGCCAATAAGTGGCTTGTCGCTGGGAACACCGTTATACGAGCATGACCCGCCAAGCTGTATGCCGAGCGCGCCAGCATAACACGCTTCCGGATTACCGGCATTTGGGCTTGGTGAATGACGACCGTCGCGTATACCGATGCGGAGTGCGGTCAGCGCACGGGATGGATTATAGAGCAGCACGGCAACGGGGATAATAATCAACGATAACCGCGCTGGTATAAAATTGGCGATATCATCCAGTCGTGCAGAAAACCACCCAAGATCCCGGTACCTTTCATTCTTGTAGCCGATCATAGAATCCAGCGTATTGACCGCCTTATAGGCGAGGCAAAGTGCCGGTCCGCCGAGTGCAGTATAGAACAGGGGCGCGATAACGCCATCCACCGTATTCTCGCTCACTGACTCAATGGTTGCACGAACAATCTCATGTTCTGGCAGATGAGCGGTATCACGACCGACAATCCGTGCAAGCCGCTGGCGAGCCGCATCCAAATCATGCTGCTGGAGCTGCTGTAAAATACCGTTTGCCTCATCGGCAAGGCACCGGGTTGAAAGACAATAAAATACCACGACAACCTCTGCCAAAAATTCCAATACCGGACTGATCGCCTCAAACAGTTCCAGACAAACCAACCCGCACAGATACACTGTGCAGGGCACAACGATACCGATCATCACCCCTGCTGTTTTTTTGTTCTTAAACCATGCTCGGGCACTATCTTCAGCCTTTGCAATAAGCGACCCGATCCAGCGTACCGGATGCGGCAAGCCTTCAGGATCTCCGAGCAGCGCGTCCAAAACCCAAGCACAGATTAAAATAAAAGCTGTCTTCATGGTATACCACCTCGACAACTGAGCAACAGATCAAGCAATGCCACCAAACGCTTGCAGGCAATACCACCATAATCCGCACAGCTTATTCCCAATAGGATTTCAATCATTCTGGTAATGTGGTATCAACGTTACTAGTGAACTTTGAACTTTGAACCTTGAACTTTAAACTTTAATTCTGTATTCTGCCTTCTGACTCCTAACTTCTTTTTTTGTACCTTCATGGCAAAGATTATTCAACCTTTAATTTTTGCTCTGCAGTTCCTGACCCGTGTGCCCATCCCATATCTGGTACCTGCAGATGAACACATCGCCCGACGGGCACTCATACTGTTTCCGCTCGTAGGTTTTTTTATAGGATGCGTGCTCTATGTAGCAGTGAATATTTTAGCTATCTTCCCTGCCTTCTCACCGCTCATCACCGCTCTCATCCTCCTAACCCTTGAAACAGCGCTGACCGGTGCATTTCATCTTGACGGTCTTGCCGATACCTTCGATGCATTCCTCAGTGCAGGGAAAAGTGTTGAGGAAAAACTTGCCATCATGAAAGACAGCAGAATCGGGGTCATGGGCTGTGTCGTGTTGCTACTAGCGCTTCTTCTGAAAACTGCTCTGCTTGCGCGGCTGCTTGAGCTGCATGGTGCCTTAGCACTTGTCATCTATCCGGCAGCAGGTCGCTGGGCGCAGGTTGTGGGCTATGTGTTCAGCCCGTATGTGCGGGCTGGCGGTACCGGTGAGCTGTTTGCAAAACATGCAAACAGCACTACCCTTTTCAGTGCATCACTTTTGCTTACACCGTTTCTGTTTATTCACGGCTTTCCTGTGGCAATGCTCCTGCTTGTTATGTTTCTCTGGCTGTATCGCAGGTATGTGCATCACCATATAGGCGGCATCACCGGCGATGTCCTCGGTTCAATAACCGTGCTGGCTGAACTTGTTGTTCTTACCGGCATGGTGCTAACAGCCCGGGGAGGATAGCAGCTCGTTTGCACAATAACGTGAGGCATGCTATATATTTTTAGGGTGCTAAAAACATTTTTGTAAGGAGGTCGTGCTATGAATTGGAAGGAATATTTTGAAAAGTCTAACGGATGTGGTTTCTTGGCAACAACCAACAGCCAAGGCGAGGTTAACATTGCTGTGTACGCTAAGCCAATTGTCTTGAACGACGGCACGTTTGTCTTTGGCATGGGCAATAGGCTCACCCGAACCAACCTGCAGGAAAACCCTCGCGCGGTGTACGCCTTCCAGGAGGCAGGCTATAAAGGGATGCGTTTTTATCTCTACAAACGTAAAGAAGAAAATTCCGGTCCTCTTCTTGACCAATTGCGCGCCGCAGCCGCTACCTGTCCAGCACCTGGTGCCCCTCAGATCATCAAATACGCCGTGCATTTCAGGGTTGACCGGTATCTTCCGTTGGTAATTGAAAACTGCAGCAGCGATCATGCAAAACATTTGTGCGAGATTGCTGGCAACGAGCAATTTGACTTGATTAAAGAACTTTCAAAAATGCCCAATTACATCTGCAAAAACTGCGGCAGGATGGCAGATGGCAGCAACAGCCTCTGTGATCCCATGCCGATCGAGGATATCCCCGCCTCGCATTGAGTGGAAGGTAAAAACAGACGGGCATATCACAGTGAACGGTGAGCAGTGAACAGAAATTAAGGGTTAAAGTTCAGACTTCAATATTTATTTTTCATTCATGCGCCACGAAACACGAGCAACGCTCTCCCATCCACTGCTCAGGCTTCACCGCTCACCTTTTTACACGTCAAGCGCTTTCTGGTATTCCTCCCAGAGCTGCTGCTTTGTTAGCCGGTGGGTGATGAAATCCCACGGCAGACGCTCCTCAAACGAGCGCTGACGGTACACATAAAAATCGGGATTGACATCACACTCCTTGAACGCGCGGTTCCAGTCACCGCCGCTTTCAAAAGCCTTCATGAGCAGTCTGCCCACCCTGCGGTCGCCGCGACTGAGCAGTGCCTGAACATAAGCCCATTTGGGCAGATCATGGCTCACCATGATTTTTCTCTCACCGCGCAGCGCATTGGTAATAAGGCGAAGCTTTTGTTTGAGACGCCCCACATCCTCAAAAGGGTGCCACTGAAACGGTGTTGCAGGTTTGGGAACAAACGGGCTGATGCTCAGTTGAAGGTGATTGAGCTGTTTGTCACTTTTAATTTCCCGCACATACTCATGCTTGATCGCCTTTGACAGCCGTACGATGTCCTCGATATCCTGCTCGGTCTCAGTCGGAAGCCCGATCATAAAATAGAGTTTTATATTCGCTACACCGGCTCGGGCAAGAAGTCTCACAGCCCTAAAGATCGCATCGTTTGAAAGCTGCTTTGCAATCACCGCTCTGAGCCGCTCTGAGCCAGCTTCTGGTGCAATTGTAAAGGTCTTATGCCCACACTGCTGGAGCAACGAAATCATCTCAGCGGTCAGTGCATCTGCCCGCAGCGATGACACCGAGGCAGTTCCACCTGAGCTGCTCACATACTGAAGCAGCGGCACAAGCCCCGGATGATCCGAAACCGCAGCGCCAAGTATCCCTATCTTAAAATCACCGGCTGGCATCTGGCGCAGTTCATCAATAAGGCTCTGGGTTGATCGTATCCGCAGCGGGCGATACACGCTTCCCACGGCACAGAACCTGCACTGCCTGGCGCATCCCCTGCTCACCTCAAGCAGGGTCATGTCGCTCAATTCGGTATTACGGCTGCGAAAACACGATGTTGCCGGATACCGTTCAAGGTGCTGCACCAGCCTGCAGGGTATTTTCTGCGGGAATCCCGGATCAGGCATGAACGATCCTATGCAACCATCAGCAGTATAGGATACCTGGTACGCCGAAGGAACATACACGCCCTTCACACCGGCAAATGCTGAAAGCGGCGGTCTGCGCCACCGTGTTCCCCTGCGCATGTCCATGATAACATCGAGAAACTCCTGCCCCAGTTCCTCTGCCTCGCCGATCAAAAACAAATCGAAAATGTCTGCAAGCGGCTCTGGGTTCAAAAACACTGAAACACCGCCTGCGATCACCAGAGGATGCACTGTGGTACGCTGTGCGTGCCGGAGCGGTATGCCGCCTCTCCTGAGCAGTGCAAAGATATTGAGGTAATCGTTTTCAAAGGAAAGGGAAAAAGCTATGATATGAAAGGAGCTGAGCGGTCTGCCTGATTCACAGGATACGATTTCACTGCCGCCCCCTCCCTGCTGCGCCGTATCCTTGGGCAGGAAAAACCGCTCACAGACAATACCCGGTCGCGAATTGAATATGCGATATACCGCCTGAAACCCCAAGTTGGACATACCCACAGCGTAGGTATGAGGGAAGGCAAGGGCAATCCGTATAAAGCCCTTGCCTTCTGACCGTTTCAGTGAGCAGGTCTCCTCAGGCGTTGTGCCTCGGTGATTCATCAAAGCATCGGACTTTCACGTATCCGAAACGCTGTTTGGTTCTGTGCAGCGGCTACATCACCTGCTGCCGACGCACAAATGTTGGCACATCAAATTGGTCGTCGCCGCCGAAATCGTCAATAATAGTTCCGAGTTTCACCACTCGGGCATCCTGTCGCATCTTCTCAAGCCGTACGTCCTCAAGCTGCGTCACCACCGGCGCTGCCTTCATCGCCTCCCGTACCTGTTCCTTTTGCTGCTGCATTGCTGCAA
>Ga0209162_1000036_pt1 | contig 120496 bp, 93 predicted proteins | sample YNPNPMetaG_FD_187121 | JGI IMG/M metagenome (GOLD analysis project Ga0209162, IMG submission 187121) | Anoxygenic and chlorotrophic microbial mat microbial communities from Yellowstone National Park, USA - YNP NP MetaG (SPAdes) (version 2) ...
TTATGAGAATTATTCTTTAAGGATATATTTAAAATTGTTTTTTAGAACCAATCAACAAAAGCATCAGGTGATATATATGAAAAAAGACTCATTGATCATTCAGCGCCATATGCAGCAATTACTTTTTGATATAAAACGAGGATTTCTCCAGTTTGTTGTTCTTTCATTAATAAACCAGCAGCCCAAATATGCCTATGATATTAAACAAAAAGTTTATCAAATTACCGGTGGAACATTCGATATTGACCGCAACAATTTATATAAAAAACTCAGGACTCTTGAACAGGAGGGCATTCTCAAAAGCTTTGAAAAGCCCTCCCGGCAAGGAGCTAATAGAAAATATTATGCTCTTACCCCCTTTGGAAAAAAATTTTATAATGGAATCGCTACGCTCATGAAACCAGTTATTGAATCCTTTTATGAAAGAATGAAAAACATAAATATCCAATAGCCCTGTTGTACACCACTTTTTTTACACTATCTTACTATGCTTTCCTTCTGCATTCATTGACTACAGCATAAGTAATGCTTCAAAGGCAAAGAAGTTAACACACACGAGCACCTCTTCAAAACAATTTCGCGCATACATCCTTTTTTGTTTTCTCGCACCACTTCTCTATGCGCGCAAAAGGAAATTTGCAAAACATCTGAGCTATTTTTAATATGTATAGTAGTATTTTAAAAGAACTATTCTAATAAATGTTTTTTCTTGACAAACATCTTCGACTTCCGTAAGATTTAATATACATACTTCATGAATCAGAATATGTATGAAACAGGGCAATCCGTATAGCTGCAACAATAACGATCTTAGCTTTGACACTGTGCTTCCGGTACCACCCGCCACTGCTACTAATGAAATCTGGCGATTTGAGCGCCCCGTATGGAACACTGATATCTGTGTTCGGTGTGGTGCCTGTTTCCTGATATGTCCCGATGCAGCTATATTCAAAAAGAACAATGGGTATTTTGAAGCAGATCTGAATCGTTGCAAAGGGTGTGGGCTCTGCGTTCGTGAATGTTGGACAGGTGCTCTTTCACTTGAGCAGACGGCACAACGGCCACCCTGGTTGGCAAAAAACTTCTAAAATCATTGTCGCTTATGGATATCTCGTCTGTCTATGTTTCACAGCTGCTGCCCAAAGCAGAAAGATTTATCCCCGGACAACGCTCATGCAAAGGTTGTGGCAAAGCACTGGCAACCCGTATTGCTTCAAAAGCAATCAGCGATATGCTGGTGATTCATGCTGGAATATATGCATCCACCCTTCCTGTTTGTCCATCTCGCACGTATGACCCTTACGAAACTGAGTCCCTACTACAGCACGCATATGAGGCGATGCACGTCCAGACCGCGTCAGCCTTACAGCGTGCAGGCGCAAAATTATCAGCACAGCCCAAGCCTGTTATTGTAATAAACAGACATGTCTTTCAACATGAGTATCTTGCTTTGTCCTCTCTTTTTGCTACAGAACATCATGCGCTGTATCTTTGTTTGGATAATGAGCACTATCTGAACGAGTTTGTTGCTCGTACCGGACCACTGCCTCTCGTGGTTAATGAGGTTAGACATCCGGTTTCTGAGGCTGATATCAGGTTACTGATTCACGAAAAAAACAGCCCTCCATGCAGCGATGATACTTTCAGTTATATCGCAACAGCCTGCCCCAGTTTTCCGTTTGATCTTATCGAAAAAGTACGTAAAGGCCTTAGTTGCAACGGCAATGCCTTTATTCTCGTTTTAGCTCCTTGTCCGACCGGGTGGATATTTCCCCCTCGTTTTACAAAGCAGGTTGGTCGTGCAGCAGTGCAAACCGGATATTTCCCGCTGTATGAAAAAACTCAGGGCAAGCTTCAGATAACCCAACAACTTGAAAAGCTTTTTCCCTTACACCAGTACCTCTCGCTTCAGCGACGTTTTTTTACGGTACCTGCTACAATCATATCGCAGCTTCAAGATGCCATAACCCACTATTACAACGACCTTGTTCGACAATCGCAAGAAAGATTCTAAAGAGCCATGTCGTCTCATCAAACAGTTACCATAAACACAAATACTCATTCCCACGAGCCCCCTTCCCTTATTGCCCTGTTGCAAAAAATTCAAGAGGTTAATGGATATCTTCCCCAAGATGCCCTGAAACAAGCGGCAGCAGAACATGGCATTCCACTGAGCAAACTTTTTGCCATAGCGACCTTCTACAATGCCTTCAGCCTAATACCGCAGGGAAAGCATATTATCAGTATCTGTCACGGCACAGCATGTCATGTACAAAAGTCAGAAAACCTTAACGCGCACCTTGCACGTGTACTACAGCTGGCTGAAGATGAGGGAACAAGCAGTGACCTTATGTTTACGCTTAAAAAAGTACGGTGTCTTGGGTGCTGCAGCATGGCTCCCGTCATAAAAATTGACGACACAGTTTTCGGTACCATGACGCAAGCAAAAGCAGAAAAGCTCATTCGCTCCGTTGAGAAAGGAATGCCACCATAATGGGTTTTGCGATACAGCATCTTACAGAATTAAAAAAAAAGGGATCTGCAACGCTCTTCCCTGACACAATAAAAATAATGATCGGTGTTGCTTCCTGCGGGGTAGCTGCGGGAGCTTTGCCGGTAATGGCAGCGTTTCGACAGGGTGCAACAGAAAAAGGCTTGCCGGTTATGATTACAAAAACCGGTTGTGCAGGCATGTGCTATCAGGAACCTTTGGTTGATATTACCATCCCCGACAAAGGGCGATTTGTTTATGGTCGCATAACCCCTGCCGCTGTGCCTGCAATGCTTGCCGCCTTGCAAAATAACGATATTCCTGACGGTGCTCTGTTTCGCTACAGCCGTCATGAATGTCTACTTGATGGAACTATCACGCACTACCCTGTTCCTGACAAAAAAAACAGTGCGCATACTGTACCACTGATGCAGACAGTGCCCTTTTATAAAGGGCAGTACCGGCTCGTGCTGCGCAACTGCGGATTTATCGATCCTGAAAACATCTCAGAGTACCTTGCACAAGGCGGCTACCATGCCCTTGCCACGGTTCTTAATAAAAAAACGCCGCTGCAGGTTATCAGGGCAATCGAGCAGTCACGGCTGCGCGGTCGTGGCGGCGCGGGTTTTTTAACCGGGCTTAAATGGCGCATTTGTTACACAACCGACGCTGATCAAAAATACATCGTCTGCAATGCTGACGAAGGCGATCCCGGTGCTTATATGGACCGCAGCATTCTTGAAAGTGATCCGCATGCTGTTTTGGAGGGCATGCTTGTTGCCGCATACGCCATCGGCGCCACCAAAGGGTATGTCTATATCCGTGATGAATATCCGCTCGCTATCGAGCGTATGGGTCAAGCCATTGAACAGGCACGGGACGCCCAGCTTGTTGGCGATCATATCTTAGGATCATCTTTTTCTTGTTCAATCTCGATTGTCAGAGGAGCTGGTGCCTTTGTGTGCGGTGAGGAAACTGCGTTGCTCAAATCCATTGAAGGGCTGTGCGGGGAACCGCATCAGCGTCCACCCTACCCTGCGGTTGCCGGCTTATGGGGTAAACCAACGGTTATCAATAATGTTGAAACACTGGCTACCATTCCAGTAATTCTCACCAAAGGTGCCCGCTGGTTTTCTACAATCGGGACCAAAAAGAGCACAGGGACAAAAGTTTTTTCGCTGGTCGGCAAGATTAACCATATCGGACTCGTTGAAGTTCCGCTGGGAACCCCGCTTCGTGATATTATTTACACAATCGGCGGCGGCGCAGGTTTGGACAGAACTTGTAAAGCAGTTCAAACAGGTGGCCCCTCAGGCGGCTGTATTCCCGAACACCTTTTCAACCTTCCCGTAGAGTACGACACCCTTGCCCACGCTGGCTCTATTATGGGCTCAGGCGGCATGATTGTGATGGATAATACAACCTGCATGGTGGATGTAGCCCGCTATTTTATGACGTTCCTTGAACATGAATCCTGCGGCAAGTGCACCCCCTGTAGAGTAGGTGTACGCCGCATGCGTGAACTGCTCGATGGTATGTGTAAGGGAACGGCATCGGAACAAGATCTGTACTTGTTGGAGCAGATTGCCCGCGTGGTCAGTACAGCCTCGCTGTGTGGACTTGGTCGTACAGCACCGAATCCTGTTTTGTCTGGTCTGCGGTATTTTAAGGATGAATTCATACTGCATGTTCGAGACAAAAAGTGCCCTGCTGGTGTATGCAACAATCTGATTACCTATGGTATCAGCCTATCCCGGTGCACCGGCTGCGGCACCTGTATCAAAACATGTCCGGTCAAGGCAATTACAGGTACCAAAAAGAAACCACACACCATTGACACCAGTCGGTGCATCAAGTGCGGTGCCTGTGAGGAAGTCTGCCCTGTTGCGGCAATAGCACCCTGTTGACAAGCCACAAGGAGAGGTATGATCACGTTACAAATTGACAATGTCTCGGTTACCGTGCCAGAAGGCACGACACTCCTTGAAGCTGCACAGCGCATCGGCATATGGATTCCGACGCTATGCCACCATGAAGCCTTAACACCATATGGCGGCTGCCGTCTCTGTATTGTTGAGGTTCAGGAAGGAGCCACAACGCGCATTGTCTCATCCTGCACCTATAGGGCACAGAATGGAGTACATGTCTCGACCTGCTCTGATACAATCGTTGCGCTCCGGAAAGGTATTCTAACCCTCTTGCTCGCAGAAGTACCACAATCACCCGTTCTGCAGGAACTTGCCGAACTCTTGGGGGTCGAGCATTCCTCAACTTTTGCGCCCCGAAACGATCTCTGTATTGCCTGCGGACGGTGTATCAGGGCATGCAGAGAGATTGTGGGCGTGCAGGCTATTGACTTTGCATTTCGCGGCTATAAGCGTGTTGCAGCCTCGCCTTTTTTTGAGCGGTCTGAGGATTGTATCGGGTGTGGCACCTGTGTTGCAGTATGCCCGACTGGAGCGATTCGCTTACATGATATCCCTGCAGGGGCTCGAGTTGAGCTTTCAGATGGTCGCCAGGTAGAAGGCCCTGTTCGGGTGATTGAAAACTGGAAGGTTTCATTCCCTTTCAAACGATGCTCCAAGTGCGGAGAGCCATTTGCGCCACAGGTGCAGCTTGAATATTTTACCAAGCAGGCACACCTGCCTGCTGATTTTTTTGATGTCTGCCGCGAGTGTCGGCAATAAAAGTAACAACCGCTGCATGGTTCAAACATCAGCATACCACGACGAGTGATACTACAACGATGAGAGTAAACAGAGAACTTTGTGTGGGTTGCGGGGCATGCGTTAACCTCTGCCCTCGTTTGGCAATACGGTTTATTGACAGCCGTTCCTACATTGACCAGCAGTCCTGTATTGAATGCGGTACGTGCAGAGATGCCTGCGGTGTTGACGCTATTTACGCTGACTGCCGTTTCCCAGACCTTGTGTTGCTCAACTTTCCGCTTGAGCCTGCGGGTGCTCTCAGCAAACAGAGTGCCACAGGAGACAGCAGCAGAGGGCATGAATGATGAAAACACAGTATGATGTTGTTGTTGTCGGTGCAGGACCTGCAGGACTTATGGTAGCAAAAGAAATGTCTGCGGCAGGTGCAAAAGTGCTGCTTGTTGACATAAAGAAGGAAATTCCGAAAGTCAACCGCTCATGCTGCACCATGCTGATTAATGAACCCAATACGCATGGGGAAACTGTCAGGATCGTCAACAATAACCTTTATTTTGAAAAAACCGGATTTACTGTTCCCTACACGGGAAAATTTGTTTCCTTAGTAAGAAGTATCAGATTGTCACCGGGCGGCTATAAGCTCACGATGGTCAACCGGCAAGAAGGTGTTGCGCATCCCTATACCAAAGAAGTTATTTTGAAAAATCTTCTTGACAGCGCACTGCAGAATGGCATTGATGTCCTTACGGAAACCGCTGGCATTAGAGCTGAAAACAAAGATGGCGGGGTGCGGGTTATACTCCGTCCTGCACGCTCGAGGTCGCTCTCTGACATAAGCTGTAAAATCGCTTTTGCCGCAGACGGGGTTAATTCCCAGATCGTCACCGGCTTAAATCTTTTTAAGACACGAAAGTACTTTGGGTCGTTTCGTGTTGCCTCCTACTTCTTAGATAATGTTGACTACCCGTACTGGGATTCTTGGGTAACCTGTGTCGGCAAGGGACACACCCGTTGGGGACGGGGTCAGATTTATATGGTTCCCAAATACCTCCCTAATGCCAAAGACGGCGACAAGCCAATTCTTGATATCTTTTGCGGAACTCCCTGTGGTATGCCTGCAAAAATGGGGCTTGATTCGTTTATCCAAGAAGGGCCGTTTCGTGAATGGTTTCGGCATGCTACCATTGTGCATCGTGGTGCATGTGTCGTCAACTTTTATACCTGTATCATGAATCCTGTTGAAGGCAATATCGTGGTAGTCGGCGATGCAGCAGCATTCATTGAGACCTATTGTCAATCAGCCATGATGTATGGATACCGAGCTGCTCACGCTGTCCTCAAGGTTTTGGAAACAGGAAGTGGGTATGAAGACTATACAAACTTCTGGCGCGAAAGCTTTGAATACTGCTGGCCCGGTGAAATTGAAAAAGCCCTCCAAGGTTTTGGACTTGGACAGCTTGATGACGATGCACTTGATTATATTTTTAAACTCACTGATCACGAGGAGTATCAGGGGTATGTGAGCGAAAACACTGCTCCTGATGTTATGAAAAAGGCGATTATGAGCCATATTGACCAGATACGGCGGGAACGGCCTGCGGTTGCCTCAGTCATTGAACGACACTGGAAAGCATCGGCAGAAGATATTGTTCAGGGATAGCAGGGCTTCCTGTTGTCCCGTTCCGATATTTTTTTGTGGGAGTGGGTGCCATGAATATCCAAAAGCATACCGCCGTATTCATGCTGCTCGTGCTATCTTTCCTCTTCGTCTCCGCTTGTGCACACCGTGACCCTGTTACCTACTGCGGTGAGCAGGAAGAAAACGGACCGTGGGACGAGTGCAATCCTGATCGCTATAACGTTGATGGACCTGCCGAACGACTTTTAAACAAAGGGGTGAGCAGGATTCTTATGATTGATCTCACGGTTGGTGGCCCGCGCTTTTCAAAAACCTTTGACGTAGTGCAAATGACAAAACGTGCCATGGCTGCATGGGAACAACGGCAAAACGCATCGTCCCATCCCGTGTCCCCTGTTCCCAATAAAATCGGGATCATCTATGTCGTACACGGTGGTTTTACAACATACCGACCCCAGTATCTCTGGGATGCTTCTGTGCAAATGTTTTCCTATGACCCCAACCATCCCGTATTCAAACTGTATCTGTTTAATAAAAACAAGTGGCATCAAATCCTCAAATCCGAACAAGCACAAAAAGAGCTCAAAAAATACAGCTTTTCCTATGAGCGTATCGGTGGCAGCGATCCTTTTCAGGCTCTCACTGAACGTCAACTTGAGGATATGAAGCAAGAACTTACAGAATATGCTGCCGCTTCAGGCACAGCGTATGAGGTTGACTGGGCATGCTGGATGTGTGGCGATATTGTTGAACATTATGCATATCCGCGCTATCTCTATAATCCTCCTGAAGAAACCCCTTGCAGTACCGATATCCCTGAGCCACACCTGCCTCTTGTCTGGGTTAATGACCCTGCCAATCTCATGGAGCAGTCATATCCGACCAAGCCAGCCTGCTGGACAAAAACGCTGGGAGCACCCGACACCGACACACGGGTTGACCTTACAAACAAGCAAAATCCGATTGTTCAGGACATAAGTCTCGCACAACTTCAAGTTGAAGCAATCGAAGCCAGCTTTTCACCGTCGGTTCCCGATAATGCGACCGGCATTCTTTTGCTCAATCATGCAATCAATGACAACAACGAATGCTTTGATCCCAAAATTGACGATACCTTGGTGCTGAACAAAAATATAAAAACAATGCTCCTGCAGCGCCATCCTACGCTGCACGCTGAACATATCATCGGTGCATACATGGGTATTAAAGAGCTTAACCCCGAAAACAATCTTGTCGAGCGCACCCGTCCTATGCGTGGCGAAGACCTTGGCTATGCATGGCTCTACGAGAGCGACAAACAGATGCCCGGGGATGAATGGGGGTATCGGTACTGGGATGCCTTAGACTATTTAAAAAACAGCGGGGTCAGACATATTGTTATTGGGTTTCCCCAAATCATTACTGATTCCGTACTCAATCTTGTTGAGATTCATAATCAGATCGCTAAAGAAATCGGCTACAAAACCTGGCTGGGCTGGAATGACCCAACCCTACAAGGCTTGTATCCCGCTACCGGCAATCCGTTTGCAGATTATTGGGGAATATGGGTTGATACCACCTGTGGACAAGAAGCGTGCTGTTTTGAAATGGGCGGCTGTAATGACGGCAGGCCGTATCCGCCACCACGCCAAACGCCGCTCAACCAAAAAAGAGGCGATAGAGATCCTTCGCTTGCCTATGAGGTGAGCGAGTATGGGCATCTTGGCTATGATGCTGCACTGGGACCACCAAATCCCACAATGCCGGTTCAGAATCAATACACCGGAACATGGGCATTATACCGACCACCAAATGATGACCCGCGTATTGGGGAACTACTGGCAGCGCACGTTGAGAATACCCTAAGCGATTTAGTCACCTCACATCACTCAAGAAAGCCACCACAACCATAAAAGGAGCATAATCATGGAAGCACTCACGCGAAGAATGTTTTCAAAACAAACAGTGTTATTTTCAGTTGCCGTAGCACTCTTTTCTCCCAGGACGGTATCAGCAGCAGGCATGCTTGATAAATTCAAAAATGACCCGTTTTTGAACAGAGAGGATCTTGGCGATGCAGTCAAATCGCTCTACATGACCTATGACAGCAGCAGTCCCTATCCGCATAAATTTAATGAAGTGCTGACAAAAACCCAGCTGCGCAGCCTTCAATTTTTTATAAATAATAATCTTGAAAAAGAGTACGTTGCCCACTATGTGGCAACGATGAAACCACTCCTGCTCCACCTTAAAGAACGCATTGAAAAACAAGGTACTGAACAGGGTCTTGCCAGCTTATTTGAGCAGACCAGCACTGCATATCAGCTGTTTGAACGCATCCAGATCATGCCGGGAAAAAGAATGTTCCCCTGCCCATATAAAGAAATGCTTGCAAACTGTAAAAAATACCTTCTAACCTTTTCGCTTGAATGGCACGACGTCTGTACCCGTTGGTGTACTCCTGCATGGACCAGCGTTGCTGAGGCAATCGGTTTACCCATTGTAGTAGAGCCCGGTGAAACTTGCTGTGTTTCCCTGAAACAGGACAAAAATGTTTAAAAGGAGCACATCATGAAAGCAGCACATTCCACGACAACAACCCTTCCGAACCAAACAGAATGCACGCCAGTGCTCCTGCAGCAGAATCACTTATGCTCGCGGGCGACCTTTCTTCGCAGCGTGCTTGGATCGCTCGTGCTTTTGACCGTCCCCGGGGTTGCCCGGGCATGGATGGACGGCAAACTTGCCGAGCGTGATGACATCGGCGACGGAATCAAAGCACTGATAAAAACCTACAGTGACACAGACCCGTATCCACACAAGTTCAACGATGCGCTGGTACGACTTCATCTGCGTGACCTTGATTTTGCCATCGCCAAAGGGATTGATAAAGAGTTTGCCGATCATTATGTGCTGACGCTCGGTGTTCCGATTGCACGGCATATTAAACCTGCTATTGAAAAACTCGGGAAGGACTGCTTCCTCTGGGGCATCTTTGAGCGCACGAGCTGCTCCTACCAGCTCTATGAGCATATCACAGTCAAAAAAAACGAGCGGTCTTTTCCCTGCCCGTACAAGCCGATACTTGAGAACATTCTTGAAAAAGAGGTAACCTATAGCATCCGCTGGAAAGATGTATGCGAGAAATGGTGCGCAAGAATTTGGCATGGCTTTGCCCAGACCGCGGGTGTTACCATAAAAATTAAAACAGGCACAACCTGCAAAGTGAAAGTCCTGTAGCCAAAATCGCTGTGGATCAAGCTGGCGTCTGACACAAGGAGAGAGCTTATGCAACAGAAATCCCTTCCTCAGGTCTGTCTTGAATTATTGTCTCGGGAAATTCCTTTACAGCGGGTTTCAGGGCTTGATGATCTTGAAAAGGTACAGCTTGTAAGCGGAGAAGATGGCGGAGGTATAAAACTCTATACCGGTGACAAAATAAAGCGGGTGGCGCTTGTTGAGTTTCGTTTTGGCAGGGGCGTGCCCATCCCGCATCATGAAAATCGCCTCGCGACAGGGGCTGAAATTTTTTCAATCACCCCTGACCTGTCCTATAAGCTCCCGGTATGGGGTATCAATTCAGTCATCATGAAAGATGGCACTTACTATTTTGATACTGATTTTTCGTTTGGGGTTGATTTAGTACGTGAATACGATTTTGTTATGCGCTACCTAGAACCGTGGGACACTGTCTATAAAAAATTCAGCAGACATCCTGATCTTCACATCGTCCCCCTTGCAGACATGACCACGTGGGTAAGAACCTATATTTCGCCGCTCTTCTTAACCGCAATTACCACAACCGAAAAGGTCAAAACGGTCTATGATCTTGCAGGGGAATATATACAGTTGTGGCTCCAGATGTACCGAGATGCCACGCCTGACCCCGGGCTCCAAGAGTACCAGCAACAGCGACTGCACGCCCAATACGCTGGCATGAAAAACACCGATAGAATGGGTAAAGTGATTTTGGAAGCGTTTGGAAAAGAAACGTTTGCACGATTTTTCAAAGCCATGGCTTCCTGACGGAAGCTTCCTTCCCCGAGCTGCTCCGCGGTTCCCCTCTTTTGACAGCATGGGGATGCTTGACGTTCTTCGCTCCTGGTTGTGCTAACCAGACAAAAGCGATCATCGTGGTGCACTTCCAGTTTAGATATCGTCTCTGCCACCGCACAGAAGCATCGCAATACCTACCCGTGCACCGATCCTATTTTTTCTTTGACAGCACGGCATCAAGTGACTGGTAGAATGCTTCGATCACATGGTGTTGGTATTTCCCGACAGGAACACCGTTGTAAATAACATGGGTCTTTCCTTCAACAAATTCACGTGTATAGGGAACTGACCAGTCAGGATAATCAATCGGTTCATACACATTATAATCCTTAAAGCCATGATAGTTTTTCAGAGCATGGTGAAACAGTGTGTCTGAATTTTCAGCAATAAATTCTATGGGGAGCCCGATCACATAATCATAGCCTTCTTTAATAGCATTCCAATACGCACGGTTGGTTGAAAGGTATTTTTCCTTTGGATCCCAGACGGGGTCAGCAAACTCATCTTGGCACACCACAACGTTCTTTTTGCTGAACGAATAATTTGCAAGCACCGTGTTAACATCTTCAACCATTTTATCACGGTACGCTGGCGCAAGCTCAAGCCATGCTTCCCACGAGAAATGATCCCACGGCATGCCATGCACCGTGACCGCTACGGTAACGCTTGCATTTTGGGGAAGCGTATCGAGCCTGTCTTTGAGCATCTCAATAAATGCTTGGCGCATAGGCTGAAAATGCCCCATAGGTGGCGACATGATAACCTTGATCTTCTTGCCGCTGTGCCCCTGCTGCCACTCATGAATATATTCCATACAGTGCCTGAAGCTTGAGTTGAATTCCTCAAAGTGCGAATAAATTGCCATCGGCGCTGCAAGGATGATGGTTTCGCATCCAGCATCAAGCAGCTCAAAAAGCTTCTGCTTCATTTGGTAATATAAGAGGCTTGTCGCTGCACGCCATTCAACATCTGGGTACTTCGCTAAAATCCTGTCACGCGCACCATTGATAACCGCGAACGTACCCTGCCAGTGTGGCAGCCGCTTTTGTTTGATACCTTTGTCGTAGTACCAAATCCGTGCCTTATTAATTGTCTTGCCGGTCAGTGAGGGCATGCCTCCCTTGCGTCCTTTATAAAGAAAGTATCCATGATCGAGATAGATGCGCTTTGAGGGTGGCTGCCAGACCACCTCGCCCCGCTTGTACTTTTCAATATACGGCTCGCCGTCATGGTCGCACTCATTTCCGTCAGGATCAACAAGCTGTGTTGGCACAAATTCATGGTGCTCGTGGTATTTCACGGGGTCAAGCAGGGCAACGCCCTTATCAATTCTTGAAAAGACCCGAAAAGGCCATGGAATGATTGCGTTGAATATTTTTAAAGTGATGTTGTAAAAAAACGAGGCATCCATCGTCTCGGGCATAATGAGACCGGTCACAAACACACCAATCTTACCTTCGGGGACTGTGTCTTGGGTTTTGTAAACCTGATAATAGTCCGGCTGGGGCAAGGCGTTTTTTTTCTTCGCGATAAGAGTAAACGAAACCACAACGGCAATAATAACGCAGAGAATAATCAGTGCTGTCATGCGCATTCCTTTCGAGATTTTTTTCATGTGTGCTCCTCTGTTCTAAAACCTGTCCCCTCTACAATCATCTCTTTCGTTATTTTAATCATTAACAAAAAAACATGCCTGACGCAAGGGCTACAAATTAATTGCATCAGGCATGTTTCTGAATCTACCTCCAATATATGCGGCTTTTTTCTTCGGTACTCACATCCTCCTGTTCTGCTCAATAGGACTTTTGAAGATTGGCAACCGTGAACATGTTGGTGTCAACTTTTTCCGTTCCCACCTCATAAATTTCATGCAACGGCATAGAACTGTGTATGCGTTGCAGATCGGTAAGGATAACACCGCAAATCATATTCTTCATTTCGCCTTTTTTCGTTTTATAATCGTTATGTAAATACTCAAAGCATTTCCAGTACCGGTTCAGATCGTCATACAGTTCTGTCCAGAGTACATAGTAGGTTTCGGGATCAACATACCAAACGCGTTTTGCATAAATATAGTTGGGGTCTTTATTCTTCACTTCAACAACATAGGTCTGCACGCGCTCGCGAACAAGGTTGTTCGGGATCGCCTGACCCGGGGCACGCTTGAGGGATTTGATATCCGTATGTCGGGAGCACAGCATCTCTTTTGTTCCGGTTAACTGGTAGGCATTGCGCAGTATGTGCCCATCCCATCCATATTCATCATCATAAATCATGTCACTGCCATCAATGGTATCGGTTCGCTGACCGACATTGATCCGCCTGATCCTTCGAAAAGGCGCATACCACATATAGCCGTCATCTTCTTTTTTGGGATCAATGTAGCGCAGGTTAAAAAAACGTGAGTTCATGCTTTCCGGTGGCTCGTACAAATGCATAAAGAGTCCCCGATGGATTCCTCGAGGATTGTCAGTATAAGCCGGTCGAGGGTCAACATCAACTCGATGGATATAGTAGAGCTCCCACTGATCCTGATGCGTCACTCGTTCAATGGTTACCCGAGGTGTAATAACTGGTCCCTTACGTGCATAGTGATTGGCATCGCCGTGTGAGTTAAAATCAAAATTCCAGGCAATCTCCAACCCGTTTTTCGGCTGAGGGAATGGCACACCTGCAAGCGTTGCATAGTTGGTGATATACCCTTCAGCGTCCAACTGTACTGTTGGAGCATATTTTTTTGTCGCCTCAACCGTGCCGCTGGTTTCAAAAATCTGCGTATAGGGAACGACGGTAAAATAAAAACCCTCAGATGGCGCTCCCCATTTTTCCCCTTCTTTGTAAATTTGCACTATGCCGTGCGGCAGAAGCGATGCAACCTCATCAATGTTGGTCTTGTCAATTTTTTTCCCTACCCACGTCTTTTCCCATGCTCTCACCTTAGCAAGTTGTTCCGGAGTGTACGCAGCAACAGGATACGTTACTTCTTCTGCGTTCGCCGTATTCCAATCAAACACGAACATCCCTACGGCTGCAAAAAACAGTAAAAATACCACGCTCTTTGTTACCATTGCTCTGTCCCCTTCCCCTGAAAGATTGTTTAATTAAAACTCATACCTAATACGGATGAGCACACTGTCCTTGTCATATAAGCCTCGGTTGCTCGTTGCGCTTGAGCCGTAAATCGGCACCGCTGCCTCCCATCGCCAGTGTTTGCCCGGCGCATAAGAGAGTATGGGGCAAATGAAATACTTGCCGATTGGGTTGTAACTCCCGGTGAGCATAATCATCCACTGAGCATGCCAGAACTGTTGCTGAAAGCTGTAGGCGATCTCGGTTGCATGGCTGTCATTATAGCGGTGCCCCCTGCCGCTTTCGGCAATGACGATGTCGCTGAACTCACCCAGTATCTTTTCATAAAAAAGTGTAATACTGGTCGTGAGCTTTTTGTCGTCAAAAAACTTGTGGGTAAGGTAGGGGATCGTGAACCGATCAGCATATACCAGTCCGCCGCCAAAGGCGTCACGTTCAGCAAGTCCGTATATTTTGTTATTTGCGTGATCGGTTCCTTTGTTGTATTTGTTTTTAATCTCATAAAACATTTCCAGTCGCCATTCCGAACCGTGCAGCCTTTCAATAATGGTCTGCGCAGTCAGACCAAGCACGGTGTAGCGCTTATAATCAAAAACTTCATAGCTCGGGAAATGCGGATCAATGCGGGAGCCGGTGAGGATTGATTTTATACCACTTTTCACCATGATGAGCGAAAAGGGGGTTATGGTTTTGGGGTTTGCGACCGGCACATCGCTGATGGTGTTGAAGTAAAAAAGCGACCAGTCAATATCCCACGTATAGCCTCTGACTTTGAGACCGATTTCGGTATTGCCAAGATCCCATCCCGGCGCATCACGGCGTGCCTTTTCCTGAATCCACTCGTACATGCCTGGACCCTTTCCGGGGTTGAATGAAGTCTTTGCCGGGCTCGGTCCGTAATGGGTTCCTTCGATCGGCACCCGCGAATACTTGAAATCACCGGGGATAATGATTGTTTCAAACAGAAGCTGTCCAGGCAGATTGCTTTGATAAAAGCCCCGGAACATCCACAGCCCAAGTTTTATAGTTTCCCAGTCCTCAGTACCCGGCGACCCATGGCGCACGTCAACCGGATTAATAACATCTGCAGTTCGCTTAAGGTCGGTTTCACCCCACACAACAATTTGCTTACCAATTTTAACCTGCCACGGTCCCTTAATAATATCAACATACGCCTCGGTAAGGTAATCCTCGCCAGTCGGACGCGTATATTCCTTTCGCGACCAGTGCGGCACTGCATCGTGGAGTCTATCATCCCACGCAGTTATCTTCTCATAGTAATACCGGAAACCGCCAAACAAGTTGATCGAGAAGTCATTTTCCTCATGTGCCTTATAGAGTGTCTCAACCAGCATGCTTGAGCGAAGAAAATCAAGCTTGCTTTTGTGAAATTTTTCTTCGCGGTTCGGGATATCAAGCCGGTAAAATGCTTGCTCTTTGAGATATCCATCTAGCTCCAGCTTGCCATCCAACAAAAAAATCTTTGCATAACTGACAGATACTCCTACCACCCCCCACAGCACGACCAGCAGCAGAAAAGCCTTGATGAAACGTCTTGTTTTCATACCCCCGTGCCCCCTTTCTGCACAATAATTCGTTAGCGTTTTTGCAAAATAAACTTTGGCTTTATAATTAAAATAAGGCTAGGCACCACGAGCAGTGCACCAACCATATTGAGCGTGAGCATGACTGCAAGCAGGAGTCCCATCAGCGCCTGAAACATCATTTTTGAAAGAAACCAGAATACAATGCCCACAATAAGTGTTGTTGCAATGCAAATAACCGCCTTTCCAGTCGTGCCCATGGCAATGGACACTGACTCAGAAAGGCTTTTGCCGCGGCGGTATTCCTCAATGATTCTACTGGCAAGATAAATTCCGTAGTCCACGCCAAGTCCGATACCAACCGAAGAAACCGGCAGTGTTGCTGTGGTCAGCGGCAAGGGCGGATTGTTTAAAACCATAAAAGCCGCGACCAGCGCATTTGATAAGAGCAGCGGAGCGATCATGATCAATCCGGCGACCATTGATTGAAAAGTGCCCATGCAAAACACAAAAACCGTAAACAACGACAGCCCCAACGTGATGAGCTGATATTCGGTCAGTGTTTCATTAATGGCTGCCTGCACCCCGACCGCGCCACCCGCAAGCCGGTATTTCAGTCCAGCCTTTTCAAGTGCAGAAGCTTTTTGGCTGAGATAGTCTTTGATTCTTGAAATTACCTCAATGATGGTCTGGGCTGTTTTGTCTCTGCAGTAAATAATGATGTTGGTGTTTTGATCCCCCATATCTACGTACTTGTCAAAACTTCCTGGACCTCCCATCTGCAGCGCAGAACGGTATAAAAATTCAAGCTGGCTGTCATCCGTGGGCAAAAACTTCCATCGTGGATCCTGTTCGCGCATACCGCTATGGATTCCGGGGATCCTGCCCTGCAATGTCTGCACCATGACCACCTTTTTGCTCGGGATCTGTTTTATGTAGCGCGAAAATTCCAGAACCTCACGGGTCGTCACAGCTTTGGCAACACCCTGAGATTTTCCGGTGTCAAGGATGATGTAGAGAGGGTTCAGCAGTGGCATGGAGAAGGTAATTCTGAAACTGTCCACATTATAGCGGTGAAATGGCCAGAGGATTTCCGAGCCAGGAACTGCGTTGCCGATGGTTATTTGATTGACATAGGTGCAGCCCCAGATAAAAAGCACGACCGCGGCTGCAGTCATGACATATTTGCCACTGCAGTTCAGCCACCTCCCCAGAAGAGCAAGCACCCGGTCAAGCAAACTGCGGCCGGGTTTATCAGGTTTAAGCGGCAGATAGGAGAGCATCACGGGAACAAAAACCATAGCAACAATAATCGTGATAAATGACCAGAAAGCGCATGACAGGGTGATCTTTCTCAGTATTGCTATGGGTGTAATTGCTATAATGATAATACCCGATGCATCCGTCAAAATGCCGGCGCATCCGGGAATAAAAAGACTGGAAATCACTTTTTTGCAGGCTTCTCGGTTATCGCCGGTCAACGCCGCTTCTTCCTGATACCGTTTCAACACCTGGGTGGAGTGCGATGCTGCCATGGCTGCAATCAAAAACGGAAAGACAAGAACCAGCGGATCAAGGTTAAACTTGAGAAGGCTTAAAAAACCAACTCCCCATATCGCGCTGATGCCAGCAGCCATGATCGGAAGAAGCATACCCCGCTTGGAACGGAAATACAGAAAAAAGACCGCCATCATCGCAAGCACCGTATACACCAGGATCTTGACAACATCGCCCACATAGCTGTCAATATACCCAAGATGCATCGGTTCGCCGGCAATCGCAATAATATGGTTTTTGTCCTCGGTCTTTTTCCGGAGCGCCTGCAGCTCCCGGAAACAGGTAGCATAATCAATCTGCTCCTCAAAAAAATCAACCATGATCAAGGCACTTTTACTGTCGAGCGAGATCAGTGAAGGATAACAGGCAGGGTTACCGTAAACATTGAGACGAAGTTTGTGGAGCTGCTCTTCGGTCTGCGGTACACTTGGCCACATAACCGGTTCAGAAACATATCCTCTGCTAGTGAGCTGCATGTTTCTGATCTTGTTTTCCGCGATGGATAAAATTTTATACCGATCAACTGCATGAATTTTTCTGAGTTCATCGTTAATGAACTTTACTTTACTGAGGGTGTCTGGGTTGAATACATCTTTATAGGCACCTCCCTTTTCAGGGTCCTTCACCTGCACCATAATGAGAACTTGGTTTGACCCGCCAAAAATATTACGGATTTCATTGTGCACGGTAATGTAGGGATGTCCCTGCGGCAAAAGATCTGTATAGATCGTTTTAACGCTCAGTTTGCTTGCATGGTACCCAAAAAACATCGTGAGCACCACCACACAACCCAAAAGGTAATGCCGGCTTGTTATAATAAGATGAGCTATGCGTTCTGTCATGCGTGCGGTCCTTATGACGCTCTCGTTGATTTTTTAATTTATTCGATAATACGCCGCTCCAGCGCCTCTGGCATTTTGAATCCTTCAAACAGATATGACAGCCCTGAACAAAAAGTCCACGACTCCCCGCCGTCAGTGGTCTTCACGATCAACCCGCTTGAGCCGACAATCCAGCCCGTCTGATTGCTGCTGAAACGCACATCTGCAAACAGGATTTTTGATTTAATCCTCTCCTCCTGCAGCTCCCATGTCAGTCCTCCATCACGGGACAGTAGATAGGTTCCCTTGTTGCCAACAATCCAGCCGCGTTCTCCTTGAATACAAATATTGTATACCGGTTCACCGCGGGATGTTGGCAAGAGCTCCCAGGTGATGCCGCCATCAGTGGTATGCAAAACAGTTGAATCCATGCCGCAAATCCATCCACGTTGCCGGTCACTAAAATACAAGCCAAACAGGGTCGGTCGTGGTCGGTCGTATTCATCTTCCAAGCTCTCACGTTTGAAGAACTCCGGCAGTTGCTGGTGCCACGTCGCACCGCCGTCAGTGGTATGGAGAATCGTGCCAGCCTCACCGACAATCCACCCATGGGTGCGATCAACAAAGAAAACACGGTTATAAATCCGGTCACTCTGGGGCTGCTGGAGCGCCCAGGTTGTTCCACCGTCCTGGGTATGCAAAATCGTTGCAAACTCACCAACCACCCATCCATACTGAGGGTCAACAAAAGAGAGGGAAAGCAGATGCTGCGTCACGCCCGTGTCACACCGCTTCCATGTCGCACCGCCGTCAGTGGTAGCCAGCAGCGTACCTTGCGAACCTGCAATCCAGCCGGTACGTGCGTTCACAAAAGCTATGTCACAGAGCATGGTCTCAACACCTGAGTGCTGTGCTGACCACGTTATCCCGCCGTCAGTCGAATGATAAACAATACCGTATGCGCCTGCGATCCAGACGTGCTCATCATCAACTGCTTCAACAGCAGTAATATCTTCGCTGGTGACCATTTTGATATCAGGTATTTTCATCTTCTGGCGGGCTTTGCTGCAGCTGAGCGTTGCGGTGCAGACACTTACAAGAATAATCCATGCTACTGCCCTGAGCGTTGCGGTGGTCATAGAAACCTTTCCCTTGCAAAAGTCCTGCTGTTTGTTTGACAGATATTAATCCTCTTCAATAATCGTTATTGCCTGTTCAGGGCATGCATCGTGGCAGGAGAGGCACATATGACAAATATCCTTTGCCTCATCAATGACTTGGGCGCGTTTCTTCCCGGCGCCGATATCAACCAGTATCCAAAGTTCAAGCCCACACTGTTCTATACATTTGCCACAGCCGCGGCATTTTGCAGGATCAACAATATGTTTCACCATAGAGGATTCTCCGGGTTAGAGGGATGCTTTGACAGTATCAACCATCTTCTTAAACTCATCACTCTCGCTATACAGCCGCACCATGGCATCAAAAAACGGAAATGTCGCCATAAAATGCACAGCTATATTCGGGTCGGTCCGGTCGCCTTTGATAATCGTGCCCTTGTCCCTGATTTCCATAAGGTCATAGCTGTTATCAATTGCACCACAGACATCAGCAGCCCGTATCTGCATGGCAGTATGGCAGTCGGGCAGAATGCCTTCCTCAAGTGAAAGCACACCATCGGTAACCACCAGGGTCACCTCAGCTACGTCCATCTTCATCCCTACCTTATGATCCTTAAAATCTGCCATCATCTCCTGCGCTGTAGGATCGCTGTTGGTAAAAGCAACTCCCCTCCTGAGAATATCTATTATTGTCATAGAGCATTCCTCCCTCAGGTTACGGTAGTTACCATGCGCTGAGCATGGGGACCAAAAAGCTCTGATCGCTCTGATAAAAACTGCTGTAGCATCTGGTGAACCACCAGTGTCCTGCGCTGAATTTCCTGAAGTTTCTGGCTGTCGTTAACTGGAACCGCAGCTTGATAAAACTCGCAATACTGCTTGAGATACTCAAGATGAGGTGCCAGAGCCGCTATGCGCATGCCTTCGCGCTCAATGGGGACCCGTGCTGCGGTGTAAATGATTGAGAGCACGCTCCGAAGTCCGTCATGCTCTTCAGGACAAATGCCCGCAAGACTTTCATATCGTTGCCAGAGCGGATCCAAGGGCTCGATATATTTTTTCCGGTATGGCTCATCAACCAGAATGTCAACGGTGGGAATCAGGTCAACTAACAAAATAATCTCGTTTCTGTACTCTTCCCATCGGGAGAGAAAAATGGGCAGGTCATATCCGTGGGCAGGGAATAAGGTGCAGACGCCAAAGCACAAGCGATCTGCATCAGCTATAACGACAAAACCAGCCTTTGCAATTTTTTCGCCGTGTGCCGTATTTCCAAAACTCTCCCCCTCTTCCCACGCGGTATACCACTGAAGTTGAAACTGCATAAGCTGTTCTTGCATCCTTTGAGCATAGGGTGCCCAGAGTTGTTCAGTCATACCATCCTCCCTTAAAAGACAAGGCTGACGAAAAGCACATGTTTCTCGTGACCAAAAATCTTTTTGAGTACCTCTCCGCCGGGATCAAGGTCACGGTAATATCTTTGCAGTGCATGCTTCCGGGTAAGCATCTCGGTCTTATATACAGGATCGGTGACTGGCTGTGCCTTGTCCATAAGGTCAAGCCACACCCGCGCATACGCTGCTACAGCATCCATAACGGCATGACGTGCTTCAGGCTCTTCGATGCGACCATCAAGTGAGTAGGGGGAAAGGCTTGTCCGTGCCCATGGCCATGGTGCGTATCGCCGCTGCACCAGACATCTACCCTCACGGGTAAGCCCGGGAAGAGTTCGATACTGGCGCCAGATCGGTGCGAGAGGATCAAGGTATGTGTGGCGATATTCAGGATGTGCACCAAGGTCAACTAGCGGCATAAGATCAACCGTAATGCCAAGCCGAGGTGCACTTTCATCAAACTCACAGGCAAAAATGGGGAGGTCATAATCATCGCTTGGTGTCATATTGAGTGCGCAGTATTTTGCCCGGTTCAGGTAATGCAACTCCCCCACCGTTATCTTTTCGACTTTATCTGACCCTTTGATGGTATACACCTTGTAAAAACCATGTGCCATGGGGGTCTTGAATTCCCAGGCAGGGCTGGTATCCATGCCCAGATACGTAGGTAGGCGCACCAGCTCATACTGCTCAAAGAGCCGATATTTGTTGAGCAGTTCATCAGCAAACGGTATCATATCCTTGTAATCAACTCGTGCCATAGGTACCTCCCTGTTTGAGTTTATCGGATACCGTGTTCATGCAAGAGGAATAGTATGCTTTCTGACTACTATTATCACCATGATAGTTCTTTAAGATAACACCTGTCAAGATAAAATTGAGGTGCGCACTATTTTTTCTGCGTGGACAGCAACTGGTAGCTCAGCACGGAACGCGTGCCTGCAATTATCTTTCTAAATATTAATACCAGTCAGGTAGATTTATCGGTGCTTATTTTCCATGAAAACATCGCATTTCGCTGGCAACGCAGAGAAGTTTTTATCAGCCCCAGAAAGAATAATGCTTGACATCATGAGCGTGGTGTCATAAAGTAGTAGTCTAAGAGCATACAATTATTCACACGGAGCAAACATGCATTCTCACTTTGATCTCATTGTCGTCGGTGCAGGCCCAGCAGGATTGATGGCTGCAAAGACCGCAGGCGAGCATGGTCTCAAAGTTGGGCTCATTGAGCGAAAAAATTGCGTCACTGATATTAATCGCGCCTGCAGTATGATGGTGGTTACGCTGAGCGGACGGTATCTTGAGGACCGCGTTATTTTGAATACCCGCACGCATCGCATTGGATTTCCCAAACACGGTTTTTCAATTCCCTACCCTGGTCCTCACCGTGACTTTTATAGCTGGTCAATCTATTCCCACCGGGGCAACAAAATACAGCTTGGCGATTATGAGGCGAACGCACAAAAAGGCGAAGCAGGCCGCATCAGCGCAACCTATGACAAGGAAGCACTCTTGAAGTCCTTGCTTGCTGATGCGCTCAAAAATGGCGTGCATTTGTTTCATGGCTACAACGTAATCGGCACCGCAACCAGCAACAAGCAGGTTACCGTTTTTACTGCAGAGGGCAAGAAATTTGTCGGGACGTTTGTCATCGGTGCTGACGGTAGATCCTCACGGCTTGCCAAAACACTGGGTATGAATCGTTCGCGAAAATACTTTGGCACCGCCACCACAAAAGGGTTTGAAATGACCGGGGTGGAACCTCCTGAAAAATATGCACTCTTTCAGATTTTTCTTCCCGAATACCCTCCCATGCGTATCTGGATGACGCCCCGGGCTGGCAAAGATGAGCATTTTGTCATGGTAACCTGTCTCCACCCTGGTGCTGATATGGATGGAGCCTTTAACCGGTTCATTTCGCAGGGCTATTTTGCCTCATGGTTTACCCATGCAGAAATAAAACGTCGCCTTCCGATTGTCGGCAACATGTACTCGTATATCGAAGATCCCTATCACCATCAGGTGCTTTTGGTTTCTGATGCGGTATGGTGTCAGGAAGCTGAAATGACCGGTGCACTTATCAGCGGATGGAAGGCTGCAAACGCTGTAGCCTTCGCACTGGCTGAGGGGAACATATCAAAAGACGGTGTGCAGGAGTATACGTTATGGTGGAAAGAAGAAGTTATAAAAAAATATGATTACCGCAACATGCTCCGCAATGCTGTTATGCCCTACTGTCTCACTCCTGACGAAATTGATGTGCTGCTCAAGAGCGTGAAAAAAACCCTTCAGAGCCTGCTTGACCCCTATGAAACACCAAAAATCGTCGGGGAAGCTTTACAGGAAATAATGCCAGCCATCAAAGCTGATCGTCCTGATGTTTTTGCCAAACTTCAAAAAATGCACACCGATCCCCTTGAAGTTATTTTCGGCAACTGTATAAAAGCAGGATTTCCAACCACCATGGCATCAGGATAATATAAAGTCGCAGTGCTATGAGGAGACATTGGCACAGCCTTTGTCGCTGCATTGCTATTTAACCATCAGAGGAGGTGCATCATGAAAAAAGTACAGACCATGATTATCAGCATGTTCATACTTGTTACGCTCGCAGCTGAAGGGATTGGGCAACAGCAAAGCATTGAACAGAAAATCCAGCCCGACAAGGATTTGAAAACCCACCACATTATACGAATTCATTATTCCGGTGCGGTTATGCCTGAGGTGCTCACGGTAAAACCGGGGTCAACCGTTGTTTGGATCAATGATTCAAAAAGTACTTTTGAAATACAGTTTGAGGGCAAACAGGTTACTCTCGCCTGCAAAAGCCCGGTGCATTTTACCATCAATGAAGACGGCTCTTTTATATCTGACAGAATACCCAACGGATCTGTTGCAAGCCTATGTTTTATAGAGCAGGGGGAGTTTAACTATGTTGCGCGCAAAGCCCCTACCACTGCAAGCGAACGGCTCAGCTCACGGGATAGGATTCAAGAATTTAAGGGGAAGATCATTGTCGCTAATCAATAAGCATAGGACACGGGTTATGCAAACCCTGCTGCCGTGAAGACAACTGCTCCCAGCATCTGTTCACCTGTCACCCTTTAGAAAGCGCCTGCGGTCTGATTGAAGGTGTGAGGTGTTATTAGGGGGACCGTTATGCGGTTATGATGACGATGCAAGAAGTTCTTTGAGTTTGTTTTTGAATGCGGGTAACACCCTTTTCCAGTCGCCGACAATACCAAAATCAGCATAATTGAAGATATTTGCTTCAGGATCTTTGTTGATGGCAACAATCCGTTTGGACTGGGCACACCCGCTGAGATGCTGAATAGACCCTGAGAGCGCTACGGCAATATACAGTTCAGGGCTTACAATTTTACCGGTAATACCCACCTGACGGTGCGGAGGCGCCCAGCCATAATCACAGGCGGGTCGCGATGCCCCAACCGCACCGTTCAGCAGCAGTGCCAACTCCTGAAGTTGTTGAAACCCTTCAGCACTGCCGATGCCCCGTCCGCCACTAACAATAATCGAGGCTTCTTCAATCCGCACGCCAGTTTCTTCTTCTTTTATCTTTTGCAACAGTTTTGTTTTTATTATGCTCTTATCATCTATGGCAGCATCAATCGTAATAACTTCTGGCTGTTGTGCATCGCTGAACTCGCCCACGGGAAATGCCTTGTCGCGCACTGTTGCTATCTGGGGATAAGACGAGCTGACAAAATTGGCAAGCGCATTTCCACCATAAATAGGTTTTGTGCAAAGCAACCGCCCTGTTTCAGAATCAATCCTTAGATCAACACAGTCCAAAACAACAATGGTATCACAGCGAAAAGCAAGCACTGGAGCCAAATCCCTGCCAACTGCTGTTTGACCAAACAAAAGTATTTCCGGCTTTGCCATACTGACTATGTTTACCATAACCGCCGCATAGGTATCGGTTTGGTACTGCTGCACTAATGGATCCTGCACGACATATACTTTGTCAACGCCAAACATCCCGGCTTCCTGAACCGCGTCTTCTGCCTCCGTGCCCAAAAGCACCATGCTGAATTCCCTGGCGAGTTCATTTGCAAGACGTTTGCCACAGCCCAGTACCTGTCGGGAAAGCGACGTGAGTTTGCCGTCACTGACCTCGCAATAAGCCATAACGCCTTTAAAGTCAGCCATAAGTGAACGTTACCTCGTTCTGTGTTTTTTCTAAAGACCAACGGCCTAAGACCATACCCAAATAATGCCCCCTAATGCTTATACAAGTCGTGCTTCCCTCAAGTGCAGCGCTAAATGAGCTCCTGCCTGCTCAGGGGTTTCCCCCTGTATCATCATGCAGGTAGTTTTTCGGATCGGCGGGGGTGATAGCTTCACCATAGATAGTCTCTGCAGGTGCGAAACTTCAATCCCAAGATCGTTCATATTCCAAACCGTAATGGGCTTCTTCTGTGCCGCCTGAAGGTCTTTGAGCTTTGGATAGCGCAATTCTCCAAGTTCGCTGCTTGCAGTAATCACTGCAGGCAGGGGTGCCTCAATGATTTCAATCCCCTCAGCAGCAAGCCGCTCGACCCGCACCTTCTGCTTGTCGAGCACTATCTTGCTCGCCACGCTTACATAAGCAATACCTAACCTATGGGCAATGCCTGCGCCAACCTGCCCTGCATCAGTATCTGCAGCTTGTCGTCCGCACAAGATAAGATCATACACCCCGATCCGACGGATGGCAGCGGCCAACAGGTGCGCAGTTGCAAAACTATCAAGTTTTTCAAAGGCACCATCTTCCAAGAGAATCAGCTCATCAGCACCTGTTGCCAGCGCCTTTCGCAGTACCGGTCGTGCCAAATTACGACCTGCGCTGAGAACCGTGATGGTGGCACCATGGGTATCTTTGATTTTGAGCGCAGCTTCGAGTGCATTTTCATCATAGGGGCTCATCACCGGAGGGGTGCCCTGCGGCATAATAACCTTCAAAGCTTCTTGATCCACCCTGATGCCTGAAGCAGACGACTGCAGATCAGGCACCTGTTTTATGCAGACAATAATATTCATGCCTCCTCTCCTTTAGGCTCCGTCCCCCAGAAATAATTGCCGCTGCCAACCCCATTGGGATCAAACAATTCCCGAAGCCTGCGCTGCCATCGGTATTCAGGTGCCCTTGCAAGCTTTGCTGCCCGCGCAGTTTCATCAGCATGGGTGTTTCGTGCTAGCCCCAAAAGCATTCCACCCGGAGGCCTGCCCTTTTGAGCCTTAAGCCTGTCGCCTTCGTCCGAAACTTCTATCGCTGCCTTTACCGAATCAGGGTCAAAGGGGTCATAAAAAACAAAGTCCTCCCAGCCCGTAACACCACCGCCTCCTTGCCCGCTTATTGGCCCCATCGCTTGGTCACCAGCATCCGCTATCCTGCCGGCATATTTTTTTAATAATGCTTTGCCTGCCTCAATTTCGCCAGAAGCCCAAATATCAGGGGATGCCACTGAATTATAGGTATCAATGAAGCTTCCAGTCGCAGTAAAATTGAGACTCTTAAAACAGAGCCTGATCAAGAAAAGGAGCACGTACTGCTGCACAGCTGGTTCGTTGACAAACGCTATGTTCCATCCTCCCGTCTCCTTCAAGATACAATCAAGCACGTTCTTTTGATATGCAAGGTCACGAGGCGTCATGCCAGCCAATATAAGCTGAAAGCAGCGCCGCATTTCCTCGGTCAGCTTTTGTATCTCGGGCATTGCAAGCAGTTCCGGAATATCACAGAGCTGCTTTGAAGGGTCAGTGACTATGTTGAGAAAAGCTGCTTGCAGTTCATCACCCCACATGACAAACTGCCGATGAGCAATATACCCAATTTCTGCATCATAGAGCTTATAAATTGCATCAGCAAAAGCCTGCCAGTTTGGAAATGCTGGAAATTCGGCACGAAAAAGGTCTTCAGGAAGCGGCGTTCTATAAGCAGGAACAGTGCCTTCAATCTTCATGGTCGGCGGGCCCGGCCAGTGCACAAGACGTATCGCAATTTTCGTGACAACTCCCCAGCCACCCGACCCTCCCAGCGCACCTCTGATAATCCCTTGGGTACTCGGTCCCGGTCCCTCGGCACAAAACCACCCCAATCCTGCACCTAACGAGCCTGTCCTTAAACACTCTCCCGTAGGCATTACCCACTCTATAGACAAAATACTATCCTGCGGTGAAGCAAAATAAATACAATCTGGTCCGCCGCCTTGGAAACAACAGGCATTGGCAAGAACCGAGGTACCGGCTCCTGCCCCGCTGATATGCACATTTAAGCCGCGTTTCATAACTTCAGCCTGAAGCTGAGCAGCAACAACATAGGGTTCAACGACAGCAAACATGTTGTCTTCATCTATTTCCACGATTCGATTCATTCTCCTCAAATCCAGCAGAATCTGTCCTGCTGATGGCGGCGCAGCCCATGGGCCCCACCCAGTGCTATACACATGAAATTTTAATTTATATCGGTTGCATAGTTTTACAATAGCTTGAACTTCCTCAGCACTTCCCGGCACCAGCACCGCCTCGGGTCTGTCAAAAAACTTACTGCCACCAGACACGTCCGATACAAGCTCAGCCATCCATTGATATGCATAGGAATAGAGAGTTGCTGGCTCCTCTGTAATATTCTCAGTGCCCACAATATCTTCCAGCGCCTGATATACCTCTCGTGAAAGCGCCATGCTGTTTCCCTTCCTGTTAAAGTGCTTCCGCAATAAGATCTATAATGTCATAAACCTTTATTTTTTCGTTTCGTTGAGCAAGTGCATCCATAAAATTACGTTCACAATGAGGACAGGCGCTCACGAGTACCTCCGCGCCGGTAGCCACAGCCTCTTCAATACGCTCACCTGCAGTCCACGAGGAAAATTCCGGATACCGCTCCCGCACTCCCGCTCCTGCGCCGCAACACCAGGCATATTCCCGCGACCGTTCCATTTCCACCAGCTGTACTCCGGGAATCCTCTGGATAATGTTTCGCGGTGGCGCATAGACACCTTGCGCTCCGTTATACCGTGGCTTCCGCGGCTCATAGACTAAAATCTGACCGCGTATTTTTTTCTGCTGGCCATGCCAAGGCACATATGGCTCCCCGCGTCTGCCTAAGTGGCAGGGGTCATGATAGGTAACTTTGAGCGGCAGCGATTTTGAAAAGGTTATCTTTCCTTCTTGAAGAAGTCGGTCAAACAATTCTGTAATATGATAAACGGGGAGTTTAAAATTTATTTCTTCAGGATACAGACGCTTGAATGCATGGTAACAGTCTGAACAACCGGTAAGCACTGCTTGTACTCCTGCAGTCTTCCAGGCATCATTATTATTCTCAGCATACTTAAGAAACTCTCCTCGGTAGCCCATGTCATAGAGCCTGCCACCACAGCAGTTTTCATCCCTGCCCATAATGCCGACAGAAAAGCCTGCCTTCTTGAGCAGCGTCACAACAGCTCGTGGTACCCGCCAGAGCTCCTCATCAAAACTATAGCGGCAGCCTACATGAAACGCAATGTCAGCTTTCCCCTGCGTCAGATCAATTACCTCAAGTCCTTCAGCCCAGTTGGCGCGGTCTGACTTGCGCGCCATCATCATATTGTCCTCTTTACGCAAATTATCAATGAGGGGAATATCCTGAAAGGGGAAGCAGCCCTGGTCAATCAACCGAAAGCGAAGCTGCCGCATTATTTCGACCGGCTCCATATCATAGCGGCATACCTTGCAAGCAACATCGCAGCACCCATCCAGCATGCATTGAAACACGATATCCAGCAATCCTTCATCAGCACAGCTCACTCTGTCGTCAAGCACCGCAAGAGAAATTGCCATCCTCCCGCTTGCAGAATAACTTTGAAACTTGTTGTACTCGATGCTCGGGCATCCTTTTGCAAAGCGCCAGCTTTTCACCTGCGCAAAAGGAATCCATTTGCAGTATGAACATCTGCTGCATCGGTGTACAGTAGCTCTAAAATCTTCAAGTGCCACGTTCATCTCCTTCTCTGAAGAGCTCTCAACCAAAACAAAGTTTACCAGGATTTAAAATGCCTTGGGGGTCAAACAGTGTTTTCAGCTTTTGGAGTACCGCGGTATGCTCGGAGTTCCTACGAAACTCAAGCGGCGCCCAGATGCCGTATGGACGAGAGAAAAAAGCGCCCTGCTGCATGAGCCGCTCACTTGCTGCAGGAAAAAGCTTTTTCATGCGCTCAGTGTTTTGTTCATCCTCCGGATGAAACGGGAGAGCAAACTCAATATGACAACTTGTTCCCATATGCGTCGGCTGCAGGTAAATACCGATATCTGACGACGGATACCCAAACGCCGCTGCTGCTGCATGCATTGTGGTGACAAACCCCGGCGCTCTATTGAGTGTGCTGAGAAAAAAGATATCCTGGCACCCCCCCTTTGTGCGCAGTTTCCAGTACGGATCAGGTGAAGGGTTGAGAACAATTTCCCCGACGTGCTCAGCCGTCACCCCGGAAATTGACGATTCCAGACGCACTCCGTACTGTTCAGCGAACGCACTGATATCTTTTTCTAAAAATGCAACTTTTTCATCAGGCAATATCGCTCGTCCTGCAATACCTACCACAAGAATCCACGCAGGGAGATCATGCCGTATGCGGATAATATCTTGAGAATCTTTCCCAAGGAGCGTTGCCATATGTGAACGATTAAGGAAAAACAATTCATCATAAAACCGTAGTCTCAGAAGCCGGTACGCAAAAGGAATGAGGGACTCCAGTCGTTCAGATGGCACCAAAAAAAACCTGCGCACCGTGGGCAACACTTCACACCGCAAAGATGCCCAGGTAACAATACCCATGGTGCCTTGTGCACCGGAGAGTAGTTTATAGTAATTGAACTGCCCCGGGCCGTATTGATACAGTGCAGTATCCTGTGTTGCCCGACGTTTTTCCACTACCTTTTCTAAAGGAAGCAACTTTGCATCAACCCCCGTAGTGGTACTGATGCTGGCACCCGCAAGCTCACCAGTCCGGAAGACGTCTCCTGTCCCCAAGACCGTTTCAAGGCAACGTAACGGTTCAGTCAATGACCATGCATACCGCGGGTTCAGTATCGGCTCACGCTCCAAAACGCTGGCAAGAACTGATTTAGAACGGCGCGGCAAAAGCGGCATGGGGAGCCGCAATCCTTGTTTTGCAAGCTCTGTTTGAAGAAGGTCAAAGGTCACTCCCGGCTCAACAATAACGACCCTGTTTCTTCGGTCAATCATAATAATCCGGTTCATTTTGCTGAGATCAACCATGACAGCTCCGTCCTGCGACGGTACAGTATCACCACGGACGTGCGGCGACCCGGAGCTTACCGGAACAAGTGGTGTTTTGGTATGACGCGCCCATGCAACAATCTTCTGCACCTGTTCTGCATCGTGCGGGAATACTGCACAGGAGGGTTTCTTCTGCGGGCAAAAACTATGATCGCATGAATATCTCTCCAAAACAATTGGGTCAGTCACTACCTGTTCATGACCAACGATCTCTGTCAGTGCCTTATAGGATGCCATCATAGGTTTCTCTTTTCCTCTGGTCAATTTCCCGCGCCTGACATCGGCAGGCTGGCAATAACCTTTGTCTGCGTAGAGCAAAAAAGCCAGTATGTCATTGCTGCAATTATGTATAATGTAGTCTTATAGACTACTATTAATTTTAAAATACTTGGATAATCAAAATTTGTCAAGTTTTTTTTGAAAATATCTTCTGGGATAGAGAAGTGGTCACCCATGGCATGACCGGAATAAAAACCTTCGCAGGGACCGTTATTCTTGTATCTCCTGTCCGCTAGTTGAGATTGTATCGAATTTATGGGGAAAAATAGGGGTACAATGCACAGCAATAAGCCTCCCCTGTCAGAGAGGTGCTTGGTAGTGGCAAAAAATGCCGTGAGCGTAACTTGTAAAACGCAAAAGCGACCGATAATACACGAAACACAAGGCACGCTTCACTTGACACAAATCACGATACACGTTTCTGACAGGAGCCGCTTAAAAACAAAATCATCAGAGGCGAAAAGCAAACGATATCATAATTGATCTGTTTATTGTGCCTGTATGTTCTCTATCGTTGGTTTTATGCCCTACCCACTCTTGTGTTCAAATTCTCTGGTGATTTTCTTTTTTTGTGTCAAAAGCCAGATAACCAGCGCCAGATTTGCACCACCCTTCAAACCAAATGCCCATCCGGGACCGAGAACATCAAACAAATATCCGCCCAGTTGCAGAAAGAAAATCATGCCAAGAGGCTGCATGGTATTCAACCCACCCAGTATTGCACCGACAATCGCTTTTGGTGAGGCATCCGTAGCCAACGTATTCGCGCCTGCAATCGCGCCTGCGATACCGATTCCCACAAGGATTACAGCAAAATAGGTGATCGGCGAAAAAGGACTGGGGGTTACTGAAATCAGGAGAAGTCCGATGCCAGCGAAAAAAAGGGTCAGAAGAATAGTTGGTAGCCTGCCCCATTTATCGAGCAATATACCGATAAAAGGAAACGAAAGAAACGTCACCACGCTCATGATAATCATGGGGATAGAGCCTTTTTGGGTTGCTGCTTCCGAAGTTAACTGAAACTTGTCACCTGCCTGAACAGCCCAGGAAATGATAAAGGTGGCCATGACCGTAATATCAGCCCGGCTTATCAAAGAACAAAGATAACTTGCTTTCAGAGCAGGACTGTGCAGAACAATCCGGGCAAGGTCGCGCACACTTTTTTTGTCTTCTTTTTTTATCTCAGGGAGCCGCTCTTTCAGAAAAACCCACGTAAAAACCATGCCGATGAGTGCCATCAGCGAAGCAACGATAAAAAGTCCTTGCACACCGCTTTTGCGTCCGATGGGCGCAATCGCTGAAAAAATAAGAATACTTGCAAGTCCCATCATAATGCCGTTGAACGCCATGCCTTTGCCGCGATCTTTTTCATATGTGTAATCAGCAACCATAGTAATAAACTGCGGATAGCATAAGACCATACCAATACCCACAACAAAGCGAAGCACATACGCAATAAAAAGTCCGGGGCTGAACGCGGTAAACTCTTCTGCACGGGACGGCGCAAAGCTCAGCACCGCACAGACCTTTGCAGAAAATTCAGGGGGAATGTTCAAAGCCGCTGCAATGGCGGTGGACTGCCCAAAAAGATAATAAAACACAACCAGCACAACGAAACCGGATATGGCAAGTATTTTTCTCCCGGTTTTGTCTGACAGTACCCCGATCATACCAACAAATGCGAGTGTCGCAATCTGGCTCATGTTTTGAAGAAATCCGTTTGTCAAACCAAAGATATCCGGTGACACTTTTATGATATCCTTGAGAAAGGCTGGTTGCAGAATTGCCGGCATGACCATCAGCATGCCGATAAGAAGGGTATTAAAGTAAAGAAAGAAAAAGTTGGTTCTTGTTAAATCAGGCGGCACCTCGATACCAGCAAATTTTCTGACGCTCCCACTATCCATAAAACCTCCTCTAAAGGCAGTCGTTTGGGCTACTGCCCCATGGAGCACACTCATCACCTTGTTGACAGAATGTTCTTGGAGTGTACCAGGGCGAGCAAACATTTGGTTAAAAAAGCCCGAACAACAACATCCGGGCTTTTTTAACAAGCCATATACGGAGCAAATTGTTTTTTAGAATTGCTTCCCTATTCCAATAACAAACCGTGGGGTTGCACTGACAGGACCATGCTGTGTTGCCGTCCCGTTCAGATCAATATCTTCAAGCCTATAATAATAGGTTTTTCTATTTTGCAGTGCTTCATCAACAAAATCATAGGATGCTCCTTGGGTTATGGAGCCCTTTGCAGCAATAAGTGAATCATTAAGTTTAACGTAGTCCCCGTCTGGTGCCTCTGCCCGGTAAAGATTAAACCCTGCGTTGTTGATCTCCGATGCTGTGGTCCAAACAACCCGTATCTTCCTGTTGCCTGCTATTGCCTTAAAATCTGAAAGCGTTATCAGTGTCGGTTCACAGAGAAATTCATTGAGAATATGGTGGGCAAGCATCTTGCCAACCCTTGGGTCAGCACTTGCCGGCTGGTACATTTCCCACGTTCCGGTATACTGACTTTGTACCGGCTCATTAGGATTGGGAGCGCCGAGCGCAGGATCATAGCCAAGATGCCCGTACTCGCTCACGTCATAGGCAAGCGATGGGTCAAGAGCGCTGCGTACATCAGTTGTTTGACGCAACGGCGGATAGGGTTGGCTCCCTCCGCAGCCTCCCATGGTAAAACAGCAGGGTTCTTTTCCAGTACCGCTGATCACGTTACATTTCGTATCAACCCAAACACCCCAATAATCGGCAAACGGATGTCCCACTCCAGGATAGGTAACATAATCAAAGGTTCCCCATTTGAGCCATGTCTTAAATCCTATTTCCTTTGCTATCTGATTGGGAACCTCAACAAGCTGGAGCACAGAATCAGTGATAATCTGAGGGAACCCGATAACAATATGCTGAACTCCACGATTTTTCAAATATTCAAGGGCATCCCAGTATTTATAACCCCATTTACCTGCGGGAAGCTGTTTATTCGTCTCATACAGCCAGGCGTGACCAAGGTTTTCACCTCGCATCCGCCGCGTGAGTTCAACAGCCGTTGACGGCCCGCCTTCAGCAGTACCGATTTCTTTAATGCCCATATATGCACCAACAATATTGTCAGCATCAAATCCACGTGCAACAAGTTCAGCCTCAATGTTTTGATTCAGTGCTACGGTATCGTCAATTTTGGGATCAAAATACTCTGCCCAATCAACAAGAGCATGGTTCAAGAGCAGAACGCCTGTATTACTGGCATCAACATGGGGATTCATTCCAGCTTCAATGCTGTCTACATTCAAGGTTGTTAGCATCGGATCAGTGGTTATAAGATTTGGATTTCCTATAAGCGGCACAGAAGGATCAACATTCGGCCCTCTTTGTTTTGCATAAGACCATTGCGGAGTCCAATTCGTGGGATCGGCAGGATAGGAATTCTGCATTAAATTGTTGTAATCATTCAGCCATTTCACAGGCATTGAGCCTTGTCCATGATCGCTCAAGCAAAGTTTAATTTTTTTATAAATGTCATAAGTTTTTGAAAACCGCATACCACCGACTGTCAAGTCAACTAAAATAATCTGCGACACTCCTTTACTGAGCAACCGCTCGACCGGTCCATCTACATTATACCGCTGCGGATCGCAGCCTGGCCAAGAATTTGGATTTCCATTATCACCCACGCCGCAATAGTCCATATAATTTGATGGTGCAGGACAAATAAATTTTGGCGGCTTCCAGTCTGCCGGTTTATTATAAATAAACCGCGGATACACATAATGTGAGGGGTCATCCCCGCTCATCCAGGCAACCCAGTCAAATTCAAAACTCACCTCACAGGTATACTGCGCGATTTCATGCATCATATCTTCAAACTGCTGCTCTGTTAACATCCTAAACGGATCGGTCCCCCCAATGCGGCTATACTCAAATTCATATTTAGGAATCTCTTTCAAGGCTTGTTCCTGCTCCAAAAAGGTCGGCCATGCCGCAGGACACCACAGTGCATACATATATACAGCATGATTTGGCTCATATGAAAACATTTGCGCTGATGCATCCCACAAGTGCTGACGACTGTACTGGTCAAAACCTCCGTGAACCGCAAACAGCACCCCGACTTTTTCCTGCGCTAAAGCCGCATGCATGCTCAAAGCAAGTGTTATAGCAACCCATGCCACAAACAATGAGGCGACCCTTTTCATAAGATTCATCCTTCTGTAAAGGTAAGTGTTTTGTTCTCCTGACTTGATCTCGACTGATTAAGGAATAAAGAATATATAATAGTTATTTAGAATTGTGTTAACAGAATACTACCTTATGACTGCTGGTTTGTCAAGAAAATCTTTTTGGAAGCCAAAACAATAACCCTGTGGCTTTTTGGGCAGGCGCGTGGTATAAAAACGCTGTGTTGTTTTTATTTTTGTTTTAAAAAATAATTTCCTCTATGCAAACACAACGCTCGTGCGGCATTCTTTTGCACATTTCAAGCCTACCGGGGCAGCACGGCATCGGTACAATGGGACAGGAAGCATTCCATGTTGCAGATCTTCTTGCCCTTGGCGGCCAAACATACTGGCAAGTGCTCCCGCTCCACCCTGTTACCGCTGCTTTTGGGTATTCACCCTATGCATGTCTGTCAGCGTTTGCCGGAAATCCCCTCCTCATCAGCCTCATGCAATTAAAAAAACAGAGCTGGTGTGATGTCAGCCTTGATGAAAACGATTTTCCTGATGAAGACTTTGTTGACTATGATAGGGTTGCCGCTGATACTGAAGCCATGCTCAGTGCGGTGGCTGATTGCTTTCTCAAAAAAGCTCCTGCCAGCGAAAAAAAACGCTTTGAAGCATTTTGCAAACGCGAGTCGTTTTGGCTTGAGGACTTTGCGCTTTTTGCTGCTTGCGCAGAACAGTTTAAGACCCAGTGCTGGCTTTCGTGGGAATCCTCGCTTGCACTGCGCAAACCAGAAGCAATTGCACACTGGGCTATAGCTCTCCAGAGCAGGGTTCACATCCATAAATGCATTCAGTATTTCTTTTTCAGTCAGTGGAAAGAGTTTAAAAAATATTGCAACAGCAAGGGGCTGCGAATCATCGGTGATCTTCCGATCTACGTGCCCCTTGACAGTGCTGACGCATGGGCACATCCAGAGATTTTTCAACTTGATCCCCATACCCGAAAACCGACCTTTGTTGCAGGCGTGCCGCCTGATTATTTCAGCAAAACCGGTCAGCTCTGGGGCAACCCACTGTACCAGTGGCGAACCCCTGACAAACATCTGTGCGAAGAAACCTTGCGCTGGTGGGTGCACCGGATGCGCCATGCCTTGACGCTTGCCGATGTAGTGAGAATTGACCACTTCCGAGGATTTCAGGCATATTGGGCGGTCCCTGCTGGTGAAACGACCGCAGTGCGGGGAAAATGGCGTAAAGGACCGGGCGCCGAGTTTTTTAAACGGCTTCACGAAGAGCTAGGCGACATGCCAGTAATCGCTGAAGATCTTGGTCATATAACACCTGACGTTGTAAACCTCCGCACGCAACTTGCATTTCCCGGAATGAAAGTGCTTCAGTTTGCCTTTGACCACAACAACAAAAATCCGTATCTCCCCCATACCTATACCGATCCGCACTGTGTCGTGTACACTGGCACCCACGATAACAACACCACCAATGGGTGGTTTTATGGCGCAGAAACCGATGACGCTACACGACGCTACGCCATGGAGTATATCGGAACCGACCGTTTCAGCGACTTTCACTGGCATCTTATCAGGCTTGCTTACCAAAGCGTTGCACTTGTTGTCATCATCCCTGCACAAGATCTCTTAGGATATGGTGCTGAGTTTCGAATGAATACGCCGGGAACAGTGACTGGAAACTGGAGATGGAAGTTGAAACGTGGCGCACTTACTGAAGAGCTTATGATGCGGCTGCGCCGTCTGGCACACTTGTATGACCGAATACCAGATAGGAAAAACCCCGCATAAGTGACGCTCGTTCCTGTATGGTTATCGGAATACCGCAAGAAATAAAAGACGGTGAGCACCGGGTTGCCCTGACACCCGAAGCAACTGCAGCCTTAATACAAGTAGGGCATACGGTTTTGGTTGAAGAAAATGCAGGTATAGGGAGTGGCATAAAAAATGACCGTTACCGCGAGGCAGGTGCGCTGCTCATCAAAGATAAATCCACGCTGTTTCAGCGAGCCGACCTTATCGTAAAAATCAAAGAGCCGCTGCCTTCCGAATATCACCTGTTCCATCCCGGGCAGACAGTCTTCACATTTTTCCATTTTGCTTCAAACCCTGAACTTACTCACGCTATGCTCAGCGCACAGACAATCTGCGTTGCCTATGAAACAGTTGAAACCGAAGACGGGCGGTTGCCGCTTCTTGCTCCCATGAGTGAAATTGCAGGCAGAATGGCGCCGCTTGTCGCATCAGTCTATCTTGCAAAACCATTCGGCGGCAAAGGTGTCCTTGCAAGTCCGGTTGCACACGGAGCACCTGCACGGTTTGTTATTCTGGGGGCTGGTACTGCAGATCGTGCCGCAGCAGAGGTGGCATTGGGTATTGGTGGTGAGGTTTTTATTTTTGAGCGGTTCACCTGTATCCTTGATGTCGTCAAGCGCCTCTTCCCCAAAGCAACCTGCCTTCAGGCAACCCCTGAAAGCATCGAAGAGCACGTCCCAAAAGCCGATGTACTGATTGGTGCCGTTCATATTCCCGGCGCTCCTGCACCAAAAATTGTCTCAAGAACTGTAGTAGCTCGCATGGAGAAGGGGTCTGTTATTGTAGATATCGCCATTGATCAGGGCGGGTGCATTGCCACCAGCAGACCGACAACTCATTCAGATCCGGTCTATATAGAGGAAGGCATACTCCACTACTGTGTTACCAATATGCCCGGCATATTCCCCCGAACCGCAACCTATGCATTGGGAGCAGCCACCCTGCCGTATGTGATTGAGCTTGCAAACAAAGGCAGTGGTGCATTTAAAAATCAGGAGCTCCGGCGAGGGCTGAACCTCTACAAGGGTCACGTCACCCACAAACGCGTCGCACAAGCCCATGGACTGCCGTGGGCAGACCCCAAAGAACTGGTTGGATAATAAAGCAACTGAAGGGGCAGAAACCGTGGCTTAGCAGTAACATCACACTATTTCACGGCGCAGCTTCATCAAGCTTTCCACCCCACAAATATTTTTGTGTCTCACCCACAACAACTTTGCTTAACAAAAGAAGCGCAACCAAGTTCGGCAGGGCCATGAGTGCATTCATTGCATCGGCAAAATCCCAGACAAGCGGCAAACTCACCCACGAACCCACGAGTACCGCAGCAACCCAGACCATGCGATAGGGAAAAATTGCACGTTTGCCCAACAGATATTCAATGGCGCGCTCACCATAGTATGACCACCCGAGGATAGTTGAAAAAACAAAGGTTACAAGCCCGACAATCAGCACAACCGGTCCGATCGTAGGAATCTGAGCAAAAACCGTTTTTGCCAAAAGATCTCCCTGCATATTCTGAAATGCTGCAGGATTTCGCAGCATCGTGCTCACCAGCACAATGCCGGTGAGTGCACACACGACAACGGTATCCCAAAACGTACCGGTTGATGAAACAAGACCTTGTCGGACAGGATTTTTTGTCTGTGCTGCAGCAGCGACAATCGGTGCAGACCCCAGCCCGGCTTCATTTGAAAAAAGTCCACGCGCTATGCCATAGCGGGCTGCCATCATAATCCCTGCCCCTGCAAGACCGCCGCCCGCTGCCTTCAGCATAAACGCCGATTTAATAATCAGAAGCGCTGCCGGCAGAACATATGCTGCATTGAGCACCAAAACAACAGCGCACCCCGCGACATAAAAAACAGCCATGAACGGTACAAGCGCTTCACACGTTCTTGCTATGGAGCGAATGCCGCCTAAAATAACAAGTCCGACAGTAAAAGCCATGACCACACCAGAAAGAAGCGGTGGAACAGCAAAAGTTGTCTGCATCAGTGTTGCAATAGAGTTTGCCTGCACCATATTGCCAATCCCAAATGCAGCAAGTGCGGTGCATAGAGAAAAGATAACCGCAAGCCATTTTTGCCCAAGTCCTTTTTCAAGAGCGTACATCGGACCACCCAGCATGGTGCCATCTGCTGTCATGACGCGGTATTTCACAGCAAGCACTGCTTCGGCGTACTTTGTCGCAATCCCAAACACGCCAGTAAGCCAGCACCACAGCACTGCACCCGGACCGCCCAGCGCTACGGCTGTAGCAACGCCAATAATGTTGCCTGTACCGATGGTTGCAGCAAGAGCAGTTGCCAGTGCACCAAACTGACTGACATCACCTTGACTTTGCTCATCACGGTAAAAAGAAAGCTTAAGGGCAACCCAGAGATAGCGCTGAATTAACTTGAGTCTGAACGTGTAGAAAATATGGGTGCCGACGAGCAGCACGAGCATCGGCGGGCCCCAGAGGTATTGGTTCAGAAAAATAAGCAGGTCATGGATGGTCTGCATAACCACCTCGGTAGAACGTGGCTGCGTCCTGCGTCAGGCGCTGAAGCGATGCAGCATCTGTATACAGCATATGACCCCCATAGTAGCAGTGAAGCATCACCTGACCTGCTCTGCTTCCCTCAAGCTGCAGATGGTTCACGGTATAGCGCGTAGCAAAGTAGGGTGTTGCAAGGTCATAGTATCCTGCGGCTATAAAAACCCGCAGATGCTCGTGCAAATGCAGTGCATCAGCCAAGGTCTTCGACAGGCTGACATATCCTTGACCGTGCTCAATTCCCGTCCGCCAGTCCCATGTCTTGCTAACTGAATAATTCAGGTATTTGTACGGCGTATCCTCCTGAAACTGCAACTCGCTGCGCACATAGTGGTTGATTGCTCCTGCAAAGGCACCGACAAGCCGCTCAAGCGAAGGGTCACAGGACGCTGCCTCACCAGCCGTATCAGTATCAGGCATTGTTATACGGCTGTCCATTCTACCGATGATGCGCTGCTGATTACGTAAAAGCTCTTTACAAAACCGGCTGGAAGAACAACGCAAATCGCTTTTCAGAAAGTACTCAGGCAATATGCTGGTGAACGTGTGGAGCTGCAGGGCTGCGGTTTGTCGCTCATCTGACGCAAGCGTTCTGCCGTGAGCAAGGATACTGCAATAGTCACGCACTGCCCATGTCTCAACACCTTTTAAAAAGGTTTCAAGAGGCTCGTCGTGCTGAGGTATTTTTTTATGATACCATGCCGCTGCTGCATAGCTTGGCAGGAAAAGAAGATACGGCAAATCATTTGACGGGCTAAAATCAATGGTGTTGAAATCGAGAACCGGAGAAATGAGCACAATCCCGTTCAGGGCAATGCCGTGCTGCTGGTGCAGATAATCCAGAAGTCCGACGGCACGAGTCGTTCCATAGCTTTCACCGACAAGATATTTCGGTGAGTGCCACCGTCCGGCGCGGGTGAGATACAACCGAATAACATCCCCGACTGACGCGATATCCTCTCTGAAGTTAAAAAATTCCTGCTCTTTTTTAACATCAGCAGCCCTGCTGTAACCGGTACCGACTGGATCAATGAAGACCAGATCCGTAAATGCAAGCCACGTATGCTCATTGTCAACAAGCTCAGCAGGCGGCGGTGGAGCCGAGCCATCGGGATTCAGCCGGACACGCCGTGGTCCCAAAGCGCCCAAATGCAACCATACCGACGACGAGCCGGGTCCTCCATTAAAGGCAAACGATATTGGGCGATCCTTTTTTGTGCCGCCGGTTTTTTCATAGGCGACAAAAAATATCCGGGAACGCTCCTGTCCATCGTCTCTTTTCAGTATAAGCCAGCCAGCGGTTGTGGTATAGTTAAGCCGCACGCTCCCCGCGGTGATGCGGTGCTTTGTGGTAACTAGTTTTCCCGTACCAGTGCCCGGATGGGTATTGTTATCGCCGGCATGTGCGGTAGCTACGATGCTGCACAGCAGAGCAGCAGTCACCAGCGCTGTCAGCGCACCAGAGGTTTTCATAGCCGCGCCTTTCTCCTGATATTTTTTATCTGGACGCGACAAGATATACTATCAAATCGTGCATTACTGCAAACAAAAATGATTCTCCAAGTGTATGAAAAAAATCCGCCGCTTCGGGCAATCCGCACCGCCGCTCAGGTTCTGCGGGACGGCGGACTGGTCGTCTTCCCAACCGATACGATCTATGGACTGGGCTGCGACCTTCGCAACAAGCGCGGACTTGAAAAAATCTATCGCATCAAACAGATGAATGAAAAAAGTCCGCTGAGCATCATAGCCCCAGACCTGAGCAATGTAGCACTCTATGCCTCTGTTTCAAACAGAGCATACCGCCTGATGAACAAATACCTTCCCGGACCGTTTACCTTTATTCTGCCAGCTAAAAAAGAGGTTAATCGCTACATGCTCTACAAACGCAAACAGATCGGTATCCGCGTACCCGACAGCAATGTGTGCCGGGCACTGACCCAAGAATTGGGCAATCCGATAATCTCAACAAGCGTTCCGCTGTGGGGAGAAAAAATCCTCAATGACGGTGAGGCAATTCATGCTTATTTTGGGAAACAGATTGATCTGGTGTTAACGATTGGGGTACTGGTGTCAGAGCCGTCAACCGTTGTTGACTGCTCTGAGGAAGAATTCAAAATCATTAGGCAAGGGAAGGGGAGCATACAATTATAATGATGGGAAAGCACAATAGCCATACCAACCTCGCGAAGTGAGCAATGCCTCGATGAGCCTGCTTCCGTCTTGTCTGTTTTTTGTTTCAAAAAAAACAATAACAATGCTTATGAATGTGAGAGAGCAACCAACGCTGGGCATTCTTATACACCACAAGCTTTCCCGCATTCCAATCCGGTACGCGTCTGACTTCTGGACAAACCAGAGGAATATCGTTTGCGCAGTTAAGCTGAATATGGCTGTGGTAAAGAGACCGATTTAAAAAATCTTCTAAGAACAAACTTGCATCCTTCATCAAACTCTACTACATTGAGAACACCTCGTACCTGTACCGCAGCTTAGGACGTTTGCACGGTCACCAGCATGTCCGGATTGTACCTCTATACCAGCAACAGACTTGAGCGGCTTGCCGAAAAACTGGCTGCTGTGCTGCGCACACCGCCCCTGCCTCCTCTGCAGCAGGAAATTATTGTGGTGCAGAGCAGAGGCATGGAGCACTGGCTTTGTCTTGAGATAGCAAAGCATAATGGTATCTGCGCAAACATCGCATTTCCCTTTCCGCGCACCTTTTCCTATCAGCTCTTCAGCGTTGTTGCAGCGGTTTCCAATGCATCCTTGTTTTCCCCTGAGGTGATGACCTTCAGAATCATGAAACATCTGCCGCGGCTGGTGACGGTGCCTGAGTTTAAACCCCTGCACGATTACCTGAGCGGCGAATCTGCTGAGGTGAAGCTTTTTCAGGTTTCTGAAAAAATAGCAGAAGTGTTTGACCAGTATCTGGTGTACCGACCAGACATGATTCGTGCATGGGATCAGGGTGTTCACTACCCCGTGCCACCTTCCCCACATGCTGCTTGGCAGATGCTGCTCTGGCACCAGCTTGCCGCTGACAGCAGCGCAGCATCTCTGCACCCTGCCACACTAAAAGAAACCTTTATTGAAAACGTCAATCAAGAATCTGTGCGCACTGCACTTCCACCCCGGGTCTCGATATTTGGCATCTCGACGCTCCCTCCCTATTACCTTGAGATCTTCATGGCACTCGCACAGGTCATTGATGTCCATGTTTTCTATCTCAACCCCTGTCAGGAATACTGGAAGTATTGCTACACCAAAAAACAGATCGAAAGATTTACCCGGGATGGCATGTCTGAACAGGATGGGTATTATGAAGAAGGTAATAGCCTGCTCGCGTCATTGGGTGTCAGCGGCAGAGAGTTTTTCAGTCTGCTTGACACCATGACCGAAGGTGCAAACGAGGATGCGTTCCAAGATCCGGGCACAGCAACGATGCTTGCCTGCCTGCAATCCGACATTCTGCACCTTGAGGAGCGCCGACTTCCTCAGTCCCCCTCCGATCAGGTGCCCCCCCCTGACCAGAGCATCCAAATCCACTGCTGTCATAGTCCGCTGCGTGAAGTCGAAGTGCTGCATGACAATCTTCTTGCGCTCTTTGAGGCTGACCGGTCGCTGCGACCTCAGGACATTGTGGTGATGACCCCTGACATTACCGTGTATGCGCCGCTGGTGCAGGCGGTCTTTGATTCTCCAGCGCATCCCTCTCAGCATATTCCCTACTCGATAACCGATATGAGTTTAGCCATGGAGAGTGGCATCGCCTCTGTCCTGCTTGCAATTCTCAGGATTGACCGTGAACGGTTTCGGGCAAGTGCGGTGCTTGACATCCTTGCACACCCTGCGGTACGGGAGCGATTTGAGCTTTCTGAAAGCGATGTGCCGCTCATACGTCAGTGGATCAATGAGGCAGGTATTTGCTGGGGCATTGATGCCGCGTATCGTGAGCGGCTTGGGTTGCCCGGAATTCAGGAAAACACTTGGCGTTTCGGGCTTGACCGTCTGCTGCTGGGGTACAGTATGCCAGAACAGGAAGGAGCACTGTATTGTGGCATTCGTCCCTGCGGCGATGCTGAAGGTGACGCCAGCAGAGTGCTCGGCTCGTTGATAACCTTTGTTGAAACACTGAGTGCGTGCAATCAGCAGCTTGAGCAACCGCGCACGGCGCAGGCATGGGCTGACGAGCTGAGCGATTTGATTGACCGATTTTTTATAGTTCAGGAAGCAACAGAGCGCGACATTGCCGAGATCAGAAGCATGCTAACTGATGAGGGGCTTAGGGGGGCTGCAGCGGCAGCAGGATTTGATGACTTGCTGTCCCGTGACGTGGTATGCATGTATCTTGAGGGTAAATTCAAAGCACGCATTCGTCACCGCGGATTTTTGAGTTCAGGCGTAACCTTTTGTACCATGCTGCCGATGCGGAGCATTCCGTTCCGGCTTGTGTATCTGCTCGGCATGAACGACGGTCAGTATCCCCGAACCGAACAGCGTCCGGGATTTGATCTCATGGTGGAACAGCGACGTCTGTGTGACCGTTCAAAACGGCATGAAGACCGTTTTCTGTTTCTTGAGGCGTTGCTGTCTGCCCGGCAGTACTTTATCATAAGCTATGTCGGTCGCAGCATTAAAGACAACAGCCGTATTCCTCCCTCGGTGGTGGTGTGCGAGCTTGAGGATTATATCCGGCAGGGCTTTGGCGAAGCTGTGCTTGAACAGATGATAACCGAACATCCACTTCAGCCGTTCAGTATCCGTTATTTTTCTGGGAACCCAAAACTTTTTACCTACTCTGAACATAACTATAATGCTGCTACTGCTGCTGCAGGCACCCGTTTGCGTTCCCCTCTTTTGTTTACCGATCCCCTTCCCGCGCCGCCTCCTGACCTGTGGCAGACCGTAACCTGTGACCAGTTGTGCAGCTTTTTCAGAAACCCCTGTGAGTTTCTCCTGCGGGAGCGGCTTGCGACAACACTTCGGCTCGCTGAGACTCCTGAGCCCAAAGACCGAGAATCCTTTGAACTCGACTTTTTAGAACAGTATTACCTCCGGCAGGAGATACTCGGTGCCTGCCTCCATGGCAACGACCCTAAAAGGATTTTTGAATATGTCAAGGCTTCCGGCAAACTTCCGCCGGGAAGTGCTGCGGCAGCAGCATACACTGTTCTTGCTCGTGACGTCGCAGATTTTTTTGAAAACGTCAAAACAGTTATCAACAATGAACCAGAAATGCGGCGTGAAATTGCCATCGAACTGCCGCAGCCGCGACTCACTCTTATCGGAACGATGCGGAGCTTATTTGGAGGCAAACAGGTCTTGTTTCGGTGTGCTCGGCGTTCAGCCCGGGATTTGCTCAGAGCATGGATCCAACACGTCGTGTTGCAGGCAGCAGGGCTGCATGTCACGACCACCTATCTGGATCGCGACGGTGCTGTTTCCTATCCTGCCGTCGAGGACAAAGATGCTCAGCGCATCCTCCAGAACCTTGCGGAGCTTTTTATAAAAGGTCTTATGCAGCCGCTGCCGTTTTTTCCCTTAACGTCGTTTGCCTTTGTCAAGACGCTGGTAAAAAAAAGTGACCTGAACGCAGCGTACAAGGCAGCAGAAAAAGAATGGTTTCCGGGCTATGCAACCAGTGGAGAAAGCGATGATATTTACATCTCGGCTTGTTTTGGCACTGAACTGCCGCACCATGAGCTTTTTGAACAGAGCAGCCGCACTGTGTATGAACCGCTGATTGCATGTATGCAGGGTTAGTTTGGTGACGAATTGCCAAAGGAGACACGGGCTTATACCATGAAGCCGCTTGACCTTCCAACCATGCCCCTTGACGGCACCCTCCTCATCGAGGCAAGTGCCGGGACCGGGAAAACCCACACCATTGCACACCTCTACGTGCGGCTTGTGCTTGAACGCGGCTATGCTCCCGGATCAATTCTCGTAGTCACCTTCACCGAAGCAGCAACCAAAGAGCTGCGGGACCGGATTAGAAAAAATCTCATGATTGCGCTCCGGGTAGCGCAAGGCGTGGAGCCGGCTTGCGATCCCCTACTTGAGGCGATTCTTGCACGGCAGAAAGCGGGGAGCACTCAAAGTGCCCTCTGCCTGAAACGAGCGCTTATCAATTTTGACGAAGCAGCTATTTTTACTATTCATGGATTCTGCAAGCGAATGTTGAGCCAGTATTGTTTTGAAAGCGGTATGTTATTCCATACCGAACTTGTTGCCGATCAGCAGGAGATTCTTCAAGAGATTATTGATGATTTCTGGTTCCAGACCTTTAGTGCAGCGCATCCACTCCTGAGTGCAGTTGCTCAAAAAGAAAAATTTACGCTGGCGCGCTGTTATGAGCTTGCCGAACTGGTTCTCAGAAAACCATTGCTGGAAATTGTGCCGCCTCCGAATCCCGAAGCGGTTCCCCGGCTCCATGACCTCTATGAGCGGTTGCAAAAGGTGTGGGAGCGCGACAGCGCCCAGATTAAGAATCTGCTCCTTCATGCCACGGGGCTCACGAGAACACAAAACACCTACCGGCACGACCGGCTTAAGATATTGTTCAAGCAGCTTGAAGCTGCGGTGGAGAATGTCCCGACCGTAGAAACACTGAGCAGCATAGAGAGTTTTGCCTCGAGAACTCTTTCTCAAAACCTCACCGCACGGGGGACGGCACCGCACCATGAATTTTTTGATCTATGCGATTCATTTCTCACTGCCCAGCAGCAGGTGATGATTGCACTTACCCACCGTTTTGTGAGGTGGTGTGTTTCTGAACTGTCCCGTCGCAAGCGCAGGCGTAATGTCCAGTCATTTAATGATCTGCTCAGTGAGCTGCTTGCTGCCCTGAAAACACCTGCAGGGATGTCCCTTGCTTCGTCAATACGAAAAAGTTTTTCAGCAGCCCTGATTGATGAGTTTCAGGACACTGATCCGGTGCAGTACGCGATATTTGAACACCTGTTCCATGGCGTTCCGGGTCAGAGCCTTTTTCTCATCGGAGATCCCAAACAGTCAATCTACGGGTTTCGGGGAGCAGACATTTTTTCCTATCTTGCAGCATCGCAGAACACCGCGGCAGAGAAAAAATACACCTTGGTCACCAACTGGCGATCTGAACATGCCTGTGTCGAGGCGGTCAATCATCTCTTTGGGCTGGTGCGCAACCCGTTTGTTCTGCGCGAGGGGATCAGGTACTATGCAACGACCGCAGCACCTGAAAGCAAAGGCAACACCGAACCGCTCACGGTTGAGGGTAAGCCTGCTGCAGGCATGTGGCTCTGGTTTTTGCCAACAAAAAATAATAGTTACGTAAACAAAGAAGATGCGCTCAGAACTGCAGCTGAAGCAGTGGTACGGGAAATCGCTCGCTTGCTTAACCTTGCTTCCCGGCGCAAGGCGCTGATCGGTCAAAGACCGGTGCAGCCTTCAGACATCGCAATTTTGGTGCTCCGCAACAGGGATGCCCAGTTGTTTGTCGAACCGTTGCGCGCACTGAACATACCGGTCGTAGTGGCACAGGCTGAAAGTATATTTCAAACCGATGAAGCCCAAGAACTTGAGTGCATTCTGCGCGCTCTGGTAATGCCACGTCGCACTGACCTTCTCCATGCCGCACTTGCAACACCAATACTCGGCTTTACTGCCCACGATCTGAGGCACCTTGTTGAGGATGCCGATGGCGCAGCAGCGCACGAAGAACACAGTGAGCGCTTTGCCCGCTATGCTGATCTCTGGGCAACAAAAGGATTTATGCGGATGTTCCGAACAGTGCTTGCGCAGTATCGGGTGCGGGAAAATCTGCTTGGGCTGCCTGGAGGTGAACGAAAGCTGACCAATATCCTGCACCTTGCTGAACTGCTCCATGAAGCTTCACTCAACCAAAACCTTGGTCCATCGGGACTGCTCTCCTATCTGGTGCAACAGCGATCTGCTCCATCAGCGCAGGAAGAACATGAGCTGCGGCTTGAGCGGGACGATGAAGCAGTGCAGATCCTTACCGTGTTCAAGAGCAAAGGTTTGGAATATCCGATAGTCTTTTGCCCGTTCATGTGGCAGAAAGGTGCCCTGACAGAAGACAAAGATGCAATCTACCACCATAACAGCCACATCGTGCTCGACCTTGGTTCAGAACATTACCACGATGCGCAAACCGCGGCTGCTGAGGAACGGCTTGCAGAACTGGTGCGTTTACTCTACGTCGGGGTGACGCGCGCAAAAAACCGCTGCTATCTGGTGTGTGGCAGAATTGGTAAAGAACCCACCGCCACAGCGCTTGACTATATCTTCAGCACGGGGGCTGACCAAAAAGCAGTTGCTGCAACCCTTGCCTCGCCTTGTTGCACCTCTGAAAACGAACTTCTGGACGCGGTCAAGAGCCGTGTAGATGCTGCTTGCGGCGCACTCCATTTTGCCGTGCCTTCTCTGCCTCAACCAGAACCGTACCGTGCACCCGATGAGCCGGGGAGGCTCTCGAGCACGAACAAAACATTTTCTGAGGACTGGATCTGTCGGGACTGGGGGATCGCAAGCTACTCACTCCTGACTGCTGCTGAACACCTTGTGCCTGCAGACGCTGAAGACACGATTGTAAAACATGATGAGCCTCTGATAGCTGCTGGTGATGCAGCAGAGGCAGAAGGTTTTTTTGCCTTCCCCCGGGGTGCGCTTGCCGGAAGTTGTGTCCATGCTCTGTTCGAGCGCCTCGACTTTACGCAGCGTGAAGGTACAGAAGAGGTTATTGCAAGCTGCCTGCAGCGGTATGGCTTGTACCAGCCAACCTATGCCACTGCGGTGCGCGCTATGCTTGAACAGGTGCTTGCTGCGCCACTGGAGCCGGTTCAAGGTCTTGTGCTCAAAAACATTGGCAGAAGAAATCGTCTGTCAGAGCTTGCTTTTTTTTATCCGCTCCAAAAAATAACACCACAGCGTCTTGCTGCGCTGTTTGCCCAGCACTGGCCCAATGCCCACCGTAACGGTATGGTCGAGCGAATCGAGGAGCTTGTTTTTCACCCAATACAAGGGTTTATGCGTGGCTTTATTGATATGGTGATCGAGCACGACGGCAAATATTATCTGTTTGACTGGAAAACTAACTATCTGGGCAACCTGTATGCTGACTATGCGCCGGAGCGGCTCCGAACAACGATGCAGGAGTTGCACTACACCCTCCAGTATGCGCTCTACACCGTAGCACTGCATAAGTATCTTTCCCAGCATGTACCAGAGTATTCATACGAGCGGTGTTTTGGCGGTGTCTTTTATCTTTTTGTGCGCGGCATGACGCCCGAGCTGCCCGGCAACGGTATTTTTTATGATATGCCGCCACAATCGTTTATTGAAGCCTTTGCAAAACTTACCGAGGTTAACCTCTCGGTGCCGGAGAGTGGCTATAACAAAGCAATCTCGTAGTTGATTAATGCATTAAAATTGAGCGCTTATCGTTTTCATAAAACAGGGGCATTGGTTGAAAGCAGCTTTGTTTGAAGCAAGGTGCTCTTTATATGGTTCCATTACAACCTGAATAATCGTTCATAATGTTTTTATCTTCGTGACCGAAAGATATCAGCGCTACCCATGAAAAGGTCTGAAGAGCCGAAATAGGTAACGACAAGATGTTCATGCCATAGTTTAGACAAACAGGTATGAAGCTACCAGTTGAAGCGTACCTGAGTGCTGCAGGAGCATTTCAGCCGATTGACCTACATTTTGCCCGGCTCATGTGTCATCTTGCCGGTGCATCAGCAAGCGAAGAGCTTTTTCTTGCTGCAGCACTTGCAAGTAATGTGACGCTGGATGAAAAACACGTCTGCCTGGATCTTGCTGCCCGTGCAGGAACGGTCTGGGAACTATCCGCAGCAGCAGCCACCGGGCAAAAAGACTGCCTCCGACTTCCTGAACTTGAGCAGTGGGTCGAGAAACTGAAAGCAGCGTCGGTGGTCGGCGAGCCCGGTGCATACACACCGCTTGTTCTTGATCAGCGCAACCGACTGTATCTGTATCGCTATTGGCTCTATGAACAGCAACTTGCCGCACGCCTTGCTGCACGCCAGAGACTGCCGCTTCGCTCAGTAGATTCGAGCACGGTTAATGCAGTGCTCCGTCGCTATGACCAGGGACCCGTGCAGCTTGATCTTTTTCAAAAGATCGCCGTGATCGCTGCCCTCACCCGTGGACTGTGCGTGATTACCGGAGGTCCCGGCACGGGCAAGACCTTTACGGTTTCAGTTGTACTTGAAATCCTCCGCTGTCTTGCCCCTGATACCACGATACGGGTCTGCGCGCCCACCGGCAAAGCTGCAAACCGTCTTCAGGAAGCATTGCAGCGCACCAGCGATTACACAACAACGTTCAGCGATCAGCCCGTGGCGACCATTCACCGGCTCCTCGGTATCAGTCAGGGTAGCTCAAAAATTCGCTACGCACCGGAGAATCCACTTCCGGCAGATGTTGTTATTGTTGATGAAGCCTCAATGGTGCCGCTTGCCCTGATGGCAAAACTCACTGCAGCGCTCAGCCCGCACTGTCGTTTAGTTCTGCTCGGTGACAAGGATCAGCTTGCCTCAGTAGAAGCAGGCTCAGTGCTGGGCGATATCTGTGCTGCCTTTCGCATCAATCGGTTCAGTCCTGAATTCTGTTCAACCTTCACCATGCTCACCGGTCAACCCATCCCGAACAAGTACCAAGAAGCCAGCGGTTTTTTGACTGACTGCGCGGTTGAACTTAACTGCAGTCACCGCTTTGACCCTGCTGCAGGAATCGGTGCGCTCAGCAGTGCGGTCAAAGAAGGCGACGCCCTGCGCTGTCGTGAGGTAATTGCGACTGATGCCAGCGCGCAGATTTCATGGCATGCTCTGCCATCGCGGAGTGAACTTGAAACACGGCTTTCAGAAATTGTCAGAACGTGGTATGTACCGCTCTTTTCCGAACCCTCCCCTGAGGCAGCATATGCTTGGTGTACAAAATTTAAAATTCTTTGTGCCTATCGCCAGGGCAGCTATGGGGTTGAAGGGGTTACCCGTGTGGTAGAAAAAATCCTTCGCGAGCACGGCATCACCGACGCTGGCAGGCGTTTGTATCAGGGTCGTCTGGTCATGGTGACGCAAAACGACTATACGCTGCATCTCTTTAACGGCGATATAGGTATTGTCTGGCATACCGCAGCAGGTGACCTGGCAGCCTTGTTCCCTGACGCCAGTGGCTCTTTTCGCACCATTCCTTCAGCGCGCTTGCCTGAACATGAAACAGCTTTTGCTATAACAATCCACAAATCCCAAGGCTCTGAGTTTGACCGGGTTTTGATTATCCTGCCGGAAGCCGACTCAGCCCTCCTCACCCGGGAGCTGGTCTACACCGGCATCACCCGTGCGCGATACCACGTCGAGCTGTGGGTATCACCAGAGGTTCTGGAGTCTGCAATCAGAAAACGCTTTTTGCGCGCCTCAGGCTTGTGTGATGCACTGCTCAGCACCGTTTGTACCTAACCCATTCGATTTGCGCTGCGTTAATCCTGCTTAATATTTTAGGGGTGCTGTTCGATATGAACAGTATGGAAACCATTACCAATATTTCTGAGGACAGCGCAGCTTCTCCGCTAGATTCTCCCGCCTCTCTGGATGTGCCCGGCACTACCGGTGAGGGGTATACGGTTGTTGCCGATACCGCTGATGAACGAGGCTCGCTCCAAATTGTGGTGTCGAGCGATAAGATGAGAGCGCTGCTGAAAATTACTGCCGGTTCCGGTCCCGCCTATACTGCCGAGGATATTTTTAACGCGATTGCCCAAGCTGGCATCACGACCCCGGTCAATCAAGAGGCTGTTGTCAACGGACTTTCCAGCCTGAAGAAGCAGGGTGATGAAACGGTCTTTATTTTGACCGGACATCCACCGGTTCATGGCGCTGACGGTGAGATCGAACTGCTCTGTGACGTGGGCGTTGCAACAGTCGCCGAAGGTCAGGTGATCGCACGTATACGATCTGGCGTGCCCGGCAAACCGGGCCAGAATATTTATGGCGAGACCATTGAAGCCCGCTCCGGCATAACACCAGCACTCATCGCAGGAGACAACGTTGAAGAGGATGCTGAGCACTGTTTTAGAGCAAAAATTGCAGGGATCATTTCCTGCAGGGAGGGCGTGCTCAGCGTTCAGGAAGCCTTCTCCGTAGAGATCAGCCCTGACCGTATGGAAGCCAAAGTTATCCGTAGCGGTCGGGAACAGATTGATCCTGCAGTGATTCAACACCGCCTTGAGCATCAGGGCATTGTCCACGGCATTGACCAGAAAGCGCTGGAGCAGTTTGCAAACGGTGGCGAGCCGGGGACAGAGACCGTTATTGCACGGGGAACGTTGCCGCAGCCCGGTACTGATGGCCACGTGCAATTTCTGTTTCATCAAACCAAGGGGCTTACGCCGCACGAACACCTTGAGGATGGAACGGTGGTTCCGGGACCAAACCTCATCACCTCGGTTCCCCAAGGTGCTGAAATTGCCGTCATTATTCCTCCTGAGGAGCCAACACCCGGGATGGATATTTTTGGTAATGCTCTGCCCGTAAACACTAAAGTCAAAAAAGCCGTGCTCAAACCTGGCAAAAATGTCAGGGTCTCTTCAGACGGGTTACATTTTTTTGCTGATAAGCCTGGCCTGCCACTGCTTGAAGGGGAAAAGCTCAGCATCACCGACGTCCTGCACATCAATGACCTGGACTATACGGTTGGGAATATTGACTTTGACGGAACGGTAGAAATTGCCGGGGATGCTTTTGATGGATTCAACGTGCGGGCATCCCAATCAATTACCGTTCGGGGCGTTGCTGGCGCCTGTGACCTGACAGCAGGAGGTGATATTCATATCGAGGGCGGCTACAATGGTCAGGAAAAATCCCGCATTGTCTGCGCTGGCAATCTGGAAGCAAAATATCTCAATGCCGTAACCGCAGAAGTTCGTGGGAACGTCGAGGTAAAAAATGAGATTGTTGACTGTCGCATTCTGTGTCTGGGCAGGGTTATGGTCAAGACAGGCGCAATCTATGGCGGCAGTATCATGGCGAAAAAAGGTATCGAGGCGCTTGATGTCGGCAATGAAATGGGACTCAAGACAACACTGATCCCCGGTGATGATTTTGAACTAAACGCCGCCTGTCTGAAGGCAGAAGCAGAATTGCAGGAAAAGCATAAGGAGATGATCACTATTTCAAAAAGAATAGCACCGCTCATGAACAAGCGAGAGCAGCTGAAACATCTTCCTGAAGAGATGAAAATAAAGCTCAAGGAAACCATTCAGTATCTCAACCAGCTCCGTCAGGAGCGGGACCGGCTGCTTCGGTATAAAAACGATCTGCTTGCGCAGGAGGTGAAAGATGCGGTGCCCGAAGTGGTGGTGTACCGGTATGTATATCCTGGGGTTGTACTCAGGATCGGACACACGCGGCGTCAGGTCTCAAGTCAGCTTGAAGGCCCGCTCCGGCTCTATGAGGATAAGGAACGAAACATGATCAGCGTGGAGCCGTATTCAAAAAAATAATGACAATGCTCCGCTGTGGAGAAAGGATCGCATCATGAAAGAGAGGAAACCCGGCAGACACTATTTTACGATTAACATTGATGAACCGTATGCACCGCTGGTGTTTGAAGTTATGAAAAAAGGCGAACAGGCAAAAGGGACGTGGACAGAAGGTGATATTTCGTTTGAGGAGTGGCAACAGCTTGCATTCCCTGATCTGGCAACCGCAACGGAACAGCGCGTTAAGGAGCAGATGCTACGCCAACTGCGTTCGCTTGCTGACTCACTCCCCGAAGGGACTCGCGAGGCATTTCAGCTCTATGTTGAAACCGAGTCTTTAGAAAGTCGCATTGCAAACGCTCCGTTCTCCGAAGCAAAATCGTTGATGAAACGGGCACTCGATATGCATTTGACCCTCCGTGAGGCTGGAGACATTATCAGCAGCGAAAAAAGATTTGGAACTTTTCTGGTTGAGCAGGGGCTGGCGACGCCTGAGCAGATACTGGACGCGCTTACCCTGCAGAAAAACTCAACAAAATCCATTGAGCACATAGCGTGCGAACAGAAGTTGCTTACTCCCCAACAGGTGCTCGATATTTTCAATGCGCATGAGGAAATGACTGAGTTGTTTTGCAAAACAGCACGTGAACTGGGATACCTCACCGATAAACAGGTTAAAACGCTTCGAGACATCCAGATGCACGAGCGCCCGGCACTGGGTGAAATTCTCACCCGGATGGGAGTGTTAGACACCGAAGATATTCAGAAAGCCCTTGAAAAATTCTTTGCCAGTCGCAGTCATTCCTCGTGAGAACACACGTGGTTCGAGTACTCAGTACAGCCTCACACACAATACAGGGATCACATACTGCCGTTATCGAAGGGTGACAACTCCCCATTCATGCTTTGGTCCCTCAGCACGAACGTTAGAGATAGAAAGATAACAGACCCCTTTATAAGGGTGTGCGAATGCTTAATGGGTAATCTCGATCCGGTGGAATGCTTCGGCAAGCGCAAACGACTCACCTGCTGCCATGCCGGCACAGTGCCGGCGAACCCATTCAGAGGGATCCTCCATCTTTAACCCAGCAACTTGACTTGCATGACAGCGCAGCGCAGCAACCTTTATCTCAAAGGTTGGTGTAATATCAATACGGTAATTTATATCCTCAGACGCCCAGAACAAAAGCTCCGCTACCTTGTGTGGCTCAAGTCCTTCTTGCAAGAGTTCGGGATAGGCAAGATGGTCTCGTGCGAACGGGAACACCGCATCGCACACAACCTGCCCGGTAATACGGTGGTCGCGATGATAGAGATAGCGGCGGTACGGATCACAGGTCACCACAGTCGCCGGTCGGTATAACCGGAGAAGCTTGACAATATCCCGACGAAACTGCGGGCTGTCCTCGAGCCCCTGATCAGGGTAGCGCAGAAAGACAACCTCGCGTACGCCAAGCAGCTTGGCTGCCTCGTGTTGCTCCTGTTCGCGTATGCGGGCAAGTTGTTCCGGCAAGACCGTTCGGTCGGTCGTACCCCGCTCACCGCTGGTGCACACAACCAAAACAACCTGTTTGCCCTCACGACACCACTGGGCAATACTTCCCCCGGCGCCGATCTCAGCATCGTCAGGATGGGGACTAATGACAAGAACATCTGCAGGACAAGGCATACTAAAGAAATACTACAACTATCAATGGGTTGTTGCTATGAAACGCTGTCATGAGCGTCTCTGTCGTTGTCTGTTCTGCCTACTCCAGTACACTGTGTGTGCGCGGATGGTGATGGGGTTCGCAGGAGCCCCAGTGCATTCAGCAACAAGGAGAACAAAATACCACAAATAAATGGCGGGCGATACGCGACTCGAACGCGTGACCTTTGGCTCCGGAGGCCAACGCTCTATCCAACTGAGCTAATCGCCCGCTCGGTTATGGGAAGTAATTATACTTTGTTTTGTCTTTGTTGGCAACTCTGTTTCATTAAAAAGTCTTCTACAGTGTGCTATAATTTTTACAAGCCTACTGGATTTTGTTATAGCTTTGGAAGATTTCAGCGTGCTGAGAACGCTACACCCATGAGCAAAGTATGAAAATAGTTGATCAGATATTTTTTATAATTCCTTTTATTTTTATATTCATCGCATGGATACAGACAGGACGTGCACAGAGCGCATCCGGAGATGACCCCTTCGCGTCAGCACGGCAGTATATGATAGAGAATGATTTGAAAGCCCGCGACATTACCGATCCTGCAGTGCTTGCCGCGATGGAGCGTGTGCCTCGACACCTGTTTGTGGATGCGCATCAGCAACATCAGGCATACGGGGATTTTCCCCTGCCCATCGGTGAGGGGCAGACGATTTCCCAACCCTATATCGTTGCACTGATGACCCAGCAGCTCCAGCTTTCTAAACAAGACCGTGTGCTTGAAATCGGTACCGGCTCAGGTTATCAAGCAGCAGTGCTTGCTGAGGTTGCCGGTGAAGTTTATACCATTGAACTCAACAAAAAACTGGCTGAGAAAGCTTCCCAGCGTTTGCGGTCGCTGGGATACACTACCATACAGGTAAAAGCAGGAGATGGGTTTTTCGGATGGGAAGAGCATGCGCCCTTTGATGCAATCATGATAACTTGCTCGACTGAAACCATACCCGATCCTCTTGTCCGGCAGCTCAAGGAGGGTGGCAGAATCATTTTACCGCTTGGCGGGGCATACAGTGTCCAAAGCCTTATCCTCGGCACAAAAAGAAACAACCGGCTTGAGACAAAAACAATCACTGCGGTTCGGTTTGTACCAATGCGGGGTGAAGCAGAAAAGAAAAAGTGAGGAGGTAACGGTTAGACTATTTCATCAATATACCGACCCTTATACTCATCACGGGCGATTTCTTCTTCCTGAAGTTCCTTTTCGCGGAGCTCGCGTGCCCGTTCCTGCCTGAGAGCTTCTGCACGTCGCACTTCTTCTTCAATCTCGCGGTTACGCTGCTCCCTGCGGGCTGCCTTGCGCCGCTCGATTTCTTCAGCCGACGCCTGCTCCTTCCTGCGTTCAGCCTGATAAAATGATGAGGTCTCTATTGAATCAACCGGCATATTACCCTCTTACACTATCAGAATATCTCTTGAGAGACGTTTCGACACCCCTTTGAAAAAACTTTACTTACCCCACCGCTTCCAATGCCTCAAGCGGCAGTCGTTCAACTGCCGTCACTTTATGGAACCTGCCGTTGCCGATTCTTGCAATTTCACGGGCTATGCGTTCGCTCTCTTCATCTTCCTTGTCGCCGGCTGCAATATACACCACTGAAATTTTAATATGCTGCCGCCGGGTAAGCCCTGCCTCGACAAGAGCATGACGGGCACCCAGCGCGCGTTTGGTCTCCATACTGGTCTGTCGGGAAAAGGCAGCTACCCGGGCATGATAAGATGCGGTATCCTCAAACTCATCGGAAAGCGCAGCATTGGGTTGCCCATCGGTAATGACAATAATATAGCGGCTGTTACTGTTTTTTTCTTTGAGCAGCATTCGGCGCGCGCACCGCAGACCATTGCCGATATTGGTGTACTGCTGTGCGCGCAAGGTCATAGCAGCCTGCATGAGGGGGGTAATCTTATCAGTCAGGGGTACCACAACCTCCCCAAGATTTGAGAATGCGACAATGCCCACACGGTCATTTTTTTCGATTGCCGCGCGCGCAAGCTCTGCGACCGCAAGTTTTGCATACCGGAGCTTACCGCTGTGCTTCATAGACTCTGATATGTCAACACACACGGCAATATCGAGCTGGTGCGCTGGCTTCTTTTCAAACGAGCGAAGGTCTGTATAGTTAATGTCTTCACATGATTTTCCCTTGCGCAGGATGCGGCGCATACTATGCCGTATCGAGATGTCCCGAAACACATCGCCCCGGCGATACCGGCGCACATCGGTTTTATCAATTTCATGCTCCTTTTTAAAGGCACGTTGTTCAAGGATCTGCCCCTTTTCCCGCTGAATCAGGGTGTCGAGCAGTTTGGTCAGCGCCCGGTGCGAAAGATGGTATCGTTTGCCGTCGCCACTCAGCGCAAGCAGACCTTTTTTTTCAAGCTGGTGAAGCATAATTTTTAACTTTTCATAGTCAACCTTGTCAGACAGAACCTTCATCCCCTTATGTTCATGAACCGCATAGTGGACGTACAAATCTTCAAGCGAAGAACTTGATGACCTGTCCTGATGCTGGTAATCCATGAGCTCTGCCAAAAGCTCAGCCTCTGCCTGTGGTGAGAGTCGCAGTTTATCACCCGTAAGCCCCTGAGGTGCCGGCATTGAGCGGGCATGCTTGAGTGCCTCGGCAAGCTGCTCAGGGGTAAGCTCACCCCGTGCAAGTGCTTGTTCAAGCCTGTCCTTGAGCGTGCTGGTACCCTGAGGTGTCAAGGTTCGATGTCGTTCGTCAGTGAGTTCCACGTGCCCGCGATCTTCAAGCTCCTGCAACAAGTCCTTGAGGGCTTCCTGGGGGTTATCAAAAACCCTCTGGTTATAGGCATCCTGAAGTGCCTGCTGTACCAACGGATGGTTCATGGCTTCAGCAGCAAACGCAGGGTCATCAACCGGCATTGCTTCGCCAGGAGCAAGAGTTCGGAGGGCTGCGTCAGTGAGTCCCTGCAGCGCCTGCGCAGCTTCATCTGCGGTCAAAGCGCGGCGCCGCGACGGCAGTGCCTCCTGCTCTCTGGTGTCAAGGGGGAGCGCATAGATAACACTGCTGATCACTGACTTTAGTATCGCTGCAGGATCATGGTCATCGGTATCGCGGAAACGGGTACGGTGGGTGAGTCCCAGTACTGCTGCCCGTGCGAGGTCTGCCCGTGTGATTGCTTTTTTCATCAAGCCAAATGCCTGGGCGATCTCACGCACTGCGAGTGTTCCCCGCACCCCAGGCGGTCGTTGCACAGCCGGATGACTGCGGAGCACTTCGGCAACACGGGCTGCCAAGTGGTCAACGTGCTCAAGCGTAAGATGCTCCTCCATGCGGCTAGTGAGATAGCGCTCGACCAGCAGGCGCATTTTTTCTGCATGCGCTGACGGTGTCAAACGCGTTTCCGTTTCAGGGGGAACGGCAAGAGGCGTCAGCGTGAACGTTCCGTCATGCTGCGGCTCAGGCTGCTGATAGAGCTCGGCAATACCACTCGCACTTTTCCTGAAAGCCTGAATCAGATCGGGGACGTCAAGACTGTTTGCCATTTTATAGAGAACAGCAACCGATACTGATCGGGAACCCTGTTCTGAAACAAACTCTGCAAGATCACCTAATCTACTGACACAATAGCAGGACTGCGTAATCAAATCCTCGCGCTCAAGGGTAAACTGCAATCCTGTTGCAAACACCTTCTGGACTTGTGCTGCAGCTGCTGCCTGCAGTTCAGTGCGCGTCCGGGCAGCAGGGATTTCCTGTATAAAATCAGCCTGTGCTTTATGCATGAGCTGGTTGTAAACAAACTGCATTTCCGACACCACCAGACGCGGTGGCGTGTTCAGGGGGAGAAGTGGAATGCTGTGCCGCAGACAATACAGTGCAAGCTCAGGAAGAAAATCGCCGGGGTAAAAGCGATACTGCGTTTCAGTACCGTTGATATCCGTAGCGACAACGTTTACCGGAATCTGCAGGCAGTAATAGAGTGATAGGCTGTAACAGAGCGCTGCCCCAATCTCAGAAAGCGCTCCGTCCAGGGCAATGATGTTTTTCTTGGAAGGCTTTAAAAAACGCTTGATAAATTCAGGCACTGCAACGCCCCAGAGCGGAAAAGGCACGAGGGCACTGACCTCTAGGTTCACGGTGCGTCGCAGTCTGGTCGGGGTGCTGCCTGCCATCCACCTCGTGAGGAGTGCAGTATATTCTGGTGCTGTTCGCTGCGCCAAAAAAAGAGAAGAGGCAGCAGCCTGTTCAGCTGACGGCAGGCGTGCCTGTCGCACAACCGTCTGCTCAATATCGCGAAACCTAACCTTTTGCAGCAACGCCTGCCGTAGGTCATCAAGCGTCAGGCGGCACACGGAGTCATTCATTTAAATTTCCGTGCTTTTTCAATAATGTGCTCAATGAGCTGGTCTTGTTTTTCAAAATAGCGGCTCTCGGTGCTTACGGCAAGCCTGCCCTGCAGCACACGCCGCGCAGCAGTTTCAATGTGGGCTCTGGTAACCTGACGATCTCCCTTGATCCGCGCAAGTGACTGCGCCTGCTCATAGATTGAAAGACTTGCCCGCACACTGGGCAGCCGGTCAATGTCGTCGGTGAAGGTACGGGCAACAGCGCATACTGCGACTGAATGCTGTGCTGCACTTTCAGTAATGCTCACCCCTTCAATGCGCTTGCCATAGCGTTTTAAAATCGTTACCTCATCCTCAAAACACGGGTATCCAATGCGCACCTGTTCAAAACGGTCTGAGAGGGTTTCGCTGACCCGCTCTGCTCCTGCATATTCCTCGGGGTTTTCGGTAGCAACCACTAGGGTATCCACCGTCGTGGTGAGATCAAACCCTGCGATCGTGGTAATGCCTTCTTCAAGAACTTGCACCAGCGTGTTTTGCGTGCGCTGGGGCACCCGATTGAGCTCATCAATAAAGAGAATCTTACGGTGTGCTCTTTGAATCTTTCCGGGGGTAAACGCGCGGGGATCCTGCACCCCAAGCTTCATGGCAAGCACAGGATCCAGATCACCCATCAGGTCCTCGGGCATCATTTCCGGTGACCCCTGTATTCTGACAAACCGCTTTACGCCGGGGATTTTTATCTTTTTTTTGGTTTTTTTCCCGCTGCAGTCAGGGCATGAGGGGTTGTCAGGCGCACAGTTATACCGACAGTCAGCAAGCGTCTCCATGGAAGGAAGCAGTGCTGCAATGATTCGGGCAACCGTTGTTTTACCGGTTCCCGGAGGTCCCTCGAGCAAAAGGTGCCGTCCTGCGATCAGCACCGCAAGAATTGACTCGCGGGTGACCCCGTCGCAGTAAAAGCCTTCAAGAGGATCTTCTGTGCGGGCAAGTTTTGCAAGTACAGCGTTCCTGAGTTCTTCACGAAGAGTTTTTGCCATGGTATCTCCTTTGAAGGACTTCTTGCAGCGCTGGGTGATGGATAGCTGGTGCCAGCTTCTGTTCTAAGACTGAAGGCTTAGAAAACTCCACCAGCAGCACTCTATTCAGATTCCTGTAAGATAGTTGCATAACTAAATGCAATGCTCCCCTATGCCCTGATCATAACCGGCACCACGTGCCGTGGCGCAACACACACCACTGCAAAAGCCTCTGCCAATAAAAATCTGCAGTCTTAAAAGCACCCGAGCTGGCAACTGTAAACTTTGAGCTTGAGCACATCCAGAAACGATTTCATTTTGTTGAGAGCAATGTTGTTGTCTCGGGCAAACTGCTGTGCTTGGCTACAGGTAATCTTGTTATCAACGGCAATCGCTCGCAGTTTTTGCTCAAGCTCGGGGGTCATCCACGGTTCGCGCTGCGTGTTTTGAAACATATCTGTTCGTGACATACTGGTTCCTCCTGTTCAATCAATATGAAACTTTATTCTTTATACCATATAAGCGGTTGGCTTTCCAGAGCGATACCACAGCAGAGCAATTACCCGTGCCTTTTAAACGCAGCGGGTGAAATCTTTAGTTTTTTCATCCGGTACTGCAGCGTGCCCCGTTTGAGTCCCAAAAGGGTTGCTGCGCCGGACGGGCCTGAGAGTATGCCTTGAGTCATGCCGAGCACTTTTTCTATATGCTGGCGCTCTATTTCTTCGAGCCGAAGACAAGGGGACGGTAAGGGTGAATTCAAATTAAGAAGTGCGCGTATCTTCTCAGCCGTAACCTTCTGATGTCCATAGAGGATAATCACACGACCAATGAAATTTTCAAGCTCGCGCACATTGCCAGGCCAATGGTACTGGAGCAGCAGGTCAATCGCATCTTTGCTAAAGAACGGCCGATCCCGGTGCAGCTTCTCGCAGTACCTGTCAGCGAAATATTTCCCTAGGATCGGTATGTCCTCAGGACGATCCCGCAGCGGCGGCAGGTGCAGAGGAAAAATATTCAAACGGTAAAACAGGTCTTCTCGAAATTTCTTTTCCGCAACCAGCACCTTCAAATCTTGGTTGGTTGCGGCGATTATTCTGGCATTGGTCTGTATGGTCGCAGTGCCGCCGACACGTTCAAACATACGATCCTGAAGAACTTGCAAGAGTTTTGCCTGTGCCGGCAGGGGCAACTCGCCGATCTCGTCAAGAAACAGCGTGCTTTTGTCCGCGACCTCAAACCTACCGATTTTACGGGTCAATGCTCCGGTGAAGGCGCCTCGTTCATGGCCGAACAGTTCGCTTTCTATGAGCGTTGGTACCAAAGCGGCGCAATTTACTTTGATAAAGGTATTCTGGCTCCGATCGCTCTGCCGGTGAATAAAACGCGCTACCATGTCCTTGCCGGTCCCAGTTTCTCCAGTAAGCAGTACGGTGGTGTCGGTTGCAGCGACGCTGCGCGCCTGGTCGAGAATCTTATCCATTACCGGCGACACATAGATAATCTCCTGCTGGTCTTTCAGTTGTTCAACCTCTCTCTTCAAATATGACTTCTCCTCCGCAAGCCTGTCCCTGAGTCGCTCGAGCTCTTCATACGCAAGCATGTTATCAACGGCAATAGCAACCTGCTGAGAAACCTGCTTAAAAAAATCAAGCTCATCCTCCTGAAGCGGAAGGGCATTGCGGTAAAAAAGCTGAATGGTGCCGACAACTTTTTCACCGATAATCAGCGGACTGCAGACAAACCATTTCAAATGCGCTTTTTTGAGCATCTCTGCCTCAGGTAGGTGAGGTTCGTGCAGCACATCAACAACAATCGTCTTTTTCTCCGTCATTGCCTTGATGGGAACAAGAGCCTTCTGCGGAGCTTTGGTGTTGTTTTTCAGCCCCGGGATAGTGACGCCGATTGCTGGTGAAAAATAGTCCCAGTTCATTTTTCCGGGCTGATTCAGCAAGATGCTGATGCGATCAAAGCGCAACAGCGGCTGGAGCACTGAGGTTATTTCACGGAACAGCCCATCACGGCTTCGCTGATGAATAATGGCATTATTGATTCTTAAAAGCGTTTGGTATTTATCAATTGGTTGTTCCATGGTTGTGCCCGACACCTATTAAACGCACTTTCTTGGTTGTCCTTTTTTCTTGTTAGTTTCAGTACTTTTTTAAATGCAGTAAAATGACCAATAATCATCACTAATGCTTAATATTAAGCATATTTTTTTGTTAATTTTCAAGGCTAAAATAATAATCAATGTTATTTCAAACAGTTAAAAACATGGTCATTTTGGTATGCATATTGATATATGTATGAACAGGTCAACAACAAGAAGGTAAACTCGTAATGACGAACATGAGATGACCGTAGAGATAGTTTCAGCATTGCTCTTACAGAGCAACTGCCCATCCTCCCCGTATGTACTGCGAACCGGGAGCTGAGCACTGCTTGGCATCCGGCCCTCAGTACTGAAATCAGTCTTCCGAGCCGCGGGCTTACCCACGGCCGAAAAGGCAGATGCCAAGGAGCTTCTGCCCGCCGTATTTGCAAAGGAAGCCTGAAAGAACGCGCTCTGCGGTGCGTCTTTTCAGGCTTTTGCATTTTTCAGTGGTATGCGCGATCCAGAGCGCGCGTCGCGCAGGTATAGCATCACTCTATGACTGGCCAGGTCAGAGACGTAAACTATGATCCTTTGAAAGGAAAGGAGGCAGAAAAGACTATGTATGAAAAAAAAGTTTTGATTTTTAACCAGGAGAAATGCACCGGCTGCAGAAGCTGCATGATGGGCTGCTCCCTGTTTCATGACGGTGAGTGCGGCAAGGTACTGTCGCGGGTCGCCGTGGTGAGAAATGAGGCGCTCGGTGAATCATTTGTTGTCGGCTGCGATCTGTGCAGCGAGGCTCCCTGCGCAGCGGTATGCCCCACTGGGGCGTGCAGTATCGATCGGGTAATGGGTATCCCCCGAATCAATCCCGATAGGTGCATCGGCTGCAAGGAATGCGCGATGGCCTGTCCATTTGGCGCAATCAACATATCAAGCAAAACCGGCAAAGCGTTCAAATGTGATCTGTGCGATGGCCGACCAGAAGGCCCCGTATGTGCCGACTGGTGCCCGAGCGGTGCGATCACCTATGCGCAGCCCGTGCTTGCATTCAAGGCAAAACGCAGAGAAAAACTTGTTGAACGTTTAAAGGCTACAAAAGCCGGAGAGGAGGCATGACCTATGTATGGATGGTGTGGACAGCGACTAAGAGTTGATCTCTCAAACGGTACCATAACAAAAGAACCCCTCAGCTATGAGTACCGGAGAAAATGGATTGGTGGACGTGGCATGAACTCCGAGGTCATTTACCGCGAAGTCCTCCCCCACCTTGACCCTTTTGATCCGGTAGCACGGGTATGCTTTGGTGTTGGCCCGATCAGCGGCACCGCGGCACCAGCTTCAGGGCGTGTCACCGTAAGCTGCAAAAGTCCGCTGACAGGCGGTTTTGGCGACTCTAATATGGGTGGTCATTGGGGAGCAGAACTCAAATATGCAGGCTATGACCAGATCATCATTCAAGGCAAAGCGCGCAAACCCGTGTACCTCTGGATTGACGACGACAAGGTTGAAATCCGTGACGCAAGCCATTTGTGGGGTAAGTTTCCGCGCGAAGCTGACGCTATGATTAAGCAGGAGCTTGGCGATGAAGATATTCATATCGTGGTGATCGGCCCGGCAGGCGAACATCTGGTCAGGTTTGCGAGCACCTTTAATGACGTATATCGTGCAGCCGGACGTACCGGTCATGGGGCGGTGCTCGGCTCGAAGAATCTCAAGGCAATAGCGGTCCGCGGCTCAGGCACGGTAAAAATTGCGCGTCCGAAGGAATTTTTCGATATCTGCAACCGATTGCGCCAGAGATTCAAAACCGATCCTATGCGAAAGTTTCTCTATGAAATCGGAAGCCTCAGCCTTATCAACGTGGCAAACCATGATGGCTGGCTTTCGGTCAATAACTTCAAACAAGGCGCACATCCTGAGGCGTGGAGGATGTCTGGAGAAGAGCATTCAAAAACGGTTTTAAAACATCGCGAGGGCTGCTTCGCCTGCCCGATTTGCTGTGGAAGGTTTACTGAAATAAAAGAAGGGAAATATGCCGGCGAGTACGGCGGCGGGCCTGAATATGAGCACTCTGTCCCCACCGGTCCGCGCGTGGGTGTGTTTGACCCCAATGCAATCTGGCATAACATGATACTGACCAACAACTACGGCATGGATGGCATTGAAACCGGCGGCGTTATTGCAACTGCCATGGAATGGTATGAAAAGGGACTCATTACCAGCAAGGATACAGGAGGGCTTGAACTTGAGTGGGGCAATCAGGAGGTGGTAGAAAAACTGATTACCATGATTGCCTTGCGTGAAGGGTTCGGCGATGTCCTCGCCGACGGTGCCTCCCGGGCTGCCGATCGCCTGGGCTTGGGCGATGAAGGCCAGAAGTACACGATCGCGACCCGCGGCATGACCTTGCCTGGAGATGACCCCCGCGGTCTTGGGTTTGCCTACGGCGTCGGATTTGCCATTGGTACCCGCGGCGGCTGTGATCATCTACGATGCCTTGCCTCGCTTGAGCTTTCAGGGTTTATGTATCCGGGCCTCAATACCAAGATCCTCGGCGACGAACGTCCGGTGAAGCCAGTCACCACGGTCGGCAAGGGTTACTGCTGCTTCTATGAAGAGAACCAGAAAGCAATGGTTGACTGCTTGAATGTATGTTGTTTTACCACACACTGGTCATATGCCGTGCTCACCGCTGATCAGGTTGAGTATTTCAATGCAGTTACCGGCATGGATATTACCGAAGAGGAGTTCATGGAGATCGGTGAACGCATTGTAAACCTCGAGCGTGCTTACTGGGCACGTATGCTATCGGGTAAACGTGAAGATACCATTCCCGAGCGTTTTCAAAAAGAACCCATGCCCAAAACCGTTGAGGGACAGACAAATATTGGTGCCGTGTTTCCCGTGGAAAGGATTCTGCCCGGCTACTACAAGTACCGCGATTACGACCCCGAAACCGGATTCCCCAGCGAGCGTCGTCTAAAAATGCTCGGCCTTGAATATGTGGCAAAAGATCTTGAGCCCTTACGTCAGAAATACAACACCGAAGCCGAGAAAAAGAAGAAAAAATATTATTACTAATCGCCCTACCGGAAAGGAGGATAGATGATATGGCTGTCCTTACAAAAGCTGAGGCAAAAAAAATATCCGAACTTGATGATTACTACATGCCGATGCTTGATGCGCTGAAAAAAGCCGGTGTGCTTGACGACAAGACTCATCGCCGCTACATGCTTACCGGTTATTACCGGCTTGTAGAGTTTCTCCAGGAAAAAAAATTAATCACTGAAAAAGAAGCACGAGAAGCGATGGCAGATGGCTTCAGATCATTGCTCGGATTCCTATCTGCATAATGATAACCAAATCTGCCCCGGAACCCGACAGGTCTCCGGGGCAGATTATTATCGCTCAACCGCCATTAACAAATAACTGAAAGAGCACGCAGAGTTACTATGCCCAAGGTTCTTTGTCAGTACTACAGCACTGTCTATACAGAAATCAATAAAAAAGAAGAGACCTTTGAACTTCCTGAAGGGACAACCGTAGAAGATATGCTGAACCTGTTTATTGCAAAATATGGGGCACGGCTTGAGCAGTATCTTTATTCAGAGGGATGGATTGACGGTACGCATTACAAAACCGCAGCTGTATATATAAATAAAAAGCGCATTCAATGGATTCAGGATTTCCCTGAGGGGATAAAGACAAAATTAAAAGAAGGGGATGTTTTGTCGCTTGGGCTCATCATGGGCGGCGGATAATGGCTATATCCGGCAGACTTTCTGCCAGCGTTTTCCTATACACCAAATTGCATCACTTCCCGGCAGGCGAACGATTTTGCAGCACATCGCGGGATGTGGCTTTTCTTTTTTGACTCTGGTCAGAAAATATGGTAAAGATGATCAAAAGCAAACCATCGCCATTAGGGCTGACACACGTCAGGAAAGGAGAACGCCATGACACAAGTTGCCGGAAAAACTATTCCCTGGGAAAAACAGCGCGACATGCTCATCGAGGCTGCTGCACTGAAACTGCCGCTGTTGTATCAATCGCTGTGCGCAACCTACGGTGAGGATAAAGGCAAGCAGGTCTATGAGGAACTTTTTGAAACAAACTTCAAGCGCCGCTCTGCCCGATTTCAGGGCAAAAGCATCGTTGATGTTATGATGGCGGAGATCGAGGTGTTTCCAGCGTTCGGGTGGGAAATTTGGATCGAAAAAAAGGAGGAAGCCGGGAAAGTTGTTTGCTATGAACATCTGAGCAGGTGCCCACACCTTGATGCCACCAAAAAATACAATTTGCCCCTGCCTTGCGCAATTATCTGCGATATGGACTGCAAGTACGGCGAAAAGTATAAGGTGGGGAAATGGGAACGGTTGAGCCATATGCCCTCAGGTGATAAGGAATGCTGCTTTAGAATCACCCCTGCACAATAAACGGCTGATAATGGTGCATGCATATCTGTCTTGTGTTTCCGCCAGTCTCAGACCCGCGGGGGCCGCACCTTGCACCCGCAGCCCTTGCTGCAGCTCTGCGCAACGCAGGTCACCGGGTAACGATCAAAGACCTTGATCTTGCAACGGTCAGCTACCTTCTTTCCCCCGTAGTTTTACACCGCTATCGTGAGCGTGCCGAAAAGCAGCTTGCATCCCTTGATATTTACGGTGCTCAGGCTGACTGGAAAACACTTGCATGGCGTCAGAAAATCGCTCAGTCCCTTGACCGTGCAACGCCGAAGATTCAGCACGTTTCTGAACATATTGCGGTGTTGCAGTCGGAAGCTTTCTATGATCCGCTGCGCTACCATGCTGCGCGACGTGCCCTTGATGCATGCCTTGAGCTCATCTGCGTCTGCCACGATTATCAGCTCACCTACCGAATTGACGGTCAAACGTTTATAACGCCCTACCGCGAAAGCAAGTTCAGCGAACTTGTTAAAGCTGTTGCAGACAGGGAAATAAATCCGTTCCTCACGATATACCAGGAGGAGCTGCTCCCCCAGATTGCTGCAGCGCACTACGATCTCATTGGTATATCAATTTTGAATTACCAGCAGATCATCCCGGGTTTGACCTTGTCACAGCTTTTACATCGCACCGGCAACCGGGTTGTTATCGGCGGTACTGTTTATAGCAAATTTGTTGAGCAGCTTGAGCACTGCCCTGATTTTTTTACCCTGTGCAGCGGTGTTGTGGTGTATGAAGGTGAAACAGCACTGGTCCGGCTTGCAGCAGAGCTTGAAAAACCAGCGCCGGACTTCTCAGCGGTTCCCAATTTTATCTGGCATGATGGTACCAGCGTGCACGTTAACCGACCGTTTGTTGCGGAAAACCTTGCCTGCCTGCCAACCCCTGACTTTGACGGCTTCCCCCTTGACCAGTATCTTGCTCCGGCACCGGTACTGCCCTATAACCTTGGCAAGGGGTGCTACTGGAATCGCTGCCGTTTCTGTGAAATTCCTCACATCAACAACCTTCCCGGCACTGGTTACCGGATCAAGTCTGCAGAGCTCATTGTTGATCAGCTTGAAGAGCTGGTGGAGAAATTTAAAACCCCCTATTTCCAATTTACCGATGAATCCTGCCCGCCCGAACTGCTTGAGGAAATGACCGACCGCATCCTCAACCGCAACCTGAAACTGTATTATCTCTGTTATGCGCGATTGGAAAAAAGCTTTACTGTGGAGCGGTTGAAAAAACTGTACCGCGGTGGGCTGCGCAAACTCATGTTCGGGCTTGAATCAGGCTCCGACCGCACACTGGCAGCAATCAACAAAGGTATCACAGCAGCGCAGGCAGAACAGGTCATGAGAAACTGCGCTGAGGCAGGTGTCAACTTCAGGCTGTTTGTCATCCTTGGTTTTCCGGGAGAGACACTGGAGGAGGCATGGGAAACGCGAACGTTTCTTAGAAAGATCAGCCCCCTGCTGCGCGATCCGCTGAACAGCTTTGAGGTAAACCTGTTTCACCTTGATCCGCGCTCATGCTACGGCAAACAGCGTGAGCAGTTCGGAATACGACTCACTGAGCAGGAGCTGGGCGAGTTTTATCTGGGCGGCGACCGTTTTGTCTGTCCGGGCGGCATGGACAAGCGCACGCTTCATGCCTTTATTAAGGAAGTGCGCGAGGAGATGTACCACCTTACCGATATGCGCGCAAAACACAGCGGCTGGGAAGAATATTCACTGCTCACAACCTGCAAACAGAAACCCTGACACCAGGCTACGGCTCAGCGCGCCATATTTCAAGTCCTTCATCAATATTGGCAAATCCAATATAGAGAAAGCCCTCATGCGCCAGAAGCTGCCGCACCCCATAGTTATCAGGATTGCCGAGCCCGTCCTGAAAAACCGCAGACCACGTCACGCCATCCGCACTACGATACAACTCGCCACCGTTTTTAGTGATCAGGTCATAGACAGTTGGTCGCGCCGCTTTGTATCCGAGCAGAAACCAGTGTATTGAACGCCTGATATCCGGAAGGTATTTTTTGGTGACCGGGATAAAGCTTGCCGCATCCCAAGTACCGCAGTAGAGCTTACCTGGCACTACCGGATCGAGAAACTCATGCGTGACCGCTATGTAGAGATAGCCTCGATGTTCTTGGAGCGCACGTATGGAGCCTTCGGTCCCTGCCGTCCATACAAGCTCCCACGAGCCGGGATCACCGGTCGCGCTGCGCCACAGCGACGGCTGCGTGCCGAGTGCCGTCAGAAAGAGATCGGTACACAACAAGCGCCCGTATTCCTGAGGTCTGCCATTCAGGCTCAGGCTCGATATCCCGGTAATCAAAAACCTTTTCCCAGACCTTAGGACCGATGTCTGGACAGTAACGTCTGATCTCAGGAGGTCGGTTGACCAACGAGATCGAAAGGGTGATGCCGAGCCGCGTCATGATGAGATTCATCATGCTGTTGCCGGTGCCAACGTAGATATGTCCGTCATTGCTTGTGTCAGGTTTAAAGGAAACCATTGACCACGGATAATCGTTAAAATCAATCTCTGTATCCTGCGGATCAAATCCGTGTTCACTGATCGGCTCAAAATCAAGTGCCCAGCTTAATGAGGGAGAAATAAAGACAAAAAGCAGACATATGATTAGTGTGAATGTGCAAGACCTTTCAGAAGTCATTCCCATTCCTTTCAGGTTGAGTATTCAAAAACGTTTCTCTAGAAAAAAATAACACGAGAAAAGAAAATTTGTAGTTGAGCGCAGCATGCCTTTGCTCCCGGTTGTAAAACACTTCGATATATTCAAAAATACTTCCTCGTGCTTCATTACGTGTTTCATAATGCTCAAAATATACCAACTCCTTCTTCAGTGTATGAAAGAACGTCTCCATAATGGCATTGTCATAACAATTGCCTGAGCCGCTCATGCTCTGTATAAAACCGTACTGCTTGAGCAGTTTGCGAAATTCAGGTCCCGCATACTGGCTGCCCCGATCTGAATGAAAGATACAGCCGGGCAGTGGCTTTCTGCGCCAGATGCCGCCGCATGGTTCGCCACCGACGGATCTGGCGCTCGTCGTCAGGGCAGCGCCTTCCTAAAAAGTAGCGGCAATACCACTGGAACCATCCCCGCTGGTCCTCATGATATATCCAGCCCTTTGCCCGCCAGGGGCTGCGAGGCATTGACGCCGAAAAAGTTGTGATCAGAGTCATGGCGCTCTGGACAGAGCTTTGCGTTTTCAAACCAACTCGGGGAAATTCTGCTGCACAGTCGGTCATGTATTTGCTGCCGAAAACGCCAAGCTCAAGTATCTGTGCGAGCGTCAGCTCGGGACTAAAGTCCGGATGGAAGTTTCTACCCATCGGCTCTATCAAACGGTACACATAGCCTTGCTGCATGAGGTCATTCACTTCTATCCAGCGCATAGCATTCTTCATTATCGTTTTTTACACGCGCCATTTGCACCGCTATGCGGATGGCTGGTAGTATGCTTGCGGGAATGTGTCTTGCATTGCCGGAACACCGCAGTACGTCACACGCCGAGAAAGTTTTTCCAAGAATAATTATACACCCCCTTTCCCACAGAAAAGTTTTCGGCTGTCAATGAAACAAGAGCAGTGTGCCCGACTGGGTTTTTCATGCTGGCTGCTGCTCTGAGAAGCGGGGCAGCATGTCTGGGCAGGATGGTCATCATGGCTTTAAGCTCAAAAAGATGCAGCTTTTGCCCCCATTCGACAACCAGATCCACCTCAAGTCCGTCGCGCGTGCGCAGGAAGTAGATAGCGGGCATCATGCCGTTGTGTAAAAAACGTTTGAGTACATCCGTGACAACCAGTGTTTCAAAAATGTGGCCGAAATTGGGACTGTTCAACAGCAGGTCTCGGTCGTGAATGCCCATAAGATACGAGGCAAGTGCGGTGTCGTTAAAATAGATTTTCGGGCTTTTGATGAGCCGTTTGCCGATGTTCCCGTAGTAGGGATGCACAAGGAATATCTGGCTGCTTGCCTCAAGAATTGACAACCACCGCCTGGCTGTCGGTACACTGATGCCAATGTCCCGCGCAAGGTCTGAAAGGTTTAAAATCTGACCTGTCCGGAGAGCGCAGAGTCGCAGGAATCTTTCAAACTGGCTCAGATCGCCGACATGAGCAAGATTTCTGACATCGCGCTCAAGGTAGGTCGCAATATATGATCCGCACCAGAGTTGTCGGTCAACCGCTTTTTTGCTGGCAGGTTCCGGATAGCAGCCCTTGAGAATTACTTCTGCAATAGATACCTTGTTGGCACATTGCCGGTTGATCGTTAAGCCACGAAGAAAGCCTTCAACGTCCAAACTCTGAGCACCGATGCCTATCCGCTCGCTAAAAGAAAACGGCAGCAGAGTAAGCACCGCAGCCCTGCCAGCAAGGGACTGGCTCACCCCCTGCATCAGCGTGAAGTTTTGCGATCCGGTAAAAAGCCACTGCCCCGGTTTTCTGTGGCTGTCAATTTTGGTTTTAATGTATGACAGCAACTCAGGAGCATATTGTATTTCATCAATAATAACCGGAGGCTTGTACTGGGCAAGAAAAGCAAGAGGGTCTTCCTTTGCCCGCATGCGCACATCAGGATCTTCAAGCGAAACGAAGGTATGCGTTTTGGAAAACAGTAATTTGAACAGTGTTGTTTTCCCCGATTGGCGAGGGCCGGTGACCACAATTGCCGGGAAAGTTTTGATCGCCTTAAAAATCGTTCTGGACAAAGTGCGGGGTTTCATGGCGCCATGATATACCCTGCAAATTTAACATGTCAAGTTAAATATGCAGGGTAAGTGTCAGCGCAGAGACGTACGGCTCACGGAGCAGGGTAAAGGAGAGCTGACAGCCATTTTGTACCAGCGAGGTCATATCGCCGCACGCGACCACTATGAAATCAAGGACACGGTTGCTTCAGCCATTGCTCATCAAACCGTGCATGCGGTTTTTTCCGCCACGGCGAGACGTTCCGATGTTTTTCACCGCATGACATGCGCAGTTGTCCAGCCTGCTGTTGTTGGCACTTTGTACAACCCAGCTTCATAGGTCAGTGTCATTATTATTCATGGAACAATAAAAAGACTACTTCGCTCCAAGCAAAGCATCTCTCAACTGATGCCCCTGTTTGTGAAAAACTATAATCGCTCAATTTTGTGCAATTAATCAAACAAGGGATTGCTTCGTCGTCCCGCAAGGTGGGACTCCTCGCAAGGACACACAAAGGGCTGTCATCGTGGGCAAGTGAGCCGAATCCTCGATCGGAGCATGGCGGGTGGCGATCTCGACTTTGACCGTCATTGTTTGCAATTACATTTTGTAGATACCCATGAAAATGTCTGAGGAGCCAAAATAAAAAAGATTTTTCCCGATAACCGTTTACTGTGTTGTGCCCGGTGCGAAAAGCTTACAGGGGATCGCACTGGCCGTAGCCGCACCAGCCGGTCGCGACTATCGAACCGTCGGATTTGAGTCCCAGCGTGTTCCCCGGTCCTGACCCGGCTGCAACCTGCACGATGCCTGCCCACGACCCGACATCGCACTGGCCGTAGCCGTTCCAACCTGCCGCCACCACTGTGCCGCCAAGTGTCAGTCCTACCGTATGGTATGAACCAGCTGCCACCTGTTTGATGTTCGACCACGACACAACATCACCTTGACCAAACGCGTTCCAGCCCGCTGCGACGACCGTGCCGTCCGTTTTGACAGCAGCCGTGTGCATATACCCTGCCGCGACCTGCGTAATTCCCGACCACGAGGCGACATCGCACTGACCATAGCCGTTCCAGCCGGTTGCCACGACCGTGCCATCAGCCTTGACCCCGACTGTATGCAGATAACCCGCGGCTATCTGCACGATCCCCGTCCATGATGAAACATCACACTGTCCATAGCCGTTCCAGCCGGTTGCCACGACCGTGCCGTCGGATTTCAAACCGACCGTGTGCATAAAACCCGCTGCGACCTGCGTGATTCCCGTCCACGAGCCCACATCGCACTGTCCGTAGCCGTTCCAGCCGGTTGCGACCACCGTGCCGTCGGATTTCAGACCAACGGTATGCACATATCCTGCTGATGCCTGCGCAATACCTGACCATGAAGCGACATCGCACTGGCCGTAGTCGCACTGCCCTGCTGCCATAACCGTTCCGTCGCTTTTAACCCCCACGGTGTGCATATATCCTTCGGCTATAGCAATCAGGTCCGCATACGAGGCAGACGAGATCATATCGCACTGGCCGTAGCCGTTCCAGCCGGTTGCCACGACCGTGCCGTCGCTCTTCAAGCCGACAGTGTGCACATACCCGGCTGATACCTGCACAATGCCTGTCCATGACCCGACATCGCACTGGCCGTAGCCGTTCCAGCCGGCTGCGACCACCGTGCCGTCGGACTTGATGCCCACGGTATGATAGTACCCTGCCGCAATCTGTACAAGATTTGACCATGCAGTAACATCGCCCTGCCCGAAAGATGACGAGCCTGCCGCCACCGCTGTGCCGTCAGCCTTGAGTCCGACCGTATGATGATATCCTGCCGCAACCCGGGCAATGCCTGACCATGAGGAGACGGCACACTGCCCCATGCCGTTCCAGCCTGCAGCCACGACCGTGCCGTCAGACTTGACCCCGACCGTATGCAGGTACCCTGCAGACACCTGCACAATATCCTTCCACGACCCGACATCGCACTGACCATAGTCACACGCGCCGGTCGCCACGACCGTACCGTCGGATTTCAGCCCGACGGTGAAATAATATCCTGCAGACACCTGTACGATATCCTTCCACGACCCGACATCGCACTGACCGTAGTCACACGCGCCGGTCGCCACGACCGTACCGTCGGATTTCAGCCCGACGGTGTGCGCATAGCCCGCGGACACCTGCACGATATGCGACCATGAACTCAAATCGCACTGTCCAAATGCGTTCCAGCCCTTCGCTCGTGCCGTGCCGTCCGGTTTTGCCAGGACGGTATGTGAGTAACCTGCGGCAACAGTGCTCGAGGCACTGAGATCCACACACGCGCAGCCGACACATTGTTCTCCGCCCGGACAGGGGTTTGCCGAGCCGTCGCATTGTTCACTTCCTTCAAGCACGCCGTTGCCGCAGCCGGAGAGCAAAGAAAATTCCGCGGTCACCGCCACATCACTGTCAACGGTTATCGTGCAGTCCCCTGTTCCCGAACACCCGGCGCCGCTCCAGCCCGTGAAAACCGAGCCAACAGCCGCGGATGCATGCAAGGTTACCGCGGTGTGCGCCGCGTATGTTTCAGAGCAGTCGCTGCCGCAGTTTATCCCTGCCGGATTGCTTGTCACGGTTCCGGCGCCGGTTCCTGTTTTTGAAAGAGTCACCGTACCTGATGCCCCGCTCTGTCCGGAGCGCACAGGCCAGACAGAGCTTTCCCAAGCCTTGTTTTGATAAGTAATAGTGCCATAGTTCGCGAGAATCATCCATGCGTTATGAAAAGTGTGCGTGTCAACCGGCCATGTCGTTGACGACCAGTACGCCCCCTGCAGATTCGTAAAAGGATGATTTAACGGCAGCGCTGGACTATATTGTGAATAGTCTGCCAAGCTTTCCAGCTCCAGCACATTGGGCAACCGCCAGTCGGTATATCCGTAATTGGGATGGGTGCCATTGTTCATTCCCGCAACATAATCAAGTGCTTGTTGCCAGGTCAACCTGGCATCCGGCAGGTTAGCATTCTTCGTCCATACAAGGCCGGTCAGATTATCCTTTACCGTGCCATTACCGTTATCGGTAAACCGCGGACTGGGCCAAGCAACGCCCTTTTCAAGATCGCCGTCGTCCCCTGCGTAATAACTTGTCGTCTGTCCGGTTTTTGGAAGCTCGATCGTACCGGCAATGACCGGCAGTGCCGTACAAAGCAGCGTGAGTATGCCTGTAATTATTTTTTTAAGCATATTGTCTCCTCCGGAATGAGCTTTAAGTGTATATATGTGGTTATGAAAACGTATAAAAGCGTACGGTCTATGATAAAAGCATACCGTTACGCAAAGTGATGGGATGATAAAGAAAAGGAAAAGGGTGATGAGAGCACAGTCCCCGAGATGTCCTATTTTCTGTATAATAAATGGCTCATTGGAAAAAGTCAATTTTTAATTTCATCATGTGCAACGTGATAAGTGAGAAATACCTGCGGCGAAATTGGTTCATGACTTGTGAGGTGTTGTGGGGATTGACTTTGTCAAAGCATAGTGCTGTGAGCACCTCTCATATTTAAAGATCCTTTGAAATCGCTTGCATTTTAAACTGAAATTAATATAGGTATTACAAAACAGGGGTGTGAAACGACTAGCTTTTCCCTGCATACTAGTAATGAAGCCCCTGGATGAGTACATCAGAAGGATGGAGGAAACACATGAAAAAATGTCTTTTGTTTCTGGGATGCGTGCTCGTTCTTTTTTATCTCACGTCATGCGAGCAAAATGACGGAGATGACAATGCGACAACGACAACCACGACGCTGAGCACAACGACCACAACAACACTGAGCACAACCACCACTGTTCAGGAAGGGCTCTTTTATAATGACTTTGAGCCTGCCACAGGTATCGGCATGTCGCCACCAGGTGCACAGTTAGGCCCATGGGCAACTCGCCTGATGCTTGCAACGTCAGCCGATGGGCTGACATTTACCCGGACGCAGGAAATCGTGTGCGATCAGGCAGGCGTGCCCAATGTGATTGTTGACCACGATGGGTACGTGCGTATCTATTATATTGCGTGGCAGCAGTATGGGAACCAGGACGGCAACGACGGCAACTTTATAGCCTTTGCCATACAAAACCCTGAAAACGGACGATGGTATTTTCATAAGGTTCTTATGGACAAAACATTTGATCCGGGCGCGGTTGATCCATCGGTTGTGGTGCTGCCGGACGGCACCTACCGGCTCTATTTCATGGCCGATACCGGGAATTTTGATTTAAAGATATTTTCAGCAACAGCTGCTGACGGCCTCAGATTCAACGTTGATTCCGGTGAGCGGCTTGATCCGGATTCCCAAATATTTGATCCCATGGTACTCAAAACAGAAAGCTCATGGCTGCTTGTTGCAGGGCCGGATGGAGCATATTCTGCAACATCATCTGATGGATTGACTTTTTCTGAACCAGAGCCTTTTAAGGTGGGCGAAAAAGGATTCCACGCCTGGGCAGGTGTTGCGCTGCCGCAGGGCGGGTATCGCCTGTATGGCTATTTCAATGATGCAAGGGACAAACTAACATCTGTTTCCTCTGCCGACGGAGTTATCTGGCAGGCTGACGGTGGAACCTGCCTGACAGATCAAGGCGCAGATCCGTCAGTCGAGGCAGGCTTCGGAACAGATGTGGGTGTTGCCGCTCTTCCGGACGGCACGTTCCTTATGGCATATCTGGCAACCATACCAAAATAGCAGTACAGAATGCTGTGAAAAGCTGTGCATGAAATAAAAAGGCTCATGCATTGCCAAAGCAAAAAATCCCGCAGAGCGGAATGATGGGGCAATCTCGCATTTAGAAATTAGGTAACAAACAAAATGTTAATGCCGTATTTGGGCAGAAATGATAGGAACTGACAGCTCAACTGCACGACCGGTCAATGACAAAGTGAGGGTTTGCGATTCCCTCGCGGGTGATTTTCAGAAATTCCTCCATGGGTAGAGCAAGCATAGTCTGGGAAGTGACGCGACCTTTTGAGCATATCCGCAGCACCGCAGCAGTTGCGGCTTTTTCATCAGGCATCTCCATGATGGTCATGACATCATACTCGCCGATGAGTCCATAGGCAGCGACAAGCCTGCCGCCAAGCGAGGTGACAATCTCGCTGGTTGCCTTGAATCGCTCAGGCGTGTTGCGGATATCAATCAGCCCGTCTTTCGTGAATTTCCAGAGCGTAATAAACGTCTGCATAAAAACCTCATCTGCACATCACCAACAAAAAACTTTTTATCCTTTGCCCTGATTGCCATCACACCGTTGGCAGCGGCACGCCTCACGCCACGCGCTGTCGCGGTCATAGCCAAGCTCAACCTCAGCAAAGGAGCGGGTCCGCTCGCGCACCGGAAGTTCGGGCATGGCTATCCGAGGACGCGAAATCGTTTCTTCATCAACCTCAAAGGGAATATCAATTTTCTCTATGTCCTTTTCCTGCCACGGCGGCTCGCGATTGTAGTTACGTATGTCTTCGTCAATGTCCCGTGCTGCCTGATGTCCTGCAGCAATTGCCTCAACAACTGTTGCCGGACCAAGCACGGCATCTCCTGCGGCATACACCCGCTCATGCGAGGTGCGCGTTGAGTTTTGCGGGCGACAACAAATAGTACCCTGAATAGCCGTTGCAATGCCTGCGGTCTCAGGAACAAAAGATATATCAGTTGACTGGGAAACTGCAGAGATCACCAGGTCAGCAGCCAGAGCATACTCGCTCCCTGGAATCGGAACACTCCGGCGCCGTCCTGAGGAGTCAAACTCAGCAGCCTGCATCCGCTGGCAGATGATTTGGGTAACCTTGTCGCCTGACCCTTCGCAGCAGACCGGCGACACCATGCAGTCAATCAGCACGCCTTCGGCAAGGGCAGCCTCTATTTCTTGTTCCCATGCCGGCATGTCCGAGCGCTCACGACGGTAGAGGACCCGAACCTCTTCGGCACCAAGCCGCCGTGCAGTGCGTGCCGCATCTAGTGCGGTATTGCCTCCTCCGATCACCACAACACGCTTACCAATTGCAGGTGGCTTGTCAAGATTGACTGCGCGCAAAAACTCAACAGCACCCATGACACCCTGCAGATCCTCACCTGGTATCCGCAGCGGTAGGCTTCGGTGCGCACCGGTTGCAAGTAGAATACGGTCATGAGAACTGAGCAGGTCATCAAAGCTGATATCCTTCCCGACCCGAATCCCTGTATGGATGGTAACGCCAAGCTCTGCAATATCAGCGATTTCTGCATCAATAACCTCCCTGCTCAGCCGGTAGGCGGGAATCCCGTAGCGCATCATGCCGCCGGGTTTTGGTAGCTCTTCAAACACCTCAACAGCATACCCCCGCAGTGCAAGGTCATGGGCTGCAGTAAGCCCTGCAGGTCCGGCACCGACAATTGCAATTTTTTCCTTACGCGTTATCGGCACACGCCTGACTGTTGGACGGGGTGCGTTGTCGGTAATAAACCGTTTCAGCCATGCTATGGCAAGGGGTTGATCAAGTTGCCCGCGTCTGCATTTTGTAGCACAAAACTGCGGGCAGACCCTGCCGCAGATTGCAGGGAAGGGGTTTGTCCGCTTGAGTACGCGGTAGGCATCCTCTAACCGATGAGCCCGCACCAGCGCAATGTATGCGGGGACATCCATATTAATCGGACAGGCATGCTGGCAGGGCGTAGTAAACATGCCACTGCAGACGCAGGCAGGGCAACGCTTCTGGTAAATATGCGCTTCGTATTCCTCGCGGAAATAGCGGAGCGTTGACAGCACCGGATTGGGGGCTGTCTGACCGAGTCCGCACAGCGCCGTGTCTTTAATTGAATACGCAAGTTCTTCCAGAAGCTCAATATCACCGTCCCTGCCCTGACTTGAGCAGATGCGGTTTAAAATTTCAAGCATCCGTTTAGTCCCTTCGCGGCACGGCGTGCACTTGCCGCAAGACTCTTCCTGACAAAACTCCATGAAGAACCGGGCGGTATCAACCATGCAGGTGTCTTCATCCATCACAATGAGTCCACCTGATCCCATGATTGCGCCCAGCTTGGTGATTTCTTCATAGTCAGTGGGCGTGTTGAGTGCAGCGGCAGGGATACAGCCGCCCGAGGGACCGCCGAGTTGCGCTGCCTTGAACTTTTTACCGTTTGGAATGCCGCCGCCGATGTCAAAAATAATATCACCGATCGGTGTGCCCATTGGCACCTCGACCAGTCCCACGTTGTTCACTGCACCGGTCAGGGCAAACACCTTGGTGCCTTTTGAATTTTTTGTGCCGATCGAGGCAAACCAGTCGCTGCCTTTGAGAATAATCTGGGGAACGTTCGCAAATGTTTCCACATTGTTCAGTACCGAAGGTTTGCCCCACAGCCCCTGCTGCGCAGGGAACGGTGGTCGTGGTCGCGGCATACCGCGCCTACCCTCGATCGAAGCCATGAGTGCGGTCTCCTCACCGCACACAAAAGCTCCGGCACCCTGATACACTTCGATATCAAGCCCATAGCCTGAACCCAGGATGTTCTCTCCGAGCAAGCCATATTCCCGCGCCTGCGCAATGGCGATGTTCAGCCGCTTGATGGCAAGGGGGTATTCTGCCCTGCAGTAAATATAGCCTTGCCGTGCACCGATGGCATAGCCACCGATAATCATGCCTTCAAGTACTGCGTGCGGATCAGCTTCAAGAATAGAGCGGTCCATGAACGCACCCGGGTCGCCTTCATCAGCATTGCACAGAATATATTTCAAATCACCAGCTGCTTTGCGGGCAAACGACCACTTCATACCGGTCGGAAAACCACCGCCACCCCGACCGCGCAAGCCTGATTTTGTTATTTCCTGAATAACCTGCTCAGGGGTCATCTGGGTCAGGGCTTGTGCAGCTGCCATATAGCCGTCGCGAGCGATGTACTCATCTATTTTTTCTGCATCAATAAGACCTCGGTTGCGCAACGCGATGAGCATCTGCTTGCCGAAAAACGGGATGTCCCTGATGTGGGGAATCGTCCGGTCGGTGCTCGGTTCGCGATACATCAAGCGCTCGATCGGACGTCCTTTGATGATGTGCTCCTCGATAATCAGCGGTACGTCGTCAACCTGCACCTTCTGGTAGAACGTGCCTTCAGGATAAATCACCATGATCGGTCCTGCAGCGCAGAACCCGTTGCAGCCGGTTTCAACAACTGCCACCTCACCAGCAAGACCGCGGCGCTGCACCTCGCTGACAAGTGCAGGTCGAATCGCCTCGCTCCCCGTTGCCCTGCAGCCTGTCCCGCCGCACACCAAAATATGCGCTCGAAACACCTTCATGAAGCGCCTCCTGACCTGTCCTGTTCTCTGCCGCGTGCCATGACAAATTCAGTCTGAACCTTACCGGCAAGAATATGCTGCCTGAAAATTTGGCGCATTTTGTTCGGAGTCAGCTGCTCGTAGATAATAGGATCGCTCCCTCTTTCTTCAACGGTGATCAGTGGCTCACGGCTGCAAATGCCGATGCAGCCTGATGTTGTGACCAGCACGTCGTCAACACCGGTTGCGGTAACTTCATCAAGCAGGGCGTCCATAATATCTTTTGCGCCAGATGCAATCCCACACGTGCCCATATGCACCGTTATCTTGACCCGTTTCTCGCCAGTACGGAACAGGTCTTGTTTCTGCACCCGTTCCTTTATTTTTTTTAGATCCTCGATCGTAATGTTTGGCATAGCCATCTCCTTTACGGGTAGTGCTCAAGCACTGAATCAAGCGAGCTGGTTTTCATTTGACCGTGGGTATCGCCGTCAACCATCACCACCGGCGCTAGCCCGCAGGCACCCAGACAGCGCACTGTCTCAAGAGAAAAACGGCGGTCAGGGGTACAGCCACCGGGCTCAATACCGAGTCGCTCCTGTAGTTTATCAAGAAGCTTCTGGCTGCCGCGCACATAGCATGCTGTTCCCAGACACACCCGCAGCGTATGCCTGCCGCGGGGGACCATGGTGAAAAAAGAATAAAAGGTAACAACACCATAGACCTGCGCAGGAGGCAGATTCAATCTCTCGGCAATCAACCTCTGAACCGGCATTGGGAGATAGCCAAGGATCTCCTGAACGTGCTCAAGTACCGGAATAAGTGAACCGGGTTTGTTGACATACCGGCTGATGACAGCCTCAACCTGAGCAATCTGCTCCTGGGTAAACTCTTCAAGACCAGTATCTGCTGATGTACTTTGATTGTTCACTGTCTGCTCCAAAAAGGATAACTGTTATCTACCTGCTGCACAATGATATACTTTTTTTGCTTTTTATTCCAAGCATTTTCTCCCCGCTCACTGAACCCTAATTTTAATACAAGGATTGCCAAAACACCTCTTGGGTTTACGAAATCGGTATCTTTTCTTATTTCATTCTATATGTATATGTCCGGGTGTCAGCGGCTGCTGCAGCGGTCTGGTAACTTCAAAGCTATTGTCAGCTTCAAGCTCAAGCGGACGTCCGCTTGCAGCACCGCCTGAGGAAATCCATGCCTTTGCAGCGCTGATGTTTCTTTCAACTACAGCATGATACCCAAAGTTTTTTGCCGCAAGCAGGTGCGCAAGCGCTGCTTTGATATTTCCCCGCAAGGCAGCGATGCAGGCGTGATAGTTTTCAATAATCCCGGGTTGTGGATAGTTAAGCTGAGCTGCCTGCTCAAGCGATACCTCAGCATCTGCAAGCAACCCCTCGCGCAGGCAGGCGTGCGCAAGATCAAGATAGGCGCTGTGAAGTCGTGGAAACAAACTGAGGATTTTTTTCTGCTCACGAACACCGCCACCCGGAAAACGCTGCAGCCCCTGATGCTGCTGCAGCCACGACAGTATCTCATAGCGTTCAGCAGTAGTGGGCATGCGCTCAAGAGGCACAAACTCAAAAAACGCTTCAGTAAAAAACTGCCGGGTGCTCAGGATACCCTGCTGCTGTGCTTCTGCAAAGCTGCGGGTTCCCGGCAACACGGTAAACGGATTCCAGATAACCTCGTGGGGTTTGAGTCGTTGCACAAACTGGATACTGCGGTGCAGAGTTGCCACTGTTTCAGCAGGGCTGCCCACAATCATATAAAACCTGACCTGCAAGCCAAACTTTTTTGCAGCGCGTGTTGCACGGACAACATCAGAAAGCTTCAACCGTTTCTGCAGACTTCTAAGGACCGCAGGAGAGCCTGATTCAACGCCCATGCTTATTCTGCGACAGCCTGCTAACCGCAGTGCATGCAGCAGCTCCTCATCAAGACAGTCTGCGCGCGTATCGCAGCTCCATAGAAAATTCAGCGCTTTTTTTCGGATGCCATGGCAGATATCAAGTGCACGGGTGCGCTGCGCGGTGAATGTTTCATCCTTGATCGCGAGAGCAGTCTGACCACGCTGAACCATGGTTTCAAGCGCATTCAGCACGTATGCTGCCGAGTGTGCGTGAACAGGTCTGCCCCACGTGCAGGCTGAGGCACAGAACGAACAGTTCCACGCGCATCCCCGCGTGGTGACCAGAATATAATCATTGAAATATGCACTTGGTGGCACTAGGCTGTCGAGATCAGCGATGCGCTTCCGGACAGGACCAACCATAACCTTGGTGCCTTCCCGCCACGCAGTCCCCGGAATACCGCGAACCGGCTCCCTGCGTTCCAGCCGCTTGACAACCTCAGAAAACGTCTGCTCACCCTCGCCAAGAATGATGGTATCAAGTGCCTCACACCACAGGAGCATCTCCTCAGGCAGCGCAGTGGCATGAGGTCCACCCACCACAATATGGGCAGCGGGGTGCACTACTCTGATAAGCTGCGCAAGTGCCAGGGTGCCCCGTCGGTTTGCCGTAAAACAGGAGAGACCGTAGAGCCCTGCAGCGTGATACCGAATGACCCGCATAACCTCCTGCCATGGAAAATTGATGAGATTGAGAACTGTAACCGTGTGTCCAGCTTTTTGTGCCTGTGCCGCAAGACTCAGAAGCCCGACCGGGATTGACAGAATATCGCCGGTAAGGAGCCTGCTTACGTCAAGCCCCTGCGGTGGTCCTTCGTCAGGACGCTCACCAGACTCGCCGGTCGGCGGTATTTTCCACACCGGTGGGTAGATCAGAACAATTCGCATAGCGCACCAGATGACTGCCCTTAGTACCGCTCCACACCATAAAGGGGTTTATGATAAAGGTAACCGGTATCATGTTGCTTTCTCGCCTCTGATGATTTTGTTCTTAAGCCCCCTGTCGCAGATCCCGCCTTGGCGGGGCAGGGAGGGGTGCGGGGAGGGCTTTTCTGCCCCCACCCAACCTCCCCCTGGTCCCGCAGAGCGGGATCTACGACAGGGGAGGCTTACTGAAATGGCGGAGAGAGGGCAAAAGAATAACGGCCCCCTTTATTTTGTCGAGGCGTACTGAGCAACTACCCCGTGGAGGTTGTTTTGCTTTTTGACAAACCATGGTGTTTACTCTATAATGGGTGAGCTTCAAATGCAAGGCTTCATGCCTGCGAGTATCACCTCTTCCCCTTGAGACACCGATATCCCTAAGGAGCGTGCGACGCACCAAGTACCAGCGGTTATAAGTTGCATCTATGGAACACATCAGAAACTTTAGCATTATTGCCCATATTGATCATGGCAAGTCAACGCTTGCAGACCGCCTGATTCAGCGGGTCGGGTTGATTGACGAGCGTCAGTTCCATGACCAGCTCTTGGACTCAATGGATATTGAGCGCGAGCGCGGGATCACGATTAAAAGTCAGACCGTGGCACTGCCCTATCGCTCCGATGACGGCACGAAATATGAGCTCAATTTGATTGACACGCCGGGTCATGTTGACTTTTCCTATGAAGTGTCACGCGCACTTGCCTCATGCGAAGGCGTCCTGCTGCTCGTTGACGCAGCGCAAGGCGTTGAGGCGCAGACACTTGCCAATCTGTACGCTGCCATGGAGCATAACCTTGAAATAATCCCGGTGATCAACAAAATAGATCTTCCGTCTGCTGACATTGAGCGCGTTCGGGAGGAAATCGAGAGAGAGCTTGGACTTGATGCGGAGCATGCGCTGTTGTGTTCTGCAAAAACCGGTGCCGGCATTGACGACGTGTTCAAAGCCATTATCGGGCGAATCCCTGCGCCAGCCGGCGATCCGAACAAGCCGCTCTCAGCCCTCATTTTTGACGCCCAGTATGATCAATTTCGCGGTACCGTTGTAAGCTGCAGGGTGTTTGACGGCACAGTGCAACCCGGTGACACCATCCGTTTTATGTCAAACGGAGCCATCTACCGCGTTGAAGAAGTCGGGGTCTTCAGACTGAAGCTTGAAAAGCGCCCCCAGCTTACTGCAGGCGAGGTCGGGTACCTTATTGCCGGTATCAAAACGGTAAGTGATACCCGTGTCGGCGACACCATAACCCATGACAACCGACCTGCACCAGCAGCGCTCCACGGCTTCAAAGAGCCAAAGCCCATGGTTTTTTCCTCAATCTATCCGATCGCCTCAGATGATTATGAGTCGCTTGCCGAAGCTATAGAAAAATATAAACTCAACGATGCTGCTCTGGTCTATCAAAAGGATTCCTCAGCAGCGCTGGGGCAAGGTTTCCGGTGTGGTTTTTTGGGGCTGCTGCACCTTGAAATCGTGCAGGAACGCCTTGAGCGGGAATATAATCAGTCAATCATCATGACCGCGCCCAGTGTCCAGTACAAGTTTTATCTAAAAAACGGTGCTGAAATTTCCATTGATAACCCTCACTACTACCCGGATCCCAGCTCCATACAACGGGCTGAAGAACCCTACGTTAAAATCACCATCATTATCCCCGAACGGTATATGGGCGCGGTGATGAAACTGTGTGTGGAGCGTCGGGGTGTCAACCCTCATTTTCATTACCCGACGCCCGGCCGCATTGAGCTGAACTTTGATATGCCGCTTGCTGAAATCATCTATGATTTTTATGACCGTCTGAAAAGCGTTACGCAGGGATACGGCTCTTTTGATTATGATTTCATTGGGTATCGGGAAAGCGATTTGGTGAAGGTTGATATTTTGGTAAACCATGAAAAGGTTGATGCCCTGTCATTGATCGTCCATCGGGACAATGCACGGGCACGTGCGTTACAAATATGCGAGCGCTTAAAAGAAGAAATCCCCCGGCAGCTTTTTAAAATCATCATTCAGGGTGCGATCGGCGGAACCATTATTGCGCGAACCACGATCAACCCTTACCGCAAGGACGTGACTGCAAAATGCTACGGCGGCGATATTACCCGCAAGCGCAAACTGCTTGAGAAACAGAAGGAGGGGAAAAAACGCATGAAGATGATCGGCTCGGTTGAAATTCCGCAGCGTGCGTTTATCTCAGTGCTCAAAAGCACTGAAGATTAGTTTCTGATTCATGAGCGATAAAAAATGAGCACCGCATATCCCGGACTCTATATCCATGTGCCGTTTTGTGCAGGCAAATGCTGCTACTGTGATTTTTATTCAATAACCGATACGGGATTCATTGAGGTCTGGCTTGCTGGTGTCCTGCAGGAACTGGCGCTTTACCGGTATCGCTTCCAAACTTTTGATACCGTGTACTTCGGCGGCGGCACCCCTAGTCTGCTCAAGCCTGCAGTGCTTGCCAGTATCCTGGAAGCAGTTTCAACACAGTTTACGATACCTGCGGGTGCTGAAATAACAATCGAGGCAAACCCGCAGGACATCTCGGAATCACGTGCGCAGGAACTAAGAGCGCTTGGCTTCACCAGACTGAGCCTTGGCATTCAGTCATTTGACGATAGAATGCTCTCCTTTTTGACACGGCGTCACCATGCAGCACAGGCAAGAGCTGCATATGACGCAGCGCGGGCTGCAGGTTTTGAGAATATCAGCATAGACCTTATGTATGCAGTACCCGGTCAGAGCATATCTCAGTGGGCTATAACCATTGAGGAAGCTTGTGCGCTTGCACCTGAACACATCTCCTGTTATCAGCTTACGGTAAAGGAAGGCACACCGCTACAACGGCGATACGCCCGGGGAGAATTTCACAGAATCAGCGAGGCACAGGAGGAGGCTTTTTACTCCACGACGGTTTCTCTGTTGCGATCCCACGGTTACCTTCACTATGAGGTATCAAACTTTGCGCGCAGCACAGCTTTCTACAGCCGCCACAATCAGAAATATTGGAATCATATTCCCTACCTTGGAATCGGGCCAGCCGCGCATTCCTTTCAGGACAACGTGCGTTGGTGGAATGTGTCCTCGGTCACCGAATATGGAAAACGCCTGAACAAGGGGGAGAGTCCTGTTGCGGAAAGTGAAACGCTTTCACCCGAGCAGCTCAGGGCTGAAAGATTGATGCTTGGTTTTAGAACGCGGCATGGCATTGAGCTGAGCTTTTTTGACAATTCCTCACCAACAAAAGAAGTCCTTGCGCAACTTGCTGCATCACAGCTTATACGGATATCTTGTAATCGTGTCATGCCAACTACCAGAGGTCTGCTTGTGGCAGACAGCATTCCCTCACTTTTCCTCTCATGGTGAAAGATCCTTCACCCGAAATCATAGCAAGCACAATCACAGAATACTTCCATGAAGGAGTTTCTTTTCATCATCAATCCGGTTTCAGGTGGACGTCGTGGTGATCTGCTGCGCCATAGGCTGCTTGAAGCATTACCCAAACGCATTCCACGGTCTTCCTATGATATTCTCCTGACCGACCGGGGCACGGTGAAGCTTCCTGCCACCGAGTACAAGACCGTGGTGGTTGCAGGCGGTGATGGCAGCATCTGGCAGACGGTGCAAAAACTCATTCAGCGTCAGGCGATCCCAAAACTTGGCATTATCCCGGTTGGAACTGCAAATGATCTTGCCCGTGTCTCAGGAATGCCGAAGCTGCTGAAAAAAGCGGGAATGCACGGTCTGCTCAAGGCAATAGAGCGTGGCAAAACCATATCGCTTGATGTTCTCAAGCTTAATGAGCACCTTTTTTTTACAAACTATTACGGTATCGGCGTTGATGCAACGGTTGCGTGCACCATCAATGCCTTTCGGGAAAAACACGCTTTTTCGCACCGTGCTGCATGGACACGGGGAAAGTTTCTCTATTGCCTTGCAGGGTTGTGCAACCTCGGACTCCGCCTCCCCTGCCCCGTTGAATTACGGTATGAGGACGAGCGGGGAGAAAAACACACCGTGACTGTTCCGGTTGGCAGCAGACAAATCATTGTTACCAACATCCCCTGGTATGCTGCGGGTGCCCAGCCCTCATCCCGCTGCAGTATAGATGATGGGCTATTTGAAACAACAATACTCACCTCCACCCGGCACTGGGTACTTCTACACCTCACGCGTTTTTTAAGCATACCGTTTGACAAGCTTTTGCGCTCTGGCATTACTGTTCAAGCCAGAAGCCTCAGCCTGCACTGGAACGGACAGGTGCACTGTCAGCTTGACGGCGAAACTTTTCACGGGCAGGAACCGCCGCCACATACCATAACAGTTGGAAGGCAGGTTGAGCTGATTGTGCCCTGAAAAGCTCTTGCATAGTCATTATTTCATTTGCATCCCCTGCCCCCCTGCGCTATTATCGTTTTCACCGATCGTGCCTGATAACATACATACGTTAACCCCAAACGCGTGGAGGTTTGTATGCAAATCAGAAAAAATAAATTTCATTCCTATATCCGCGATGAGGAACCTGAAAAATTCAATAAAGAAATTGAGGAGCTTGACGGCCCAGTTGATCTTGAAGGATGTGATCTCAGTAACCTTGACCTGAGAGGGTTTAATCTCAGAACCGCAAATCTTAAAAATTCCTATCTCAAACATGCTGACCTGCGTGGAGTGGATCTTTCGGAGGCACAGATGGAGGGAGCATCAATCAATCAGGCGCGAATCAGCGGCGCCTACTTTCCCCATAATATACCGGCACGGGAAATCCAGCTTTCAGTCGAGCACGGTACACGGCTGAGATGCATGAAGAAAAGTGATTGAAAAAGCTATTAAGTTTTTGAGAAAAATTTGGTGAGCCAAGGATTATAACCCTAGTGTTAATTGTATGTTATAGAGGAGATAACATTAAATGCCTCTTGGCGCGAAATGGGATTATTTCTATTGGCATAATTTAAAATTTTCACGTCTGTTTAATCTTGCAAAAAATCTGCTCACAAAAAAAGAAGGTTATCTCAATTATTTTCCTCGCCGTTATATGATCGAACCCACCACAGTTTGTACTCTTAAATGCAAACATTGTTTCCACTATCGTTACGATAAAAAAATACATTTTACCTATGAGCATTTATCCCTTGAAAATTTTTTGATTATTTTAAAAAAAATAAAAAAATATGCTCTTCTTATTGAACTCTACAATTATGGTGAGCCTTTTTTAAATAAACAGACCCCATTTATGATAGCAGCGTCAACAAGAGCAGGTATCCGGACAAGGATCTCTTCCAATATGAATGTTCCGATGGATGATGATTATGCCCGTTCAATTGTGGAAGCAGGACTCTACCGCCTTACGTGTTCGATTGATGGTCACACCCAAAAGATATATGAAAAATATCGCGAAAACGGGAACCTTGCCTTAGCATTAGAAAATTCACAAAAAATAATTTCTTGGAAGCAAAAACTCAAAGCACGATATCCTCGCATGGTTTTTCGAATGTTGGTATTTGAGTGGAACTATAAATACATTAAAGAAGCAAAGGCGCTTGCAACTCAATATGGCTTTGATGAGTTTTGTGCAGATCCGGGGGCATATACTGTTAATGGTCAAAAAGTGATGTGGAATATTGAAAAACAATGCTGGCAACCAGGGAGCTCTCGTTTTGTGAACCAAAATCAAACGATTCAAAAAAACACAAAGCAACCCTGTGAATGGCTTTTTAATGCATTAGTAATAAACTCGAATGGGAATGTACTGCCTTGTTGTTTTCCCTATGAACGTAAAGCAGAACATTTATCACTCATCAGTAACAGCCTCCAAGAGGTCTGGAATTCTCCTGAATATCAAGCGACTCGGTTATATGCACGTGGTTTGCAAAATGATCGTGAACATGTTTTGACCGCTTGTAAATATTGTACTCGTTTATAATTGCCTTTTCATGCTCTATTTAATCAATGAAGCCGCATCTTTATAAAAACACAAAACTGGATCGGTTCATTATCATTACCAAATTTATAGAGAATGCAAAATTAGTTGGTTTGGGAGTAGGGTTATCTTCACTATGCCTTTATTATATTACTCTTTGTCCTGGGTTAGCATGGGGGGGTGGCGATAGCGCAAAATTCGCCATATGGGTAAAAAAACTGAATTTTCAATGGACCCCTAGTGATCATCCTCTCTATGTTCTTGCCGCATATTTTTTTAGCTTGCTTCCAATAAAAGCTTCTCTTGCGTATATATTAAATTTATTTTCTGCTTTAAATGGTTCATTAACTGTATGTATTTTATATTACATCGTTTATATGCTCACAACATCCACTACAGCATCACTTGCAGCAGCAGCTTCGTTTGCAGTTTCACATACTTTTTGGATGCATTCACTTTTAACAGAAGTTTATACATTTCATACTATGTTGTTATCAATTTTCATCTATTTATTACTCGCATGGCAAAAAAAGGGGGGGAAAGGCTTTCTTTATGCTGCATGTTTTATTTTTGGTTTGGGTGTCTCAAATCATTTACTTTTTTTACTTACACTTCCCGGAGTGTTTATCTTTCTCTTTGTAGAATGGTGGAAAAATAAAAGGTTGTTTTTGAAGGATACTTTATTTATGGCATTTTTAGCGCTTGCCGGTGCTTTCATGCTCGTATGGCTTACTGCAACAGATGTAATACAAGGAGATCAGGTGACCAGTATCATAACAAACCTAATAGGCATACCAATTATAGAATCCCTGAATCTTTCTATAAAAAGACTTCTCCTTTTTGTTGGGCTCTTATTATACAACTTCCCTCTGTTCGGATTTCTTTTAGGCATCTGTGGATTTTTTGCTGCTAAACAACAGCCCTTTAGCATTACACTACTTTTTATTTTTTTGTTTATAACTTTTTTCCTTTTTCCAGTTTGTTATAATGTCAGGGATAATTATCAATTTGCCATTTCGGCGTATCTTATCTTTGCGATATTTATTGGGTTTGGTTTTGTATTTTCTTTGGGGGAATCTTCTCCATTAAAAAAAACAATTTATCTAGTATGTCTCTCAACAATCTCCCTATTTTTTTATTATGGAACTGCTGCGGCATGTAACTATTTTTCTATAGATGTGATTAAAGCTAGAATGCTCCCCTATCGGAATAATAATTTCTACTTTTTATATCCTCCTAAAAATAAAGATAGAAGCGCAGAGAGGTATGGGAAAGAAGTACTTAGCAGAATCGAACCTTATTCTTTTATTGTTGGCGATTATACTCCTATTATGGTGATAAAATATTTTCAAGAGATCGAGGGACTGCGACCTGATGTTGAAACTTTTATCGGATTGCCTCAAAAACAAATAGATGAAGTAAAAAAAATTTTGGGAAAAAGACCTGTATATATTGCTGCTATCGAGGAAAATTCACACTTAATTAAAACTGGTCTTTATCTTACCAGAAATGATTTAAAAGAATTCGTTGTCGAATCAATCCCACCTGTTTTCAAAATTACATCAAAAAACTAAAAAAGCATTTTATGCTGCAAGGCATTCTAAAAAACTCAAGTTGAATTTTAAGAAGTTACGAGCTTTTTTATTCATCGTGTTGCTATGCTGCTTTGGAAATACACCTCATCAGAGATGTTACAACACACTAAAATTTTTAAGCTATCCCCCTCAGCGGGCACTGGTCGCACAGTGGCTTTGGTCTGCACAGCCTGTTTCCCAGATGTACCAGCAAGGCGTGAAATTCATTATAGAGCTGGACATCTGCAGAAAGATTTTCCATAAACAGTGCCTGAAAATCCTCATATGAATGTCCCATACTCAAAAATCCATGCCTGCTCATGATCCGCTTGGTATAAACATCAATCACAAACACCGGCTTTTCAAGCGCATAGAGGAGAATACTATCTGCAGTCTCGGGACCGATGCGGTATAGACTCAGCAGTTCTTTTCGTAGCTCATCAGTTGGTTTTTGTTTCATGCGCCTGATACTGTAACCGTATCGCTCACCAAAAAACCTTGCAAAACTTTGTAGTGCCCGTGCCTTCAAATTCATAAACCGCGCAGGTCGAATCAGCTCCACCAGCGTCTCCGTTTCAAGCGCTACAATAGCTTTGAAATGAAGCGCCCCTGCCCCCCTGAGTGCGGCAATGGCTTGCTCAACGTTTTTCCACGCCGTGTTCTGTGTCAAAATTGCACCAATAATAACCTCTTCAGCGGTTTTTGCAGGCCACCAATGCTGCGGTCCAAATGCCGCAAGCAGGGTTTTGTACCAACGCATAAGTTGTTGTGATCGCATGGGCTGAACTCTACCATACCGGACACAACCGCTCAAGCCACTTCTTTATCTTTCTGTGTGAGTAAAAAATAGGATAAAGAGGACGCTCTTTTGAAGCGATAAAAAGGAAGGCATGTTCTCATAAAAGCATTTTATAACCCTATTAAATAATTTAATAAAAAATACCCCATACGCTGCTAAACAAAAATACGATACGGCATTTTTGCATGTACTATCAGATGGTTAAAGACTCATGGCAATAGGCACACTTTGTGCCTTATGGTAAGGAACACAAGCAGGAGGGCATTTATATGTCACCGACACAGAGAGGTTTTTCGCTTGTTGAACTTATGGTCGTAAGCGCAGTGATTGTTATCCTCGGCTTGGTTGCCATCCCCTCGCTGGTAACGACCTACCCAACCTATAAGCTCAAAAAAACCTCCCGGGATCTTTGTTCCAATATGCGCAAGGCGCGCTCAATGGCAATAAAACTCAACCGCAACATCACTATAGAATTCAATGTTGCTAACCGCACCTACTCAATTGATGGCGGTGTGCCGATTCAACTCGAATCAGGCATTGAATACGGTCACGGCTCAGCCACGATTCCGTCTGAGCCTGACGAGGATCTTCCTGCAGACGGCGTATCCTTTGAAAACAATTCGGTCACGTTCAATTCACGCGGCTTAGTAACCCCTGCGACAAACCGTGGTAATGTCTATTTATTTAACAAAAAGGGAAGTGCTTTTTGTATCGGCGTTACCACAATCGTAGGCACGATTGCACTCCGTCAATGGACGGGCTCCTCATGGCAATAATTATCATGCAAAGGGAAAATGGTATGAAAAACCACGCTGTTCTCTGTCGAGGATTTACCCTGATCGAAGTCATGGTTGCGGTGGCTGTGTTTGGTATTATCTCAACTGCAATCTATGCAACCTATCATAACCAGCAGCGCATCTACCTTGACCAAGAAAAAATCGTTGAGATGCAACAAAATGTCCGGGCTGCACTCTTTTTCATAGAACGTGACGTTCGCATGATGGGCTATGATCCCACAGAGCAAACCGATGCAGCAAACGCATCCAGCACTGTTGCAAACATTGCCGAACTGCGGTTTGCCTACGATGAAAACAGTGATGGTACACTTCAGAGCACTGAGTATATCCGCTATGCCCTCAAACCGGTTGGAGGGTCAAGCATCATAGAAAATGGACTTGCTGGTGGGGTGCGCTGCTGTCTGGCACGTGAGACCGGCATCGGTTCAAGCGCCAGCGGGCTTCAGCCGGTAATAGACAATGTGGAAGCGCTTGAATTTGTCTATCACTTGGCTGACGGCACCACAACCACCGACTGCCCAACACAAAGCGATCGGGCGAACATCAGGTCTATTGATGTATCGCTCCTGGTGCGTACCAGCTCGCTGGTGCACGGCTACCTTGATACAAAAAAATACTATCCTGCATCAAACCACGACCGTAGCGATACGGGCACGGTGTGGGGACCTTTTAATGACGGGTACCGCCGCAGGCTTTTAATTTCAAACATCAAGTGCCGCAACATGGGGTTATAGACAACAAATCTAAAGGAGTTTGTTCATGAACACACGTATCTGCCGGGAAGCAGGGTTTACACTTTTGGAGGTAACCTGCGCGATTGTCATTTTAACGGTCGGTCTGATGGGTGTTGCTGCTATGCAGGCAAAATCAATTCAAGGCAATGCGTTTGCTGCTGCATATGCGCAAAGCAGCATCGCGGCTGAAGAATGGATGGAATGGATTACGAATTTTGTCAATCAGTCGGATCAGCAATATGTGACTTGCAGCGGCAAACTCAACCGGCTCAACTACTGCCGCATCCTTGAACTTGACACCAGCGATGTTGACGACGTGGCAACTGAGATTGATATTCCCAGCAACACAGAAGAACTTTTGCAGTTTCTGACTGACAACGGATTCACCAATCCTGAGGGCACAAGTTTTACCGCTGACCAGATTCCCGCACCACCGGGCACAGGGTACCGCATGGTCTGGCATGTTCTTGCAAACCGACCCCTGCAGGATACGACGACTATTGAAATTCAAACCATTTGCTCAAACGCATTTTCTGTCAACAGATCCACGCGGCTTCGGTTTATTGTTTCCTCAGCGATGTAAACTAGTTACTATGGAGAGGGTAGCGTAATGACGCAACAATTTTTACCAGCAGGACGGGAAAGCGGTTTTGTGCTTGCCCTTGCTATTTTCATGCTTGCTATCTGCACCATGATCGGCATTGCTGCCATGATGACCAGCACTACTGAAGTTGATATTGCAGCAAATGAGGTCATCTACCGTCAGACGTTTTATCAGGGCGAGGCAGGTGCTGTGGCTGCCGTACAGACCATTATCATGGATCAAGGACAGGGGCAGGGGCAGAGCGAGTGGGATGATAATACGCCGCTCAACTCTGATAACAGCGTTCTTATTGTGGATGGCAATTTCCTCTGGGAAGGCAAGGATTCAGACAATGCGAGCAATATCTGGAACAGCTGGCAGCGCTATACCGATGCGCCGGCAGGAAGTCGTGATGATTATAAACCACTTGACGATCTTATGGTGACAGGAACAAATCCAACCTTACCCTATCCAACCGATACACGTCCTGACATCACCATCAGGTCTCAAAACCCCATGTTTAATGTTGACATTGATGTTGACAAAATCGCTACACGCCATATCGCGGGAAGCGGTGCAGAGTTTGGAAGCGGGGCAGAAGGCTTTGGAACATCTGCATTTAAAATCATCTACAACATTGACTGCATTGGCGGGCTTCCGGGAAGAACACTGCGGAATACTGATGGCACCTTGAGCCAGCAGACACCCAAAACCGAGATCGTGCTCGGGTATCGGCTCGTACCACAATAAAAACAAACGGTTAGATAACATATTTTTTTAAAAGGACAAAGCCATGAAAACAAAAATCGTTGCGCTGAGTGTGATGACAATGCTGTGGTGCAGTGCACAGGATCGCCCCGTGCAGGCAAACTGCGCAGAAGATTTCCAACCTGCGCCTCTGTTTTTGTCCGGTGAGGTACCACCTCTGGTGATGCTAATTATGGAGCGGGATCACAAGCTCTATTATGAAGCCTACAATGATGCCGCAGACCTGAATGGCGATGGCGTTCTGGATGTTGGCTATAACCCTGCGATTGACTACTATGGCTATTTTGACTGTTATAAATGCTACGACTACGACCCCTCAGCAGCACAGTTCAACCCTGTGTCAACGACAACAGACAAAAAATGTTCCGGGCACTGGAGCGGTGATTTTTTGAACTACGTGACCATGTCGCGGATGGACACCTTGCGCAAAGTACTCTATGGCGGCTACCGCTCAACTGACACAGAAACAGAAACCGTCTTGCAGCGAGCCTACATACCCGGCGATGCACACTCATGGGGCAAAGAATACTGGAGCATCGAGCGCAACGGCTATGACATCAGGGAATATACGCCTCTCAACCTCCCGGCAACCAACACGCGTCACATATTTGCCAATACGACTCTGAGTGACAACGGCGCGCCGCTTTTGCGTGTGATTGAAAACACAGTCGCGCGGGTCTGGGAATACCTCTCGATTGAACGACCGGTTGCCCGTGACCAAGGTGCTTATGGTGCAAACACCCGCTTTAGCATAACCACAAATCCGACCGCGCTGTTTGACTGGACGCATGGCGGAGGTGAGGGCATTTCGCGCTGCTCAAGTGGCTCAACAACGGTCGCCGTGGGCGGCATTGATGCCACGCTCGGTGGGCTTGGAGCTGCAGCAGGATTTAGCATGCCCTTTAACGCTTTTGACGACAATACAAATACCAACTACTCAACATCGGGTACCCTACCCAGGGCATTTATCCGTTTCCAGTTTCCAGCAGCACAACAGATAGTGTCCTATATTGTCACTAGCTCGACAAACAATGTCAATTACGACCCCGTATCATGGAAACTGGAAGGTTCAAACAATGGTTCAACATGGACAACCATTGATACCGTCACCAATGCCGGATTTACAACAGCCCGCAATGAAACCAAAACATTCGACGTTGATAGTCCCGGCGCGTACACCTATTACCGGCTGTTTGTTAATTCAGTCAAGTCGGGCACCAATATTTCCATTTCAGAAATGCAGTTGATCGCAGCATCGGACAGCACGCTTGCACTGTCGGATCCCAATAACAGCCGATCAGCTTTTGATGATTCGAACACCACTAACTGGTACACAGTCAGCAACCCTGCGGCAACCTGCGACCCGTCTTTTTATGCAGGGCTGCACCCTGAAGCATGTGAACCGGTGTGGATTGAGTTTCAGTTTGGTCAGGGCATGGCAGTCCAGAAGTACACCTTCACCACTGCGAAAAACATTGCAACCGGGCTTGACCCAAAAGCATGGAAGCTGTTTGCCTCAAACGATGGGGTCCACTGGACGCTCGTTGATACGGTTGAGGACGGTGGGCTGTCTTCCAGCAGAGCAAACAAAAAAAGTTTTATCTGCGACACACCGCCGACACAGCTCTACACCTACTACCGCTTTTATATCAATGAACGGAAAAACCCTGCTGCTCCCGGCGTTGCACTCGGGGAAATAGAACTTATGGACCTTACTGACCCGCCAGCAAACGCAACCCGCACCGACTATGAAGTGCGCGTGAAAGTTGGTGTTGCTTCTATGCCTGAAACAAACTGCAAGCAGTACCCCAATGGTGCGTATAAACCCATCGGATTGTTGCAACGTCATGGAGAAACCGGACGCATGCTGTTTGGTCTCATGACCGGCTCATACTCAAAAAACATCTCCGGCGGTGTGCTTCGGAAAAACATAATGCCATTTGTTGTGAAAAATGCTGACGGTACCATTGATCTTTCTAAAAGCGAAGTTAACCCACAGACTGGTTGTTTTACCTCTCTGAACGGTATTGTCAGCACCATCAACAAAATCAGAATCAAAAACTTTTCCTACACTGACAACGCTTATGCAAACTGCTTTGGCGTCGGCGGGTCTGGCGTGATGGTTGACAACAAATGCCGGGAATGGGGCAATCCGATCGCTGAGATGATGTATGAAAGTCTGCGCTATTTTGCGGGAAAAAAGACGCCGACAACGTCGTTCACTTACTCAGGCGGTGATGATGATGCACTGGGGCTCCCATTACCTGCATGGGAAAATCCCTATCAAGACAATGCCGCTACCGGTTATACCGGCAGCAGTGAGTGCGCAAAGCCGTTTATGCTGATTTTGAGCGATATTAATATCTCCTATGATTCAGACCAGCTCCCCGGAACCGCGTTCGGATCGTTCACCGGGGATCTGGCCGGACTTAATGTTTCAACGCTGGGAAGCCTGATCGGATCAAACGAAAATGTCAGTGGCTCCTATTACATCGGTCAGCAGGGAGCGACCGCCACCGGCACCTGCACACCGAAGGCTGTCAGTGGACTGGGGAATATTCGAGGGTTGTGTCCAGAAGAGCCGACAAAACAGGGAAGCTATTATGCAGCATCGGTCGCCTATTTTGGGCATACCAATGACATCAGCCCGCAAGACAGCACACAGAAAGTTACCAACTACTCGGTTGCCCTGTCCTCACCACTGCCGCGCATTGAAATACCGGTCGGAAATAAAACTATTACCCTTGTGCCCTATGCAAAATCCGTTAACAGAACGTATGGAACCCCTGCATTCAACCCAACCAATACTATCGTAGATTTTTATGTCCAGACTGTCCAACCAACCTACGGCATGTTTAGAATAAACTATGAAGACGTTGAGCAAGGCTCAGACCATGACATGGACGCAATCTCCCTGTATGAGTATCAGGTCATTGACAGTGACGGCAATCCGGTTTTAGATCCTGCTCAAGGCGCGGCGGTTCGGGTAACCGTGACCTCCCAGTATGCTGCTGGCGGTATCATCCAGCATATGGGCTATATTATCTCAGGTACGACGGCTGAAGGCTCCTATCTTGAGGTGCGTGATGTTGATACAAGTGCAGCAAGCGATGCACCGTATGGCGGACTGCCACTGGTCAGCACCCGGGTCTTTTACCCCGGCACCACAGGGTCTGCCGACCTTCTCAAAGACCCCCTCTGGTATGCGGCAAAATGGGGCGGTTTTGATGATGTCAATGAAAACAACCTGCCAGATCTGGAAAAGGAATGGGATAGCGATAGTAACAACACTCCTGACACGTATTTTTATGTCGTCAACCCTTTAAAGCTTGAGCAGCAACTCAATAAAAGCTTTGCCGATATCTTGAAAAAAGCTGCCTCAGGCTCTGCGGTCTCCGTGCTTGCAACCAAAGGTGAAGGCGAAGGAACACTGGTGCAGGCGTACTTCAAACAGTCGGTTACTGATGAGACGGGCGTGAATGATGCGTCATGGATCGGCTACCTGCAGTGTCTCTGGGTTGACCCGTATGGGAATATCCGCGAAGACTCAAATCAGAATGCACGGTTTGAGATCACGCAGGATAAAATTATAGAATTCTATCAGGATGAAGTCGGCGACACCAAAGTCAAGCGTTACAGCATCGGATCCGACCCCTACTCAAAGACCGGCTCACCTGAAAACATATCGCTTGAAAGCATTAAACCGATCTGGGAAGCTGGAAAACGATTGTGGGAGCGCGATGCAGATGACCGACAGATTTTTACCTATACTGACACCAGCGGTTTTATTGAATTCACGGCTGCAAATGTTGCAGCCATCAAACCCTATCTTGATATTGCCGATGATACCACCTGTGCAACCCTTGGCGATACCCCAGAAAACCGTGCACGGAATGTGATTAATTTTATCCGTGGCATCCCCGATGATTCACCTGAGTATCTGGGCAATCCAACGCTTCGGCGTCGCACCCTCACGATTGATGGGCAAACCCATGTATGGAAGCTCGGTGATATAGTTTTCTCCACGCCGGTCTCGATTGCAAAGCCAGTAGAAAACTATGGGCTAATCTATGATGATGTTTCCTATAAAGAGTACCTTGCGTTGTATAAAAATCGGGAAACCATTGTGTATGCAGGAGCCAATGACGGCATGCTCCATGCGTTCAGCTCAGGGCTCTATGACGATAATGCCACGATAAAGCAATTCAATCCGTATTCCACTGCTGCACTGGGTGATGAGCTTTGGGCATATGTGCCCAAGTGCCAGCTTCCCCATTTAAAGATGCTTGCCCAAACATCTTATGCAGGAGGCAACCATCTCAACTTTGTGGATCTGAAGCCGCGGGTCTTTGATGCCAAGATATTTCCCGCTGGCGGAGCACACCCGAACGGCTGGGGTACCATTCTGGTATGCGGTATGAATCTTGGGGGCAGAGAAATCACGGTGACCGACCCCGACCTCCCTGGCGGCGTTCAAACTTTTTCACCAAGCTATGCAGCATTTGATATCACCGTCCCACAGGCCCCGGTGTTTTTGTGGGAGAAAACCTTCCCCGGGATTGGGTTCACGACAACCATTCCTTCGGTCATAAAAGTAAAAGACAAATGGTTCTTGGTGATTGGTTCAGGTCCTACCAGCGAAGACGGCACCAGCACCCAGAACGGCCGGGTTTTTATCATAGATCTTGCAACCGGCACGCTCCTGCAGACCTTTATTGCAAGCGAGTCTAATTCTTTCATGAATTCTCCAGTAGCCCTTGATAAAGGTCTCAATTACACGGTTGATGCCATTTATGTGGGGTGCTCCTATCAGAGCGGCGGCGCTTGGCGGGGTAAAGCATACAAAATAGCTATCCCTCAACTCAATGCAACCGGCCAGTATGATCCTCTGTGTCTTTCGTGTTATGATGATAATCCGCTGAACTGGAGATGGCAGCCGTTGTTTGAATCACCGGCACCATTCTATGCACCGTTTACGCTCAGCGTTGACCAGCGCGACAATGTTTGGATTTTTATCGGGACAGGCAGATACATAGCAAGCGCTGACCGCATGAGCGGCGACCAGCAGTACCTGTTTGGCATCAAAGATCCCTTTTTTAACCGCCGCGGAACGGTGCCGGGCGAATCGTTCACGCCGGCATGCTATCACGACTATGATGCGCCCGGCTGCACGATAACCATGTCTGATATCTTCGATGCGAACCCCTATCGCATCGGCGCAAGCGGCACGGTGGAAATAAAATCAGGCTACACCGACACGCTCGGGCTTGAAGGCAAAAGTTTTGATGAGTTTCTGTCGCAGGGCGTCAAGAAAAAGTCAACCGGCGCAAATCCGATCGAAATTTACCAGGGCTGGTATCGAAACCTGTCGGTGCCGCCGGAATCATGCCCCTGCGTATGCACCGCGGCGGGGTGCACCTCGGCAACGCCGTGCATGTCGGATCTGTCCTGCCCCGCACCCTGTTCCCGCACCACCTGCACTTCATCAGAACGTGTGGTGAACAAACCGGTTGCTTTTGGTGGTATTGCGCTCTTTCCAACGTTTACACCGGTGAGCGATCTCTGCCGTTTCGGCGGCAGCAGCAAACTCTATGGTCTGTATTATGAATCGGGGACAGCGTATAAGAAAAAAGTTTTCACGCAAGCTGACAACTCTGACGCAATCCAGGATGTGGTAAGCCTCGGTGCCGGTCTTGCCTCAAGTCCTGCAATCCATGCAGGCAAACAGCAGGGTCAGGCAGGCACCGCGTTGAGCCAGCTCAGCACGGGACAGATCGTTCAGATAGAAGTTACCCCTGCCTACTCGGTGAAAAGTGGGACCCAGTACTGGCGGGAATCGCGTTAGTGTGTAAAACCTATCTAAAAATATCTGAATTTTTGCTTTGATGCCCCCTCCACACCCCCCTCACAAGGGATGCTTCTCAATCCCTTTCTTGGCAAGGAGGGGTTAGGGGAGGTTTAAAGAAAGGCAACAATTTTCTGAGAGATAAATTCTCAGACTTTTATATGTAAAAATCTACCCAGTATATAAAAAGGCTCCCTCACCGGGGGCTTTTTTGTTGAATTTTTTACACGCCTGCGTTATGTTTCCCTCATCGCGCTTGCCGCCGTTTCAAAACAAAAGGAGGGTTGTGAAATGATGGCAGCCGGATACGCTGTTGCGCGCGCCTGCCGGCATCGGCTTTGCCGCACCGAAACATTACCCCCGCAATCCCTCTTTTTGATTCAGCAAGATCATGTTGCGTGTTCTTGAAAACAGGCATTGCAGAAAAAGGAGGGCTTTGCCATGAAGGGACGTCAACGGGGTTTTTCTCTTATCGAGCTCATGGTTGTTGGTGCCGTGATTGTTATTCTTTGCAGTGTAGTTACGCCAACGCTCGTTGCAGCACTGCCCAGCTACCACTTGCGAAAGACAGCACGGCAGCTCTGCAGCCACCTGCGTGTATCGCGATCACTTGCCGTGAAAAAGAATCAAAAAATAACTGTTCGTTTCAACACAACAGCAAGGTGCTACAGTATTGACACGCTGGGCACCTTTCCCCTTGCCCCGGGCATCAGTTTCGGGCATGGACGTGCAACACGACCGGCAGGAACAAAGTTTCCTGCTGACGGCATCTCCTTTAACAGCAACAGGATTGTTTTTAATCCCCGCGGGATTATCAGTAGCAACAGCGGATACATTTATCTCCAAAATCAGCAGCAGGACACCTGTGTTGTGGGTGCCACAACCGCAGGCAACATTTCCCTCAAATGCTGGCACGGTTCGTGGAATTAGCCAGTGGTGCCGGACCGCTTTTTACGGTTTGACTTTTTTTGAAAACAATATATTCTCTGATACCGTCATACCGCATATCCTCCGCACCGATGAAAAAGAAACTTGACCTCAAAGACGTCTGTGACCTGCTGCTTGCCTGTGGCGCAGTCTCATGCGAGCAGCACAGCCTCATCCTCTCCCGGCAGCATGAACAGGTCAAAAAGCTCAAAAAACTACATAATCTCAAGGGGAGCCACGATCAATTCACCATCACGCCGGTTGATATCATTGTTTCCTTAAACCTTCGTGACCAGCGGACAGACACGACACTGTTAACCGAAGAAACGGTTATGCGCGATATTGCTGCGGCACTCGGACTTCCCTTCAAAAAAATAGACCCTCTTGAGCTTGATCTTGATATTGTCACCAGAACCGTGTCACGGGCGTTTGCCATAAGAAACCTTGCGGTGCCGATTGCGGTGGAAAACGGAGAACTGCTGGTCGCTATGGTTGATCCGATGAATAAAGATGTGCTCGAGGATATTGCTAACATTCAGAAGCTCAAGGTTAAACCGGTTGTCAGCACAAAATCAGACATTATCAAGCTGATTCGGGAGTTTTACGGGTTCAAAAAATCAATCGTCATGGCAGAGCGTGAGCTGGTGACGCCGCTGGTGGATATTGGCAACCTCGAGCAGTATGCAAAGCTTGCAAGTGCCAGTGAAAACGAGACAACCGACCGATATGTGCAAAACGCTGTTGATCATCTCTTCCGCTCAGCATTTGAGCAGCGCGCAAGCGACATTCATCTTGAGCCCAAACGCGAAAAAGGCATTGTCCGGCTCCGTATTGACGGCATTCTTTATACCACCTACTCCATGCCACTGGTGGTGTATCAGGCAGTCGTGTCGCGCATTAAGTCACTGGCGCGTCTGAATATCGCGGAAAAACGCAGACCGCAGGACGGTCGCATCAAAATCGTTGACGAGACGCAAAACGTTGAAATACGGGTTTCCACGGTCCCGGTTGCCTTTGGTGAGAAGGTAGTGCTGCGGCTGCTGAAGCCTGAAATTCTGTTTCAGGACCTCGAAAAGCTTGGATTCACCTCAAGCGATTTGATTCACTACCGCTCTTTTTTGGAAAAGCCCTACGGCATTCTTCTGGTGACCGGACCGACCGGTAGCGGAAAAACCACCACCTTGTATTCTTCCCTGAAATTTCTTGCCTCGCCAGAGAAAAACATCACCACGGTTGAAGACCCGATCGAAATGGTCTGCGAGGACTACAATCAAATTGCCGTGCAGCCAGCAGTGGACATCACGTTTTCATCCATCCTGCGCAACATTCTGCGCCAAGACCCTGACATCATCATGATCGGTGAAATCCGCGACCAGGAGACCGCCCGCAACGCCATACAGGCTGCACTGACCGGGCATCTGGTGCTGAGCACCCTGCATACCAATGATGCTGCATCTGCGGTGACCCGGCTCATGGATCTGGGGATCGAGCCTTTTTTGATAAGCTCCACCGTGCTGGGTGTTGTTGCCCAGCGCCTGGTGCGTACCATTTGTCCGAACTGCAGCGAAACCGTAACCTTAGCTCCCGATGAACTCACTTCCCTCGGTATCACCCTCACGCAAACTTCTGAGAATCCGGTTGCCATAAAGCGGGGGCGGGGGTGTCTGCAGTGCCGTCAGACCGGTTTTCTCGGCAGAGAGGGTGTGTTTGAGGTGTTGCGCGTCACCGATACCATAAAAAAACTGATTGAGGAAAAAGCTCCTGCCGATGTCATCAAAAAAGCTGCACATCGGGAAGGCATGAAAACACTGGTTGAAAATGCGGTGCTAAAAATTTTGAAGGGACGAACAACCTATGCTGAGGTGCTGCGGTGTATCAGCCTCGAAGACTAAAGGATAAAATCAAAACCGTTGACGAGCTGCGTCCGCTGCTCCGTTCTCTGCAGCACAACGGTCTCCGGATTGTCTTTACCAACGGCTGCTTTGATGTGCTCCATGCAGGACATGTGCAATTGCTTGAGCAGGCACGTGCCGAAGGCGATATTTTGGTTGTTGCGCTCAACAGCGATGCGTCGGTTCGTACGCTGAAAGGTGCTGAACGACCGATTGTGCCACTCGAGCAGCGGGTTAAAGTTATTGCAGGGCTTGAAGCAGTAGATTTTGTGACCTTCTTTGATGAACCCGACCCGCTCCGCATCATCACGGAACTCATGCCCAACGTGCTCGTCAAAGGAGGTGACTGGACACCAGATACCATTATCGGCAGAGATGTTGTTGAGGCTGCTGGTGGCAAGGTTTTTGCGATTCCGCTCATGGACGGCGTTTCCACATCCGATATTATTGCCAGAATCAAGCAACGCAGTGCACCCAATTCCTGATACACTGGAATAACCACCGCGTATTACCATGGGCACGGGTCTTGAAAAAAGAAAATGCCAACGCCTTGAGGTTCCGCTGGAGGTTACGGTTGTCATCATCAGTACTGAAGACCTGCTGCAGGATTTGAAGCCGCTGAAAATGCAGTGCCGCAACCTTTCTCAACAGGGCATCTGTCTTGAAACCCGAAGCATCGGGGCTGAAGGGCTCAATCTGCTGTCAGGTCCTCCCGGAGCGCGTGAGAACCGGCTGCGTATGGAAATCAAACTGTTTCCTGACGAAGAGGTTTTTCGAGCACTGGGTGAGGTGTGCTGGTATGATATTGCACGGGATACGCCTGAGTTTATGTATCTGGTTGGTATTGAATTTGTGCAGATAGAAGGCAGCGGCAAAAAGCAGCTTGAGCGGTTTTTAAAATCACATAAAAAAAGCTCTCCCAGTATCTTTCAAAAACTCTTTCGATAACCAGTTTTCTGTCAAATCCTTTTCTTTGTCATCATGTTTCTCTTCAGCACATGAAGAGTGTAGCGCAAGTATGATAAGGAGTTGAATTAAAAAAGCTAAAAGTAAGCCCCCCCTGTCGTAGATCCCGCTCTGCGGGACCAGGGGGAGGCTTGATGGGGGCAAAAAAGCCCTCCCCCAACCCCTCCCTTGCAGGAGGGGTAAAAAAGAAAAAGCCTCCCCTGCGAAGGGGAGGTATGGTAAAGGCAAAAAGCAGTGAGCATGCCTCGTGGTTCGTTGTGCGCAGAGCGAAAACTTTTGCTGACGAACCACGAGACACGCATCACGCTTCACGCAGTACGATACACGGACCCATAGAGTATCACCCTCACCTCAATTCTCTCCCCTCGAGGGCGAGGAGATTCCTTTTTTTTGCGCTAACGTCTCATTTTGAACGGCAAAGAATTCTTCTTCATGCTTGATAGAGTTCCCCTCAAAGGCTATTTTCATCTCTTGACAATCCTTCCAGACAAAAGTATGTAGGTGAGACGTTTCAGAGAGCGCTGTGAGCTCAGAGGAGTTGTGTATGGGAAAAACCATTGCAGAAAAAATTTTTGATGCGCACTGCATTGATGAGCCATTTCCCGGCACGTTTGTCCTGCGGCTTGATGCAGTTTTCTGCCATGAAATTACCACGCCAACTGCAATCGCCGACCTTGTCGCACGGGGCAAAGATCGGGTCTTTGACCCGTCAAAAATAAAAGCCGTCATTGATCATGTCAGTCCTGCAAAAGATTCAGCGACCGCTCTGCAGGGGAAAATACTGCGTGACTGGGCACGACGTCATGGCATCAAGGATTTTTTTGACATCGGCAGAAACGGGGTATGCCATGCGCTGTTTCCTGAGCAAGGGTTTGTACGGCCGGGCATGACCATTATCATGGGTGATTCGCACACCTGCACCTATGGAGCTTTTGGAGCGTTCGGCGCTGGTGTCGGCACGACTGATCTTGAGGTCGGTATCTTAAAAGGCGTCTGCGCCTTCCAGCAGCCGCGCACCCTGCGCATTACTGTCAACGGGCATTTGCCGCAGGGCACCTTTGCAAAAGACTTGATTTTGTACATCATTTCAAAAATTGGGGTCAATGGCGCAACCAACATGGTCATGGAGTTTGCCGGACCATGCATTGACAGCCTCAGCATGGAATCGCGCATGACGCTCTGCAACATGGCAATAGAAGCAGGTGCTACCTGCGGTATCTGTTATCCTGATGAAAAGACCGTTGCGTATCTGTGGCAGTTTATCCAGCATGACTTCGCGTCACCTGCACAAGCACTTGAGCACTACCAGACCATTATCTCAGATCCTGATGCAAACTATGCGCAGACGATGGTGGTTGATGCCAGCACCCTTGAGCCGCTGGTCACCGTCGGTTACTCGCCCGACAACGTTACCACCGTGCGCGAGCTTGAAGGTACACCGGTTGATCAGGTGTATATCGGCTCATGCACCAACGGTAGGATCGAAGACCTCCGCATTGTGGCGCAGGTGTTGCGCGCCAAAAAAATTCACGAACGGGTTCGGGCAATTATTTCGCCGGCAACCCCTCAGGTATACCGACAGGCGCTTGCTGAAGGGATATTGGAGGTATTTGCCAATGCAGGGTGCTGCATTACCAACCCGAGCTGCGGCGCATGCCTCGGCATGAGCAATGGTGTTCTTGCCGAAGGCGAAGTCTGTGCTGCAACCACCAACAGAAACTTTTATGGTCGTATGGGGCGAGGTGGTATGGTGCACTTGATGAGCCCAGCCACTGCTGCAGCCACAGCGATCGCCGGGCACATCACCAATTCGCCCTTATACACCGGAGGCAGACCATGAAGCAGTTTGGCGGCAAAGCCCTGTTTCTTGACCGAGCAAACATCAATACCGATGAAATCATCCCGGCAAAATATCTGACTGAAATTACCAAACAGGCACTGCAGCCGCATCTGCTTGAGGATCTGAAGCTTCAGGGCTTTGATCCGCTGCGGGACATCGCAGGCAAACGGGTCATTGTTGCGCGAGAGAATTTTGGCTGCGGCTCCTCCCGTGAACATGCAGTATGGGCGCTTGAAATCAACGACATCACCACGGTCATCGCACCGAGTTTTGCCCGCATCTTCAGACAAAACATGTTTAACTGCGGCATGCTCGCGATTGAACTGTCTGCACCTGTTGTTGACCGCTTGTTTGCACGGTATGCAGGCACCACTCCCACCATTGCCATTGATCTTCCGTCAACAATACTGACCGTGACTGCTGGTGGAAACGTTGAAACGATTCCGTTTAAACTTGCACCGTTTGAACGAGCGCTGGTTACTGCCGGCGGCTGGGTTGAGTATGCCGATGCAACGTACTGACGGGATGCCTGTTACTGACCGGTGTCAGGTTTGGGGGGTGAGCTAAAAATGGTGTCAGCAAACACCAAGAGGTCGGGCATGCCCAGGAGCACGACATTGTCGCCTGCTGCAAACCGTTCATCACCGTCAGGCAGTGAGATCTTTTCTCCCTGCCGATTGATTGCCAGCACCGTAATACCGTAATCCTTGCGCAGGTTCAGCTCTGCAAGCGTCCTGCCAATGGCATTTGAACCTTCCTGCACGCGCATCACCCGTACTTCCATACCAGACAGATACAGATCAAGGTCGTGCATGGCAGGTTTGATCGGTAAGGCTGAGCGAAGCATCTGATAGCCGCGTTCCCTGACGCTGTTTACCATGGCTTCAATTTCCTCTCGCGGCACAAGATACTTGTGTAGTACACGGGTAAAAATCTCAATCGAAGCCTCATACTCCTCGGGGATAACTTCGTCGGCACCGAGCCGGAGCAGGGTTTCTGACTGAGCAAAATATCTGACCCTGACAATGATATGAATCCGCGGGTTGAGCAATCGTACCTGCTCAACTACCCGGTTCGTGCCGACCGGATCTGAAATAGCTACCACTGCAATGCGGGCGCTTTGGATTCCGGCGTGGGTCAAAATCGGTTCACAGGTTGCATCACCGTGGTAAATGCGACGACCAGTAGCCTGTTCTGCCCGCACGGTTTCGGGATTGGTGTCAATCACCACATACGGAATATGCGCTGCATCTGCCGCATCAGCGATATGCCTGCCGCCGAGTCCAAACCCGATGATCACCACATGATCAACCAGTTGTGCCGGCGGCGTTCCAGCAAACGTCCCTGTTTTGATCCGCTCAGGAAACGGCAGGAGTAGTGCACGGCGCACCGCGGTTTCGCCAGCAGCAATAAGCAGTGGCGTCACCAGCATGGAAAGAATTGAAACAGCCAAAAAACGCTGAAAAAGCTCTGGCGACAAAATGCCTGCCTGCAAACCGGTTCGGGCAAGAACAAAACTGAATTCACCGACCTGCACCAGCGCAATGCCGCAGAGCATTGCTGAGCGCAACGGCATGTTCAGCAGCAGTGCGGCTCCGACCACTATCAAAAACTTAACACAGCAGAGTGCTATGGTACCGCCAACAACCGTCACGGGATGGGCAAGCAAGACATCGGGGCTCAGCAGCATCCCGACTGATACAAAGAAAAAGCTCATAAAGAGGTCGCGAAACGGCATGATGTTGCCCAGCGCGCGCTGCCCGTACGGAGAACTTGAAAGAATGAGCCCCGCAAGAAAAGCACCAAATGCAAGAGACAAACCGACACTATAGGTTATATAAGCAATTGCAAGCACCAAAAACACAATGGAAATAAAGAAGAGTTCCGGATCACGCGTGCGCGATATCTGGTGCAGCACACCGGGCAGCATCCACCGGGCAGCGGCAATGACCAGCGCAATACAGCCAAGTGCCTTGACCGCAAACCACACGGCAGCGCGGCTGTCAAACACGACATTGCCGGCAAGGAACGGCACAACCAGCATCATCGGGATGACGAGCAAATCCTGATAAATCAGAATAGCCAGCGCCATACGACCATGCGGTGTATCAATTTCGCCCCGCTGCTGCAGCAGCCGAAGTACAATCGCGGTACTGCTCAGCGCTATCAGCATCCCCAGAAAAAACGCCTGTTGGGGGGCAAGCCCTGCGCTGCTCAATATCAGCCATGCCGCGAGGAACGTGCCAATCGTCTGTATGCTGCCGCCAAGAAGAAATAGCCGTCGAATCCGCACAAGGCTTGCCAGAGAAAATTCAATACCGATCGTGAACATGAGAAAGACCACGCCCATCTCAGCTATGCGGTCAACCTCATGCACAGAATAGATAAGGCTCAGCCCTGAGGGACCCTCCAATATTCCAACCACCAGAAAACCCACGATCGAGGGGAGCCGTAGCCGGTTGCAGACAAAAAGTGAGAGCACCGACAAAAAAAGGATATAGAGGATATCAATGAACAGCGGGGTATCCATAGGTATTCGTTACCCGAAGCAGCAGCGGTTTATTTTTTCCAGAACGCTGGAAGCAGCAGAAGCAGCAGCGTGAAAAGCTCAAGGCGGCCCAGCAGCATCAACACCACCAAAAGCCACTTGCCCGGCACAGATATCCAGGCAAACGTCTCGTACGGTCCGACACGGGCAAGGCCGGGTCCAACATTACCAAGGGTTGCTGCTACAGCAGACAGCGCGGTCACCAGGTCAATGCCGCACCACGAAAGGACTGCAGCACCCACGACAAAAATCACGAGATACACGATGATAAAATGTGTCAGTGACCGCAGCACGTTTTCGGGAACCGGCTTGCCGCCAAGTTTTAGTGCCACAACAGCGTTTGGATGCACCATGCAAAAAAGTTCGCGGTATATCTGCTTCAGCAACAGGTAGATGCGGATACATTTCATACCGCCACCGGTCGAACCGGCACAGCCGCCGATGAACATGAGCACCAGCAAGAGAAACTTTGCAAACCATGGCCAGCTATCGAAATTGCAGGTACTGTAACCGGTTGTAGTCATGATCGAGGCAACCTGAAACGAGGCAAGTCGCAGGCTCCTCAGGATATCTTCGCACGACGCTGTGCAGAGCGACCCCGTCAGCAATATGGTTGCTGCACAGAGCACCCCAAGGTAAAACAGAAATTCCTTATCACGAAACAAGCTGGTAACTTTGCCGTGCAGCAGACGGTAGTGGAGGGTAAAGTTTGTGCCCGCAGCGACCATAAATACGATAATAACGAGCTCAGCCCATGGATTGCTGAAGGCTTCAACGCTTTTATTCCGGGTGGAAAAACCGCCGGTTGCCATTGTGGTGAAGGTATGGCACAGGGCATCATAGACATCCATGCCGCAGAGCATTAAAAGCAGTGTCTGGGCAAGTGTTAGCAGAATATACACTTTCCAGAGCGAACGTGCTGTCTCGGCGATGCGCGGTTTTATTTTTTCAATCACCGGACCCGGCACTTCTGCTTTATAGAGCTGCATGCCGCCGATGCCCAGCATCGGCAGAATGGCAATCGAGAAAAGTATGATGCCTATACCGCCCAGCCACTGAATCATGCTGCGCCAGAACAGCAAAGTGCGTGGCAGCGACTCAACATAGCTGATGACGGTGGCGCCGGTGGTGGTGAACCCTGAGACTGTCTCAAAATAGGCATCGGTAAACGATGCAATGCACCCGTGCAACAGGAACGGCAAGCTGCCAAACAGAGACGCGATAATCCAACCGATTGCAACAATCACAAATCCTTCCCGCTGGGAAATTTGTTTTTCAGTCGGCTGGCAGATAAAAACACAGCCCCCGCCTGCGCCTATCGTAAGCGCAGCAGCAAGCAGCATCGCCTGCCATGCTGCCTCACGATACACCGCAGCAACCGCCAGCGGGAAGCACATGGCACCGCCCAAAAACAGCAGCAAAAAACCCTGAACGCGTGCTATGAGTGTCAATGACATACTTACCAATAATCAATCTTGACGGTCAGCAGTTTTTCAATCTGAGGAATCTGGCTTGAAAGCGCAAAGATAATGACATGGTCATTAGGTAAAATAACGGTGTCGCCCTTGGGAACAATCAGCGTACCATCCCTGATAATTGCTCCGATAATGGCATGTTTGGGAAGCCGAAGATTTTTGAGCGGTGTGTTTACAATGTCTGAGGTTTCCAGTGCCACTGCTTCAATGGCTTCGGTATTGGTCTCATAAAACGAGGCGACCGACAGCACCTTGCCCTTCCGGATAAAATGAAGAATACGATTGATGGCAGCAAGGTTTGGGTTGATGACAAAATCAACACCGATGCGCGAGATGAGCTGGGTATAGGTCATGTTGTTGATCAGTGCAACAGCCTTGCCACCTCCTTTCTGCTTTGCCAAAAGCGACCAAATGATATTGTCCTCCTCATCCTCGGTGACTGCAGCAAAAAGGTCAATCCCGGCAAGGTTCTCTTCAGAAAGAAGTTCTTCGATATCCTCAGGATGATGGAGCACCATGGTCTTGTCAAGCTGTTCAGCAAGCCGGGCACACCGCACCTCATCCTGTTCAACCAGCCGGGTGCCGATCTTCATCTTTTCAAACTCGCGCGCAAGGAGTAGCCCGACATTGGTGCCGCCGACAATCATTGCCTTTTTTACTTCACGGCTTTCCTGCCCAAAAAAGCGCATCATGTCGCTGATGTGATCGTGTCCGGTAACGGCGTAGATCGAATCCCGATACCAGATCATGTCGTTGCCGCGCGGGATAATAACCGTGCCGTTGCGGCAGATTGACACCACCACCAAATCCTCGATACCGCTTGCCTGATGCAGGTCAGAGAGTGCAATACCCTTATGAAACAGAGGATTGAGGACCGTGCAGCCGATCAACTTGACCGCACCGTCGTTAAAACTGACCACATCGGTTGCACCCGGCACCTGCAATAAAGTAATCAGTGAGGACACTGCCTCAAATCCCGGATTGATCATAAGATCAATCGCAAGCTGTGCCTTTTTGAAAAGCTCAGGGTTATAGAGGTATTCGAGATTTCGGATACGGGCGATCTTTGTAGTGACCTTATTCAGAACATGCGCAATAAGGCAGCAGACCATATTGACCTCATCGCTGTTCGTAACTGCAATCAACAGGTCAGCCTCTTTAATGTGTGCATTTTCTAAGGCTTCAGGGGAGCTGCCACTGGCAACAATACCTTCAACATCAAGTGTTTCTCGGACGCGATCAACTTTTTCAGGATCGCTGTCAATGACAATAACGTCTTTTTTTTCAAACGACAGGCGCTTTGCTACATGGTAACCGATTTCGCCGGCACCAACGACGATGATACTCATACTTTTTTCACCGCTTCTAAAAACTTGTCGAGTTATCCGTGACGGGCACGGGAGATTTTCCTCAGCAGCGTGGAGGTGTGTATCGTGATTTGTGGTGCGTCTTTACGTTTCACCCATCAGGCTTCACGAATCACGCGCCACGCTTTTCCCCTTCCTATTGGGGAAAATACACCTAAAATATTTGCAGTACCGTCTTGTCTAAAAATACCATTAGACGTATCATATCATTTCAGCTAAAAAAGAAAAAAAACATTTTATTGAACTTTCAGTCCTGCAGCACACCTTTTGTAGAGAGATTATTTCGTAATTATGGAAAGGGCTCGGGAAGAGAGCAAAACAGTAAGTCCCTTATTACCGCTTCACACCATAAAGGGGTCTATGATAAAGGTAACCGGTATCATTTTTCTTTCTCGCCTCTGATGATTTTGTTCTTAAGCCCCTCCTGCGAGGGAGGGGTGCGGGGAGGGTTTTTCTGCCCCCACCCAACCTCCCCCTGGTCCCGCAGAGCGGGATCTACGACAGGGGGGCTTACGGAAATGGCGGAGAGAGGGCAAAAGAATAACGGCCCCTTTATTTTGTGGAGGTGTACTTATGGAAAAACCAGAAGAGCAAAAAGAGTGAGTTGTGAAAGGTGAGAAGACAAAAGTGCTGAGTTCTGAGAAAATACTGGGAACTCAGCATGCAGGACTTCTTACTCTTTTCCCCGTTCATTGTTCACTTTCTTGAGAGGTTTATTAGGGGCATGAGCGTGAATTATGACATAACCTCACAATAAAGGAGGACTCTTATGCTTGGCGCACTTGCTGGTGATATCATCGGGTCAGTCTATGAATGGCATCCCATAAAGACCAAAACGTTTGAACTGTTTTCACCCCACTGCACGTTCACCGATGATTCGGTCCTGACTGTGGCACTGGCAGATACCATTCTGACCGGCACACCGTACCCCGAGAACCTCAAGCGATTTTATCGCTGGTACCCTGACCGCGGATATGGCGGATTCTTTCACCGCTGGGCACAGAGTGCCGATTCTGCACCGTACAACAGTTTCGGTAACGGCGCAGCCATGCGCATTAGCCCGGTGGGTTTTGCCTACGATGATCTTGAAACAGTAATTGAAAAAGCACGGCTGTTTACCGAGGTGACCCATAATCACCCGGAAGGGATCAAAGGTGCGCAGGCAGTGGCAGCAGCCATTTTTTTAGCGCGCACGGGAAATACCAAACAACACATACAGACATTTATTCAAACACGCTTCGGCTACGACCTGAGCAAGTCAGTTGATCAAATCCGTCCCCACTACCACTTTGATGAGACCTGTCAAGGCACTGTTCCCCAAGCACTCCAGGCATTCATTGATTCAGCAGGTTTTGAAGATGCCATCCGCACCGCAATATCACTGGGCGGTGATGCGGACACACTTGCTTGTATCACCGGCGGTATCGCCCAAGCCTTTTACGGTAGTGTGCCTCCGCATATTCAGGAAATGGTCTATCGTATTCTGGACACGCGGCTGGGCAATATCACCAAAGCGTTTATGGAGCGGTTTTGTGACACACAACCGGGCAACGCGAGGTAACGGACAACATGACCTCGTGTGCGTTAATGGTTACGGATTTTCCGGCGTGTCCTTCTTCAGGGCTGCTTCGATACGCAGGACACCTTTGTTTGCAGCCTCACCCATATACACCGTGCGATGCGGAAAGGGAATCTCAATGCCAGCAGCATCAAATGCTTTTTTCACGCGGCGCCTGAACTCGCGGGCGACCTCCCACTGCTTCAAGGGCACGGTTTTGAAATACATGCGCACATTCACTGATGAATCACCAAACGAGTCAATACCTAACATGGTCATGGGCTCTAAAATAGCGTCGGCAAACCCCGGATCGTTGCGCAATTCTTCTCCCACGCTTTTGAGAATCTCAATCACCCGGTCAATATCCTCCTTGTAGGCAACGCCGATCTCGATAAGCGCACGCGACCAGTCCTTGGTGAAGTTGGTAACGGTTTCAATTGATCCGTTGGGGATGATGTGCAGTCTGCCCTGCAAATCTCTGAGCCTGATGGTGCGTAAGTTTACAGATTCGACAAGCCCGCTGATACCAGCAACTTCTATCACATCACCAACCCGAACCTGATTTTCAAGGAGCAGAAAAAAACCACTGATAATATCTTTCACCAGCGTTTGAGCACCAAAACCGAGGGCGATACCTGCAACGCCTGCACCAGCGAGCAGGGGAGCAATCTGAATCCCTAGTTCGCTGATGATGGTCAGCAGCGCAATGGCGTAAATTGCCACCAAGAGGGTTGTGTGAATGATCGCGGTGAGGGTTTTTGCTCTTTTTGCAGACTCACTGGTAATGCCGCCTTCCTGCTCAAAACGGCGCTCGATCTTCCTGATGGTTGCAGCAAGAACTTTATTTGCAACCCACGCGGCGACAACGATCAGCACCAGCCGCAGCCCATGGGTGACAAGCCACGTTTGTGCATGTTTCCAGAAGCTCTTAAAAACAAGCTCGTACTTGTTCATATACTATCCCTGTCGTTTCCTCACAACTTGTCGTTGCTTCTTGCGTGCTTCTCCTGCAGAAACTGTTTAACCGCCTCACCCAGCGCTAACAGGTCGGGGTCTGCCGTGGCAGCATAGGTTGCCAGAAGCGCATCAATTCTCTTCCGAAGCTGGAGTGAAAGGTGCACCGGTGTTCCCTGCAGACGTTTCCTCACCAACGGCATCATATCCCGGGCAAGGCTGAGCGTCTGCTGCCGAAGCTTGGCATTCTCCCTCAGAAGCCCTGCAACACGGGGTGCTGCACGGTAGTATGCCTGTATGAGGTTGCTCCCCGCAGGTGACTGACTCAGCACATTGTCCCGAAACAGCCGCAGCCTCTGAGCATGCTCAGGCAGATACTGGGCTGCCGGGCAGGTCTGGTTGTCGGTGCCCTCGTCACCCTGTTCAAGCAGGATTCTCTGCTCCTCGCCCAGAGCCACCTCCTGCCATACGCTCCGGTACCCTGCTGCCGTTACCTGTACATAGCCCTTCTTGATTTCCGGTAGCCCCTCAAACCGGAACCCTCCCTGCTGATCGGTGGTCGTGCGGTAAAACGCAAAGTTCACCTGCGATCCCGCTACCGGATGCCGTGTCTGCGCATCAAACACCTTCCCCTCAAGCACTCCAGAAGGGAGGTTTTCTGTGGTTCGAGCTCGGGAAAGCACGGTAAAAACTTTCTTTGCCGAATCCCATGTCTCACCGCTCTGCGCAAGATAGGACCGGAAAACCGCTGCGTACCTGCCTGCCGGAACATTGTAAAACGTAAGGGTCATTGCTTGCCCGAGGTCAAAAGGATGCTCATAGTCAATGCTGCCGGCCCCTTCACCAAGATACATCCTGTTGCCCTGCACACTCCCTGACGGAGCAAGCGTAAGCTGCACCTGCGATCCTGAAACCGACACAGTTGCTACCGGCGGCTCAATGGTCTGCTCCGACGCGCCGGTTGCTTCAATAACAACGCTTGAGGTTGCTGTTAATCCGGCAGCGCTGGTTACCACAAGCTCAACCGTGTAAAACCCTTGCTGCTGAAACACATGCCGCGGACTTTGCTCGGTCGAGCTCTCACCATCCCCAAAATCCCACTGATAGGAAAGCCCCTCCCCTCGTATGTCATGTGCAATTGCAGAAAACGAAACACTCAGCGGCGCCTGTCCTACGGTTGTGGAGCACTCAATACTGACATACGGTTCCATAAGATTCTGTTCACGCGACAGCACGCTCAAGTAAAACGTCTGATTATCGCCAGCACCCGCAGGGTCTGCCGCCTGCAGTTTCACCCGGTGCGTGCCCACATCCCGGTCACCCGGCACCCAGCTCACCAGTCCCCCCGTGCTCACCGACATCCCGGAAGGTCCGCGCAGAATCGCGTAGCTCAGCCGGTCGCCATCAGCATCCACAGCCCGCACCTGATACTGGAACGACTTCCCTGCCTGCACCATCGCTGCAGGTCGGGACAGAATCTGCGGTGCGTTATTGCCAGATCTATTGTTCAGCTTCACCTGCACAGCCTCTGACAGCGCACTCTCCCTGCCCTCCCGGTCAAAGGCACTCACGGCAATCCGGTAGGTCTTACCCCAAGCAAGCTCATGCAATGCTGCTCCACTTTCACCCCACACCGCAACGGCTGAGCACTGCCGAAGCGGCTTGCTCTCAAAAGCCGAGTCGTAATACAGCCGGTACCCTGCAGCACCTTCAACCGGCTCCCAAGCAACAGAAAGTCCGTCTTCTCCCTGCGCAACTGCCGTGATCCGGGGTGTTCCAATAAGATCATTGCGTACGGTAACCGCTCCTTTGCTGTAAGCAATGACCGGTATGTTTTTACCATCATCAGCCTTTGCATACAGATAATACCTACCCGGCGGCACGGCTGCGGTATCCCACGAGAACACACCCTGTGACGCAGGCACGTCCTTGCAGATCAGCGTTCCATCATTGCCTTCCCGGTCTTCATCATAAAAAAGGCTCACGAGGGCATCATCTTCTTCGTCAGCAGCGTCCCACCTGATGGAAACTTTTTCACCGGCTTGCACGGTCATGTCGCGCACAGGCTCGGTAATCGTTACTTCAGGCTCACGGTTCTGCCTCAGAAGCTGGCAGGTATAATCCTTTGCCGCACCCGACACGGTCATGATCCACTCGCCCTGCTTCGGACTCGGCACCGCACACCACACTTCACCAAGCTCGTCGTTGCGGTGCCACAGCGCGTTGCCGGTATCCGGTGTGTACACGGTTTTATCCGGATCCTCTAAGGTGAAAGAAGCCTGACCGCCCGGAGCCTCAAGCCTGAAAATAACCGCTTGCTCTTCTCCGGTGAGGGTAAAACGCTGCGACCCTGATGACTGAGCTGCAACACGTCCTGACAGACTGAAAAGCCTTCCGTGGCTGAAGGTCACCTCACCGATGTTATCCCAGTTGCGGGCAACACTAAACTCGCCGTTTTCAAACCGGAACGTCACGGAAGCCTTGATGGTGAGATTCACGCAGCCAACCAAGGGCACGCAGATTCGGTCGCCAAACTGCACTCCGGCTGAAATCAGCTCGTTGTCAATGTATGCCTTGGCATCCGCAAAAGTCATTCCCCCGATCAACCAGAAGATGTTGGGTGCCTTCAGCGTCCCCTGCAATGCAGCCTGAAAGTTAAGGTCAAAGTCTATCTTGCCTTGCCCATTCACAATAAGGATTGCAAAATCTTCTCCCGGCGGATAATACAGGGTACCTGAAATATAAACCCCACGATTAATATCAACAATCAAAACAAGCTCACCAAACGTTCCAAAGTCATCATTCAACAGATACCCTGTCCCTTCTGCCGTGAACCTGCCGCCAGTGTCAAGCTCAAGGTCTATATCGCCGCCCAGCATCTCATACTCGCCACCTCCTACTTTCAGCGTACCGCTCAGAAGATCAAGACTGGGAAGCTCAACCTTTGGTCCGCCGCTGAAACTTGCGCCTGCCATGAGCACAATCGGGTCAGGTGCTCTTGGCGCAATGTTTTCAAGCCCGCCGCTGATGCTCTGCAAAAACACGATCGGCGCAGGCGCGGGCGGCGGGGAATAGAGAATCGGTTTGTTCAAATCACCGATCTCAACCTTCACCATGTTCAACACACCGTACAGAAATCCAATCTCGGCACCGACCTCAAACTTAAGACCCGGCGTTTTCAGCGTTCCAGAACCCTTTGCCTCTCCAGAAAAAGTATCAATTTCAAGCTCAACATCGCTCAGTTCAAACCCTGAAAGATCAATGTCAGGCAGGGAAATCTTCCCCGCAAAATCCATCCCGCGTTCTGAATAAATGATGGTTACCTCTGCCTCAAACACGGTAATGAATGCCTGGATCCTCAGCTTCCCAGGAATTTCCACGTGATCCTCATAAATGTGCAGATTCTGATAATCAACCTGAAAACCAAAAAGATTCAGGAAAAACTTATCTGCCGTATCCAAACGAGCAGAGCATTCATGATCATCATCAAGAAGGTCTGCCTGTATCTCAAAATCACCGGTGCTCAGCACCACCTCCTCACCATCCTCGGTGGTAATGGTCAGATCCCCTGAACCGCTCAGCTTGCTGCCAACCACCCTCACGCTGCCGTCCACCTTCAAAAAATCATTGATCACCACATTCCCCGAGAGCGTGCAGTTATCTTCACCTGTGCAGGTAATGTTGTCTGCCTCTATCGTCAGGCAACTAAATTGATCATAAGACTGCCGTCCTGCAGGCGTGACCCTGATGCGCTTTGATGCGGTTGCAGTCTGGTACGTGCTCTGGCAGGTCAGTTGTACCGTGTACGTACCGGCAGTTGTGTAGGTATGGGTAACCGTCCTGCCGCTGCCGGAAGACCCGTCCCCAAAGCTCCAAGCGTAGCTCATGTTTTGATAGGTATGGTTTGGCACCGCCTCACATGCAACCTCAAGCGGTGGATGCCCTGATGTGGGGCTTGCGTTAATTGAAACCGTAAGCGTTTGTGTCTGATTGTCGGTCCCGCCTCCTGAACCGCCTCCCCCCGGCGGCAATTCCTCCTCATACACCGTGATGGTAATGGTCTGAGACGAGCTTGCGCCCTTGCTATCAGTTACGGTCAGGGTTACGGTATAAGTTCCCGGCTCAGTAAACGTGTGTCGTGGGTCTTCCTCAGTGCTGGTCTGCCCGTCGCCAAAATCCCACTGGTAGAAAAACTCGTCACCTTCAAAGTCTGTTGCTGTCGTTGAAAAAGTCACCTCAAGCGGGCTCTTTCCCTCTGTCGGCCGTGCAGTGAGGCTGGTGATGCTCGGAGCTGTGTTGCTTACCTTTCCAAGCATCATAATCGTGTTGTTTTTATAATAATGACCATCACGGGAATAATAATCTGCAGTGTAATAAATGGTGCCGTCCGGAGCTATTGCCATCTGCCCATGGGGGCTGCCGGTATAGGTGCGGGTGAACAGGATGCTGCCGTCTGTCATGGAAAGCGCGTACAGCGCACCGCCATTTGTGCCGCCGTAGAGGATATAAAGCCTGTCGCCAGCGCCGAGCAGAGCATCAGGGTATGATGTTTGGTCTGAGAGCGATTTTGTCCAGACGACATTCCCCTTGTTGCTGGTGTCAAGGCAGGATATTGACAGCGTGTCATTTACTATTGACCACACGTAAAGATGGCCGCGGCTGTCAAGAACCGGCGGGGCAAGCGGCCAAACGCCGGTGGAAAAACTTGCCGTGCCGTCTATTTTCTTCTTCCACAAAAGCTCGGCAGATGAACCCTTGTCTTTTATGGCAAAGACATAATGATAGTGCCTGATGTAGATGGTGCCATCGCTGCCGACAAGCGGCACGGAATTCATACTGCAGTTTTCTTTGGAGCAGTCCGGTAAGCTGTCATCAAATTGTGAGAGGGTAAAATACCATTTGAGTTTCGTGAGGGTGGTGGATGAACTGGAATCAATTGCGCACAGATAATTGAGGTTGTTACTGTCAAGAAAGTAAATAATCCCCTGATAAACTGCAAAACCTTTCAAATCGTAGGGAAAATACTCGACGCTATACTTCCACAGAAGCTTTTTTGTGCTGCCTGCTGCGTACACTGCAAAGCCGCTATCAATCTGGAAATAGACATTACCGCTTTCATCAATGACCGGTGATGCGGTCCAGCCGAAAGACCCCCTTGACGATACTGTAGTATCCTGCCACAGCACCGCACCGGTATCTGGATCAAGCGCAGTCGGCTCCCCGTTTTCTCCATAGACATAGACTATTCCATCAACACCGATTGCAGGCTTATTCACAGCGCTGCGCGGATAGCGCCAAAGAATTTTTTGTGAGGCAATGTCATATGCGACGTGCTCGCCCGGATAATAGCCGTCGCGCAGGATAAGGGTGTTGTCTGCTCCTGTCAGAACATCCCCCTCCGCTTCCTGTGAAAAAGGCTCGCTGCCTTCCGGAAACATCGGGACAAGTGCAGGATCGTCAACCCCCTGCACCGGTGAATAATTTGTCCTGCGACCGTCATGCGCCTCCTGTGGCCAGGACAGGTCTTGCGCAAAGGACGGTGCTGCAGTCAGCAAAAAAAGCCCGGCACCTACCAGAAACCAGAAAACGTGGGCACAGAAACTGCCGGTAAATTTCACCAAAAAAGAATAAGTAAAAAAGGAGGTGCGGTGGTGGGAATGTTTTTTCCTTTTCATACCTTTTCCCCTCAAAAACAAAGTGGGCATAGTGAATTTTTTCTCAATGTTGTCCAAAACACGAGATTGCTACGGCCCACTTTTCAGGGCTTGCGATGACAACATCTAATCACTTTTTTATTGTCATCGCGAGGAATCCCGCAAAGCGGGATGATAAAACAATCTCGTTTTTTGAACTTAGGGAAAACCAAAAATTTAATGTTGTTTTGTGGATAGAAAATATTTTTTATTATTTATCATCTCATATACATGTCAAGCCATAAAATGAATGGGTGTTCACAACAAAAATATGGTTGATGTGACTCGTTGAGTTTGAGTACCTTTTCAGCATCACAAAATACGCATATTTGTAGAGAAGAAAAACCCTGTTTCACAACAAAAACATTAATACCCTGTTTGACTCAAGAAGCTTTTTTATCGCGTTTATACGTCCTTAGCAATCAAACGCCTTTTTCTTGATAGATCGGGGGGCGAGTACAGTTCTATCAATTCCTGAATTTAATAAGTTGACCGGAAAAAGGAAAAAGTTATATCTTAGGGAGGATACAATGGCAAAGCATCATGCTGTTTAGTAATGTTTGGAAGGAAAGATTATCGTGTGCAGCCTTTCATAGCAAGCCGCACACGATAAAATTTTAGATGTTCCCCAAAATTGTTATCACCGACCTTGCCCACCTTTTATACAAAAGCATGGGGATTAATAACACCACCTCTATTGCGACTGTGTTGCAGTGGCATTGTCGGAAGGTTGGGTTGCATTGTCTGTTGCAGAAACCGCTGCTACCGACGATAACCACACAAATGCAGCAAACAACAAAATAAGTTTTTTTATGCAAAACTCCTTTCTCTTCAACGTTTCTGCGTTACCATGCCATCTTATTTAATTAGTGACAAATAATAACGCATTCCCGTCTCGAAACAGTGGCTTTCAGTTTAATCGGTCACTGGCTCAACAATATCACAGCATCTGAGAATGCGTCCATTATTTGATGACTTGTGCCACCATCATTGTTTCTTTTTTATTATAAAAACATGCTATTAATCATCGCCTCGCACCAAGCTTTGGTAACCACTTCAATATTTAATTTGAGGTTAAAATAGTAATGATAGTAATGATTATGCACTTTTACTATCATATGCATCCCCTCATGTTAAGCATCTTTAAACTATTTTTTTTATTTTTTTATGTTATCTTTACTAGCATAAAAAATAGTCTGCCGGTGTTTAATTATTTTAGAGAAGACGAAGGCAAAATGTTTTTGTAAAAACATTCTATACTTACTATGTAAAAATACCTTTAAGGAACCTGCTATGAAGGTATCATTGCCAAAAACAATGCTTCTTGTCGTCTTGCTGCTTGCAAGCCTTCCGCTGCCGTTGCAAGCGCAGGATACCCCCGTAGTCGTTGGACATATTTCTTTTTTGCACGGCTCTCTTGCCCGCTACGTTCCTGAAACCAGTGACTGGATCGCCATGGTGCAGGATGCTCCGGTCGGACCACACGACACCCTTTCTGCTGCTGAAGATGCTCGCGCCGAGATAATCTTTCCGGGAAGCATTCAGGTTCGCATCGGCTCTAACACCCTCGTACAGTTTTTGCGCATTGATGCTGAACTGGTTGAGTTTGATATCACAAGAGGGACTGTGCGCATTAATAACAGAAGCTCATCTGCTGCGGTAAAAGCAACCACACCGTTTGGTTATGTGGTTATTCCTGCGCAGACCTTTGTAGATGTATATGTCAGGAACACTGCAACTGAAATGGTGTGCATGAGCGGTGGTGCATATTTTGTCCATGCCGGGGGAACCTCTAAATACGAACTTGCAGCAGGACAAGGATCACTGGTCGCAGAATACGGCAGGATGCACGCCGGCACCGGTCAAGGGGATAACAACTGGATCGCATGGAACACTGAGCGAGATAGATTCTGGGAAAGTCGCCGTTCAGCAAACAGCACAGCGCACCGCTACCTCCCTGAGCAGCTTCATGACGAAGCCTACGCGCTTGAAGAAAACGGGAAGTGGGAGCAGGTCTATTATGAAGGGAGGTATCATTCTCTCTGGAGACCGACGCATGTCCCCGCAGGGTGGGCACCATTCACTGCCGGCAGATGGACAATGTGGTACGGCGACCACTGCTGGATCCCGGATGAACCGTTTGGCTATCTGACCCATCATTACGGAACATGGCTGTACATTGACAGTTGCAGGTGCTGGTACTGGATGCCGCCGCTCATCACGGTCATGCTCTGGCCAAGTTATGGTCACCCCTGTGCGTGGTATCCGGGCAGGGTTGCATGGCTGTATTCAGACCTGTACATCGGTTGGGTGCCGCTTCTGCCGTACGAACCCTACTATTGCTCTTTTTACTGGGGACCGGGGGTTATCGTGGTGACCCATAGCAGCGCCTATGACAGGCACCACCATAAACACCATCATCAGCATGACCGTCATGCTGTTCTGGTCCGCAAAAACGATCTCTACACTGTGCGAAATTACCATGCGGCAGGCATTCGCCACCGAACCGGTGATGTTGGAGGACAGGAACTGTATGCAACTCCGGTGCTTCATGAGAAGATTATGGAAAACGACTCCGCCTTTCGTGACCAGATTTCGTTTGATACAGATCGGTTTGCACGCAAGCCCACTGGTGCTGTGCTTGACCGCATTCAAAAAAACCTTGCCAGAATCAAGCGTGAAAACAAGTTCACCGCAGCCCAGCTTGTAGAAAAAGTTCAGCGCCTCAGGCCCGGTGTTCTGCACGTCAGCCAGTCCTCCTTGGGAAACGCACCTCAGCACAAATCCGTGCTTTCCCGAAACGCATGGGCAGCACCCCTACCACGAACCCGTACCCCGCACGAGCATAACCTCCTG